>Ga0070698_100008239_pt1 | contig 11272 bp, 8 predicted proteins | sample KBSK1502metaG_FD_65477 | JGI IMG/M metagenome (GOLD analysis project Ga0070698, IMG submission 65477) | Corn, switchgrass and miscanthus rhizosphere microbial communities from Kellogg Biological Station, Michigan, USA - KBS K1-50-2 metaG | ecosystem: Host-associated > Plants > Roots >...
CGTGTTGCAGCCGTCGAGGCGCAACAGCCGCCCGTAGTGGGGCGTCTCGTAGATCTCCAGCTTCTGGAACTTCGTCTGCCACTCGCCGAGCTTGCGTGTGGCGCGCACGTGAAAGCCGGTCGATTCGTTGAGCGCTTCGGTGAGGAGATGCTCACCGATCAGATCGAGTCCGTTCATCTACGTTTTCCCCTCCGGAAAAACAGAAGGCGCAACCCGGAACGATGTCCAGGCTGCGCCTTCCGAGAAGCCATGCTCTTCGAGCTTATTCAATTCGTTCAACGCCCCCGTTTCACGCGAGTCGTGCTCGCATTTCTTCGGTTACTGCATCGATGAGACGCCGACTGATGGAGATTCTGCTCGGAAGCTTCGGCAATTGCAATACATCGAACCAGTGCGCGGCCTCGATTTCTCCCTCGCGCGGATTGATTTCTCCGCTTTCCCAATCGCAGACGAACGCGATCATCAGCGAATGCGGAAACGGCCACGGCTGGCTCGCGAAGTAGCGAATGTGCGACACCCGGAGGCCGACTTCCTCCTCGACTTCGCGCGCGACGCACTGCTCGAGCGTCTCGCCCGGCTCGACGAAGCCGGCGAGCGCGCTGTACATGCCGGCCGGGAAATGCGGGCTGCGTCCCAGCAGAACCTGGCTGCCCTTGCGCACCAGCGCCATGATCGCCGGGGCGATGCGCGGGTACACCGAGAGCCGGCATTTCGGGCAGACGCGCGCGCGATCTTCGCTCTGCACGGCGGTCGCTTCGCCGCAGCGCCCGCAGAACTGGTGCGACCGGTCCCAGTCGAGCAGCTGCAGCGCGCGCCCGGCGACCGCGAAGTGCTCGTCGGGGAGGACCGAGAAGAGCGAGCGCAGGCCCGCCCACCCGGTCTCCGGCGGTGCCCCGGCCTCGGGCGGGGCCTCGGCGGCCCAGCACTGGGTGCCGCCGAGGCACCCAACATATAGCGTTCGAAGCGGAGAGAACCCCAACCAATTGTGGTCTATGTTGCGTTTTTGCAACGCCAGCCGCGCCCACGCGGGCCGCGACGTGACGCGCGGATCGTCCGGGGCCGGCAGCGGCGGTCCCATCTCGACCAGCAACCGGTCGCCCTGGAAGATGAACCAGTCGCCCGCCGCGTCCGCCGGCGCCGGGGTGGTCGACACCGCCGTATCGAAGTTCGGCGGGCTCATGAACGGCATTTCCATGGTGCGAAGCTTATAAGAAAGGCGCTCCGATATAATCCGCGCTCCCCTTTTTTTCCTCCAGCGCGGCGACTGGTCCTTCATGAATCCTGCGGCGTCCGAACGCGACCTCGCGAATGCGATCCGTGCTCTCGCCATGGACGCGGTCGAAGCGGCGAAGTCCGGCCATCCCGGCATGCCGATGGGAATGGCGGAGATCGCGCGGGCGCTCTGGGGCCGGCACCTGCGGCACAACCCGCGCAATCCTGCCTGGCTGAACCGCGATCGGTTCGTCATCTCGAACGGCCACGGCTCGATGCTGCTGTACGCGCTGCTGCATCTCACCGGTTACGACCTGCCGGCGACGGAGCTCGCGCGCTTCCGCCAGTTGCATTCGAAGACGCCGGGGCACCCGGAGCTCGGCTGCGCGCCCGGCGTGGAGACCACCACGGGACCCCTCGGGCAGGGCATCTCCAACGCGGTCGGCATGGCGCTCGCGGAGCGGCTGCTCGCAGCGGAATTCAACCGGCCGGACCACGACATCGTCGACCACTACACGTACGCGTTCATGGGCGACGGCTGCATGATGGAGGGCGTGTCGCACGAATCCTGCGCGCTTGCAGGAACGCTGGGGCTCGGCAAGCTCGTCGCCATTTACGACGACAACGGCATCTCGATCGACTCGGACAAGGGCGAGATCCGGCAGTGGTACACCGATGACGTCAAGAAGCGCTTCGAGGGCTACCGCTGGCAGGTCATAGGGCCCGTCGACGGCCACGATCTCGAAGCCGTCGACCGGGCGATCCGCAAGGCGAAGCGCGAGACGGCCCGGCCGAGCCTCATCATCGCCAAGACGGTGATCGCGAAGGGCGCGCCGACGAAAGCGAACACCGGCGCCGCGCATGGCGCGCCGCTCGGCGAAAAGGAGGTCGCCGCGACCCGCGAGGCGATCGGCTGGCCGTATCCGCCGTTCGAAGTGCCCGAGCCGGTGCGTGCCGGCTGGGATGCGCGCAAGCGCGGCGCCTCGGTAGAGCGCAAGTGGAACAAGCTTTTTGCATCGTACGAGCGCGAGCACGGCGTACTCGCCGCCGAGTTCAAGCGGCGCACGAGCGGGACGCTGCCTGCGGACTTCGCCGCTCGCACCGAGACTCTGGTGCGCGAGCTTGCCGGCAAGGCGGAGACCGTAGCGACCCGCCGCGCCTCGCAGCTGGTGCTGGAAGCGCTCCTGCCCGCGCTGCCGGAGCTCGTTGGCGGTTCGGCCGACCTCACCGGATCCAACCTGACGATGGTCAAGGTGTCGAAGGTCGTGGGGAAGGAAGGCGGCGGGAACTACGTTTTCTACGGCGTTCGCGAGTTCGGCATGTGCGCGGTGATGAACGGGCTCGCGCTGCATGGCGGCGTGATTCCGTACGGCGGCACGTTCCTCGTCTTCTCGGACTACGCGCGCAACGCGCTGCGCATGGCGGCGCTGATGCGGTTGCGCGTCGTCTACGTCTTCTCGCACGATTCGATCGGCCTGGGTGAGGACGGGCCGACGCACCAGCCGATCGAGCACGCGGCGAGCCTGCGGCTCATTCCCAATCTCGATGTCTGGCGGCCGTGCGACACGGTAGAGACCGCAGTCGCGTGGGCGGCGGCGCTCGAGCGAAAGGACGGCCCGTCGGCCTTGCTGCTTTCGCGCCAGCCCGTACCGTTCGCGACGCGCGAGTCGACCAACGGCGTGCGGCGCGGCGCCTATGTCCTTTCGGACACCCCGTGGGCGCGGGCCGCGCTGATCGCTACGGGGTCAGAGGTGCCGCTTGCCCTTGCCGCGCAGAAAATCCTCGCCGATGAAGGCGTTGCCGTGCGCGTCGTCTCGATGCCGTCGACGAACGTGTTCGACCGACAGGACGCCGCCTATCGCGATTCGGTGCTGCCGCGCGGCATGCCGCGCGTCGCGATCGAAGCCGGAGTCACCGATTTCTGGCGCAAGTACGTCGGTCTCGAAGGCGCGGTCGTCGGCATCGACCGGTTCGGCGAATCCGCGCCCGCGGCCGATTTGTTCAGGCACTTCGGCTTTACGCCGGAGAATGTAGTCAAGGCAGTCAGGAGCGTTTTGACATGACGATCAAGGTAGCGATCAACGGCTTCGGCCGCATCGGGCGCAACATCCTGCGCGCCCACTACGAGGACGGCAAAAAGCACGCTCTGCAATTCGTCGCGATCAACGACCTCGGCGACGCGCAGATCAACGCGCACCTGCTGACCTACGATACTGCGCACGGCCGCTTCAACGCCTCGGTCGGCGTCGACGGCGACAGCCTCGTCGTCAACGGCGATCGCATCAAGGTCCTTGCGGAGCGCGACCCTGCAAGGCTGCCGTGGAAGTCGCTCGGCGTCGATGCGGTGCTGGAATGCACGGGACTCTTTACGAGCAAGGCCAAGGCCGGCGCGCATCTCACGGCCGGCGCGAAAAAGGTCGTCATCTCGGCGCCCGGCGAGAAGGACGTCGACCGGACGGTCGTCTTCGGCGTAAACCACGCTTCCCTGAAGGCTTCCGACAGCGTGATCTCGAACGCTTCGTGCACGACGAATTGCCTTGCGCCGCTCGTCAAGGCGCTCGATGACCGGATCGGCGTCGTCAGCGGGCTGATGACCACGGTGCACTCGTACACCAATGACCAGGTGCTGACCGACGTCTACCACAAGGACCTGCGCCGCGCGCGCTCGGCGTCGCAGAACATGATCCCGACCAAGACCGGAGCCGCCGCCGCGGTCGGGCTGGTGCTGCCGCACCTCAACGGCAAGCTCGACGGCTACTCGATCCGCGTGCCGACGATCAACGTCTCGATCGTCGACCTTTCTTTCGTCGCCAAGAGGCCGACCAGCGTCGAGGAGGTGAACAAGGCGCTGCAGCAGGCCGCCGAGGGCGACCTCAAGGGCATCCTCGAATACACGACCGAGCAGCTCGTGTCGTCGGACTTCAACCATAACCCGGCGAGCTCGATCGTCGACTCCTTGCTGACGAAGGTCGCCGAAGGAACGCTGGTCAAGGTGTCCTCGTGGTACGACAACGAGTGGGGCTTCTCCAACCGCATGCTCGACATCACGGTCGCTCTGATGAGCGCGAAATGACGTGCCCGCGGTTCTTGCGGAGCGCGCAGGCGAAATAGCGATCGTCCGGCTGAACCGGCCGGAACGGCTGAACGCGATCAATGCGGACATCCGGCGCGAGCTGCCGCTTGCGCTCGCGCCGCTCAACGCCGACCCCGAGGTGCGCGCCGTAGTGATCACCGGCGCGGGCGATCGAGCCTTTTCCGCGGGGCAGGATCTCGAGGAGGGCGCAGGCTACGGCATCGGCGACGTGGACCGCTGGTTCACCGAGATGTACGCGATGTACGCCGCGGTACGCGCGCTCGACAAGCCTTCGGTCGCGGCCCTCTTCGGCGCGGTGGCCGGTGCGGGCTACCAGGTCGCACTGTACTGCGATTTGCGTGTCGCGCATCCGGAGGCGCGCATCGGGCAACCCGAGATCAAGACGGGTCTAGGATCCATTCTCGGAACGTCGCTGATGGATTGGCATCTGCCGCTCGGCATCAATGCCGAGCTGTCGCTGATGGGCGATTTCATCTCAGGCGAACGCGCCTGGCAGCTCGGGCTCGTAAACCACCTCGCGCCTCGAGACGAAGTGCTCGCAAGGGCGATGGAGATTGCGCGCACGCTCGCGACACGGCCACCCCATGCCGTGAAGATCACGAAGGACCTCATGCGCGAGCTGACGCAGCCGCAGTTCGACGACATCCTCGTCGCCGCGAAGAAATACCAGCGCCGCGCGTACGAATCGGGCGAGCCGCAGCGCCTGATGCGCGAAATGGCGCAGAAGATGAAGAAGCGATGAAGTTCAAGCGCATGGCGGAGGTCGACCTGCGCGGCAAGCGCGTCTTCATTCGCGCCGACCTGAACGTCCCGCAGGACGACTCCGGGCGCATCACCGACGACACGCGGATTCGCGCCTCGGTTCCGGCGATCCAGGCGGCGTTGGCGGCGAACGCGGCCGTCCTGGTCACGTCGCACCTCGGGCGGCCGAAAGAAGGTGTTTTCAGCGCCGAAGATTCGCTCGCGCCGGTTGCCAAGCGGCTCGGCGAGCTGCTGCAGCGCGAGGTTCCGCTGCGCCGCGATTGGGCCGACGGCATCTCCATCCCGCCCGGCGAAATCGTCCTGCTCGAGAATTGTCGCTTCAACAAGGGCGAAAAGGCGGACGACCAGACGCTGGCGAAAAGAATGGCGGCGCTCTGCGATGTCTACGTAAACGATGCGTTCGGCACGGCGCACCGGGCTGAAGCGACTACGCATGGCATCGCGCGCTTTGCGCCGATTGCATGCGCCGGCCCGTTGATGGCTGCCGAGCTCGATGCGCTCGGCCAGGCGCTCGCGAACCCGGCACGCCCGCTGGTGGCGGTGATCGGCGGCTCCAAGGTCTCGACCAAGCTGTCCGTGTTGGGCGCGCTCGCAGAAAAAGTCGACCGCCTGATCGTCGGCGGAGGCATCCTCAACACGTTCCTGCTTGCGGAAGGGATCCCGATCGGTCAATCGCTCGCCGAGCCGGGTCTGGTCGACGATGCAAAGCGGATTCGTTTGGCGACCGAGGTGCCGCTGCCGGAGGACGTCGTCGTTGCGCAGGAAGCCTCAACCCGCGCACGTGCAGCGGTCAAGGATGCGCGTGCGGTCGACGCAGATGAAATGATCCTCGATATCGGTCCGAAGACGGCGGCGGCGCTCGCGGCCTCGCTGAAGACGGCAGGGACGATCGTCTGGAATGGCCCGGTGGGCATGTTCGAGATCGATGCCTTCGCGAAGGGGACCGAGACAATCGCGCGCGCGATCGCGGATTCGAAGGCGTTCTCGATCGCCGGCGGCGGCGACACGATCGCCGCGATCAACAAGTTCGGACTCGCCGACCGCATCGGCTACATCTCGACGGCCGGCGGCGCGTTCCTCGAGTTCCTCGAAGGCAAGACGTTGCCTGCGGTTGCCGCGCTCGAAGCGCGCGCCTAGCGTCTTGCGAGGTCGTCACTTGACCTCGAACTCGCCGACGAAGACGACCTCGCCCTGGCCCTTGAGTCGCAGGGTCACATTCCGATCCTGCTGGTGCTGCTTGCCGAACCCGGTCTGCAGCCGCAATTGCAGGGTAGTTGCTCCGGCAACGATCTGCTGGTTGTGTCCGTAGAACTGGGCCTCGACGCGGTAGACGCCGGGCTTCGCCTTGCGCAGTGAAAACTCCTCCGGGCCGTAGCCGCCGGTGAAGTCCTGCGACATGCGGCCGCCCTGGTAGGTGAGGCGGTTGTTGTAGAACGCCTTCTCGCCGTTCGGGTCCGTCACCCACAGGTCGATGTCGGTATCGTCGGCGTCCCAGGTAAGCACGACCCTCAGGTCGAGCGGAAGATTCTTCAGCAGCCGCCGATCGATCCGGCTGGTATCCAGTGGCTGCGGGGCGGTCGCGACGAGCGCGTTCAATTCGGCGAGCGTGATCAACTCAACTTCGGGAAAGCGCCCGTGCCAGGGCCGCACGACCACTTCGTGGAGCATGTCCACCGCTTTCTGGAGTTGGCGGTCTGCGGCGTAAGCGAGTCCGAGATCGCGCCAGGACTGGGGTTCATCGGGACTCAGCTCGAGCACTTTCTTCAGCACCGGAATCGCGAGCTGCGGACGCCCCGCCTGCATGAGCCGCCCGCCGAGAATGCGCAGGACATGGCGGTTCTGCAGGTCCATTTCCGCGAGGTTGGAGAGCACGCGCAGACCGAGGTCCTCGAGACCCCTCTCGAGTAGTACATCCGCGGCATCGAGGTAGAACGCCGTGCTGCCGGCATAGCTGCCCCGCTCGTCGAGATAGATGCGATAGAGATCCTTGGCATCCGAGTCACGCAAGCGCCGGATATAAGGTGCATCCGGTGTCCAGCGCTTGAGCTGGATGGCGATAGTCGCCGGTCCGCCGAGTTCGGTAGGCCGGTCGTCAGCCAACCTTAGGGCCCCCGCCGCAATCGGCGCCGGCCGCGCGGCCGGGGCCGCGGCCGCCGGCGCCTCGGCCGCGCGCTCGCGCCGCATCGAGTGCTCTGCGATCCCGGCCGCACCTTGCGATTGCGCGGGCGACAGGTCCTTGCGCGACTCAGGTCGCGCGTCCTTCGGGAACTCGCGGTTCCACCAGGCCTGCTTTTCTTCGAACAGCCGCACGATTCTCTCGAGGTGCGAACTCTGGTCGGCCGTGCGGCGCTGCTGCGCGTCGCGGACCAAGCGCTCGACGGCGGCGCGCAGCTCGGCGGGCGGCGCGATTTCGTGCCGCGCGTAGTCTTCGGCACGTTCCAGCACGATGAGTGAAGTCTCGTCGGTCACCAGGCCGAATGCCTTGCCGAGGCGCCGGATCTCGCCGCGATACAGGTCCGATTGGCCCGCCAGCGACTCGATGCGCATACGCGCCCAGATTCGCGCCGGGAGATCGCTCGGGTTGCGGTCCGCGCGCAGCCGCAGCGTGTGAACCCGTGACTTGCCACCTGGCTCGCCGAACTCGATCCGCAGCTGCGCCTCGCGCTCCGTCAGCACCCCGGCGAATGCGATGCGCCCGTCGGCGGCGAATGGCGAAGCGGCATGGACCTCGCGAACGCCCTCGCCCGCGACGTGCAAGATACGCGGCGCACTCATGAGGAGCTTGCGCGCCGCCTGCGCGCGCGGTTCGGCGATCAGGTCGATGTAATCGCCGCCGGACGAATACGCGATATGGCGCAGCAGCGCCGGGTTGCTGCGCGGCGCGGCAGAGACGGCGAACACGCGGCCTTCGAGCCGCGGCGCAGCGGCATCGCCATAGTTGGCAAGGCCGTCGCTGAAGAGCAGCGTCTCCGCCGCCCCCGCGACGCTGCGCAGTGCGCCGAGATTGGTCGCGCCGTCATACACCGTGCGCTCCAAGGCGGTGCGCAGCGCCCGCCAGTCTCCGCGCGTGACGCGGAAGGTTTCGGCGGGATCGACCGAGTCGCGCACCCGCACCAGATGAACGGTCCCTTCGCCCATCGTCTTGAAGTAAGCATCGAGCAGCGCGAACTCGCGCGCGTGCTCGCGCGCGGCGCCGGACGCCGAGTTGTCCCATACGAGCGCGACGCTTTGCGGCAGGGTGCGGGCGATGGGGTTGTGCGGCATGGGCAACTGCGTCTCGGCGTAGAAATACCGGTCGCCATCGAGTGCCTGTGTCCAGAAAGCAGCGGTTTCCGGCTGCCTCACCGCCACTTCGAGGAACCCGGCGGCGAAGTACTCGCGGCGCTCCAGGCGCGCCGCATAGCTGTCACCCTCGCGCACGAACCGCAGTTCCTGTGCATCAGGCCAGGCAAGCACGGGCTCGCGCAGCGCGCCGCGGACCCGGATCGAGAGCGAAAACTCGGGCAGTCGCGCGCCGTAGGCTAGCGCCATGCGCAACCGGCGCTCGCCGCCGCCCGCGGCAAGCGGTTCGGCGATGCGCAGGCGCACCGTGCGAGAGCCCTGGGCCGGCAGCGGGTACACGCGCAGCTTGTAGTTGTTGCCTTGCGTCGCCTCGAGCAGACCGGGATCGACCTGGCGCCGCACGATGTCTTCGAATACCTGACGGCCCGTCACCTTCTCGACGGGGACGGCTTCGCGCATGCGCCCGTCGACGTCGAGCGCGAAGCCGACCACTTGCTGCGCGCCGACGAGCGGGAACTGCAGCTCGCCCTCCAGCACGCGCCGATTCGGGTTGGTAAACACGAGCTCGATCTCGGTCTGGGCGAAGCCGCCCGCGATTTCGGCCGCGACGCGCACCGCCTGCAGGCGCACGGGCGCATCCACCGGGCCGGCAATGATCAGACGCGGAGCGATGTTTCGGTCGCCAGACGCGATCGGTTGCACGGGTGTCTGCGCGCTCGCGACAGCGCAAACCACGAGCGCAACCGCGGCGCTGCCGATGGCACGCAGCAAAATGCGGCAAATTTCACGGAGCGAGCGCATGACGAGTAGCTCCATCGTATATGTCTGATACCTGAAACGGACGGAGCGGCAAAGCGGGTTAAGCCGCCGGTCCGCGGGTGATACACTCGAACCGCTCAATTCCGCAAGCAAGATGCTCCGCAGCACGAAAATCGTCGCCACGCTCGGGCCCGCATCGAGCGATCCCGCGGTGCTGGAACGCATGGTGCGCGCCGGCGTGGATGTCGTGCGCCTGAACTTCTCGCACGGCACCGCGGACGACCATCGCAAGCGCGCGGCGCTGGTGCGCGAAGTCGCGCGCACGGTGGGACGTACCGTAGCGATCATGTGCGACCTGCAGGGACCGAAAATCCGCGTCGGCAAGTTCAAGAACGGCAAGATCACGCTGGAAAAAGGCCAGCCGTTCATCCTCGACGCGGGCTGCGCGCTCGGCGACGAGACCCGCTCAGGGCTCGACTACAAGGAGCTGCCGCGCGATCTGCGGCAGGGCGCAGTGCTGCTGCTCGACGACGGCCGTATCGTGCTCGACGTCACGCACGTACTGGGCGACGAAGTGCATACGCTCGTGCGCCACGGCGGCGAGCTCTCCAACAACAAGGGCATCAACCGGCAAGGAGGCGGGCTGACCGCGCCCGCGCTGACGCCCAAGGACATCGAGGACATCCGCACCGCGGCCGAGCTGCAGGTCGACTATCTCGCGGTATCGTTTCCGAAATCGGGCTCCGACATGTACATGGCGCGCGAGCTGCTGCGCGCATGCGGCGGCAAGGCGTTCCTGATCGCCAAGATCGAGCGCGCCGAAGCGGTGACGAACGACTCGCTGCGCGACATCATGAATGCGTGCGACGGCATCATGGTCGCGCGCGGCGACCTCGCAGTCGAAGTCGGCGACGCCTCGGTGCCGGCGCTGCAGAAGAAGATGATCCGGCTCGCGCGCGAGGCGAACAAGCTCACGATCACTGCGACGCAGATGATGGAATCGATGATCTCGAGCCCGATCCCGACGCGCGCCGAAGTCTCCGACGTCGCGAACGCGGTGCTCGATGGCACCGACGCGGTGATGCTCTCGGCCGAGACCGCGAGCGGCCGCTACCCGGTCGAGGTGATCGAGGCGATGCACAGGATCTGCGTCGAGGCCGAGCATACGCAGCCGCTCAGCCTGGAGCAGGACTTCCTCAATCGCGTGTTCACGCGCGTCGACCAGTCGATCGCGATGGCGGCGCTCTTCACCGCGTTCCACCTGAAGGCCAAGGCGATCGCGACGCTCACCGAGTCGGGATCGACGGCGCTGTGGATGAGCCGCCTGAATTGCGGCGTGCCGATCTACGCCCTTACGTCGCAGACCGGAACGCGCTATCGTTGCGCATTGATGCGCGACGTCTTTCCGCTGATGGTCAAGTACGTCGGGCATGACCGCGAAGAGCTGCTGATGGAAGCCGAGAAGGTGCTGCTGCAGAACGGCGTCGTGCGGGACGGGGATCTGATCGTGCTGACGATCGGCGAGCCGATCGGCAAGGCCGGAGGGACCAACACCATGAAGATCGTCAAGGTCGGCGAGAACCGCAAGGCATGAGCGGCGCCACTCCCAACGCGAAGAACCACGAGCGCCTCGCGCCCCTCGCTTCGCGCTTCGTCGAGGTGGCGAAGCTGCCGTGGGAGAAGACGCGCTTTGAAGGGGTCGAGGCGAAGACCCTGCTGATCGACCGCGAGACGGGCGTCGTCACATCGCTGATGAAGTTCGCTCCGGGCGCGAAGCTTCCCGAGCACGAGCACGTGCTGATCGAGCAGAGCTACGTCCTCGAAGGAAGCCTTGTGTGCGGTGAGGGCGAATGCAAGGCCGGTGACTACGTCTGGCGTCCGGCGGGCAGCCGCCACACCGCCTGGGTAGGGCCGCAGGGCGCGCTGGTGCTCGCGATCTTCCAGATCCCGAACCGGTTCTTCGAGGAGGACGGCCGCGAAACCGACGTGCTCGGGCAGGACTGGGACAAAGCCTGGGCGAAGGCCCTGTTCCGCTAAAGACGGCCGTCCGCCTTCAGCGCGCGGAGCGCGCCACGGAAAGCGTCGAGCGTGCGCGCCACCTCCGGCGCGCCGTGCGCCGCTGACACATATCCGCCGGGTCCGCCCGCGATGTCCACGCCCCGC
>Ga0070698_100008241_pt1 | contig 11270 bp, 13 predicted proteins | sample KBSK1502metaG_FD_65477 | JGI IMG/M metagenome (GOLD analysis project Ga0070698, IMG submission 65477) | Corn, switchgrass and miscanthus rhizosphere microbial communities from Kellogg Biological Station, Michigan, USA - KBS K1-50-2 metaG | ecosystem: Host-associated > Plants > Roots >...
GAGCATGATAACATCGCGTGCTTTTGTCAGCGAGTAAGCATCAATAACTCAAACTGAACCACTATTCGCTGGGCGGAGTCGAATCTCTCGGAGGATGCAGTGAGCGAACTTGAAGACGCATGGGCTACTGGTCTTGCCGAAGCAGAGGCGCGCGCGCGAGCCCACGGGCGGACAGACGTTGCCGACTACCTTGCTTTGCGCAACTCCAATGATTTGATCAGAAGAATTGCGGGCGACTGGTTATTGAACCTGTTTACTGTTGTCGCCGGTGAAGCAAATCGCATGGGTGCGGCGATTCAAATCTCTACTCAGGACGGACATCGGTTTAAAGTCGGAAATGCCAGCATGGTCGGCAGCCTCCTGAGTTTAGGCAGCGGCGTGCGCAAACTCCTGGTTGAATTAGGTTGGCCGCGCACGCCCCGCGATGGCTTCATTCGTGGCGGCGGTTTAGCGTGTGGCAACATCAAGCATGTCGGCATCAAACCCGCAAACGAAGAACTCCGCCTCATACTTGATGCTACAGGGACGCCCAGGTGGATCGTGATGAAAGGGCACGGAACGCACGACGTTCCGTCCAAACTTCTCGGCCTTCCAAAACTTCACGAAGCTAATGTGAAAAAGCATATTTCAATCCTGCTCGATGATTCGCCGGGCCGGTGAACCTTACGCTCACGATATCCGGTAAGCCGTGCACGTTTTCGAACTGTTCCTGCGAGCAAAGCGGTCCCGCCCAGCAATAATTGCCCCAGAATTGCAGCTTCTTCCTCGTCCAGCATCGTCCAACCCAAACACATTACGACCTGGAGTCTTGAGGCACGATGCTTGCCAACAGTGCAGTCGGGCGGGCAGTAAGCCGCTCGACAATGTTCCGCGATGTCCCCAATTGCGAGCAAAACGGCTTAGGAGTTTGAGGAGGTTAAACCAAAATGACGAACCGACGCACGCTGAGTTTTTCAATTCTTGCGGCTGCCGTGCTGGCGCTGTGCTTGCCGGTGTTGGCAGCCGCTCAGGGTGGCTATGGCTATCCTGATTATGGTCGCAACCGCAACTACGGACGCTACGACGAGCGTTACCTTAAGGACTCAGTCAACCGTCTCGATCGCTTATCCAAAGATTTCGAACGAGACCTGGACCGGGCCCTCGATCACAGCCGCGTCAATGGAACGCAGCGGGAAGATCAAATGAACGCTCAGGGTCATGAGTTCCGGCGCGCTGTCAGCAACTTGAAATCACGTTTTGGAAACGGGCGCGATCTTAACCGCAGCCGAGATGAAGCCCAGCGCGTGCTGCAACAGGCGCAACTGTTTGACCGCATCGGGCGCGGCAGGGGATTCGACAACCGAGTTGCATCCGATTGGTCGCAGATTCAGCGGGAGTTGCAGATCATCAGCGACGCCTATGGAACTGGTTACTACAACAATGGTGGTGGTAACTGGCCCAATGGAAATGGCCGCAACTATCCGAACAACGGCAACCGCAACAATGATTGGTGGCGCAGAATTCCCTGGCCCAACTAAGGTCAGGCCGTCAAGCCAATCAGGAAAGGCTAAGCCTCGTCCCGCTTGAAAGAGTGGGGCGAGGCTTTCGCATGTCACAGTCCAGATGACAGAATAGCGGCATGCCCGGAACGCTCTACCTAATTGCGACTCCAATCGGAAATCTGGAAGACATTACACATCGGGCCGTCAGGCTGCTGGGTGAAGTTGAAGTAATCGCCTGTGAAGACACGCGCCACACAAAGAAGTTACTGAACCACTACGGTATCAGCACCAGAACCATCAGTTATCACGAACACAACGAACGCGAGCGCGCTGCCGACCTTATTGAGCGCCTCAAGTCCGGCGCAGATGTAGCCGTCGTTTCCGACGCAGGCACGCCCGGCATTAGTGACCCCGGGTTTCGGCTGGCGCGCATTGCTATTGATAGTGATGTGCAGGTCGTTCCTGTGCCCGGCGCGTCGGCACTGATTAGCGCGCTGGTAGCATCCGGTTTGCCCACCGATGAATTCTTTTTTGGCGGCTTTCTTCCCGCGCGCTCAGGAGCGCGCCGAGCTCGGCTCGCCGAACTGCGTTCGCTTCCCGCAACTTTGATTTTTTATGAAGGGCCGCATCGCATCGCCGCGACGCTTAAAGACGCGCTGGAAATTCTCGGAGAACGCCAGGCCGTGGTCGCCAGAGAGTTGACCAAAATGCACGAGGAGATAGCGCGTGGAAGTTTGAGTGAACTAGCCGCGCGATTTGCCACGCCAGAAAGCGCGCGCGGCGAGATGGTGCTGATGATTGATCGAACAGCGATGCCAAGCGAAAACGCTGTCGACAAATCCGACGCAAGCGTTTCAGCGCTCGTTACGGAGTTTGAAGCGAATGGACTTGATCATCGCGCGGCGCTAAAAAAAGCGGCTCGTGAGCTGGGGCTATCGCGCGACGAAGCTTATCGTCGCCTGGTGTCGGAACGGAGAGATTCGTAACGAAGAGCCTGTCCAAAGTCCAAAGTCAACGACACCAAAACAGACGTTGGACTTTGGACATTGGACCGAGTTAAGTAGATCGTGTCTAGTAGGCTTGGTTGCACGTACTACTGCGCGGCAACCGCTCTTTCCAGTTCCGCAATATCAAGCTTCTTCATTTTCATCATGGCCTTCATGACTCGATCCTTTCTCTTGGGATCGTCGTCCCGAATTGCCTCCAATAAAACGTCAGGAACGATTTGCCACGCCAAGCCAAACTTGTCTTTGAGCCATCCGCATTCAATTATCTGACCACCAGCACCAAGTTTGTCCCAGTAGTAGTCCACTTCCTCCTGCGTCTTACAGTGAACCACGAGCGATATCGCTTCGTTAAATTTGAACTCCGGACCGCCATTCAGAGCCGTGAACTCCTGTCCGTCAAGTACAAAATCTATGGTCAAGACGCTTCCCTTCGGACCGGGTCCTGATTCGCCAGTATGCACGGTACTCCGAATACTGGAGTTCTTGAAGACCGAGACATAAAAATTCACGGCTTCTTCAGCGTTGGTGTTGAACCAAAGGAACGAACTGATCTTTTGCTCGAATGGTTTGGTTCGTTCGTCCTTTGACCTTGCGGCTGCGGTTCCCTGCGTTGCCCTTGTTTCTGCCATAATTGCGTCTCCTTTTTTTTGTCGCTCTACCAGTTAATCGAACGCGGCGATGGAAGATCGACAGGTCTGCCAGTTTTCTTGAAGTTCATTGCAGCTCAAAGACTCGACGGGCTCCGTCGAGTCTTCAAACTGCTGCTTGAATCCATACGGGCTACTTCTCATTCTCGATTACCGAAAGAATGTTGCCTGCAGGATCTTTGAACCAGGCGATCTGCATACCCGGCCCCTTCATGATGCCCCTCGCGTCGGTCTTGAGCTCAGGTTGGTTATACCTTTCGAGCTTTATGCCGAGCGTTGTTAACTCCTCTACGGCTGTCTCAATGTCCTTCACCGGGAAGTTCAGGACTGTAAAAGAAGCCGGCGTGTGATTTGGCTTCGGATACACGAAGAGGTTAGTACCTCCGGCGAGACTCAGTTCCAGGCCCTCTTCATGTTCAGTCACCTTGAGCCCCAAGGTTTGGCCGTAGAAGTCCTTGGCCTTCTCCAGATCGTTTACGGAAAAGCTCGAAAAACATTTCGCATCCTTGAAGATGCTTGAACTTTTTCGCGCTCGTGCTGCTCCTGTTTTTGCTGCCATTACTATATTCTCCTCTCGATTTATTAATGCCGGGATGATTACAAATAGGCGACGGGTTTGCTCGCCCCCTGTCTGTAACATTGTCGTGACAGGATGGCAGTATTAGAACGCTAAAACTTCGCAGACTCGTCGCGTTTCCTCGACTTTCATATGGTGATTCAATCGCGTTTTGCTGAACAGTTGTACGTGGGCTGGTACGAAGAAGGAGAATCATTATGACTGAGAACTTAGTACGAAACCGTTTTACAAAACGAACCATAGGGCACCCGGGTCGCTTTCTCGTTTTGGTAGCGGCGCTCTTTTTCTCGTTGACAATGGCGCCCTTAGCTAATCTCGTCGTTAGTGCGACTGGGGCGGCGGACAGTTCAACGGGGGAGTCGCATTACACGACGCTCGATGGCGCGCGCCTTCATTATGTGAACTACGGCAAGGGCACCGAAGCGTTAATCTTGATTCACGGCTGGACGATGAACGAGGACAGCTGGCGCGCCCAGGTGGCGGACTTCGCCAAGCGAAATCGTGTGATCGCGGTTGATCTTCCCGGCCACGGTCAGAGCGATAAACCGCAAGTTACCTACAGCATGGATTTTTTTGCGCGCGCTGTTGAAGCCGTCATGCGCGATGCAAAAGTGAAACGCGCCGTGCTCGTGGGTCACAGCATGGGAACGCCAATCGCGCGGCAGTTCTATCGCAAGTATCCCGACAAAACGCTCGGGATTGTGATTGCTGACGGCCCGCTGCGGCCGTTTGGCGAAAAGGCAATGATGGAGGCCATGACTGCCAGTCTTCGTGGACCAAACTACAAAGACGCCATGGGCCAATTGTTTGCCAGCATGTTTGGTCCGAGTCTCTCCGCCGACTCGAAAGAGCGAATCCAGGCTTCACGCCTGAGCACGCCGCAGTACGTTTTGGTAAGCGCCTGGGAATCGATGGCGGACCCCGCAATCTGGGGAGAAGATAAAATCAGTGTCCCGGTGCTGGCGATTATGGCGAAGAATCCGTTTTTCGGTCCGGATCTGGAGCAGCGTTTTCGAGAAATAGCGCCGAACCTCGATTTCCGCCTTTGGGATGGCGTGGGCCACTTCGTCATGATGGAGCGGCCGAAAGAATTCAACGAAGCGGTGATAGGTTTTCTGGACAAGAATAAGTTGCTGACCAGGAAATAGCGATTCAGTAACCCCGCTCGTTCGCGGTTCTGAAATCTCGCTCAGGGTGAGCGCTCCTGAATTTGAAACTGCAGCTGTTGCGGCAGCCGCTTATCAACTATGGGACGAGTGGGACGATTAGCAAGTTCCCAAAGCGTGACGTAAATCGTGCGCGCAACGTTCTCCATTTTTTGAAAGTCGATCTTGTCGACCGAGTCGCCTGGCTTGTGGTAGTCCTCGTGTTCTCCGTCAAAAAAGAAAACGATAGGAATGCCCTTGCGCGCGTAGTTGTAATGGTCGCTGCGGAAGAAGAAACGGTTGGGATCGGAGGGATCGTCATACCGATAATCGTAACTGAGGTTCATATACTGCTTGTTTACACCCGCAACCAGTTCACCCAGTTCCGTACTCATCATCTTTGAGCCGATAACATAAATCTCATTTGGTCCGGAGAGATCCTGGTTGCGCGGATTCGTGTCACCATCCTTCTTGCTGCGACCAATCATGTCGATATTGATCTGCGCCACAATCTTAACGAGCGGCAGCGTCGGATAGCTTGTGAAATAACGCGAGCCCCACAGCCCTTTCTCTTCGCCCGCGTGCCAGACAAACAGGATCGAACGTTTGGGTCGAACCCGGGCCTTCCCGAGGGCCTCAGCCATCGCGAGCAACGCCGTCGTTCCGGAACCATCATCATCGGCGCCGTTGTAAATGGCGTCGCCGTTTACTGGAATGCCGATGCCTACATGATCATAGTGTGCGCCCAGCGCGACGTACTCGTTTTTGAGAACTGGATCACTGCCCTCAAAGACCCCAACAACGTTTTGCGTGGTGGTTTGATCGGATTTCACCTTCACGGTGATAGAGAGTTTCTTGTCCGGGTTAAGCGCAAACGGCTGGGGCGTAGTGCCGGCATAAATCGACTCGAAGATAGACTGGGCAGTCTGCCGTTCGTCCTGAAACAGGAATTCTGCCAGGTGCAGTGAAACGACAAGCTGAGGAATTTGCGCGCCGGCCGGCAATTGAAACTTGTCTACCTTGATGAAGCCGCGCTCCGTCACGCGGGTCCGATTGCGATCCCAATTTGCCAGATACTGGAAGTCGGGGACGAGCACAATCGCAGCGACGCCTTGCTTCTGGGCATACTCGGCCACGTTCATCCAGTCTTCGCCGCGCCTGCCGGAGAGATCGGAACTCTTAACTCCCGTCGGGTAGCCATTGGCCGGACCAAAAATGACAGCAATCTTGCCTTTGGCGTCGATACCGTTGTAGGCATCGATGTTCTTCGACTTGATGAACCAGCCGTTGCCGGCAAAAACGAGTGGCGTCGCAGGCAAGTCGGCGGGCCGTGCTGTGGGAATGTAGTCAGTGCCAAATGCCAGGATCTGATCGTTAAGCTGTACTCGTGTTTCTGTTTTGTCGACCAGGTCCCTGCTCAGGCCGATCTTCTGAAAATAACTGCCCTCGTCGCCCGCCGGTTTGAATCCCCAACGCGACAGGTTCATCCCGAGGAATTTGGCGGTCGTGTCCAACCCGCGTGAAGGCGTGTCGCGGCCTTCCATTTCATCAGAGGCGATAAATGAAAGGTAATCCTTCAATTGTGCGGAGGTTATTGCGTCGACACCTCGCTGGGAGGCGAGCGACGGCGGCGCGGCTTTCTGAGTCTTGTCGGTTTTGCTTTGCGCGTGCGCCGGCAGCGCCAGTGGAAGGGACAAACCAAAGACGAGCACACTCGTCAGGACAACTGCTGCAATAAGTCTTCGCATATACGTTCTCTTTCAGACCGCAAGTCCCAAGTCTCAGGTCCCAAGTCTATTATTTAAACTTGAGACCTGGAACCTGGGACTTGAGACTTCAAATCTAAACGTGCTGGACCGCGCCCACGAGTTTCGTCAAAGTATCTTTCGCGTCGCCATAGAGCATGCCCGTCACTTCTTTGAAAAACAGTGGGTTCTCAAGGCCTGAAAATCCTTTGCCCTGGCCGCGCTTCAAAACGACTACTGACTTGGCGCGATCCACTTCCAGGATGGGCATGCCGGCAATCGGACTGTTGGGGTTGTCGCGGGCGTCGGGGTTAACCACGTCGTTCGCGCCGATTACTACCGCCACGTCAGTCGAGGGAAACTCTGGATTGATTTGTTCCAACTCGTAAAGCGACGAGTAGGGAACATTTGCTTCGGCGAGCAAGACGTTCATGTGACCGGGCATGCGTCCGGCCACCGGATGGATACCGTATTTGACCGTCACCCCTCGCTTCTCGAGCGTGTCTGCCAACTCGCGCACCGCATGTTGCGCCTGCGCCGTGGCCATCCCATAGCCAGGCACGAACACCACTTTGTTTGCATAGGCCATCTGCACCGCGATGTCCTCCAAACTTACCTCGCGCATTGTTCCCTGTTGACTACCGGGTTCGTCCGATTTCGCCGCGCTGCCAAAGGCGCCGAACAGCACGTTGGTCATCGAACGATTCATCGCCCGGCACATTAGGATCGAGAGAATGAATCCGGAGAAGCCGTCGAGCGTGCCGGCAATAATAAGCACGTTATTCTTTAGCACGAAGCCGGTCGCGGCGGACGCGAGGCCCGCATAGGAATTCAGCAACGACATGACTACCGGCATGTCTGCCGCACCAATCGGCATTACCAGGAGCAGCCCGAAGACAAACGCCAGACCGACCATCACAAAGAAGAGCGTCATCGACCCGGGCACAAAGATCAGGTAAACAAAAATTCCAATCGTTGTTGCCAGCAGCGCCATGTTGAAAACATTCTGGCCGCGGTAGGTAAGAGGCGTGCCGCGCACCAGACCCTGCAACTTGGCAAACGCCAACAGGCTTCCGGTAGTCGTCAGCGCGCCCAGCATTACTTCAAAGCCAAGGGCGCTCATGGTGATGGTTTCGAGATGCCCACCATAACGATAGAATTCGGAAATTCCTACGAGGGCGGCGGCGAAAGCGCCAAAGGCATGGGAGAGCGCGGTCCGCTGCGGCATCGCCGTCATGGGAACCCAAAGCCCCATCGCTAAACCAATCAGCGATCCCAGAACCAGGCCGGTAATGATCCAGGTGAAGGTGACGATCTCGAGGTGCATCAGCGTGCCGATGATCGCCATCAACATGCCAAACTCCGCCAAATGCATACCGCGTTTGGCAGTCTCCGGATGACTCAATCCCTTGAGGCCGAGAATGAAAAGGATTGACGCCAGCAGGTAGCTTAGTTCGATGAAGTAGGTACGCACAGTTTTTCAGACCTGACTATCCGGTTAAGAGGGTAAAGGGGAACGGGTAAAGGGGAATGCTTTGCTTTAACCGTTTGCCCTTTCCCCCTTACCCTTTTCCCCTGTTTCCCCGGTCTTGCTTTGTGCCGTTGGCTTGCGCTTGAACATCCGAAGCATCCGGTCGGTGATCACGAAGCCACCGACGACGTTGGTTGTGGAACAAAACACGGCGGTGAATCCGAGAATGGTGCTGACGGTGTTGTAGTGCGCACCCGCTGTAACAATTGAACCAACCAGTGAAATGCCCGAGATGGCATTCGTCGCCGACATCAAGGGTGTGTGCAGGAGCGGCGGCACACGCGAAATCACCTGGTAACCCAGAAACGCCGCCAGCGCGAAAACATAAAGCGCGGCAATCAGTGTATGTGACGTCATGTTTGCCTCTAAACCTGTGTGCTTTGGGCTATCAGCGATGAAATTACTTTTCGTAGTTCAGGAGACGAGAGAATCACGCGTAGTCCTTTTTTAAACTCAGCCTCATCCGCGCAGTTGTACAACCTATTGTCGTCTTCAACTGTTAGAGGGTAGAGCTCGATACCATGCTCCACCCAAAGGGCGAGGTATTTATAGTTGTCCATGGCCGGGGCGTTTATATAAAGGCGTAGAATTATGTTTCTTTGGTCTCGTTGCGTAACGACTTCTGCTTCCAAGACATTATTTGTTACTTCTCCCAGAATGCCTGCTTGTTCTCGCAGGATGGAAACAGGCGTCCTCAAGTCCTCTGGTTTCGGAATTTCCCCCCAAAGATTTTCGACGCTCATAGCTTTTGCTCCTTTCAATCTCACTCAAGACGCAAGGTAAACTTTATAGGTAGATGGTCAGAGGCCATTGCCGTGTTGGGCTCGCCGTTCGGATTTAAGAGCGAAACTGATTCAATCGCAGTCAGTACTTCAAGATCGTCGTCGTCAAACCTATCGAGAAGTGTCGGTCGGATGAGCACTTGGTCGAAGGTGTTCCAGAAATAGTTGATTTGCTGAGAACCGTATCGATAGTAGGTCCCTGCCGGTCCCGGCGGTCGCTCACCCAACGTTCCCCACATCGGGTTATAGAAGAACGAACGCTTTTCTCCTTCAACCGTTCGCGAGATTTTCTTGGCTGTCGCCCTGTCCATGACAGCATGGAGTGCCTCAGCTCCAATGACACCGGGCTCAAATGGATTCATATTGAGATCGCCCAAAACCACAGTCCTCGTGTGACCAACATTAGTCTCTGCCTGCTCAATCTGCCGTGCGATTCGCGTCGCCGTTAACGCCTGATCGCGACCCTCTTGATAAAGCTTGCTGGATAGGTGGACAGCCACCAACAGTATCTCAATTCCTATAGGAGGACGAATTCGTCTGATTGAGACTCCGCCAGCATCGAAAACCGGAGTTATGGAATTTTGAGGGAACCGAGTGAAGACAAGTAAACGCGTTGACGGACTGAAAGCTACCGAATATTTGATCGGACGCCCTTGGTTGAGCGACTGTAGCAGTTGTGCCACTCCAAGAGTACATTCTGCCAAGACGAGAATGTCAACGTCACACTCTTCAGCCACGCGACCAATCAACGTCTGAATTGGTCTCCGATTAATGTTCCAAAACAAGAAGGTAGCCATTCAGGATTGCGTTGTCTTATTTTGAGTTAACCCGACTAGAATATGCGACGAAAACGTTCTGGTTTACAAACTTGCCTTCGTGTGTGACGCATGACGGGCCGACCACATCGTCGTTCATGTCGATGTTCAATTCACCGTCTTTGATTAATAGACTAAGAAACGCCGTGACATTGCGCGAATAGAGTTGGCTGGCATGGACCGGCACACTTGCCGGCAGATTCGTCGGCGCGATAATTGTCACACCCGCCCGCTCTACCACTTCATCCGCCTTACTTGGCTCGACGTTGCCTCCAGTTGTTCCTGCCAGGTCGATGACCATCGCGCCTCGTTTCATTCCGTCGACTGCTGCCTCGTCCATCAATATTGGCGCCCGTCGCCCCGGCACTTGAGCGGTTGTAATAATCACGTCAGCGGTTCTCGCGTGCTCCGCAATCAGGTCCCGGCCGCGCTTCAGCGCTTCTTCCGACAACTCAACCGCGTAACCACCCGCGTCTTCAGTTTTGAGTCCGCCCAAATCCACTTCCAAAAAAGTTGCGCCGAGCGAGCGCACTTGTTCACCGGCGGCGGCGCGAACGTCATAGGCTTCAACAACGGCTCCCAGGCGCCGCGCAGTGGCGATGGCCTGCAACCCAGCCACCCCGGCGCCTAAGACCAATACGCGCGCGGGCGGAACTGTGCCGGCAGCCGTCATCAACAAAGGAAACATTCTGGGAATAGTTGAGGCCGCGAGGACGACCGCTTTGTAGCCTGCCACCGTCGCCATCGACGAGAGCGCATCCATTGACTGCGCCCGCGTAATGCGCGGCACCAATTCCATCGCAAAGGTGGTCAGCCCTCGTTCCAGTGCGGGAGTCAATTGAGCAGGCTCGTCAAGAGGACGCAGGAAGCCGAGGACCACCGCGCCTTTTCCGAGAGCTTCAAAGACTTCATCCGAGGGACGATTGACGGTAACCAGAACATCCGTGCCCGCGAGCATCGTAGTTCGATCGGCGGACACTTCTGCTCCGGCCTCTACATAATCCGAATCTGCTCGCGCCGCGGCGAGGCCGGCGCCGCTCTCGACGAGCACCGACGCTTTAAGGCCCAACAGCTTCTTCACCGAGTCAGGCATCAACGCCACGCGCGCTTCACCCGGTTGTTCCTCTTTGAGCACGGCGATCTTCATATCATTCCAGCACGATGCATTTGCGTGAATTTGCTTTCACTGTGAGCGAAATTCCCCGCTCAAAAGAATAATTACTTTCGGCCTGAAGGCGTTTGACCGAGGATTGAGTCGAAACAGAATGGCGCATGCACCGGCGAGCAATGTTCAGAATAATTAAGCGATTTGCGAGTATAGCATTCGCCCGATAGGTCTTAACAACGTTTCCAATCTCCAGAAAGAGTTTCGAAAACGTTTGATTTCAGTCGTTTGCCAAGCCTCACACGGGCCATCTATAATCAATTGTTGTTCCACGGCGCATTGGTGTAGTTGGTTAACACGCTGCCCTCTCAAGGCAGAGATCACGGGTTCGAGTCCCGTATGCGCTACCAATTCCTGCTCGACCAGACCTCGCAC
>Ga0070698_100008242_pt1 | contig 11267 bp, 8 predicted proteins | sample KBSK1502metaG_FD_65477 | JGI IMG/M metagenome (GOLD analysis project Ga0070698, IMG submission 65477) | Corn, switchgrass and miscanthus rhizosphere microbial communities from Kellogg Biological Station, Michigan, USA - KBS K1-50-2 metaG | ecosystem: Host-associated > Plants > Roots >...
ACGCGGTCGCGTGCCCTTTTCTCGTCTCGGGAAGAAAACTTCCAATCAATAGCGCGTCGTCGTGGTCTGTGTGGCCGACGTCGGTTGCTGCACCGTCGTCTCGCGGGTCGTAGTCGAGGTCGTAGTCGACGTCGGCTCGTGAGCACACGAACCCAGGAACGCCGCAATCAGAAGCGAAAACAAAGGAATAAGAAGTTTTTTCATAGTGTAAATCATCGTTACATAATTACTTCGCCCCAAACCTCTTCGGTAGATGTAAATTAATTGAGTGAGCCTTCGCTGCCTGCCGCGCGCTGGCTCGATGTCGATCTTGCCAGACGTCAATCTTATGAAAAGAATCGGCCCATGACTTCGATGATGGACACATCCCGCTTGTTCTTGGCTGCTGGATGCTTTGTTATTCTCTCAATAACCAGAGCCGCAGCGACCGATTGGCCCGACAGATACGTTGTTTATGAAGAATCCAAATCGCCGGACGGGAAATACGCGATCCTGATTCCTTCGCGGGAAGCTGCTGAAAACGACGAATCGGCTGAGGAGACGAACTACCTGGCCGATCTACCGAAACATCATCTCATAGGAAAGATCCGCGACGCTGACTACTTCGAAAACCAAAATCATCGCGGATTGCAAGTCACCTGGGCGCCCGACTCGACTTGGTGCATTGTGGAATATGATGGCCGATTTGGATTTGGCACCATTTCAATCTTGGAAGTGAAAGGTTCGAGTTTCGTTCAGACAGACATCGGCAAACAGATTGATAAGTCGCTCATTGCCGCGATCGCCAAACAGTCGCATGACCGCAACAGCGGAGGTGGCGACGCGATCACTTATTTCCGCATCGACGCCGACCGCAAAGTGCGCGTGCGAGCGATTTCGACGACAGATCCGAAGCAACTTAACGAGAAAAGCGCTTACTATGTGCTTTTTCACGGGACGTTCGATCTGCATTTGATAAAGTGGCTGATGGCGGAGGCGCGACCGTTAACCGGAAACGAATACAACGGCGTCGCCGATGCGTTTGGGGATCTCGGACTCGATGAAACGACCTTAGCAACGGAGGAAGACAAGTCGAAGGGGTTCGATGACCGGATGAATGAGGTTTATCTGGCGGTGCGTTTGGTTTTGCCGCCAGCGCGTTTTGCCGCAGTCAAGAAGGAGCAGATCGAGTGGCTCAAAAAACGCGAGGCCACCACTTCCATTGAGGAGAAATGCAAACTGATGGAAGCGAGAATCAAAGTTCTGCAAGAATTGCTCTGGTAAGAATTCTAGTCGTTGATTTGGCTCCGAAGTTTTTTCAATGCGCTACGTTTTCGTTTTGACTCAAGAATTCTTCGTTTCAACGCGGGCGGTCGAGGCGATTTGCGGCGTCGCTCTTTTTCACGAGCGGCAACCTGCGCGCGTCGCATCGCGCATTGTCGATCTTCGATCGCATCGAGCAAACGCTGTCGCGCGAGCTTGCGATTCATCGCCTGAGAACGGGAATCCTGCGCGGTTACGCTAATGCCGCTCGGCCGATGCCGGAGCGTCACCGCCGTCGCCACTTTATTTACATTCTGGCCGCCCGGCCCCCCCGACCGCGCGAACGTCTCTTCCAGATCGACAACGCGGACGCCGAGCCACGCCATCCGCTCCGCAACAGAGTCTCTTGCCATTACTCGGCAAAATAGACGAGCTTCGAGAGTTGTCGGCAACTGCGTTTATTGAGCAGTCGCGATTCGGGCCGGCGCTTTGCCCGCGAAGATCGCATCGAGGTCGGCCAGGACTTTTTCCGGACCGAGGTTTTTACCGCCTGCTTGACCGGTCGAGATCACACTCCCGGATGAATCGACCAGGACCAAAGACGGAATCGCGTCGCCGGCATTCTTGGCGATTGCCTCTTTGCCTTTAACTTTCGTGAAATCGATCGCCAACCACGGCATGTTGGTCTCGCGCATGTAAGTCTCAAACGCGAAGGGCGATTTGTCGAAACTGTAAAAAACGATCTCAAATTCCGGATGCTGTGCCGCGACGCGATTGTAATAATCGACAAGTTGCGGCGTAAATTTGCGGCAGGGTGCACACCAGTGCGCCGAAAAATAGAACGCGATCAGTTTCTTGTTCGCCAAAGCAGCGTCGTCGGCGCGAATAACGCTGCCATTGTGCCACTGCACGAGATCGCCTTTGAGAAATTGGGAGATCGCGTCCGAGCTGGGGCCAATGTTCTGCTTGGCAGATTTTGAGGTTCGCTCACGCGCGACTTGCGCCTGATACTGAGCGTCAGCTTTGCGAGAAGCTTCTGCTTGTTCGGCGCGACGCTCTTCTTCGGCGGCAATTTGCTGCTGAACAGCCGCCGTTTTTTCAGGCGAAAGCGAATAGATTCCACTCTTCAACGCCGCGATCAAATCCGTCGAGGCGCCGGCTTTAACGAGCGTTTTCTCTTTGGTCTCATCCATGGCATCGGCAAAATGTCGTTTGGATAATTCCTGCATGAGCGAGTTGCTCGAGTAACCGGAGCGCAGCATCAGGCCGATCTCACTCACCGTGAGCGGCAACTGGCCAGCCTGCGTTGCAAGCACGAAAAACGAAAAGATCACGTAAACCCAGCAACGCATCCATCTTAGGCAGCAAGAGATGAGCCAAAAGGAAGCACCAAATCCCAACATCCAAGCTCCAAAGAAACCCCAAGATCCAAACTTCAAATCATCAGCGTCCCTTGGATTTTGATGATTGGATTTTCCCTGGAGTTTGGGTCTCGGAATTTGGGATTTCCAGTCGCTCTACGGCCCGATTAGCAACTGAATCTGATCGCGATATTCAGGCTTTGATTGGGCGGCAGCTTCCGCAAACTGACGCGCGGCATCTCCCTGGCCGGTTGCCTTTGCGTAAGCTGCACAAAGCCATTGTCGATCCCCCGCCTCGGGAGCGTGCGGTTGAATGAATGAAGCGGAAATGCCCAGCAGGGTTTTTGGCGAAAGCTTGTTCCAGGGAACACGAGCAATGCCGTAGGGAATCTTCAAACCGACGGTTTGATTGTCGGCGCCGGATATTCCTGTGTATTCAGCGCCGTTCGTGTCAGTAATTGCGCCTGAAAATTGTTTGTGATTGAGATCATCGACCAGTTTCTTTTTCCAAGCGGCCAACCACTGCGATTTTCTCTGAGCGGATGCCTCCAGTTCTTTCTGGATCAATTGAGGCGGCGGTTGCGATGGTGCCGGAGCCGCTCCGGTTAAAAGCGCGCCCTGCCTTTCCGATCCGCTCATCTCGTCGGCGAGCGCACTACTGGTCTGCAATAGCTTTCTAAGGTCCGGCGCCGGAGTTGGATTTGGCTGACTTTTCCAGTTCAAATAGACGCGGCAATCGTCGAGATACTTTTGTGCGACCGGTTTTAGTTCGGCAATCCAGGCAAATTTTCCGGCGGGCTGCGCGTTTACAAATTGATCAAGCAGCAGGGCGGCGTCTTGCACATCCAGCCGGCTGATGTCCTTCAAAGCAAAGGGAAGAAGCGCGAACGCCTCATGCGAGGTCGGGCCTTTAACAGAGGGCTGGTCCGATCGAATAACGTTCGGCAACAAAAGTGATTTAGCGGTCGCGTTAAAAAAATTCGCAAGATCGATATCTTCTTTGGCAAACCCTTTCACGCCCTCTTTTTCCACGGCTTGAAACGCTGCGCGCGCCTGCGCGTCGTAACGACCAATCATGGCGGCGAGTCCCTGTTGCAATCTTGACCAATCGTAAAGTGGCTGCCGATTTCGGGCCCCGGTGGCAATGCGAGCGAAAGCCGATCCCGCAACGTTGCAGTGATTGAGAACGAGCTGGTGTCGCGCTTCGGCTGCTTGTTTCTCAAGTTCGGCGATCGGAATTGCGGTCGGGAAGATCGCGATCTGCTTTTGGGTGTTGCGAACAAAAACAAAAACTCCGAGCGCAATAACCAGCACAATCGTTGCAGCGGCGACAATGCTCCGTCGCGTTCTGCGTTTTGCCGTCGCAACATCGATCACGTCGCGGCCGGTTAACTTTTTGTAGGCGTGCTCAAGTTCGGTAACGAGCTCATCATAAGATGAAAAGCGCTGCCCTGGTTGCGGCGCGATCATTCGTTGGAGAACTCGCGCGGTGTCGGCGGAAACTTCGGGCGCAGCAACCGACAGCAAAAGCGGCTGATTCTTGAGTGCGCACAATTCGGTGGCCGAATTCGTTTCACCTTCGATTGGCGCCTTGCCCGCGAGCGCGTGAAAGAGCGTGGCCCCGAGACTGTAGATGTCGCTCCGGAAATCTTCCGGCCGATTGTTCAATCGTTCGGGGGCGACGTAATACGGCGTCCCCCAAACTTCGCCACGCACCTCGGCTGATATGCCCGCCAATCCGAAATCTCCGATCTTGGCCGTGTGTTCGTCGGCGAAAAGAATGTTAGCCGGTTTCACGTCACGATGAATCAAGCCTTTGGCATAGGCTGCGCGCAGGCCTTTGGCGGTTTGAATGCCCGCCTCCAGCACTTGTTCCTCGGGCAAACGAGTGTGCTGTTGGATGAAATCGTCGAGACTTCCGCGCTCGACCAGTTCCATCACCAAATAAAACTGGCCGTGATCAGTCCCGGATGAAAAAACCTGGACGATGTTGGGATGATTGACCGACGCGGCCATGCGCGCTTCCTGTTGCAACTGCGCGGTCCCATCAAGGCCGCCTTCGAGGTCCTTGTGCAAAAGTTTCAACGCCACGAACCGGTCCAGTAATGTGTCGCGCGCTTTGTAAACGGTCCCCATTCCGCCAATGCCGACTGTCTCGACAATCAGGAAATTATCGAACATACGGTCGGCCCTCACTTTTTCGCCGCAGTTCGGACATTCCACTCGCGCAAGCGGCTCGGCCTTACTTGTGTCGAGCGCGGCTCCGCAGGCCGGACAAGTTTGCAGTGTCGACGCGGTCGATTCGGTCGCCATTGACGCGATTGTAACATCGACAATATGTCGAGCAACGCTACGGTCGAGCGGAAGCGACACTCGCGGCATGCCAGAAGAATCGACCAGTATCGAGTTGCTCGTACCGAAAGACGCGACGCGCCTGCGCCTCGACCAATTTCTTGCGCGCGAGTTGCCAAAGTTTTCTCGATCTCGCCTTCAGCAATTAATTCGGAAGGAATTCATCACGTTAAATGGCGCCAGCGCCCGACCTCGCGATCTCGTGCGCGCCGGCGATCGCATTGAAGTAAACGAGCCGCCTCCGGAAAAGATCGACAATCAACCGGAAGCGATCCCGCTCGATGTTCTTTACGAAGATGACGACCTGATCGTAATCAACAAACCCGCCGGGTTGGTCGCTCATCCTGGCGCCGGCCACCGTGAGCACACATTGGTCAATGCGCTGTTGCATCACTCCCCGAAGCTTTCCGGGATCGGCGGAAAAGAAAGACCGGGAATCGTGCATCGGCTGGATAAAGAAACGAGCGGTTGCATGGTCGTCGCAAAAACCGACGAGGCACACCGCGGATTATCGGAGCAATTTGCGGCGCGTAGTGTTGAAAAGGTTTATCTCGCGCTTGTCGCGGGAAAATTGCGGAAAAAGGCGGGGACGATTGAAGGAAAAATCGGACGCCACCCGGTGCATCGACAACGAATGTCGATCGCGTCCCAGCGCGGGCGCGCGGCGAAGACGGAATATCGCGTGTTGAGTTCGTCGGATGAGATCAGCTTAATCGAATGCAAATTGCACAGCGGGCGGACGCATCAGATCCGTGTGCACGTTCATCATCTCGGTCATCCGGTTCTCGGCGACAAAGTTTATGGTGCGAAATACGCAAAGGCTTTCCCGCGACAAATGCTCCATGCCTGGAAATTGGGCTTTCAACATCCGCGCACCGGCGAATGGAAAAAGTTCGAAGCAGCACTACCGAATGATTTTGAAGAGGCGATTAAGTTGCTGCGACCGCAGTTTTCTTTTGCGCGCCAAGCATAACTAAAGCGGCCAGAACCGGCGCAATGATCAGGCCGCGCATCCAAGGCTCCGCGTGCCAGGGCAGACCAAAGAGCCGTTCGTCCCAAAACAAGTAGTAAGAGAAAAGTGTTATCGAGAGAACGTTCCAGGCATAGGCGCCTCGCCATCCGGCCAATGGCAAAATCCAAACGCAATACCACGGGTGCAAAATCGGGCTGAGCACGAGGACGGTTCCAAGCGCCCAGAGCATTCCGCGTTTCCAATTGCGAACAAACAGAAGTGAAACCGCAATCACGCAGACCACCAGAATCGGATAGTAATGAAAATTTCGCTGATGCGGATTTGGCCAAGCCGTTTCTTCGATCAGCCACCAAAAGAGATCATTGAGTCGGGAGAGCTGCGTGAATTGGCCTAACGATTCCCAGATTCGAACGTTTGGGAAGCCAAAGAGAACGCCTAGGAGCACCGGAACGAACCCAGTGATCATCAAAACAATCGCACGCCAACGCAAAGCAACCGCACAAAGCAAAAGGAGCGAGGCCGTCACGAGATTGAGCGAGATCGCAATCCCAAAAAACAGAGCGGCCAAAACGGCCAAGAGCGACTTCTTTGTCGATTCCTTTTCAGTTGTCGATCTAACGAGAGCCAGAATTCCACCGACCATCGCGAGAATCATCACGCTATCGAAATGGGCCGCGCCGGCGAAGCTATAAACCACCAGCGGATTCCAGGCGTACCAAGCCGCGCCGTGGTAACGATCCTGGCCGCCGATCAATCGGAGAAGCAACGCCGCCACTGCGAGATCCGCGATGGCAAAGACGATTTTGTAGAACAGCGGCCGATCGGTTATGCCGCTGAGGAATTTGAAGAGCAGTTCGGCGCCGGGCGGGTCAACGGCGCGGAGTTCGGGATGATTAATTTTTGCGGCCTGAGGAAAATTATGACGGAGGTCGTCCAGTTTCGGATCAGCCGGCGCGACGACGTAGGGGTTGAATCCGGCGTGCTGAATTTTACCTTCCCATTGGTAACGAAAAAGCTCGTCGCTTGGGACCAGCGGCAGAGCGATCAAACGCAGGATTATCGCGACGCCCCAAAACAAAGCCGCCTGCTTTGGCAGGGAGATATCGACCTTAAAATTTGAAACCGCTGCCAGAAAAGCGACACCGCTGAGAAAAGCCGACGCGACGAACTTTATCGGCATCGACTCAAGTGTCCAATCGTCGAAGAAATTGAGCGCGGCAAAAAAGATAAGCTCCAAACCAACCGCGATGCCTAACCGCACAAGTTGCGCGTTTTTCATCTCTGAGCGCCGGAATCGGCGTGGACTGCTTCAGCCACCGGGACGGGTAAGACCGGCGAAACAATAACCTCGCGATCGTTGATCCGCTGTAAACCGGCGCGGTGCGCGGCAAGATCGACCAGTTCCGCAACCCGCGACTTCAGCGCTCGCGCGCGAAATCCAAGGAAGACAAGAAAGAGCAAAAACGGGATGACGGACCAAAGATCGAGATGCGAAGCGTGAAGCTGGCGGTAAATGACGATGCTGAGCGCGACGAGACTGATGATTACGGTCGTGGTAACGAGCCGATTGCGCAGCCGGGCACGGGTCAATCGCTTCGCGCCGCTGTGATCTTCAGTCACCGTTTGCAGAACGATGCTCCACCAGAAGTTCCCGTAGATTTGGATGTCCCATTCGTTCCAACCGGTATCGACCGAGTAACGCCAGCCTTCTTCTTCGAGCAACTGGAAAATCGCGCCGAGTAAGTGATGGCGATCCCGAGCCTTGTCACTCCAAAAAATCCGACGCCGCAAGCCGCGACCCGATTTGGCGCCGGCTGGTAAATGTTCGTGGGCGCGAATAACACCGCGTGGCGTTCGTTTGAAATGAAGCCAGGTAAAGTATCGAGAGAATCCGCGCACGAGCGGTTGCAGAAAAGCCAGACACATCACGAGCAGGCGCGCGGGGACGGTGTCGAACTTTGGTTCGATCCGCGCACGGACCATGTAGGAAAGCGCGACGGTCAAGGTGCCGCCAAACATCAAATAAGGCACGATGCGAAGCGTTGGCAGAAAAATTCCAAGACCAAAAAGAAAAAGTGTGAGCGCAAACCATTCGATACTGCTGAGATAAGCCGCCAGATCCGATTGAGGCGTGGCGTACATCGATTGGAAAAATCCTTCGCCGAAAACGCCATGATAAATGACGGGGCGATCAATGAACCAACTGAATCGTGGCGCGCCGTAAATTTGACCGCGCCATTTCGCGGTCCCGGTCGGGCCGAAAAAAATCAAGTGTTTGAAACGAAGAAGCGATTCGGCTTCACCGTAACCTTCCTGTTGTTTTAAAAATGCGCGCAAGGTGAAGCGGCGATGATGCCAGACAATCGCGGTTGGACTAAAACCGATGACGCAGCCGGATTGCTGCAGGCGCCAGCAAAAATCGACATCGTCGCCGGCTTTATGATACTCGGGATCGAAGCCCCCGACCTGCTCGAACGCCCAGCGATAAAACGCCATGTTACAACCGGGAATGTGCTCGGCCACGGTGTCGGTGAGCAAAACGTGACTCGGCCCTCCGGGCGCAGCGGCGACACACGCCTGAATCGAGTTTTGGGCCGGTGGACTCACATTCGGTCCACCTACACCGGCGTATTCGCCACTGACGAGCGTGCCGACTAAATAGTAGAGCCAGTCAGGGTCGGCCATGCAGTCCGAATCGGTGTAAGCGAACACTTCGCCCCTGGCCGCGGCCGCACCGGTGTTGCGGGCGTGACTCAAACCGCGATTGCTCTGATGAATATAACGCACGTTCGGAAATTGCGCCGCGATCTGCGCCGTGTTATCGGTGGAACCGTCATCGACCAGAATCACTTCGTATTTTGGATAATTGAGTTTGCCTAACGAATTAAGGCAGTCAGCCAATGTCCGGTCGCCGTTGTAGGAGCAAACGATGACCGAAATGAACGGTGTCTCGCTCAAGGCGCGATGCGGCAGCGTCGAATTGTCCTGACCAAACTTATCGCGCAGTGCGGAGAAGGCTTTTTTCGGCTCGCGCTCGCGCGTAACAATCCCAAAAGCCCAGTCGGTCACTTCGTTGCCGCCGGTAAACCATTCGTCCGTCCAGGAAAACAAAATCGTCCCGGCGACACCGCATTTGGCCACGCTTTCGATGTGCCAGCTGAGCATTTCGGTCTGTTCGTCCTGTGAATGGCGGATCGTGTCCATTCCGAATTCGCCCAGAATCAGCGGGCGCTCGCCAGTCAGATTCTGCAGGCGCAAAAGGTAGCGTTCGAAATCGCGCTGATTGTGCAGATAAACATTGAAACAGAAAAAATCGACATTCTGCGGGAGTAAATATTCGGTCGGCGGATAAGTCGCGTAGGAAAACAGGACATCCGGATCCATCGCGCGCCCGATTCGCACGAGATGCTCGACGAATTCGGTGACGCGTCGCACCCCGAGCCAGCGCGCCATCGTGCTCGCGATCTCGTTCCCGACCAGATAACCGAGCACGGCCGGATTACCGGCATATCTCCGGACTGTGCTGCGAACCGTCCGCGCAATCTCATCGCGCACTTTTTTCTCGCGCAGAAATTCGATGTGCTTCTCCCAAGGCAGCGTAATTAAAATGCGGATGCCGGCAGCGAAACATTTTTCTAGGAACCATTCCGGCGGCGGATGATAAACACGCAACACGTTCAAACCGATCTGGCGTATCATGCCAAGGTCGACATCCACCTGCTCCGGCCGGCCGAAAGTGTTTCCCTTCGCGTCAGGTTTAAACGGGCCATAGGTCGCGCCTTTGATGAAGAACTTGCGATCGCCTTCGAAAAAGAATTTCGAAACGGCGCGAACGCGTGAAGTTGTCGAACTTGTCATATCGAGCGAAGCGCCTCTCGCATAACTTCCGCGGTGACTTCGAGGTCGTCCTGCGTATGCGTCGTTGAAATGAAGCCGGCTTCGAACTGAGATGGCGCGAAATAAACGCCTCGTTCCAAACAAGCTTGGAAAAATTTCGTGAACTTTTTCAAATCGCTCCGCTTTGCGCCGGCAAGATCGACAATCGGCGGATGCGTAAAAAACAAACAGAACATCGAGCCGATGCGATGAAATGTGATGTCGATCTTTCCGTCGGCGATCGCGTCGCGCGTCAGCTGCTCGAAGTGCGCACCGAGTTTCTCGAGCAATTCCCACCCGTCGATCCGCTCGAGCTCGCGCAATTGGGCCAGGCCTGCCGCCATCGCGAGCGGATTTCCCGAAAGCGTTCCTGCCTGATAAACGGGACCATCCGGTGAAAGCTGATTCATAATTTCAGCCCGGCCGCCAAACGCGCCAACTGGCAAACCGCCACCGAGCACCTTGCCCAGCACGGTCAGGTCCGGTTTGACTCCGTAAATTTCCTGAGCGCCGCCGCGGGCAACGCGGAAACCGGTCATCACTTCATCGAAAATCAGAAGCGCGCCGTGTTTCATGCATTCATCGCGCAAAATCGACAAAAACTTCTCTCTCGGAAAATAAAGTCCGGCATTCGCAGGAATCGGTTCTAGGATGACTCCAGCGATTTCGTTTTTGTTTTCGTTAAACGCCTTCCGGACAGGATCGACTCCGTTGAACGGCAAAGAAATGGTTTGCTCGGCGAAAGCTTTTGGAACACCGGCGCTGTCGGGGCGTCCGTGAGTCAGCGCGCCGCTGCCGGCCTTAACCAAAAGCGAATCGACGTGGCCATGATAACAGCCGTCGAACTTGATAATTTTATCGCGTCCGGTGAACCCGCGCGCTAATCGGATGCACGACATCGCCGCTTCGGTACCGCTGTTGACCATTCGGATTCTTTCGATCGACGGCATCCATTGGCAGATCAGTTCGGCCAATTCCACCTCGAGTGGATTCGGAATCCCGAAACTCAGCCCACGCGCGGCCGCATTATGCACCGCGTCGACAACGACTTTCGCCGCGTGACCAAGAATCGCGGGACCCCAACTCCCGACGTAGTCGATGTATTCTTTTCCATCGACGTCCCAAATTTTCGCGCCGGCGGCGCGCTCAACGAAGAAAGGTTCGCCACCGACATTGCGGAACGCGCGCACTGGAGAATTGACGCCGCCGGGAATGCGTTTTTGCGCAGCGGCAAATAGGTTGGACGAACGGCCAGTCACGCGCCGAAGATAATCATTAATTCGTCAAATCGCTAAATGGTTAATCCCCCCTTGCGATCGCCGACGCTCAGTAACGTTGACACAATTTGGTCGCGCGTTACGGTCATGACTCGCCAGCGGCGGGGTAGCCAAGTGGTAAGGCTGCGGTCTGCAAAACCGCTATTCGCGGGTTCGATTCCCGCCCCCGCCTCTTTTCATAGGTAA
>Ga0070698_100008243_pt1 | contig 11266 bp, 8 predicted proteins | sample KBSK1502metaG_FD_65477 | JGI IMG/M metagenome (GOLD analysis project Ga0070698, IMG submission 65477) | Corn, switchgrass and miscanthus rhizosphere microbial communities from Kellogg Biological Station, Michigan, USA - KBS K1-50-2 metaG | ecosystem: Host-associated > Plants > Roots >...
CGGTCTCCGCCCCCGCCGTGCGTCATCGGTCGTTACCTGGAGCGCGCGTAGTAGATGTCGCGCGCGAGCGTGGCGACGCCGTCGAGCCGCTGGACGTCACGCGTCCAGACGACGCCGAGCGTGCCGTCGGGGTTGAAGTAGCTCCCCATCAGGTCACCCGGCGCCTCCGCGCTCGCGGGCGCGACGGGGTTGTTCTGGTCGAGCGACGTGAGCGCGGGCTTCTGCCACGGGTTGAAGATCGACCCGTAGACCCGCCAGTCGGAGGCGTTGTTCGGCCGGTAGTAGGTGCCGACGCCGAGCTTGCTTCCGTCCGCCGAGAGCGCGAGCCAGCCGTACCGGTAGCGGCCGCGGCCCGGCGTGATGTCCTTCGACGCCCACGTCTTGCCGTGGTCGGTCGAGTGATAGAGCAACAGCCGGTTCGTCACCGGGTCGCACGTCGTGTTCCCGAAGATGTCGGACCCGCAGTTGGTGGTCTGCGTGCTGTCGGTGTAAAGCGCCCAGATCGATCCGTCCGGGGCCACGGAGACGGTCGGCCAACTGACGGAGCTGTCGGTCGAGTTGTAGCTGCCGATCACGTAGCGCTCGAAGGTCACGCCGTCGTTTGACGAGACGTAGGCGTAGAGCGTTCCCTTCGGGTTGTTCGGCGTGAAGACGTCGTTCGAGCCGCCGTCGTTCCCGCAGACAACGTAGACGTACGGCGATCCAGGCGCGTGGTCGGCCGCCGGCCGGCACCAGCCCGAGTCCTTCAGCGTGTAGCCGAGGGGATCGAACGTCTGGCCGCCGTCCGTCGAGCGATAGACGGTGTAGCGGCCGGGGCCGAAGCCGCTCCCCGTCCCCTGGCCGAGCGGATACGTGACCTTGTCGCCCTCGTTGCCGAGGTAGAAGACGTGCCCGTCGCCGTGCGCGGTCACCCACGGCCGGTCGTCGACGAGCTGCGCTGTCGGGATCAAGGGCCGCGTGAAGTCGAGCTTCATGTTCGCGAGCCCTGCCCCGGTGACGCTCCAGCGGGCGATCGTGTCGTCGGCGACGTTCGTGTCGACGAAGTACAAGTGGTTCGCGTCGTCGAACGCCAGGTCGCCTTCGTCGCCGAACTGGTGCTGCTCGATCGAGATGCTGCTGAGGCCCGGCGGATCGACGAAACTCTGCCCGCCGTCGACGGACGTCCACACCCACGACATGCTGCGCGTATACGTCGGCGAGTTCGCGTCGGGCGCGAGCGCGAGCTGCCAGTTCTCCTTGTGCGCGGTCACGAAGATGTTCCCGTACCCGTCGACGACCGTCGCCGGCTCGTAGCCGAAGCCGAGATCGGGCGTCACCTTCACCGGCGCGTTGAAGGCCGTCCCCGCGCCGCCGTGCGCCGCGGCGACGCCGATCACGGCGGTCGCGGCGAGCGCGATCAGCACCGCCGCGACTCTCTTGTGTGTGCGAATCAATGTCCCCCCTTTGCTACTTCGTCGTTGTGAACGTCCAGGTTGTGGAGCCCGACCCCGATCCGTTCGTCCCGCTCGTCTGCGCCCTGTACGTCGTCCCCCTCTTCAGGCGCGACGCCGGCGTGAAGGTGACGGTCGTGCACGGCGAGTTGCAGCTCGTTGTTCCCTTCACAGCGCGCCCCGCTCCGTCGGCGAGCGTCAGGCTCGACGAGGTGAGCGGTTCGTCGTACGTGGCCGTCACGGTCGTGTAGGCCGGGATGCCGGTCGCTCCGTCGAACGGATGCACGGCGACGACGCGCGGCGCGGGACAACCGGCCGTGAAGCCCGGGTCGTTGGCCTTGAACAGCCCTTCCCCGCAGCTCTGCCGGACGAGCGCGTCGAAGTTGGCCTTGTCCGTGCCGGCGTACGCGTTCGGGTTGCTGTCGCACTGCGACGGCCCGTGCACGGCGCCGGTGAGCGACTTGTACGTGAAGTCGAAGTTCGCGCACCCGTCCGTGTATGCGACGAGGACGCGGCCCTGCTTGTCGACCGACGCGTCGTTGAAGTCGAGCAGGTTGCGGCACGCGTTCGAGCCGCCGCCGTTCCAGATGCAGCCGCGCTGCACCGGGTCGCCCGGCGTCGCGTTCACGGTCGTCCAGGTCTGCCCGCCGTCGTAGGTATAAGAGACGAACAGGTACCAGACACCCGGGAAGGAGGCCGCCTGGTCGTTGCCGGCACTCGTCGTGCCGAGGAACGCGAACGCGGCGCGGTTGTCATCGCCCGCGACCACCTCTGGGAACTTCGTGTTCTGGATCCCGTACGAGGTGCCGACGTCGCTCGACGCCGACCACGTCTGCCCGTGGTCGTGACTGACGGCGATGCGCGGGTGCCCGTCGCCCGCCTCGTAGCCGTAGTAGACGGTGTTGCCGGCGCCGATGCCGACCGACGGGTCGCTGCCCGTGCCGCTTGCCTTCCCGGTGCTGTCCGGGACGACGGAGTACGTCCAGGTCTGGCCGTTGTCCGAACTGACGGCCATCCCCTGACCGGTGACGCCGTCGGGTCGGGTGCACCGGTTCTGAGGCACGTACACCGTCCCGTCCGGCCCGACCTTCACGTGCCCGGTAATCGACGCGCACGGCGACGCCGCACCGAACAACGGGCTGCTCGGGTTGTACGTGAGCCCGCCGTCGTCGCTGCGGCCGCAGAACGCTCCGGCCGCGATCACGATGTTCTGCGAGCAGTAATAGACGGTGTTCGGATAGCCGCCGAGCCCGGCTCCGACCGGAGCGGGCGGATGGTACGGGCCGGCGCCGACCGTCTCGTGGTCGGGCCCGTGCGGGACCGGGAACGTCGTCGGCGACCACGTCGTGCCGTCGTCGGGCGTCGTGCCGCCGTTGGAGCCGGCGACGAGCAGCCCCTCGGTGAAGGTCTTGCCGAAGATCGGGTCGGTGAAGAGGATTGCGTCCTCGTTGACGACGCTCTGCTGCGGGGGCGTCACGTCGGTCCACGTCGCCTTCGGCGGCGAGACCGAGTCGTCGAACGACACCTTCGAGATCTGCGTCCCAGCCATGTACATCGCGTTGCCGGTCTTCCAGTCCACGCCGAGCGACGGCTCGCCCGCGTTCTGGCGCGCGAGCACATCGGTGGTCTGGTAGCCGGTCGGCGGCGACGCGTCGGAGAAGCGCGGCGCGGATCCGCTCAAAGTCGGGTTCGGCGGCGCGGGAATCGTGTCGTAGGTGAGCGTCGCGACGGCGTGCGCCACCGTCGGCTCGTCGGTCACCCCGACGTGCGACTCGATCGTCCAGACGCCCGAGGCCGGATTGGCAACGTCGAGGGCCTCGTGGCCGGCGCCAGTGCTGATGTCGTCGGGTGAGCCGGGCCCGCTCTCGGTCCCGTCGGGCGCGAACGCGAACACGTCCATATCGTCCGGCCCGCTGCTCGTCCACGTATAGTCGATGTGAAGAGTCGCCTTGTGCGTCAGGTAGAACTGCTGATCCGGCTGCGGTAGCGCGACGGTGAGCTGGTAGCTGTCGCAATAGACGGGCGCACAGAGAAACTCGATCGTTCCTCCCGACGACACGCCCGGCCCGACCGGTGCGAAGTCCCACGCGGTGCTCGAGCCGCTCGTCGGCCCGATCGTTCCCACACTCGGCGTCGCGGCGGTTGCAGCGCCGCCGACAAACAGCGCCACGAGCGCAGCGACGAACGCCGCGAACAGCACGCCGCGTGAAACCCGTGCTTTCATGTCGATCCTCCTGGAGGATTGAAGCGGGGGAGAAGAAGCGGAAGCGCTATATACCCCGTTCTTTCGCCGCCAACACCTCCCCTTGTTGACTGACCAATCAGTCGGCCAAAGTGTTGCGCGCGACGTCGTGCGCTACGTCCTCTACGAGTAGGGTCGGGCCGTGCCCTACGTGAACGTGAACGGTGCCCGCCTCTTTTACGACGAAGCGGGCGCCGGCCCACCGGTCGTGCTCGTGCACGGTGGGCTCGGCGATCTGCGGATGTGGGACGGCGTCGTCCCGCTACTCGCGGTGAGTCACCGCGTCGTTCGCTTCGACGTTCGCGGCTTCGGCCGCACCGAGGCAGCGGTCGGCAAGTTCAGCCCGCATGAGGACATCCGCGCAATGCTGGACGCGCTTGGAATCGAGTCGGCCGTGCTCGTCGGACTCTCGCTCGGCGGGCGGATCGTGCTCGACGCTGCGCTTGAGCTGCCGGAGCGGGTGTCGGCGCTCGTGCTCGTCGCTCCGGGCGTGAACGGCCTGCCCCTCGAGGGCGTCTACACCGAGCAGCAGGACCGCGAATTCGACGAAGCTCTTGCGAGCGGCGACCTCGAGCGTGCCGCCGCGATCGATCTCTCCGTCTGGGCCCCGCTTGGCACCGACGAGCGAATCAAGGCGCTCCTGCTCGACAACCTGCGCGAGAACGAGGGGGTCGTAATGGTGTCCGCGAAGCCGCCGGCTGGAGAGCGGCTCGAGGAGGTGCGCGTCCCGACCCTTGTAGTGATCGGGACGCGCGACCTCCCTCGGATGCTCGAGCTCGCAGACGAGCTCATCAGCCGGATTCCGAACGCGTGCCGGGCAGAGCTCGAGTCCGACCACTACCTGCCGATGCGCGAGCCGGAAGCATTCGCGCAACGCGTGCGCGAATTCCTCAGCTGAGCAACGCAGCGGTCCCACGAAAGGCGCCGCGCCAGGTTGTTGTCGCGGAAGAGCCGAACGACGACACGAGGCCCGAAGCCCGCTCCGTTGAGCCGGATTCAGCTAGGCGCGCACGCGCGAATCAGATCCGGAGGCGTCTCGCAAACAAAACGCTGATCTGATCGGCGCGACGATGGCCCGGACGATGCGGCGAAAGTGTCAGAACGCGGAGGGCGATTTCACTCCAACGCGTTCTTCACCGCTCGACGCCACTCGCGAACAAGGCGCTCCGCCTCGTCTTCATCCAGTTGCGGCTCGTAGCGCTTCGCCGTGCCGAGTGCCCGCGCGACCTCCTCCTTGGAAGTGAAGACACCGACGGCGAGGCCCGCGAGCGCAGCCGCGCCGATCGCTGTCGTCTCTCGCTCTGCGGCGACCTCGACGGGGAAGCGCAGCACGTCGGCCTGGAACTGCATCAGGAAGCGGTTCGCGGTCGCGCCGCCGTCGGCGTGGAGCACGTCGAGCTCGATGTTCATCGCGTCGATCACGTCGCGCGTCTGGTAAGCGATGGACTCGAGAGCCGCGCGCGCAAGGTGCTCGCGGCGCGTGCCGCTGGTCAGGCCGGTGACGACGCCACGTGCGTCGGGGCGCCAGTGCGGCGAGCCGAGGCCGGCAAGCGCCGGCACGAAGTAGACGCCCCCGTTGTCATCGACCGCGTGCGCGAGTGTCTCGCTCTCGCCCGCGTCGGCGAGCAGACCGAGGCCCTCGTGCAGCCATTGGATCGCTGCGCCGGTGACGAAGACGGACCCTTCGAGCGCGTACTCGTGTCGCCGGCGGCCGCAGTGGCGATGATCCCGTGCGGCGGAACGGGCGGAGACGTTCCCGCGTGGACGAGCACGAAGTTGCCGGTGCCGTACGTCGTCTTCGCCTGACCGGCGTGGAAACAGCCGTGGCCGAAGAGGGACGCCTGCTGGTCGCCGGCGATCCCCGCGATCGGGGCGCTCGCGCCGGACAGCTCGCCGTCACCAACAACCTCGCTCGACCGGCGGATCCGCGGCAGCAGCGATCGCTCGATACCGAAGAGCTCGAGCAGGTCGTCGTCCCAGTCGAGCGTGTCGAGGCGAAGGAGCATCGTCCGCGACGCGTTGGTCACGTCGGTCGCGTGGACGCGGCCGCCCGTCAGCTTCCAGACGAGCCAGGAGTCGACGGTGCCGAACGCGAGCCCGTCCGGGCTGCGGTCGCGAAGCAGCCATTCGAGCTTCGTCGCCGAGAAGTACGGATCGGGGACGAGCCCGGTGCGCGCCCGGATGAGGTCCTTCGGCAGCTCGCGACACCGCTCCGCCGTACGACGGTCCTGCCAGACGATCGCACGCTGCACGGGCTCGCCGGATCGGCGGTCCCACAGCAACGTCGTCTCGCGCTGGTTCGTGATCCCGATCGCCTGTACATCGCCGGCGCGAACACTTGCGTCGACGAGCGCCTGCTCCGTCGCGGCGACGACGCTCTGCCAGATGTCCTCGGGATCGTGCTCCACCCAACCGGGCCGCGGGTAGTACTGGCGCACCGGGCGAAAGCCGCGCCCGCGCGGCCGTAACTCGCTGTCGACGATGAGGCACGTCGTGCCACTGGTGCCCTGGTCGATCGCAAGAACCACCCTGCCTCCTAGAACGCCGACCGATCGCCGGAGGCTTACAGAAACCCCGTCGGTCCGGTGTTAGGACAGGCCGGGAACCCGCCGCCGTGGTCGCTTGCTCACACGCCGATCGTGTTCTTGTACTCACACGACTCCGGCGAGGGTCGTCAGTCCGACGCTCGGACCGCCGACATCCGCGGGTATCGGCTGGCAAGTGAGGGCTTGACTTGTTGGGCGGTCTCGAAGTGAATGCCCCAGCGGATCACGCTCCAGAGGATCAGTAGCGCGGCGAGGTTCAGTGTCGCGGCGAGCTGTTCGGATGTGTAGAGGAACACCTGTGCGACGGTGATCTCGATCAAGACCGCGTGGTCGTACCAATGCAGGGCAGACAGCAACGACCGCGGCAATCGGAGGGCACCGATGAGAAGCGCGCCGTCGGCGATGAGAGTCGTCAGCGTGAACGCCTTCTGGCTGAAGGAGAGGTGGGCCAGTCCGTCCCGCAAGAGCCAGGTGACCTCCGCAGCCGAGATGGCCGCGACCACGATCAGCACGCTGAAGACGCCACGGCGGAACAATCGGTGCCGCGTCAGCGAGGTCCACACGCCGGCGAGCCCGCTCGACAGCCGACGCGTCAACGTCCGGCTCCCTTGCCCCTCGACGGCGCTGCGCTCGAGGAGCTCTCGCACGCTCTGCGCCAAGGGCCCATTGGCGCCGGCCTCGGTCAGCAGGCCGAGAACACGAGCCCGGCGCTCGTCGCTAAGCGCGCCGACCGCGGCCCGCTGCAGCGACTCGATCCCGATCAAGGTCGCTTCCTCGGCGCTGAAGCGGCGGCGAGCCAACCAGCGAATAACCAAGAACAAGAGAACGAAGCTGACGTAGATGATCGCGATCGCCGGCCGGTAGAAGTAGTTGACGTCCTTGGTCACGAACTTGCCCACCTCGTCGATGAACAGGCCGAATCCGACCCCGCCAACAACGGCCGCGACCGGCTTCGCCGCCGGGCTGAGAAAAGCGAGCACCGCGATCAACGCCGCCAACAACAAGAGACCTCCCCACAACACGTGCGCAATGTGCAAGGAGGAGCCGCCCACCTGCGGATACCCAGTAGCTGCAAGCAATGCACGCGTAAACAACACGGTCGCGACCGCACAGACGAACAACGTCGTCAGATGCTGATGCAGATCGAAGCTGCGGGCCGGCCGGCGCAACCTCACACGGCCCACCGAAGAGGAAGCGCAGCCGAACACCCAACCACGCTAGCGCAGCTAGCCCCGGCCCAAGACCTCAGTCTAGGCGGGCGCGGGAGCGCGTCGGCTGTCTCGTTCGAGGAAGTGTGGTCCGGGACCGTTCTCGGCCGCCTCGTCGTCGGGGTTCAGGAGTCCGCAGGCATCGATCGAGAGGCAGCCGCAGCCGATGCAAGTGGTGAGCCGGTTGCGGAGCGCTTCGAGGATGGCGATGCGCTGGTCGATGTCCTCGCGCCAGCCTCGGGAGAGCCGTTGCCAGTCGCGGCGGGTCGGGGTGCGGTGCGCTGGAAGCGTCGCGAGGGCGGCACGGATCCGTTCGAGGGGAATTCCCGCGGCCCGGCCGGCCTGGATCAGCGCGACCCGCCGAAGGACGGCCCTCTCATACCGGCGTTGGTTCCCCGTTGTTCGGCGTGAGACGATCAGGCCTTCCCGCTCATAGAAGCGGAGTGCTGAAGGCGAAACCCCGCTCCGGGAGGCGACTTCGCCGATCGTCAGCTCGGTGGGCATCGTGCTTGACTTAAACCATAGTTGAGGTTCTAGGCTGGCGGTGTGACCCGATGAAGGAGGAGCTGATGACTGTCGTCGACACAGAACCTCTCGTCCGCGCCGCGTCGCTTGCCGAGCTCCGCGCGTCGGGGCGGCTCGTCGTCCACCTTGAGCGGCACACGCTCTGTCTGTTCGCGGACGGGGATGAGGTCTATGCCGTCGACAATCGCTGCCCGCACATGGGCTTCCCGCTCCACCGCGGCACGGTCTGCGACGGGATCCTGACGTGCCACTGGCACCACGCCCGCTTCGACCTTTCGACCGGTGGCACCTTCGACCAATGGGCCGACGACCTCCGCCGCTTCCCGGTCGAGCTGCGCGACGACGACGTTCTCATCGACCTCAGCCCGCTCGAAGACATGGTCGCGCACCAGCGCAAGCGGCTGCGTGACGGGCTCGAGCGGGACATCCCGCTCGTACTTGCGAAAGCGACGCTTGCACTCATGAAGGCCGATCCGGCCGGCGTCGAGACGTTCTCCGACGGCCTCGACTTCGGGGTCGCGCGGCGTGGAGGCGGCTGGTTTCGAGGACTGACGACGCTCACCTGCTTGATGAACCTTCTGCCCAGGCTCGAGGAGGCGGACCGTTCCGCCGCGCTCTATCACGGGCTCGCGGACGTCGCGGCCGACTCGGCCGGCGAGCCGCCGCATTTTCGGCTCGATCCGCTCCCGGGTCCACCAGACCGTTCGCAGCTTGCGCGCTGGTTCCGCGGTTTCATCGAAGTCCGCGACGCTGAAGGAGCGGAGCGCGCGCTCGTCTCCGCCGCGCAGGTAGGTGCGTCGCCCCGTGAACTCGCCGACATGCTCTTTGCAGCCGCGACCGACCACCGCTATCTCGATGGCGGGCACACGCTCGATTTCGTCAACAAGGCACTGGAAGCGCTCGATGTCGCCGGCTGGGAGCGCGCTGAGATGGTGCTCGCGTCGCTGCCGGCGCAGCTCGCCGGCGCTGAGCGGATGGAGGAGGCGAACGCCTGGCGGAATCCGGTCGACCTCGTCGCACTGCTCGACGACGCGTTCGCGCGACTACCCGATGCGCTTTCAGCGGGCGCGGCCGTCGACGGCTGGATGGGCCGTGAAGCGCTCATCGAGAGCGTCCTCGGCGAGGATCCAGCGGCGAGCATCGGGGCGCTGCTCACGGCTCTTCGCGACGGTGCGAGCGAAGTCGCGCTTGCCTCCGCGGTCTCGTTTGCTGCCGTCATCCGGATCGCCCGCTTTCCGACGAGCAACGAATTCGGCGACTGGGACACCGCCCTGCACACCTTCACGTTCGCAAACGCCGTCGAGCAGGGGCTCCGGCGGTCGCCGTCACCGGAGCTCGTCCGCGGCGTCTTCGACGCGGCGATGAGCATCCACCTCGACCGGTTCCTGAACGTGCCCGCCACGAGAGTGCCTGCGCCTGACCCCGAAGCCGACCCGGACCTGCTGTTGGAGGAACTCCTGCGGTTGCTCGACCGTCAGCAGCAGGTCGCCGAGGCCGGGCAGCTCGTCAGCTCGTTCCTGAGCGCCGGCGGCGATCCGGGCAGGCTCGTCGCCGCGCTCGGCTCCGCGCTCGTGCGCGAGGACCGCAACTTCCACACGATCCAGTGCGTCGAGGCCGCCGTCCGCCAGCACGAGCTGCTCGCCGCCGGGGACGGCGCAGCCCTACCGCTGATCGCCGCCGCGCGTTACCTCGCCGCGCACGCGGCCACCACGCGGTCACAGCGACAGACGTTCGAGATCGCCCGCCGGCTCCACAAGGGCGAGAGGCTCTACGAAGACGTCGAGGTATGACCGAGTCCAGCGCGAAGTCGCCCGGGGAATGCACACGATCACGCCGCACATCGTCGTCAGCGACGCGGCTGGGGCCTTGCACAACACCTGCGCGACGTCTCGCGTCAGGAGATTGAGGAAGCCGCCGCCGGGATGTTCAGCTAGCGGCGGCGTCTTGGTCGTGGCTTGAGCTCGCCGCCGCAGTTTGGACAGACCTCGCGCAGCGCCTCTGTGCAGCCCGGGCAAAATGTGCACTCGTAGCTACAGATGAAAGCAGCAGACCCCGGAGAAAGCGCCGCGCCACAGCGCTCGCACTGCTTCTTCATCTCGAGAGCCACACACCAAACGTTACGGTTCCGCCGCCGCCTCCGCTGGGCCTCCCTGCACTGACTCGTGTCACCAGCCGCTGCGCCGAGTCCGATTGAGAAGGGGGAGGCGCGCGAAGCGCCTCCCCCATCATGCTTAAAGGGCCTACGACTTCATGTAGGCGTTCATGCCGCCCGTTCGCCGAGTGAAGGCGCCGACGGAAGGATCACGGCCGTGATGCCTTCCTCGGTGCTCTGGCGGCGGATCGGCCGATCTCGCAGTAGACGTCAGCTGCCGAGCTCATTTCGAGAAGCAGCCGCCGCGCTCGTGGTCTCACCACACACCGTGCGAAAGCACATCGAGCACATCCTCGAGAAGCTCGACGTTCGCACGCGAAGCGCAGCCGCCCGAGTCTTCGGGCAAGACGCGGCCTAATCCAGAAGTCAACCCGCAAGAGGAGACGGCTTGGCGTTGCAGCGCGCGCCCACAGCTAAGAGTCCCTGCGGCTTTTACACCTGTGGTGTCACGAAAAGGCGGTGCGGACCCTTGCGGGGCGCCGGCATTTTGGCCGCGACGCGGCACGCGAGGGCGAGATTCGGAGAGGGAAGCGCGCGAAGCCGCAGATTGCGCACGAACGCCTCCTCGGGGCGCCGCGTCCATTGCCGCAAGAGCTTCAGGCTGTCCCGGGTCATGACTTGAGAACGAATATAGGGCGCTAGGGGATACGCCGCGATCCGCGCGTGCAACCGCAGGTTGTGAAGCGGTCACACGCTCGGCCCGCAGGGCCGCGAATCGCGCATCGCTTCGAAACAGCATATTTACAGGGTCTTTACCGAGCGGGGCGGGAGTTTCGAGCGTTGTCGGCATCTCTTTGGTGAGGTTCCTCTCGGCCCCGAGGCAATTCCGAAAGAAGGTGTTTCTGATGCGCAGAACTGGTGTGTTTGTGGCGGTGCTGGCGGTGACGCTGCTTGTCGCCGCCGCCGGGACGGCTGCGCGGCCCGCGGTGACGATCTCGCTCTCGCGGCCAAGTGTCGTCTACGGCGGCAGCGTCTCGCTGTCGGGCAAGGTCTCCAACAACAAGGCTGGCGAGACGGTGGACGTGCTCGCCGAACCCTCCGGTGCGACCAGCTTCAGCACGCTCGGCAGCGTGACCACGACCGCCGGCGGCCACTGGACCGACGCCGTCAAGCCGACGATCGAGACGTCTTACGAGGCGAAGTGGAAGAGCGAGACCAGCTCG
>Ga0070698_100008244_pt1 | contig 11266 bp, 9 predicted proteins | sample KBSK1502metaG_FD_65477 | JGI IMG/M metagenome (GOLD analysis project Ga0070698, IMG submission 65477) | Corn, switchgrass and miscanthus rhizosphere microbial communities from Kellogg Biological Station, Michigan, USA - KBS K1-50-2 metaG | ecosystem: Host-associated > Plants > Roots >...
CCGCAACCAGCCACCACCCCGGTGGGGCCAAATCAAAGGAGAACTAACAGCCCCACGCCCCTGCCGGCGGGGCCAGATCAAAGGAGCACAGTGGGGCCAAATCAAGTTGACAAAGCCAGCGGGGAAGTCGGGGCTTTCCATGTAGGCGACCAGCTGATCCCCGGCGGGGGTGCGGGCGAGGTACCATGCCTCCTTGACGATTCCGATCCGCTGCTCGGACCGCTGGTAGTCGGCGTTGCGGCCGCCTTCCAGTTCCCGCATGAAGTCCTTTGCGTCCGCGGTCCTGCCGGGCAGGATGGGGACGACCAGGCAGATCTGGTCCATGGCGTGCTCCCTTCGGTGCCTGTGGCAGCAGTGCTGGTGAGGGAGACGGTAGGGCCGCCGGGGGTATGGAGGAATCGGGGGTTTCCCCATCCAGGCAGGCCCGCCACCCCATGAATGGGCACCCGGCGACGCCGCCGGGCGCCCGGGCAGTGCGGCCAGGCCGGCGGTCAGGACGGGGGGTGGGGTGACTGCGCGCGGGCGATGGCCGCGCCGAGCTCGGCTCGCGAGGCTATGCCCAGTTTGCGGTAGACGCGGGCGAGGTTGGCCTCCACCGTTTTCGGGCTGAGGAACAGGGCCTGGGCGACTTGGCGGTTGGTGTGGCCGGCGGCGGCCAGGGCCGCGACGCGTTCCTCGGTGGCGGTCAGCGCGAGCGGGGCGGGCGGGCGGATCCCGAGGCGGGACAGCTCGGCGCGCGCCCGGTCGGCCCACGGGGGGGCGGGCAGGGACTCGAAGATCTCCAGCGCGCGGTCCAGGTGCTGTTTGGCGATCCGCTTGCGCTTGGCCCGGCGCTGCACCTGCCCCATGACTAGCAGGGTCCGGCCCAGCTCGAACGGCATCGCCAGGTCCTGGTGGTGGGCGAGGGCCTCTTCCAGGGCCTGGACCGCGCCTTCCCCATCGCCGTGGGCCGCTCGCAGCAGGCCCCGGCAGCGGGCGGCGGTGGCCAGGGTCCAGGGGTGGGCGGTGGCCCGGCCCCACCCCTCGAACCGGCCCAGAAGCCTTTCTGCCTTGTCGAGGTCGCCCAGCCCGACCACGGCCTCGATGTGGTTGGCGTGCACCCGAAACACCGGCTCGGCCAGGCCCATGCGGTCGCTGAGATCCACCGCCCTGGACAGGCTGGCCTCGGCCTGCTCAAGGTTTCCGGCCGTGAGCTCAACAAACCCCAGGACACCGCTGACCAGCATGATGTACCAGGCGTCCCCGGCGGCGGCCGACAGTCCCTCTGCAGCTGCGGCCCGTGCGGCATCGACGCGGCCGAGGTGGGCGTCGATGAGCGCCTTCACATACAGGCGTTCACTCCTCCAGACCCGGTGTTCGACCTGCTCGTACGCCTCCCAGCTTTCCGCCGCGTAGCGTTCAGCAGCTGGCCAGCCGCCGACCCAGCACTCCAGCTCGGCCATGTGGGCAAGCAGGCTGGGCAGCGAGCTTTCGTCCCCCTCCTCCCGGGCGGCGCGCAGCGCCTGCTCGAACCAGTGCCGGGCCTCGTCGAAGCGATCCGCCTGCTTCAGGCACACGCCAAGCACCATCGCCGCGCGGTCCCACACGCGCGCAGGCCTCGCTTCCCGCTCCAGCTCGATAGCTTTTTCGGCTAGCTCAATGGCAAGACCGCGGCCAGTCAAGAAGTCCATGTACATCTTCTGCACCAGCGCTTCACCAATCAGGCCCAGATCGCCTGCCAATTGCGCCTGCGCAAGCCCGGTCTCTACATGCCGCGCGGCCTCGGGCAGGTAGAAGCTATTGCGGTTGATCTCCAGGTGGATGCGGGCCTGCAATATCCGGCTGGCGGAGGCTTCTCCCAGCGCCTTTTCGAGCATGGGAGCCACCGCCGCCTCTCCCTCGTCATAGGTAAGGATCTTCGCGAGGACCAGTAGTGCTTCGGCCCGGTTCCGCCCAGCCGGCATCTGCTGCACCAGCGCCTCCAGGTGGCGCCGCGCCCTGGCGGTGTCCCCCGCCCGGAACAGATAGCCGCCCGCGTCCGCCTGCCTTCGCCACCGGGCCTGGAGCCGATCGGGCGGGGTGAGCGCGGAGGCGAGTTCGGTCAGCTCCGCGGCCACATCCGGAGCGCCTCGCGTGGCCGCTGCGTAGGCCGCATGATCCAGCGCCGCGGCCACATACTCCTCCGGGCCTTCGCACGACAGGGCAAGATGGCGGGCCCGCTCCTCCCCACTCGGGGCGATTTCGCCCACTCGGCGGTGCACCTCCTGGCGCTGCCCGGGCGGCGCGCCAGAGTAGATCGCCGAGGCAAACAAAGGGTGGGTGAACCGGACCCGGAGACCCTCGAACTCGACCACACCCTGCGAGGCGGCCGTCTGGAGGGCGTCCAGCGCCGAAGGGCCGCGCGCCTGCTCCAGCATCGTCGTCGTCGGCGACCGCAGGCACGAGGCGACCAGCAGGGCATCGCGGGCATCGGCCGGGAGCGCGGCCAGCCGGGCGGTCACGACACCCTGCAAGTCGGCCGGCACAGGCAGCGGTTCCTCCGGCGAGGGCTCGGCGCCAGCCCGCTGAAGGACCCTGGCCAGCTCCAGGCCATAGAACGGATTCCCGCCCGAGGCGTCGAACAGCCGGCGGACGGTGAGCAGGGACAGTCCCGACCCGGCCGTGGCCCGCACGGCCGACTGGAACGCGCCGAGAGTCAAAGGGCCGACCTGCAGGCGGGTGAGCCGCTCAGCCGGCAGGCCCGTACTGGCCGCCGGCGCCCGGTGCCCATCTCCCGGATCCCGGGCCGACGCCAGCAGCCCGGCCCGCTCGCAGCGGAGCCGCCGCAAGGCGAACTCCACCGTCCTCGCGCTCGGCACATCCAGCCACTGCAGGTCATCAATGGCAAGGATCACCGTTCCCGACGCGGACAGATGGCGGATCACCGCCAGGAAGGCGACAGCGACCGCCCGTTGCTCGGGCGGGTTGCCCACCGGGTCCTTTATCAGCAGCGCGACCTCCAGCGCCCGCCGCTGCGGCGGCGGCAACGGAGTAAGCGCCTGGTCAAGGATCCCGTCCAGCAAGTCGCCGAGCGCCGCGAACGACAGCGTCGCCTCCGATTCGGCCGGCCGGCACGACAGCACCGTATAAGAACGCCCAGCAGCCCAGGCCGCACCCGCCCGCCACACCGTGGTCTTGCCGATCCCCGCGGCGCCCTCCAGCACCAGGCCACAAGGCCCCGAAGGCACCGCATCAAGAAACGCCGCCACCGCGGCCATCTCACGATCGCGCCCCACCACGCCCGCCACCGGCACAGGAGCCCCCTCCACCCGGTTGATCAGATAATACGGACTCAGCCTCCCGGCCTTGCCCCGCATGCCACCGGCCCGGGAATCCCCGGTCAGGCGCCCAAAGAAGCTGCCCATCGCCGGACACTCGTATCAGCCCATTCGGGAGCGGCAACCACCACCGCCCCGGCAACCAGGTTGCCGATCAGAACGGCGGCGATGTGCGCGCCTGCCGCGTTGCACGGTGGCGGTTGGTCTCCGCCTGGCCGGTGCGGGTCCGGCCAGGCGGAGCCCTACAGAGTGGCGCCTATTACCGGGCAGCACCGGCGAGGTAGGCGGCGACGATGTAGGTGGCGTGCCGATCCAGGCTGGCACGCGCACGGTCATACCTCATCGTGGTGCGGGGATCGGCGTGAGAGGCGGCTTCCTGCACGTCGCGGAGCGGCACCCCAGCATCGAGCGCGGCGGTGATGAACGCGTGCCGGAGCGTGTGCGGCCCGACGGGCTTGCCGATGTCGGCGCGGCGGGCGACCCTGCGGACGATCCGGGCAGCGCCGTGCCGGTCCAGCCGCCGCCCATCCGCGGCGAGAAAGACCGGCCCTGCGGGCCGTTCGCCGATAGCCAGGTCGATGGCCCGGGCGGTGCGCGGCGCGAGCGGGATGGTGACGATCTTGCCGCCTTTGCGGGTGATGGTCAGCGTCCGGTGGCCGCGTTCCAGGCCGAGGGTCTCGATGTCGGCACCGGCCGCCTCGGACACCCGCAGGCCATTGAGGGCCAGCAGCGAGATCAGCGCGTGCTCGGCCGCGGTACCGAGCCCGGCGGCGACCAGCAGAGCGCCGAGTTCGTTGCGATCCAGCCCGATGGCATGCGACTCATAATCCAGCCGCGGGCGGCGAACATGAGCGGCCGGGGAATGCTCCAGCAGGTCCTCCTCCACCGCGTATTTGTACAGCCCGGCGACGGTGCACAGACGCCGGGTCACCGTCGCCCGGGCCCGGCCGCGGGCTTCCAGGTAGCGGGCGAAGCACTCGATGTCGGCGCGGCGCGCCTGGAACAAGCGCAAGTGGTGCTGCTGGCACCAGGCCGCGTACTGGCGCAGATCCAGCGCGTACGCCTCGCGGGTCAAGCCCGTGTAGCCGGCCAGGAACCCAGCCAAGGCCAGGCGTTCCGGTTCGGTAAACACCAGCTCGACAGTTGCTACGGCGGTGGATGTGGACGTGGTGGCCATGGGGCACCTCCCGGGTCGGGCTGAGGCCCGGGAAGCTGGGCCCGCCGTGGCCCCAGCGACACTGCTTCACATCACCGGTAAACCCAATCAGATGATCACACAAGGTCACCGTCGCCATCCTGACCGTCGCTCCGGATCGCTGATTATTCGCTCCCACGTTGGAGATGCTGACCAATTACGGAGGCACGCAGAATGCCCACTTCGGGAGCGCTGGCCACAGCCATCCAGCGCCGAGACAAGGCAACAGGTAAGGCGGCTCGGTGTACGTTCTCTCCCATCGTCTCCAGCGCTCAGCCGGGCCGAGATCTCCGCGTTCGTCAGATGCTCACCGATGCCAGCGAGCACCTCAGCCTCGCACGGGTGCGCAGGGACGGCCGGTGGCGTGGGCGCCGGCCAGCCGCTCCGGCGCCATGGCGGTGGGCGTATCCAGGGACGGTACCCGCGACTGACATCAGGCCACCTCGAAAGTGGTGCCGATACCCATGCCGGTGACCCATTCGGGCACAGGTTCGTAGCTCGTCCACACCAGCGGCCGGGCGGCCGCGGCGGAGCTGATGAGCCAGGTGCGGATCTCGTGGCCACCGCTGCCGGCGTGTTCCTCCAGCCCCTCGTCGCCGAGGTCGGTCACCGGGTCCAGGTCGGCCGTGCCCAGCTGCTTGAGGAACCAGGAGTCCCAGGCCACGTTGACCGGGGCGTCCGGGTTTCCGGCCAGGGCGCGGACACCCGGCTCGCGAGCGGCCGAGAAGGCCCGCACGTCGCGCCGGCCGTGGATCACTGCGGCGCGGCGCTCAGCCGGGACCGACTCGTCGCGGGGGTCGTTAGACGGCAGCCAGTGCGACAGCCCGCCGCTCGCGACGATCAGCACCCGCCCGGCGCCGGCGGCCCGGATCGCCGTGCCGAGCGACCGGCCGAGCGCCACGCAGCGGGGCATCGACGGCAGTGGCGGTGCCGCTGTGTTCACGACCAGCGGGACCAGCGGAACGTCAGCCCGGCCGCGGACCATGTCGTAGCTCTGCACGATGCCGTGGTCGACGGTGAGCGCGTGGGACAGGGCCACGTCGAACCCGTCTCGGGCCAGCCCGTCGTGGATGGACCAGGCAAGTGCTGACGCAACCGGCAGCGGGCCCCGGCGGCTGCCGAAGTCTCCAAAGGCCTCAGCTTCCGCCACGCCGAGCACGAACGGCGGCATCACGTCGTAGAAGTTCGCGTGGAAGTGGTCAGGCCCGATGACCACCAGCGCGTCGGGGACCAGCGCGCCGACCGCCGCGGCGACCCGGGACGCGTCGGCCAGGAACCGGCCGCCCGGCGCGGCGGCGCTCGATGGCGGCAGCATCGTCGCGAACGGCGAGTGCGACATGCCGACCATGCCCACGATCTCGCTCACGGTGTCTCCCCACTCAGCGCCGCCTCCCCGACCGCGCCGCGCAGCAGGAAGTCCTGATGCACGCGCAGGTACTCCTCGCGCTTCTCCCACTGCGGCCAGTGGCCGGCATCCTCGATGACGTACAGCCGGGCGTCGGGCAGCCAGTCCAGCAGCAGCTCCGCCTCGTCCAGGCCGCCGGTGGGATCGTGGTCGGTCCACAGCAGCAGCGTCTGCGCGCCGATCTTGCCGACCCAGCTGGGATCCCACGCGAAGTCTTTGCGGATCTCGGGGTCCTGCAGCACGAGCGTGTTGCGGATCGCGCGCAGGAAGCCGGGCCTGCTGTAGACGGCGCGGCGCAGGTTGACCAGCTCGTCGGTGACCATCTCGGTGTGGTGGAACAGGAACTCGACCCGGCGGCGCACGGTCGCGTCGCTCGGGTCGCGGACCGCGGCGAGCGTGCTCTCCCGCAGCCGGGTCATCACCTCGGGCTTGTTGGCGATGTTGCCCGGGGTGTTGAGCACGAGCCGGTCGACGCGCTCGGGGTAGTGCGCGGCGGCCCACGCGGCGGCCCAGCCGCCCAGCGATTCGCCGGACAGGTGCGCGGTGCCGATATCCAGCGCGTCCATCAGCCCGATCAGGTGATCGGTGAGCACGTCGATGGTGTACGGCCGGTCTGGCAGGTCGGACCAGCCGTGGCCGACCATGTCGTAGGCGGTGACGCGGAAGTCCGCCGCCAGGCCCGCGATGTCGCGGGCGTAGGCCTCGAGGTGGCCGCCCGTGCCGTGTAGCAGCACCAGGTCGGGGCCGGATCCGGCGCGCAGTACCCGGGTGCGCACGCCATGCACATCGACGTGGCGCAGCTCGTGGTCAGTGTCGGCCAGCTCGCCCCAGATGCTGATGTGCTCGGGCATATCGTTCATACCTGGTCCTCCGGGAATCGGGCGCGGGCTTCGGCGACGCTGCACAGGCCGGCGCTCTGCCGCCGGCCTGTGCCGAGCACCTGCAGCAGGCGGGAGTTCTCGATGGTGAGGAACTCGACCGGTTGGCTGGCTGAGTCGTTGTAGTGGCGGTGCCAGGTCCAAGGCGGCGTGTAGATGAAGTCGTCGGCCGCCCAGGTGACCGTGTCGTCCTCGATGTCGCTGTGACCGTGACCGTCGAGGACGTAGTGCACCGTCTCGTGGTGGTGCCGTTGCATGTCCGAGCTCTGGCCGGCCGGGATCGTCTGCCGGAACAGCTCGAACGTCACGGTCGGCAGCCGCCCGGCGATGGCCAGCGTGGTCGGGTTGTGCACCTGCGCGGCCGGGAGCGTCTCCAGTTCGGCGGCGTGAACCACGACCGGCCGGGCGGTGCCCGGGCGGACCGTGCCGCTGATCGCGCCGAAGAAGTCGGCCATGTCGAAGCCTGCGCCAGACAGTCCCATCAGAACGTCTCCGTCCTTCCTCCGTCGACGGTGAGCACGGTCCCGTTGACGTAGCTGGCGTCGGCCGACGCCAGGAACGCGACCGCCGCGGCGACCTCGTCGGGGGTGCCGGGGCGGCCGGCCGGGACCGCGGCGGTGTCCTCCGCGTCCAGCTCGGCGAGCGCCCGGCCGGTCCGCGCGGCCCGCTCGGCCAGCACTTCGCGGCGGCGCTGGGTGTCGGTGGCCCCGGGGGCGACGCAGTTGACGGTGATGCCGTCGGCGGCATGCTCCCGGGACAGCAGCTTCGCGGCGGCGGTGACCGCCGCCCGCAGCACGACCGAGATGGCCAGGTCCGGCTGGGGCTGCCGGACCGCGGTTGAGGTCACGAATACCAGCCGGCCGAAGCCGCGGGACGCCATGCCCGGCAGCGCGAGTCGGGCCAGCCGCAGCGGCCCGAGCAGCAGCAGCTCGGCACCGGCTTGCCAGGCCTCGTCGGAGACGTCCAGGATCCGGCCGGGCGGCGGGCCGCCGGCGTTGAGGACCAGCACGTCCGGCGGGCCGTACCGGCCGGTCACCGCGTCCATCGCGGCCGCCGCCGCGTCCGGCGCGGCGATGTCGCTGACCAGGGTGCCGACGGCGGCCCCGGTCCACTCCCGCAGCGCTGCCGCCGCCTTGTCGAGCGGATCGGGGTGGCGGCCGGTGATGATGACGCGGTGCGTCGGCGCCAGGCGCCTGGCGATTGCGAAGCCGATGCCGGTGGCCCCGCCGCCGATCAGCGCGGTCCGTACGGTGATGACGGCCTCCCTGGGGAGTCGTGCGTAATGCGGTGCTGGGCTTAGCCTGACCGGTATGACCCCGCGGGACCAACGATGAGTCCCACTCAGCGGGACGACACGCTGCCTGAGAGCGGGCTGGACCGGGCGGCGGCGATCCTCGCTGCCTTCGACGCCGCCCACCGGGAACTCACGCTGGCTGCCCTGGTCGCCCGGTGCGGCCTGCCCCGCTCGACCACGCACCGGACCGCCGACCGGATGCTCCGGCTCGGCTGGCTGGAGAAGCCCGGCGGCCGCTATCGCATCGGAAACCGGCTGTTCGAGATCGCCAGCCTGGCGCCGATCCGGCTGGAGCTGCGCGAGGCGGCGCTTCCGTTCCTGCAGGATCTGCACCAGGCCACGAAGATCACCGTACAGCTTGGCGTGCTGGACGGGACGCAGGTCCTGGTGGTGGAGAAGATCACCGGGCACCGGGCCATGCCGATGCTGTCGCAAGTGGGGGGCATGATCCCCGCGTACTGCTCGGCGCTGGGCCGGGCGATCCTCGCGTACTCGCAGCCGACGACGATCGACGCCGCGCTGGCCGGGCCGCTGGCACGCCGCACCCCACGCACGCTGACCAGCAGAGTCGCCATCATGCGGGAGCTGACGGCGGTGCCCGAGCGCGGCTGGGCGATCGACCGCGAGGAGGGCAACATCGGCGTCAGCTGCGTGGCCGCGCCCATCTTCGGCCCGTCCGGCGACGTCGCCGCGGCACTGTCGGTCACTGGCCCCAGCCAGCTGGTGCGGGCCGACCGCATCGGGCCGGCGGTGCGGCTGGCGGCCGCGGCGGCGTCCCGCGCCTACAGCCGCCCCCGAGCGCAGTCCCGCTGAGTGAGACATATCGTTGCGGCGCCGGTCGCGCCGCCGCACGCTGTGACATTAACCACCCGGACGCGCGGTGAGCGGCCCGGTCTGCGACACAAGGAGGCGGCCATGACTCTTGGCGGCGGATACATGCTGCCCTCGCGGGAAGGGCACCAGATCGCGGCGATCGGCCTCGGCATCACGATGAAGACCAACGGCAAGTCCACGCACGACGCATACTCACTGTTCGAGTACTCCATCCCAGCTCGGACCGACGGGCCCCCGGCCCACATCCACACCCGTGAGGACGAGTCGTTCATCTGCCTGGCCGGCAAGCTCGACGTCTATCTCGGCGGCGAGGACTTCACGCTCGGCGTTGGCGACTACCTCTACCTGCCGCGGGACGTCGTGCACACGTTCCGCAACACCTATGACGAGGAGTCCCGCGTCATCTCGGTCGTGTCCCCCGCCGGCCTGGAAGGCTATTACCAGGCGCTCGCCGACATGCCGCCGGGTCCCAAGGACATCGGCAAGATAAAGCGGATCATGGCCGATTTCGGGATCATGGTGCAGCTGCCGCCCGAGGTGAGCTGACCATGCGTGTCGGGATTGTCGGCGCCGGCGTCGCCGGGCTGACCACCGCGAAGGTGCTCAAAGAGGCCGGGATTGAGGTCGTGGTCTATGACAAGGCACCAGACGTGGGCGGCGTGTGGAGCCGTACCCGCCGATACCCGGGACTGACCACGCAGAGCCCGAAGGCGCAGTACTCGCTGTCGGATTTCCCGATGCCCCGCGGCTATCCCGAGTGGCCGACCGGTGCGCAGGTCCAGGCCTACCTGGAGGCGTACGCCAGCCACTTCGGCCTCGACCCGGCGCTGCGGCTGTCCACCGAGGTAACGTCGGCCGTCCCGGCACCTGGTGGGGGCTGGACCATCACCGCCGCGGGCGCGGCCGAACACGTCGACAAGCTCGTGGTGGCCAACGGGGTGTTCTGCGAGCCGGCCATGCCCCGGTACCCGGGCGAGGCCGAGTTCACCGCCGCTGGCGGCAAGATACTGCCCGGTACCGAGCTGAACGACGAGGAGCAGGCGCGGGGCAAGCACGTGCTGATCGTTGGCTACGGCAAATCGGCCTGCGACATCACCGTGCCCGTCAGCGAGGTCGCGGCGAGCACCGACGTGATCGCCCGGCACCTACTGTGGAAGGTACCGCGCCGCATCGGCGGCCTCGTCAACTTCAAGCTGCTGCTGCTCACCCGCATGGGCGAGGCCCTCTTCAAGTACCTCCGCCCGCGCCGCGCCGAGAAGTTCCTCCACGGCCCGGCCAACGGGGTGCGCGGCCAGATGATCAACTCGATCGGGTCGGCGTCGGTCCGCCAGTTCGGGCTCAAGCGGCTCGGCCTGGTGCCGACGGGGCGCATGGAAGACATCGTGCGCGGGGCGATCGGCCTGGCCACCGAGGGGTTCTTTGAGGGCGTCTCGGCCGGCCGCATTGTCGTCCACCCGAACCGGACCATCGCCCGGCTGCTGGCCGACGGCGGCCAGCCCGCCGCCGAGCTCGACGACGGCACCCAGCCCCGTGCTGACCTCATCGTCTGCGCCACCGGATTCACGCAGGGCGTGCCGTTCCTCCCGGCCGACGTCAAGCGGCAGGTGCTCGACGAGCGCGGCAACTTCATGCTCTACCGGCAGATCCGCCCGGTCGCCACGCCCGACCTGTACTTCAACGGGTACAACTCCTCGTTCTTCAGCCCGCTGAACGCCGAGATGGCCGCGGTCTGGATCGCCGCGGATCTGGCGGGCGCGGTCGCCCTGCCCGAGCCGGCCCAGATGCGCCAGCAGGTCGTGGACCAGCTGGCGTTCATGGACGCGGCCACCGACACCCACCACTGCTGCGGCGGGAAGATCATCCCGTTCTCGCTGCATAATGTGGACGAGGTGCTCGGTGATCTGCACGTCAACATCAGCCCCGCGGTGCGCGCATGGCACTGGCTCATGCCTGTCGACCCGGCCGCCTACCGCCACATCACCCGCGCAGTCCTCGAGCAACTGCCGCCCGCGGTGGCGGCACCGGTGAGGGAGGCGGCGCCGGAGGCCATGCAGCCTTCTCAGCCGGCGGCCAGCCGATCCGGCATCGCGGCCGACCTTCAGGGCTAGCTTTCTCCCAGCCCATGCCCTCCGCTAGCTGGGTCCGCTCGAACTCAATCCTGCTGCGCGGGTCGTCCAGCCGCACGGGCATATTTCCGCCTTTGCCGCGGTGCATGTCCGCGGCGCCCTGAGGACCCGCGCAGAACGGCGGTTATCTGGAGTCCATCTGGAAAAAGCCCAGGTCAAGAGCCAGTTCTACGGCGCAGACATGTCGCCGCCGGAGCGCCATGTGCGGGCGCCAAACCCAAAAGACGGCAACGACGAG
>Ga0070698_100008246_pt1 | contig 11264 bp, 15 predicted proteins | sample KBSK1502metaG_FD_65477 | JGI IMG/M metagenome (GOLD analysis project Ga0070698, IMG submission 65477) | Corn, switchgrass and miscanthus rhizosphere microbial communities from Kellogg Biological Station, Michigan, USA - KBS K1-50-2 metaG | ecosystem: Host-associated > Plants > Roots >...
CAACTTCTTCGGTCCACCAATTGGCAAGACCTTTTATTGTTGATAAAGCTTTATAGACTTTTGCTGCAGTTGACTTGATACCGATACGATGAATAATGTTTACCATCTTCTTAGTGTTTTACTGTTATGAAATATATATTTTTTGATTAATTGGTCTGCACATTAACTTTAGTAATAAAGTTTCGCAAACTGTTATTAATATAGGAGCTCCATGCGTTTGAACAGTCATGATAACATTCTATGTCAGGAATCAAGCCAATGTGTGTGAAGCGGATCTCGGTTTTGTCACCTTTTTTTGCAATATCAAAACTGATTTTAGTTCCTGTCCATTCGCTTTTGTCTTTAGTAAAATTAAGTTTGCTATCAGTAATGAGCCAAACAACTTTTTTGCCAGAAATTAATTCTGCTACCTTCTGTTTACTGTAATGAATGTCTTTATAACGATAAGTAAACTCATCGCCAAGCTTGTCTGTGTTACCTTCAACTCCGGGCTCTCCGGTCCACCATCCGCGAACATTATTGATGGCATTGAATGCTTCTTCCGGTGTTTGGTCGACCAAAATGGTAGTTGTAAAATCTGATACTGTCGTTTTCATTTTTTTATTTTTTTGATTTTATTAATTGAATGTCTGCGCTATTTAAGTAACACTAATTGTCCAACATGATATGATAGATGAGTAGTCCTCGTAAGCAATACGTTTAATTTATTACGATGTGGCTCTTTAATGAAGTCTTCAGCAGAAACAGAATTATGTTTTAGAAACCATTCACCGGGTTCCAAACTTTCAAATTTCTGAGTTAAGACTTCATTCTGTTTGTTCCAAAATGCTCTCAATTCTTTTGCTGAAGGAATTTCACTTACTGATCTATCCGGAGAGGTAAGAAAAGGTTCATATAATTCCGGGTATAGTTTATCGCCAAGACCTAAGATTGATATCATCTCATCATGTACAGCTATTAGATGCCCCAATAAATATATCCCCCTGTTCTTATTGGGTACGATCTCTTTTAGCAACTTTTCATCAGTAATTGATGCAAGGACTGTATCACAAGTTTTTATTAGTGAATACCACCTGTCTAATACCATTTTTACCATTATTTGATCTGTGTTCATTTTCTTTATGATTTTTAATTAGTGTCGCTTTTGTTGGACAAAGCTATTGTCTAAATATTACTTGTGAAGGGTGTTAAATGGACTTTGTGGTGGGTTGATTTGGACATGTCAAATTTCTATCTTTGCCAAAATAGGTTTAATGAAACATCTTACCATAATTGTCCCTGACGGAGAAAATAACCTAAGCAGTATTGTAGGCTCTTACAAAATATTTACAAGAGCCAATAAGTATTGGAAAGAAACCGGCAGAAAAGAATTGTTTAAAATTGAATTAGCAGGTATTTCAAAAGAAGTGGAATTCTATGACGGCTTGTTTACAGTGAAGCCACATACTCATATTTCTTCAATAGGAAGAACCAATCTAATCATTATTCCTTCATTGAATCATAATTATCAAAAAGCGGTGAAGGGAAATGAATTGCTTATCGACTGGATCGAAAAACAATATAAACATGGAGCTGAAATAGCTAGCATATGCACCGGCGCATTTTTGCTTGCAGCATCAGGTTTGCTGGATGGAAAAAGTTGCTCTACAAATTGGGCCGCTGCGGATAATTTCAGACAGATGTTTCCCAAAGTGAATTTACAAACAGATAAACTGATCACCGATGAAAATGGGATTTATACCAATGGCGGCGCTTATTCTTTTCTGAACCTGATCATTTATCTCATAGAGAAATATTATGACAGGCAAACTGCCATTTTTTGTTCCAAAGTTTTTCAGATTGAAATGGACAGGCAAAGTCAATCAGCATTTATAATATTCAAAGGACAGAAGCTGCACGGGGATGAAATGGTGAAAAAAGCACAAGCCTATATTGAAAGTAACCTGGATGAAAAAATATCTGTAGAACATTTGTCATCGAAGTTTACTGTTGGCAGGCGAAACTTTGACAGAAGGTTTATAAAAGCAACAGGAAATACTCCTGTTGAATATTCACAAAGAGTAAAAATTGAATCAGCAAAAAAAGCATTTGAAACCAGTCGCAAAACGATCAATGAAGTAATGTATGAAGTTGGCTATGCAGATGTAAAAGCGTTTCGTGAAGTATTCAGAAAAATTACAGGGATGTCGCCGTTGGAATACAAAGGCAAATACAATAAAGAAGCTGCTATTTAATAAAACACCGGCATGGCGCCAACGGGTTTTACTAAATTAAATTCTTGTAATTAAAACATTCATAAACTAACCTCAACACAAGTAACAAATTTAATTGTCAGATATTTGTTTGAAAAGAGAACAAATAAATTTCTATCATGAAAAAAACAGCCATATTCTTTTTATTGAATCTTGTCAGCTTTATGTTTTTAATTGGACAGAATACAACCATAAATGACAAGCTGAAAAAAACGATCACTTCTTTAATTGATCAATATTCCCAGGCAAGGGAAAAAAGAGATACTGCATTATTAAAAACCATATTAACTCCAGATGTTGATCAGTTGGTTTCTACTGGTGAGTGGCGGGTAGGAATAAATGCTGCTGTAGAAGGTATGATGAGAAGTTCTGCCAATAGTCCCGGAACAAGAACACTCTATATTGAAAAGATCCAAACTCTCACTGCTTCATCCGCTATTGTGGATTGCCGGTACGAAATACAAAATGCAGATGGTACTGTACGGAAAATGTGGAGTACATTTATCGTTATTGCTGATAAGAAAGTATGGAAGATCAGGGCGATAAGAAATATGCTGCCCGCACCAAATAATTAGTTGGAGTTTATTTTTTAGTTTTCTTAGATGCTTTGGCTCGTTTATTAAAGTCAAGTGCAAGTCCGATCCAATAATCAAAATCTTTTTTAGATTTTATTACCTCCTGGCTTATATAGCCATAGCCCTTGTATTCTCTGTCTTTCATGATCATTGTTCTGAAACCGTTTTTCTCTGCTACTATTTCCTGCAAAGCAGGATCGAACCGGATCATCATTTCATCGCCACTTACACTCAAACACATCTTCCCATTCACCATAAAAGTAACTCCCCGAAACATTTTCTTTTCTTCTACTTTAGGAAGATGTGCAAGTGCCTGGCGGATCCTTGCTGCTAATTTTTCGTCGTATGCCATAGAAATTATGCGTTAATAATTTTTAATGAATAACCCAACAGTGTAAATCATTTTGTCATTTTTGTTTTGCTTTGATCAATAGTTTTTCAATCTGAAGCCTGTGTCTTAAGATATGTACAATGGAGTGTTCAATGATAGCTTCCAGATCATAAGTGGTCCACGATGTTTTTATAATAGTATTCAATAGATCGTCATCACTTAACAACCATTTGTCCTCAAATGTTTCAACCGTATATTTAAACATGTTATCCAATTTCAAAAGAGCTTCATGAACGGAGTTGATATTAATTTCATTTTTATAAATAGCATCCCCAAATCTTTTCCTTATGTAATTAGCATAAGAATAACCTGCTTTAACAACATGTGTAACTATGTTCCTGGCAGATTGAAAATCTTCTTTAACCGAACTGTCTACGATTGCGTTAAATTGGTCGTCTGTAATCTCATCCAATAAATTTTTCAATTCATTAAGTGCTTTCTCATACTCGTCTGTCAAAGCTCCAATTGCTCCTTGTCTATATATCTTGTTCATTTGATTCACTCTTGTTGATTTACAAAATTCGGATTTATTCTGATGCTGCCATCCCGACAAGTCACGGCTTCTCATATCTTTCACTCTTTTGTAAAAGTTGATTGCCTTTAGTTGTTCTGAATTTTGTTCTGACAAATGAATCTTTATCGTAGTTCAATTTTCGTTTGACCGCAAAATGTAAGTGCGGTCTTAATACGAAACCCGTGCTGCCACTATATCCGATCAATTGATCTTTGCTGATCATTCCTTTTTTTATCACTACCCCACTTTTTTGTAAATGCCAGTAGCATCCAAAACTTCCGTCATTATGCCTGATGATTATATAATTTGCCTTTTTTTCAGACACTGAAAGACCACCCTCATTACTATCATCTTTAAAACTGCAAACAACACCCTCTCGTGCCGCATAAATTGGTGTTCTTTCAGGCATCCCAAAATCCAAAGCAGCTTTATGCTTGTGTGAAAACATTCCGCCATAACCCTGTACAACCTTGTGTGCTGTTCCTTCTTTAAAAGGAAGTTCATAAATATAGGAGTCAAGATTATCTGTAACCTTAGTACTTAATGAAAAATAAATGACCAGTCCGACAATAATAATAAGAAGAATTAAGATGAACTTTTTCATGCAGATTTGAACAACACTTGTAAAAGTTATGAGTTAAAGATATTGGTTGATGAGCCTACAAGACTCAGCAGTTCTTGTTTTGGAGGAACCTCAAGTCCGCCTGATTTAAGTTGGTCTTGAAAATGTTTAAACGAAGCCAATTCATTGAGCAATTTCTGGTCATCGTCTGATTTAAAAAATGCTGTATGAATAAAAGTTTTTCCATCTGCACTCAAACAAGCATTATAGTTAATACCCGGATGATTTAAGTTGTATAAATCAGCCATTACATTTTTAATGTTGCTCTGATTTTGTTCAGAATATTCTGCTTTGGTTGTGTATGTTACTTTTACAATCTTCATTTTGTTTGTTTTTGTTATGTCGGTATATATTAGCACTGTCGCCCGGCAGTGCCGCAACTTAAAGCTACTTTATTTATGAAATTGTTGATGCAATTTCCTTTTTGGATTATTCTTAAACCTGAACAACAGCGACAATTACATTTCGTCAAGCGATCGTGTTGCTTTGTGTAAACTATCAGATTTTGTCTTATTCTTCTTTAGATTTGAATAACAATTGCTTTTTATGAACCCCATCAGTTTTGTAAGTTTAATTATAATGATCGCATGTAATAGCTTACCCGATCAATCAGGTTCTTTTAAAGATTCCGCTGTAGTTTTTGCAGGAACAACGCCTTGCGGGAATGTGATAAGACCATTGCATAACATAAGCCCGGAGCCTGATTGTCCGTTACAAGAATGTAAATGTATAATGGTCGAGTGGAAACTTACTCTTTATATGGATGCCACTACAAAAGAACCGACTCATTATAAACTTAAGGGCATCAACAGGTATAGCGTCAAGGAAACAAATATGTATTCAGAACCGGGAATAAAAACTGAAGCGGAAGGAAAATTGACAATTATCCGGGGAACAAAAACAAACCCGAATGCGGTGATCTACCAATTAAATCCTGACAAACCAAAGATGAGCTTAAGCTTTTTAAAACTGGGCGGCAACCTGCTCCATATTCTCGATCAAAATGAAAAACTAATGATAGGAAATGAATTTCACAGTTATACATTGAATCGTATTTCTAATTAAGAACAGTATCTAAATGAGTTTTATGAAAAATATTATTTCATTCTTTATCTTAAGTTTTTGGGTCTTGAGTACAAATGCTCAAATTATTTCAACTTCCAATCATCCTTCACAGGTGTACCCGGGTGGAGGAATAGCAACGGGTGCACATGTATATGGCGTATTTGCAGGCAGAACAGCCTGCCAGGAATTTATGAAGGAGCTGAATTTGGGCGAAAATCCCGAATGTATAAAAAGAAAAATGAGTATCATACTTTACCAGGATTCCGTTACGGGAAAGCCGACAACTTATGAAACTAAAGGAATGGGAAAATGGAGTGGCAAAGGCAATTGGTATATTCTGCAGGGAACACCAGTTGATCCCCGTGCAACAGTTTTTCAACTGAAATTGGATGCAACCAGTTCTTTATTCCTGCTAAAAGGTGACGACAATGTTCTTTTTATTTTAGACAGGAATAAAAATTTCTTAACCGGCAACGCCAGGTTTAGTTATACATTAAATAGAGCAAGAAATTAAATTTAGTTCACGTTGGCGTGGACGTTGTTGATGTTTTGAGTTAACCGTTTAGTATATGTTTTTCAGGATTGTACCTTGTTTTACTGCAAACAAAATTTCTTTGGCCTTCATAAGCTCTATAAGCGGATTATTTTTTAATACCAGGAATGATGCTTCAAACCCATTCCTGAATTCAGCAATTTTCCGCTTGGGGAAAATAACCATAGGCGTGGTGTGGCAAACCATGTTAAGCAGTTCGGCGTTTGTAAAAATTCCGGTGGTTATCAAATACTCTATTTCCCACCAACTATCACCCCGGTATGCATCACTGCCAATAGCAATTTTAACTCCTGCATGCTTCAATGTCTTTAAATTCATTTTAAACAAACTGTCTGCAATTCTTTTATCCAATACCGTTTTTACATCTAATATTCCAGACAAGGTTGTTACTACAATAATTCTTTTTTGTGCTGCCAGCTTTGCGTCTTCCTTTGCAATTTGAAAAATAGTTAACGGATATTTTAGCTGTGACAGACCGTTTAATCCGTTTTGCATTGGATCACCTCTAAAGCCCGGTGTGTGAACTATTTCATCAACACCTGCTGCAATAGCATTATGAAAATCCATAGCCGTTTCAACATGAGCAGCAACTCTCAAGCCCTGCTTGTGTGCTTTCATGACAATAATGGGAAGCAGTTTTGGATCGAGTCCACGGTGCCCTATATAGTTATTGTCATTACTTCTTTTCTCATATTCTTCAGAAAAAAGTAAATAGGTTTTAATGAAATCAGGGTTTGCTTTAATAATAACAAGCCACTTTGCTTCCAATTCTTCAAGCGAACGAACAGTATGATAAAAATTTCCTTCCCCTTCTTTTTCGGTCATACTGCCAGATTCAATGTTTCGCTGTACTATAAAAAAAGGATGACCCTTGTAACCGGTTAACCCACCGTTGGCAAACGTCGCATCAATGGTTGTATCCTTGTTGATCAAGCCTCCTTCTAATAATTTATTCCGGCCTTCAAGAAAGTTATTTGGGACCTGTACATAATAGATCCCTGCCTTCAGATACTTGTGCGATAGTTTATAAAACTGGTCGGTATAACCCACATTATGATTATGTGCCTCTCCAAAAGGAGGAATGACATAGCCTTTATTCAGATCTATAACTGAATCTATTTTAGCGGGCCTGGTTGAAGATAACTTGCCGTTGATGGAATACCATGTTGCCTTTACAAATTGTTTTCCGTTATACCATGATCCATTTTTAAATTGATACGTCTTTGATTTCGATCGTTGACTTTGCGGGAAACTAATGTTCCAGCTTAAAAGTAAAAGCAGGAGAATTTTAAGCTGCATAGATTTTTCAATGATTTGTAAACATGAATTACAGCCAATTCTTAAATATACAAAAGTTTATTCCCTGGCATTTGACCAGAATAATTCATTCGGGAATTAAAGGCTTTGTGTAATTGAGATTAGAGTGTTATGTTTCTGTTGATAGAGAAAGGAACATAATAATATATCCTTTGTCGTCTCATGTTGTATGACTATTTATTAGAAGTCAGTTTTTCAATCATTTTTTTTGCATTGTCCCTGCCGGGGTCAAGTTCAAGACACTTTTTGTAATTTTCGATTGCTTTTCTGTTATCACCGTTTTCCATATACGCTTCTCCCAAACTGTCAAAGGCATTTGCCGAACCTGGAAACTCGACGGTGTTCATTTTGAGAAATTCTAATGCAGCTTCTTTTTTTCTAAGATTATATAAGAGAAGATATCCAATAGAATTTACTTCGGTTTCATTTAGATACCAGGAAGAAGAATTGCTTTTAAATGACTTGTATAAATTCATTGCCTGCTCCTTGCCTGAACTTTGCAGCGTTTTCAGCATTTCTTTCGCCAATGATCTTTTAGGCAGTGTATAGGATTTCTTATAAAGAATATTTCCAATTGCCTCAGCAATTTCATCATGCCTGTACGTCATTTGCCTTGTGTTTTCCAGAAGGATAATTGTTTTATTATCTTTTAAGAAGCGAACAACTAAAGCAGTAAAACCGGGCAAGCCTCCTGTACATTTTACTATTTTAATACTATCAGAAGAATTCGTATTAAAGAAATTTTCGTTCACTTTCCATCCATTCCCTGTAATAAATGGGGTCTTTCTGAAAATGATTTCCTTAGATGGCCGGGTAATAATTTTATCCGTATAGAGTGCTTGTTCCCATTTCAACAGATCTCCTGCTGTTGAAAACATGCCCCCAGAAGGTGCAATGCCAAACGGCCTTCCTCTTTTATAACCAAGCCATGTTTCAGCATAGCCGACCGCTCTTTTGCCAATAATAGTAAAATGGTCTTTATAGCCCGTCTGGTTTAATCCCAGCGGTTTTATTATTAAAGAATCTAAAACCTCCTCGTACGTTTTATTACATATTACTTCAATGATCCTGCCCAATACCGTGTAGCCATCACTACTGTAATTATAATTCGTACCGGGTTCAAAAACTAAGGGTCGTTTCGCTATTAAATTCACTTGTTCCGCAATGCTCAGGAAATCTTCATTGATCTTGGCAGCAATGTCCGGGAAATTATTACCATTGGATGGGAAATCTGCAATGTCTGTTTGCAAACCTGAACTATGTGTCAGGAGATGTGTAATAGTGATCTTTGTGCCAGTTTCTGCCGGGTAGTCTTTTAAATAGTCAGCAATATGTCCATTAAGATCTATTTTACCCCGCTCAACCAATTGCATGATCATTAGCGCAGTAACGGTTTTGGTAATAGAGGCGATCTCAAATTTTTTTATCGGTTGTGTTTTTTATGTTCCATTCATAGTCAGCAATACCAAAAGCTTTTTGATAAATGACTTTGCCTTCTTCAGCGACTAAAACAACGCCATTGAACTGGTCGTTATCGGCGTATTGCTTAATCAGTTTCTCAATATGAACAGCTTTTGTTTGGGCGTTGGAGTTATTATATGTATAGCAACATAAAATAAAAAGGCAATAGAAATACTTTATCATGGCTTATTTTTTCTAATAACGAAAATTAAAAATAGCTGTTCTTTATGGCAAACGGTTAAGTAAAGAAAAACTGCTTGTACAATTTTAGCCTGTAATAAAGTGCCTGTATTGAGAGGGAGTGATCCCGGTGTGTTTCTTAAAAACCCTTGTAAAGTGGGCATTGTCAACAAACCCATACTTAACAGCAATTTCTTCGATCGCAATGCTTTTTTTGCTCAAGTCGGTAAGGGATTTTCCTGTTTTTATTTTTCTGATATAGTCACCAATATTTGTTTTAAAATATTTCGGAAAATATTTCGAAATGGTAACAGGATGAATCTTCAGTTTTTCTGACAGTGAAGTCAAACTCCAGTTACAATTGTATTCATCATGAAGTAATTCATAAAGCTGAGTGATCCAGGAAGGTCTTTTGCTTCCGGTTGTATCATGATCGAGCGAGGATAATATACCGAGTGTTGTTGTCTCGATACAAAGATCTGACAGGCCATCTGCTTCTTTTAGTTCACCCATTATCTTAATCATATTAAGTTTAACAAGAGGATTCCTGATGATGGTTTGCCTGTTATTTCCCTGGTTATTTATTTCAAGATTTTTGCACCACTCATTTTCGAATTCAATGCTAAAACTTTCTGAGTTCGATACATAATCTGTATTCCGGTGTAGTTCATTAGCGGGATATAATAACAATAGCCCAGGAGAACAGGGGATGTTTTCTTTTTTTCTTTTCTCGATGCTTCCACCTTTGAGAGCAAATGTGAGATGAGAATTTTCATGACTATGCCAGTCTGAGTTAAATGCTTTAGGAAAAAAACATTTAGTAAGAATTAATCCAGGTATTTTATATTGGCTCCTGTTTTGGCCTACGTAGTTTCCTTGCAAAAGAGTTTTCATTTTATTCTTAAGTTGGTTCTGCAGATTGAAAAAATCATCTGGAGTGTTTTATTTTACTGACGAGAAAATGAATAATTATAGCAAGGATAGTCCAGTAGAAAGCAAACCCGATAAGAAAAAATGGAGGCGGTGTATCCGGATCTTTATGCAAAAAATTAATAAATGGCAGCAAGGGTCCTATCAAAATAATTTTAACAGGAGATAGAATTGTGGATACGGTAGATTTCCATGGTACTTGTGATTCCGATCTCAATAAAGACTCAGGTGGCTGATCCAAAAGCAAGGTGGTGCCAAAAAGAAAGGCAAACGCAAAAACGAGGAAGAGGAAAACAAATTTTAACCTTGAAATATTCATGCTCTTTCACATTTTACTTTCCGTCAATGAGAGGACGTCCGAAGTACAGCAAATATCCATCAGCGTCCTTAACTTCAAATCCACGCAAACCATCATCGTTGTTCATGAGTGGTACAAAAAACTCGACATTACGTGACGAGAATTCTGCTGCCAGTGCATCAGGATCCGGAACATGAAGGTAAGCGTCCCAGCGGGCAATGCCTTGTTTGATATCCCGGGTGTAGTTCGGCACGGGATCGACACCAATGGCTTTCATCATAATCATCGCCGCACCCCGTTGAACAATGCCAAAGAAGATGTCGTCTTCACTGGGTCCCTGAAACGTGATGTCAAACCCGAAACGGTCACGATAAAACGACAACGCTACAGGAACACTCCTTACAATGAAGAATGGCGCAATGCCGGTAATTTCTGTTTTTGTCATGTGAGTTCCCGTTTTTGAATTTAGTTAAGTATCAAATAGTATTTCGCACAACTCATGTATTGCCGCTGCTTAAAGCTACTTTATTTATAAAATCGTCGTTGCAATTTCCTTTTCTGAATTAATCTTAAACCTGAACAAAAGCAACGTCGTAAAATTTTATTTCGTGTAAGAATAAAATGTGGTAGTTATTTCTTTTCCAAATCTTTTTTCAACAACTTTTGACAATGTTCCGTTCGCATTGTAATAATAATTGGCTTCAGCGTCGGCTTTATGTTTCCGTTTAGACTGTTGTAAAGAGTTAAATTGATTTTTTTTGAACCATTCTGAAGCTATGCATTGCCCTAAAGAATTGTAAACCCATTTAAATTTTGCAAGATCAGTTTCCATTTCTATCTCTTTTGTCTTTCCTTTTTCCTTGCTCTTAAAAACATATATTCCCCATGCAGGATTGTCGTGTCTTATACTATCAAGGAGGCCGTCGTCTCCATAGTAAAGAGAAGCATTAACAGGCACTAACTTCTTTACATCTTGTTCAAAGCGTACCAACTGACCTTTTTCGTTGTAATAATGATAATTTATGTATGTATTCGAATCTGATTTTTGAGGAACGGTTGTTATCCATGTATATTTTACTTTTCGTTCGCTGACATAGTCAAGTTTA
>Ga0070698_100008248_pt1 | contig 11263 bp, 12 predicted proteins | sample KBSK1502metaG_FD_65477 | JGI IMG/M metagenome (GOLD analysis project Ga0070698, IMG submission 65477) | Corn, switchgrass and miscanthus rhizosphere microbial communities from Kellogg Biological Station, Michigan, USA - KBS K1-50-2 metaG | ecosystem: Host-associated > Plants > Roots >...
AACCTCCTGAAGCCAGGTTCCGCTGGCTTCGTCTCGGGGGAGCTTCGCCAACGGGACCCGATGCTGCTTCGGCAGACCATGCAAGACTTCCGAGAAGGGAGGCTCCAGTACCTATGCAACTGCCAATTGGTCACCGAGGGGGTCGACGTGCCGCCGGCATCGCTCATCGTGCAGGGACGGCCCACGAAGTCGAGGGCCCTCGCGGCCCAGATGACCGGCCGTGGGACTCGTCCTATTGCCGGGGTGGTCGACGCTATCCCGGGCCGAGATGGGGCAGTGGCACGCCGCGCCGCTATTGGTGGGTCTTCCAAGCCCGACTGTGTTGTGCTGCACTTCGCGGGCAACTCGAAGCACTCCCTGATGACTCCGGAGGACATCTTGGGGGGCACGTTTACTTCGGAAGAGATTGACCTCGCCAAGAAACGCCGCAAGGAAGAGGGCACGACCAAAGATGCGCGCCAAGCCCTGCTCGAAGCCCGAGAGGAACTCCAGCGCATCGCTCGAGCGGCGCGCATTAAGTCGGTGAAGGCTGAAGTTCGGGAGTTCGACCCCTTCAAGGTATTCGGGATGTCCCTGCCGGACGAGCAACGGTTCTCCTCGCGGTTCGGGCTCAAGCCGGCTTCCGAGAAGCAGCTCGCCATGCTACGGCGCTACGGCATGCCGGAAGAGGACCTGGTCGGGCTCTCGAAGCGGGCCGCGAAGACGCTGGCCGACAAGATCATCGGCCGACAGCGAAACGGGTGGGCCAACTACCAGCAGATGCGGATCCTCCAGCAGTGGGGCATCACGAGCCAAGGGGTGCGCTTCAAACAGGCGAACGACGCGGTGGCATACGTCCACCGGCAGATGGCCCGCCGGCAAGCGGTGGACCCTGGAAAGCTGAGCGAGTTGGCACTACGAAAACGAGACGGAGGAGACGACACATGAAGAACGCGAAAGAGATCGCGGACAGTATCCGATGGCTAGCGAATTCTCGAGTACGAGAACTTACGCCCGAGATGCTTACGGATAAGCACCACGAGTCAATTGCGAATGCGCTGTGGATGGTCGCTGGCCAAGGTAGAGAACTTCCAATCCGATGCCGCCGCCGACATGCGTGAGCGGGCGGCGGCGGTGTGCGACAGGATTGCGGAGAGCACCGACCTCGGCCGAAGCATCGCGCGGAACTGCGCGGCGAATGTCCGCGCGCTCCCTCTGGAAGAGGATCGCTGACCCAATGGCCGACGAAGATCCGAAGCATCTCGACTTCATTCGTTCCCAGCCGTGTGCCCTACACGGCCCCGAGTGCCAGGGATCGATCGCGCCGCATCACGCGACGTTCGGCCGCGGGCTATCCCAGCGGGCCCACGATCATTGCGCCATGCCGCTCTGCTTCAAGCACCATTTTGAGCTGCATGCCGGGATAGGCCACTTCGCGGACTGGGACCACGAGAAGCGCACGGCCTGGCAGCAAGACATGGTCGAGATCTACCGGCCCAAGAACCAGCCCGACGTGTTCTAACCGATGTGGAGGTGAGCTCCGCCGAGCGCGAGAAGTAGCGCAATGATGGCCAGGGCCAGGATCACGTAGCCGACGGGCTTGCTCAAGACGGCGCCAGTGAGAATGAGAGCGACGCAGAGGAAGATGGTAACGAGCATCACTTCCTCCGTTTCTTGAGGCCAACTGCCTCTAGTATCCCCCTACTCGGCGAAGCCTCGGGTTCGCCTTCTTCGCCGCCGGGCTCGCCCTTCTCGACGAGGACGCCAAGATCGCGTCCGCTCTCTCCTTCGAGACCCCCTCCTTCTTCTCGATGCTCGACGCTACTGCGTTGAACCCCGGGTGCTTCGGGTTTTTCACGTACTTGGCTTTGCTCATCTTGGACCTCTCTGAAGTCAGAGTCGTACATCTTACCCGGTTGAAAAGCGAGGAAGTCTCCTGGGTCGGTGGCGTAGAGGACCGCGGTTCCTCGTGGGCAGTCGGCTCCGGTCCCCTGGACGGTGAAGTCGAACCGCTTCCAGGCTCCGCCGCCGTGGATCTCGGTGCAGTAGAATCGTACTTTCATCGGGCCTCCGGTACTTGGCTGTCTCGAATGCGCTTCTCGAGGTTCACGATGCGCTGATCCATCTCCCCGAGCTGGACGCCGATCGGCTGCACCTGCTCACGCACGAGGGTGCTGTCGGCCCAGAGCGCGGTAAGGCTCGACTGGATGTCGAGAATAGCTTCGGAGAATTGGGTGTTCTTTTCGGCGAGGGCCAAGATGAGCTTGGACATCTCCCGGTTCGCCTGGTGCAGGTCGGCTACCTTCTCCATGAGGTCATCGAAGATCGTCTCCCTCGAAGGAGGCGGAGCCGGGTCGGTCGTTCTGTCCTTGCGTTCCTCGCCCATGGGTCACCTTCTCATTCTATCAATCATCTCGAGGATCCCATGGAGGTCCAAAGCCCCCTGGGCCTTTCGTCTGGCGTAGTCCGCCATCGGGATCGCGACGAGTAGACCACAGAGAAGCTCCTTCGGCACGAATCCCCACTTACACCCGATGAGAGCGATGATGAGGGCCAACATGCTTTTCAGCTCGAACCCGGCCACGGCCCACGTCTTGGCCGACGGGGGGAGACTCGTTTTCAGCGGCACCCGAGGTTGGATGTAATCGCTTGGGTGCTGCTCGTCATTCATGCGGTAGTGCTGTCGGTGATGATGCCCAAAGAATCGAGGGCGGCGAGGAGGTTGGTAAGAGCCGTGCCGAGCGCGCGAGAACCGGTCACGTTGGGCCGAGCGATGGGCGTTTCCCCGAAGAACCCAAGCGAATTGGCGCCCATCTCGACGATGGTATATGCGCCCATCGACGATCCATCGGAAACGCGAAATTTGTGGGAGACGCCTGCATCGTAGAGGAATGCAGTGGCCGTCGAGCCGAGGACCTGCGCCTGCGAGACAGGCGTCGAGTCAAACCTCAGCTTGAAGCCGAAGCTCGAATCTCCTTCGAAGACGAACGCGCCTGCCATGCCGCGCGCGAAAGGCACTGTCAGGTTGTTGCTCCCTGATACGCGCTGCGAGAGAACCACGCCTCGACTGCCGAGACCCACTCCAGCGGCGAGTTCGACTTCTCCGCCAGCGTGGAAGTTGTCGGTGTTCTGGCCCATGATGCACCAGCGATGGCCCACCTCGCCGATGGTATCTTCGAGCCGCCACATCTTGCCGTTGACCGCGTTCGAGTCGATCTCCTCGATCATGTTCCCCGTGAACGGGGGCGGCGCGGCGATGTCGAACGTGAAGACGTTGGAGAACGAGTCGGTCAAGGTCCCCTGGTAGCGACCGAACGTGTCGGGGTCGAACGAGGGGGCTGCCGTCGTCGCGTCGTTCATGACGCAGTTGCTCGTGGGCGGAATCTCCGTAAAGGCCCACGCATACGAAGCAGTCTCCCCATCGAAGGTGGGAAAGCACCGCGCTCCGATGACCATCGTGGCACCGAGTGCGGCCCCGTTCTGTGTGACGGTGATCGAACTCATAGAACCCCAGCGGTGGCCATGCTGCTGGAAACGAACGCGCCGAACTTGCCATGCCCCAAGTCGTTCGGATGCGTGCCATCCGCCAGGTCGCCGTTTTGCGGCATCGCGGCATTCTTGCCATCGATGTAGTAACTCCAAGACACACGGCTCGCGTTCGTCGCCCCATTGGAGAGTTGGGTATTGAAGTTGGCGAGCGTGTCCCCGAGACCGTTCGCGCCCTCCCCAATGCCGGCGGTGTGGGCAATGAGCGAGATGGTCCCAACGCGCGTCTGGGGCGATGCGGCATGAATGGCGTCGAGGAACGCGGCGAAGTTGGTGCCGTATGTTGCCGCCGACCAAAGGGCCGCCACGTAATCGTTCGGGCCCATCGAAAGAAGCACGTCGGTGAAATTGCCTTGGGCAATCCAGGCAGCCAAGGCGTTGTACTTGGCGCTTGTATCCCCGTCCGTCTTGAAGGTGCGCCCCGTGTAGGCGTCGACCACTACGGATCCAGGGAAGCGCCGTCGAAGTCGGTGAACCCAGCCGCCGAAGAGTGGCGTCGTCGCTCCAATGCCTCGCTCGATCGAGGTCCCCCAGATGTAGAGTTTGCGCTCTCCCACGGATGGCCGGAAGATGACATTGGCGTCTTGCTTGGCATGAAGGGCCCGGAAAAATACCCCCTTTGGGTTTGCCGTAAGAGCACCGGACGAGTTGTCGTGGCCATCGGTGCGGAAACCAATGTCGCGCACCGCTCCCTGGTTCGCATCGGCGAAGTTGTGGGTATCCATCATGGGCTGCCCCGTCGTCAAGGTGGCGCCCACTTGGTACTCGCGGCCGTTCACGAGGCTCGCGACTTTGCCGGAAAGACCTGCATTGTCCGTCCAGGCCTCGATGGTCAAGCTGGAGGCATCGGTGAGAAGCTTCAACTCGGCGAAGCCGGAGTGCTGGAGGTACTGGCCGTTGACGTAAGTGGCACGAAGGCTCGTCCCGCCCAGCATCGCGTGGTTCACGCGGTAGCGGATGAAGTTCTCCGCCCAGATGCCCGTTCCGTTGACCGGGTAGAGCCGAACGTTTCCGACGACCGGTTGGGCTCCCTGCGAGAGATCGCTCGCCTCCATTTGGATCTTGTAGAGCGTGCCGACGGTGAGACCCGTTCGCGTAAGCGTGATGACCTGCTCCGACGGGGCGCCCGTGGGCCTCGTCGATGACAGGATGCTGGACAAGTCCGAGTCGACGAACGCGATCTTGATGGCCTTCGAGCTCGCTTCGCTGAAGGACCACTCCTGCGCCATGGTCGTCGCCGTGGCCACGTAGAGGTACGAAATCTTGCCCGTACCGCTGGTCGGAATGACCAGCGTCCCATCCTTGTAGGCTCCCGCCTCGGTCGATCCACCGAACGGCTCGAGCACGCATTCTCCCGAAGTCCACTCGGGCAGCGTGATGTCGCGCACACAATTGGAGTTGAAGTCTCCGTCCGCCCCATCGACCGCATCGAGGACAATGCGCGCTCCAGGGGCACCTGCCGCTCGGTAGGTCGTCGTGGCCAGGTTGATGAAGTACTTGTTGCCGCCCGAATCGGTGAACTTGAGCGCGTAGACGCCATTGGTCTTGTCGGGGTCGAAGTAGGCGTTGTTGGGAGACGTCGCGTTCTGCACGGTCGCCGTGCTCCCACCCGGCACCGACGTCATGGTCCACGCCCACGTCGTGGTAGAACCGACGAAGGAGAGGTACACGCGCCCATTGGGAGCGATCACCGCATCGGCCGTCAATGTCCCCGCGCCGCCAGGCTGACTCACTTGGATGTTCGCCATCAGATCCCGTGCTCCGCTAGGAAGTACTTGTTGAGCCTTGCCACCACGTGGTTGGGCGGTAGAACCGAATGCACCAAGACCTCCGCTACGCCGATGTTCGTCGAGCGCGTTCCGTCAGGTAGCGCCCCCAAGACGAAGCCGCCCGCGTTGTTGGCTCCGACGTTGCCGGTCGCCTTCTGCACCTCGTTCACCTCGATGATGCCGTTCGCTCCGTTGAAGACGTTGCGAGTCATGCCCCACACCGTGTTGTTCACGAGTTCGGCGTCGGTCAGCGCCACTCCCGCCGCCAGCGCATAGGTCGTGTTGTTCGCCGACAGAGCCACCATGTTGCCCGTAGCGTTGCCATCGAAAAGAGCGTCATGGGATGACGTGGCACCGATGACGATTGACTTGTAGACGAGATAGACGTTTTCGGGCTGATTCAGCGCGAAGGAGATGGGGCCCAAGAAATCATTCGACCCGTCGAAGGTCAGCCACGCCTTGCCAGCGGGCGCTCCCGTCGTACCGGCCGCATTGAAGAGCGGCTGGTTGGCCGCTGTTCCTTGCGGGAGGGAGCGGGCGTTGCTCTGATCGAGCCACGCCGATACGGTCGTCGCGTTCAAGGTGATTCCTCGGTCGGCCTTGAACCACAGGGCGACGGCCGCATAGAGGGCGAGCGTGAGCGGCAGGTAGTCGGGGATGGCCACCCGCGCCGTGGCGGAGGCCAAGGTGGGGCCGGAAGCGCGCCCGAGGACCTTGGACGCTCGCGTGGGACGGGACGGTGTCACAGTGGCGACGCCCTCTCCGAGGAAAAGGCAATCACCACATCGAAGAAGGTCTGGGCCGTGCCGCCGTTCACCCACTCGATCTTGAAGTCGCGCATGCCCTCCACCAGGAAGTCGGTGAGAAAGCTCGCCGTGGAAGCGGGGGCCGCGACGGCGATCGTGTCGACCTGTCGCCACGTGGTGCCGCGGTCGATCGATTCGTAGAGGTTCAACGTGCCGAGCTTGTCCATCTTCATCGTCACGGAGACTTTGCGAAACCCCATGAGCGCGGGAGAGCTTTCCGCCCATGCATTGAACCGGTTGGCGTTCATGGGATCGGAGGACTGCGTGATGCCCGACGCGCCAGGTGAGACCGGCAGCGTCGTGGCGAAGATGACGTACGTGTTCGAATCGGCACCCGGAGTCGTTCCGGTGTACTTCACCGTGGAGAATGCGAGAGGGGTCGACATGGTGTCTCCTTAGGGCCCCATGCCCAGTAGCTTGCTGATCTGATCGATGGTGGCCTGGTCGGCTCCCGCCGGCAACTGCGAACGATGCTCTGTTTGCGGGATCGTCGCCCCCGCCGCACCAAGTCCTCCAAGCTTCGGCTGGAGCCACTGGAGGAGCGGATCCATGCGAACCCTGAGACCGAGAGCGCTCATGCGCTCCACGGGGTTGAGGGCTCCACCGTACCCTCGAAACATTTGGGTGATCTTCACCGCCTTTTCGAGTTCGGCCACCGCTCGCATGCGCCGCATGTCATCGAGGGCTAGCTCTGCGCTGTAGGGGTGAAACTGCGCCTGATCGCCAGATCGGGCCAGGTCCAACTGCGCCTGCATGGCCTCCGGAGATTGTCCGGCGCGTCCGTGCTGGCGAAGCGCCCCATGCAGCGTCTTCACCTGAGGCCCCGTCAACTCCTCTGGAGGGTTTTCGGGCAAGCCTGCTAAGCTCAATTTGCGCTTGAGTGCCGCAAGCTCATCGGCCGACTTGGCTTCGAATGCGGAGTACCCACGAAGCGTGATTGGGTTACCTTGCTCATCCTTCACCGTGTATTCGAGGTCTCTAGGAATCTCAGGACTCGATCCGGTAAACTGGTCCCGGTCCTCTCGAATTGCGCGGGACGTTCCCCTGGCAAGGCGCGGGTCTGGCGGCGTCTGCGCGCCCTCCTTGTTGGCCTCGTTCACTCCCGCCACGATCTGATGATGCTGGCCAGGATTGAACTTCCTCGGCACCATGATGAAATCGAAGTCGTCGCCCCAATTGCGTCCAGCCGCTCGCTCGGCACGTACATCGGAGACACTCATCCCAGTGGCCTCTGCGACGGCCCGGTCCAAGTCGAATCCTTCTCGTACAACCTGGCTAGCGGTATTGAGGCGAAAGGCGCCAGGCGTCTCCTTCTCGATTTGGCGGAGCCTCGTCGTCACCCGATCGTAGGGGTGTGGCGAGGCTTCCCTCGGTGGTACCGAAGCGCCTTTCGGAAGTTCGAGATCGTTGATCCCGATGGGCGTCACTTGATCCGGTGTCGTTCTATCGCCCATGACCGCTCGGCCACCCGGGTTGGTCGCCTCCGCCTCGGCGAACGGATCACTCGTCTCGAATTGCGGGCCTTCGGTAAGCCGCTCCTGGGCACGAATCTCCTCCTCGGACTGGTTGCGGGCCACTCGACGATTGAATTCGGTCACCTGCTCCTTCGGGAGCTTGGGAACGAGTTCGATGTCGGCCAACTCTCCCAGCTTGCGTCGGAGCTGCCCTACGATGGGACCGTTTTCGGGAAGCGGGTTGCCTTTGGCATCCACCAGGTTTTCGTGAAGGTCCGATAGGGCTCGAATGTATCTCTCGGGAGACCGGTATTCCCCGGCGTTGATCTTGTGGAATTGCTCGAGCGCAGTCCCTACGCGAGCCTCCCCTGCCGCCCTCTGCCGGCGACCTTCGGCAACCATGGGCTCTTCGGCCCTGGCCACGAGCATGGACTCAACGTCCGGTTGCGCCTCCGGTCCTAGGCCGAGCTCTCGAGCTTGGCCGCGGAGCTTCTCGACGGTGGGGCCCGGCTTGACCCCCCGTAGGACGCTAGGCGTCGCGCCAATCCCTCCCGCTTCCCCGAGCGGGCCCTCTCGACGAAGCGCGGCAGCTTCGTTCTGCAAGCCGTGGGTGAGCAGGCCGCCGCCGACAGCCAGAGGGATTCCGATGAACCCGGCTTTGTTGGCCCGACCCAACGCCCCCGCCCTGTCACCTCGTGCCAAGTCGGTTCCAAGTGATTGTGCCCAGCCCGAGATGTACCCAGCGGCGGCGTTGTGCCCCGCGATTCGAACCGCATTCGGGAGCGATGCAGCTAGGTCGCCGACCACTCCTGGCGTGACAGCCCCTGCTGCCTTCAGGGCAATGTTCCCCGTAGAGAAGGGCGCGACTGCTCCAGCGGCGAATCCGACGTCATGAGCAAGCGGCGCCGCCGAGGCCACCTTCTCCTGGTTCTCGGCGTTGGTCGCTCCGATGGCGTTCGTGATGCGCTCGGGGAAGTTGAAGGGCAGCGCCTCGCTCACCCCGTGAGCCGCCGCCGTAGCCTGCTGGGCACCCTTCCAGCCCATCCCCTCCAGGGTGTCGACGATCCCGTTGCGCCTCTTGAACTTCTCCCGGATGACGGGCCTGCCCTGGGCAACCGCTTGGTCGTAGATGTCCTTCCACAGCTTGTCCGAGTACTCCTGGTACTCGGGGGAGAACTCGTCGATCTTCATGACGCGCTCCCCGTAGGCCGGCGCCATGTCCTTGCGGAACTGCTCGATCGACGGTTCGAAGAAGTGCTCCGCTCCACCGTCCTTGTGCCGCGGCAGGATCAGCGCCGCATCGTTCAGGTGTCCCCAGAAGTCCAGGGGTTGCGCCTTCGGAGGCGGAATGTACTCGGGCGGCGCCACAAAGGGCGCTTCCTTGCGATGAGACGCCGTCGGGAGCGACTCGTCGTAGTCCTCCGGCTTGTGCTGTGGCGTCACCTCCCACGGCTTCGGAGGCTCTTGGGAGAGGTGGGACTGGCCACCGCCCTGACCACTCATCCCCTCCCGAAGCTTCAGAGCCTTGGCGACCGGCGCGTTGAGCGCTCGAGCCTGGCCCTCTCGTTCCCCCACCTGGGCCGCCGTGGGCACGTCAAACGCCCCTGGAGCGAGCTGCGTAGCGTTCTTCGCGCCCATCTGTTCCGGCGTCGGAACGTCCGTCGAACCCGCCGCGAAGCCCTCCTGGTGGCCCTTCTCGTACTCGTCGATGATGTCCATCAGGCCGCCGAGAACGTCCTCTGGCGCCTTGCCGCTCTTCACTGCCGCGGCGGCCTTCTGGTAGGTCTCGAAGGTGACCGCCATCACCCACCGCCCTGGCTCTTGAGCCACGCCTCAGCCCTTGCCTTGCCACTCGCGCCGCCGGTGGCTGGCGCCGGATGTCCCGCTCCCGCTTTCGGCTTGGGCTGCCCGAGGGGCGTCGCCCCCACCGGCTGGTCAAACCCGGTGAAGTGTCCGCGAGCGACGGCCGCCGCCTGCTCGCTCCCCTGGAGGCCAAGGACCTGCTGGTAGGCGTTCTCGCCGAGTTCCTTGCGCTTAGCCTCGGCGTTGGCGATGAACCCCTGCATCAGGGTTTGGAGGGAGCGGAGGAACTGGGGAGGGAACTTCCCCTCATTCATGTATTCGTTGTACTTTTTCTCCCAGCCGGTCCACGCGCCCGACGAGTGCATGAACTGCTCCATCTCCTTGTCGGTGACCACCTTGCCGGACATGGCGAGGAGGTACTGCTTGAAGGCGTTGAGGTCCCCCATGCCGGTGTGTTCGTTCATCGACGAGAGGGAGTTCTTGGCCATGGTGATCGACTGGTCCACGGCCTTCATCTCGTACTGCCCGCCGACCCGGCCGATGACGTGCTGGACCAACGTGTCGTCCCGCTCCGCCAGCTTGATGTCGGTCTTCGAGGGCCCCGCCGGACCTCCGCCCCCACCCCCCGGAAACTCCTTCTTGAACTGGCCGACCTGCTGGCCGTAGAGCTTCGTGAAGAGATCGATCGCCTTGCCAGAGTCTCCGAACGCGGCGTAGTCGGCCGCTGCCGCGTCGGCGGCGCGGTTGGCCGCGTCCCGGTTGATCTCGTTGCGGCCCTGGGTGATGAGGGGCTCCCCCACCCGCAGGATGTCCTGTCGCATCTTCTGCTGTTGGAGCGGCTCGTCGTACTGGAGCACTTGGTTGCCGCTCTTGTCGGTGACTGTGAACTTGCCCCCGCGCTTCGGCTTCTCCGGAGTCGGAGGCTTCGGCTCGGGGAACCCCGCCAAGTCCCACGGGAAGAGGCTTCCCCCGTCGTAGGGGTTCTTCTGCATCTCCGGAGGAAGCTCGCCGCCGGCCGACGCTGCTTCTGGCGAGGCCGCGCTGGCCTGGGCTTCCGGCGACGCCATGAAGGCATCGATGCCCATCGGCTGCGTCTTCTGGACGGGAAGCGTGATCCCGCCCCGGCCCATGCCGACCGTATTGGGCTCCGCGTGGTTTTGCAGAACGCCCTTGGTTGCCTTGGAGATGGGCGGAAGTGCCCCACCAGGCTTCGGCGGATGCGCGTACGTCCCAGGCGCCGCCGCAGGCGCAGGAGCCGCTTCGGCCGGGGCTGCCGCTGGCTCCTCGGGGAGTTCGGTGTCTGCCTCGGTAACCGTGAAGCCGGCACGCTGGAGTTCCTGGCGGATGTTCTCCCGGTCCTGGGGCGTCTTGGCCTTGCGGAAGGCATCGAAGAGTTGCTGGGCGCGCTTCTCGCCGAGCGCGTTCTGCTTCTCGGCGAGCTGGTCCTTGTGCAGGGCCGTTTGGGCGTTGTAGTAGGCGTTGATCTGGTCGAAGTGCTTCGACTTCACTTCCCGATCGGCCGCCTGGTCGAGCCACTTCTGGTAGTCGTCGAGCTGCTTCTGCTGGAACTGCCGGTCCCGCTCCCGCTGGAGGGCGGCAGCGTCCCCCGCCTCGCCCAAGGCAGCACCCATCTGGCCGCCTGCGGGGGCAACCGGCGTGATGGGCGTGATGAGGCCGGCGAAAGGGTTCACGGATTGCTACCCCCGTACGTGCTGTTGTAGAGCTTCGAGGCGTTGCCGAACGTATTGAAAAAGTCCTTGGTGTCCGAACGGTTCTGCTGTGCCTGGTACGTCGCCTGACCTTGCCGCTCGGCGCCCTGTCCCACGAGCCCGGAGAGCCACTGAGCGAAGAGGTCCTTGTCGTTGGCGAACGCTCCGCCGTAGCCCTCGCCCATGACGCCCGAGGT
>Ga0070698_100008249_pt1 | contig 11262 bp, 3 predicted proteins | sample KBSK1502metaG_FD_65477 | JGI IMG/M metagenome (GOLD analysis project Ga0070698, IMG submission 65477) | Corn, switchgrass and miscanthus rhizosphere microbial communities from Kellogg Biological Station, Michigan, USA - KBS K1-50-2 metaG | ecosystem: Host-associated > Plants > Roots >...
CAGGAGATCGAACCGGTCTCGACCGCTGATTTCATGCGCTATCTGCTCGCCTGGCAAAAAGTCGCCCCCGACCATCAGATGGAAGGGCCGGAGAGCGTGCGCGCCATCATTGAGCAGTTGGAGGGTTTCGAAGCTCCGGCCGCGGCCTGGGAAGGAGAACTGTTACCTGGTCGTTTGGCTGAGTACGATCCGGCCTGGCTCGATGCTCTGTGTCTCTCGGGCGAAGTTGTCTGGGCCAGGCTGACCCCGCCAACCGCCTCGCGCGCAGCTGCGGCTGAACCCGGGAACGAACGCGCGCGCGGCGCCGCTCCGGTTCGCAACACCCCGATCGCGCTTTTGCGACGCAAGAACTTTGCTATTTGGAATTCGGTCTTTCCACAACCGTCGTTAAGCGAAGTTGAGTTCTCGACAACTACGGCCGCGGTTCACGACTATCTGACGACACGCGGCGCTTCTTTCTTTACTGACATTGTCGAAGGCACCAGATTGCTGCGCGCGCAGGTTGAGGAGGCTTTGGCAGAACTGGTGGCAAACGGACTGGTGATATCCGACAGCTTCTCCGGTTTGCGTGCCCTCTTGACGCCTGCAAGCCGCCGGACGCAGGCGGCAGCAAGACGCAAGCACCGCCAGCCGGTCTACGAGATGTCGAGCGCGGGACGTTGGTCGCTGCTCGACCGAAGCCCCGCTTCGCAAGCGGACAGGGAGCCGGTCGATGCCCAGGCCGCCGAAGAAATCGCGCGCATTTTGCTCAAACGTTACGGCGTGGTTTTCAAGCGCTTGCTCGAGCGCGAAGGTATTGTGCTGCCCTGGCGTGTGTTGCTTCGAATTTATCACCGACTCGAAGCGCGCGGTGAAATTCGCGGCGGACGTTTTGTAGCGGGAATTTCCGGTGAGCAGTTTGCACTGCCTGAAGCCGTCGGGATGTTGCGCGCGATTCGCCGCACGCGCACCGGAACGATGGATTTTGGTTTTCGATCAGCCGCTCGCGAGACCGAAGAACGATTAGGGGATCCAGTCACTACTGAAACGGAGAGCCTGGTTTCGGTAAGCGCCGCCGACCCTCTGAATCTCGTCGGGATCATCACGCCCGGCGGACGCGTCACTGCCCACACTTCCAACCGCATCCTTTACCGCAATGGCGAACCAATCACTGTCCTGGAGTCTGGTGAAGTGCGTTTTCTTGTCGAACTCAGCCGCACAACTGAATGGAAAGCCAAGAGCGCGCTGATGCGCAAGGCAACTCCGCCGCAGTTGCGCACTTACCTGCGTCGTCCAGCGTAGTTAGTTCAAGTAGTAATAATGCAACCGTGGGGTAGCGAGGCTTTGCACAAAAAGTCGAAAATTAATGGTTGCAAGAATCGATTTACGCTGAAAGCGTTGGCCAATGTCAGCCCAGGGTTTGCTTTGAAACCCTGGGTTCAAAAATGCCCGGGGAGATCCTTCGCAACCCTGAAAGGGTTGCGCGGCTTTGCGGTAACAAACGCCGGCGCAATTCCTTGAGAGTTGCGCCTTCAAAAAATTGGATGCGTTTTCCCAGGGTTGCCAAAGCGCAACCCTGGGCTGGAATTGGCGAACGCTTTCAGCGTTATTCACTCCCGATAGATCTTCTCAAGAGTGAGTATCGATTCGACCATCTAAACCGGATTGAGTATGACGATCTCGGCGCGATCGCGGGCGTTATCGAGAAAGCTATCGGTGTCGGTTTCAATTTTTGCTTCAGTCAGTGTCTTTTCGATTTCGGCGCGAGCTTCTTCCAGCGTGGGCACAATCTTCCCCGGCGCGCGCGCCTTGAAACGAGGCACGTAGGCATCCTTGTAATAGTCGGCTACCTCATTCTGCGTAATCACGACAAAGTTGCGAAAACGAAAGTCCAGGTACTTCTCAATCCTGACCCGCTGTTCCAGTATCTCTCCGAGTTTCTCTGCCGTCAGGCCCACGCGCCGGAGTCGCTGCTGAAATTCGGGTTCTGAAGAAAACGCCTTTGCTAAGTCATTACGCGCGCTCGCAACTTCATCCGCGGTGGGTGCGATTGAAGGCAACTTCTCCGCTTCCTGAAGGATTAGTCTCTGGTCTATCAGCAGATGCATAGCCCGGTTGAGCTCAACGGAGGAGGGATTGTCCAGCTGCGTATTTGGTTGCAGTGCCAGCTGCCAAAGCAAATCAGAATAAGTTATCAGGCAAACTTGACGGCATTCCGGCAGCACACCGGCATTAACCGTAGCAACCATCTTGTCGATGACCTGCTGGCCAAAGGCTGGGGGAATTGGGGAAAAGGGTAAAGGGGAAAGGGTAAGCAACAAGGCAAGCAGTCCTCGCCGATACCGAAGGGTAAAAAGGGAAAAGGGGAAGGGGGAAAGGGTAGGCAATAAGGCCCGCATCCGCCTATAGCGAAGCTTTTCAAGTTCGTGAGTTGGCTTTGTAGTTTTCGAAACTCTCATCACTTCCCCTTTACCCCTTCCCCTTTACCCCTATTCCCCCGTTGCTTAGAACGTCTGCGTAAACCTGAAGTGCACCTGCGTTCGCTTCAGCCGATAAATCGCGGGCGTGCCGTTGAAATCGTCGACGCCACCGGTTGGGCCGCGCTGTGGAATCAGAAACTCCGGTGGATTGAGCAGGTACCCATAATCGATCGCCAGGGCGCCGCCGAAAGGTGTTTGAATTCTGAAGCCCAGGCCTACTGTGTTTGTCCAATGGGCGCGCAGGTTTGCTTTATTTATTGCCGCCACCACGTCGCCTGGCGTCACGGGTGTGTCGTCGTGTTTGCCAAACAAATCTCCGGCGCGCCGAAAGATGTTGCCACCATCGTAAAAAGGAACAGCCTGCAACGACCTTGATACTGGTATGCGCGCTTCGAGATTAAGAATTGCCAGCGCGTTGCCGCCAACCGGCACCGTGAACGGGTTTAACACCACGACCTTCTTGTTTTGATCTATAAAATTGCCTTTGGGAATTATTACTTGTCGCGGCCCTGCCTCCTCGAAACCGAAGCCGCGCAGGGTGGTGGACCCGCCGGAAAAAAATCGCTCACTGATTGGCAGCGTAAGATCGATTTCATCTATGCCGGGGTTCCCGTCTCGATCGCGAGGGTTGAAGAGGTTTGCCAGGCCCAGAGTAGCGTTACCCGCCAACACCGTCCCGCGCAATGCGTTCATCTTGTGATAACGACGGTAGGTGGCCTGCAGCCGGTTGAAGGAAAAGTTTCCGCCGAGTTGTCTCAGGGCAATTGCGTAATCAACGTTGAAGAAGTCGCCGCGGGTAGCGTCGAGCTGATTGTAACGGCAGACTTCGCCGGGGGCGCCCGTTTCCTCGTCCGGGTCTCGCACCGCGCCGAGCAAACCTCGCTCGCATCTTTCACGTGTGTCGCGAACATACGAACCACCAAACCGGGAGAGTCGCACCGCGCGATCAGGCTGCAGCACCGGCTTGATCAGCAGGCTCTGCAGATTGAATAGGCGTACGTCTTCATAGGAATAACGAAGGAAGATGGCCGAGTGGGTCTTTGGATTTAGCTCTCGGTTCGTCTCCACCGTGGCGGTGAAGCGATTGATCGTCGGCTCCTTAACCCTCATCAAAAAATCGTCCAGCGCATGCCCTTTATCGTCGAGTCGCTGCACGATTCCCAGCGTGCCCCGGTCAATAGCGGAACGGAAGAAGCGCGTCACCGTCGAATCGCGCTGATATTCAACCGATAATCCCAGCGGCGCAAAATTCTTCTCACCGTAGCGCTTGAAACGCGGATCCAGATATTCAAATCTAAGACGCTGCTGCCGGCTGCTGACGCGTAGACGCATGGCGCCCTGCCGCAGTTTATTCATCAGGTTGACGTTGCTTATTTCCAGCAAGCCGAGCGGCCCCGTGTCAGTCGAGAAGCCGCCGCCATAGTCCATCACGCGTGCCTTCTTTTCTTCCACGTCAATAATCACGTCGCGTCGCTTGAAACCAGATGCGGTTTCTCCGGCGGGCTCGGTGCGGATAATTACCTGCCGGTAAGCGTCTGTGATGTAAAGCTCCCGTTCGCTGTCAGCAATTCGATCTGATCGGAGTACGTTGCCCTCAGCTATAGGAATGACGCGCAGGATTGCCTGGCGTTTGGTCTCCCTGGTTTTAGCGCTGCCGGTTAGCCCGCCAATAACGATCCGATTGATATAGACCTTGTCGCCTTCGTTACTGATCGAATAGATAAGCCTGATCTGTTCTTCGTCGCCTTTCCTTGGAAGTTCGACAACTGAAAAATCCACTCGCGCGCTTATGTAGCCTTCGCGCGAATACAGCTGGAGCATGCGCTCGCCGTTCGCCCGCGCCTGGGAGCGTGAAAAAGGAGCACCAATCACGGTTTTCAACTCATCCCGCAATCGCTGGTCGGTGTAAATCTTGTTGCCGCGAAGTTCCACTCCGCCAATTCGTGTCAACGGCCCTTCGGTTACCTGGAAAGTAATGATCAGGCTTTCACCGTTGATCGACACACCCTGGAGCACGTCCACTTCCGCGCGACGATAACCGAGATCATTGCGCATGTAGTTTCTAATGGTGCGCCGATCCTGTTCGAGCAAAGTCAGACTGGTGTACCCGCGGCCATAACCAAGCAACGGAATCAACCCCAGCGCACTCGCTTTCTGAGTTCGGAGAAACGCTGAAACATCTTCGTAAGTCAGCTTGTTGGTTCCGGCGATGCGAATATCGGTAAGCTTGAGGCGCCTGCCGCGTTCAATGTCGTAGCGTATCTCGACTGAGTGCCCACTCAAATTCTCGGGGTTTAAAGTTTCACAGGTCGAGGCGGTGCCATTAGGGCCCAGGTCAGGGGTAGGCGGCGCAACCGAGCAGACCGGAGTCACTTCCGCGAAGAAATAGCCCTGTTCCTGCAGTTTATTACGAAGCCGGCGGGCACCCTCGATGATTACCGATTGATCGATGTTTCCTTCGCGCTTCACCGGCAAAAGCTCGGTCGCGGTCTTTTCGCTTAACTTGAGATCGGGAGGAACGACCACCGTTACCTTCGGCCCCACCGTGCCCGTTAAGTTGATCGTGATCGAGTTGTGATCCGGGTCTCGCTCCACTCTCGCATCCTCAAGCGCCGGAGAGAGAAAGCCACGGTCAATTAACGCCTGGCGAACCAGCCGTGTATCTGATCCCAGCGCTTCACGTGTGAACGGAGCCTTCGCCTGAAGCTGCAACTTCGGTTTGACGCCTGAGGCATCAAAGCCGGTGACATTTATGTTGAAAGCCTCAATCCGCGCCTGCTCGCCGGGCACAATATGGTAAGTAACAGTCGCGCGCGTCCCGCTCGGATCAAGTTGTTCGCGCGACTCAATCACCGCATTAAAGTAGCCGCGATCGTGTAGGAAAACCTGCAATTCCTCGGAGTTGTGCAAAACGATTTGTTTGGAGAGACGCGTGCCCGGTTGCGTGAGATTTACGCGAGCGCGCAACTCATCTTCGGAAATCGGAGTGCCTGTGGCTGGGGTTAATTCAAACTTGACGTCGCCAATCTGTACCTGCCGCTGGATTACAAAACGCAGCCGTAGCGGCCCGGTCCCGGCGGTTCCAGGTTCAATTACTTCCACACGCGCATTCGCGACTCTTTCTGAATCGAATAGCGCTTGCAGCGAATCGCGCAGATTTACTGCCGAGAATTCCGTGTTGGGAACTACTCTGATGATGGAAAGAAACTCGGCCTCAGCCGCCGGGTCGGCGGGCGATCCTTCGAAGGTGATTTCAACTGACGTTATGGTTCGCCCTTCATATTCATCAAAGGTCGAACCTGCTTGTGCACTCGCAAAAGCAAGTAGCACCATCGCTATCAGAAACACTGTCTTCGGAAACCGTCCCACCAGCACCCGCCTTAAAACCGTCGTCGGAATCTAATCTCAAAACTGAAATTGTTGTTTTGCGTAGTTAACCTGCGCGTCGACGCCTGTTCGTATTGCGCGATAAAGAACAGGCGGTCGGAAACACGATACTCAATTGCCAGAATCTGATTCGGATCAGAAGTGACGTTGGTCGAGTAGGTAACCGACAGGTCCTTATTGATCCTCTTGCCCACCGTCAAACGCGCCACAGGCGTCGAGCGACTACCACCGATCACCGGATTGATTTCAAAGCGACTCAATCCGAAAAGCTTGCTGGTCGCGCGTTGCGCAGGCGCATTAATGAGCGCATCAGTCAAAAGGCTGGTAGCAGTTCCCAAACCGGACTGAGAAAGAATTGAACTACTCGTGTCGCCCGTGGCGAGCTGGCCCGTCGTAATCAGTGAAACGACGTCTGCCTGCGGCAGCGCCGGTTCCGAACTAATGATGGCCTGCGGCTGCGAAAGCGGTCCGGTTAAGCCAACAGTCACACGGTAACCCCGAATCTGCGACTCGCCTTGAATGTTTATTATCGGATCTGATCCTCGCTGGGCCGGCCAGTCCATCAGAGCGCGCGTAATCTCGTAACGATCGTTGCGGAAATTCAGAGTGCCGCTGGTGGCAGTGATTCTTCCGGAGACCAGCGGGTCTTTAACCGGACCGTTTACCTGCAGTGAAACCGAGGCGACCAAATCAGCGAGATTGTTTCTGACTACCAGCGCGTTGCGGCCTTCCACGCGTAGGTCGCTAAACAAAGCTGTGCGCGTCAACTCTATCTCGGATCCCTCTTCGATAGATTCTGCTTGCCGGAAGTTGATCAGATCGGCGAGCTCGATGTCTTCGGTATATTCGCTGCGCCTAACGTTAACCACCCCGCCGATTAGTTGTTCGCGGGCAGTTCCTTTGATTTCGAGATCAATGTCACCGGTGGTGCGAAAATTAGTGGGATAGGGAGCGGAGACATTCTGGCCATTGACGTTAAAGAGAAAGCGCGCGAGGGTGAATCCATCGAGTAACGCGCCACCGGTGGCGGAAATATGGCCGCCACCTAGTGTTCCGGTCATGTAGTCAATTTGCGCCTGGTTGGCTGAAAACCTCACCAAAGTTTTGAGATTGGCGATAGTCCAGCGCTCATTGCCGATGAGCAACGAGAACGACCCCTGAGCGACCGAAGCGGTTCCGTTAAGCCGCGGCCGTTCATAAGTGCCGGTGACTCTAACCGCCACTTCCGCAGTGCCGGACAAGAACGCGTCGGGACTAAGTCCATTCAGGACTCGCAGGTTGAGTTGGCCGTCTGCAGTCATATTTTGTCGCCCCTCAGGGCCGACGGCGAGCGTGCCACCGAGCGCTATGTTTGTGCCGGGACCGGTAAACTGAGTTTTTTCAAACGTAATCTCGCTGGGAGAGAAACGCACAATGAGCGGCGAATTAGCCGTCAGCTGAACGTCTGCAACTTTGAAACTAAGACTGGTAAAGTTTGCCGTGCCCTGTAGGCCATCCCTGGAGAAGTAGCCGTCCTCGTCGAGAAGATTCCCACTCGCTTTAAGTGTCCCTGTTGCCAGTCCGGAAAGCTCCACGTTTGCCTGCGGCAACAGCATTTTCAACAAGCCGGTAAGGTCCGCATTGTTTAGCGTGGTTTCAATGTTGGCTGCCAATTTCTCGCTGCCAAGGTTGATTTGCGCCGAGACTACTTGCGGCGTAGAGCCAAAGATTCCGGTAGTCAGAGTTATGTTTAGTTGCTTGTTCTCCGTTCTCCCTACAAGCGCAAGCGTCCCGGCAGCACGACCATTGATAACGACGTTGTTCCCCTGGCCGTCGAACGTAATTTGGTAGGCGGAGAAGTCTGACTGCGACAAGTTTCCGACAATGTGTGCATTAAAGTCTGCGGTACCACTCACGTTCGAGAATTGCGGTTGACTAGTCAGTGCGAACAGTCGGCTCAGCTGCACTCCTTCGGCGCGTCCCTGAATGTCGAAGGCTTTGCTCGTGGTGTCATAAGTGCCGTTACCAACGATGTGCCCTGCTGCAAGGCGCGCATCGACGCTTTCTATTTTCACCAGCGAACCGGCAAACGTGGCGCGCGCGACCATACTCTCGAGCGGCTCCCCGGCCAGGCGACCGGGACCGAAACGCAGTTCGCCGCTGCCCGTCATGGCGTTGGGGATGCCGGTTATTTTGATCTGCCCCGAAACATCAGACTGTGTGTCTGACGCCAGCGCCTTGGGAATCGGCGGGCCATGAGCGCTCCCTCCCAGGGGCAATACTGCCAGCAGATTCGCCGCATTCACTCGGTCGAGTGTGGCTTCAAAAGTAGTATTGTCCTTGCCGGTGCGCGGGGCATTGAGTGTAAACACCATTCCGCCGCCGTCTTTCTCGGTTAGCCGGCCATCTGCGATCTGCATTTCAGCCGCCGTCATCTTTATCGATGCCGTCAAAGAGCCAAGGTCGGTGCCATTAACCAGCAGAGTGCTCAGAGAGACTTGTCCATCGATATCCGGCGAACTGAGTTTTCCTCGGAGCGTTCCGTTAAAGGCCAGCTGACCCGAGAGCTCTAACCCATAAGTTCGCATCTGTTCTTCAACATCAGGAAGCAGTCCGGAGGAAATGAGAACAGTCTGCAGCTCGGCAGCGTCTGATGAGTTCAAATCCACCTGGAGGTTGGAGTCACCGGAGAAGGAAAACTGTCCCGTAGCTTTCAGTTTCGTAGCCACAGTTTGCAGGTCGACGCGATCGATACTAAACAACCCCCGATCGGCACGGATTGCCACTACGCCTGAAAGTGGAACGCGTCCGGTATCTGCTTCCAGGTTGTCGGCGGTAAAGTTCGAAGTCAGCGTGCCCGAGGCTTGTTTAAAATCCGTTCCGGGAAACGCCAGATCAACTTTACCCGTTGCTCGGCCGGAGAGGGGCACAGCCGAGCCAGCCAGCGCGGTGAGCGGTCCGGCAACATCGACCTGATCAAACGTAGCGGCGATTCGCGACGTGCCGCCTTTACCGATCGCTATTCTCGCATTGCCGTTGGCGCGGCCTTTGAAGATGTCCGCCGTGAAGTTGTTTAGCTGTATTTCAGAGTTGGTTGCTACCAGTTGAGCGTGCGCCTGACCCATATTCATCTGGCCCAACACGCCGCCGCCGATGCTCAAATCAGCGCTTGCTCTATAACGTCCTGAAGGTTCAACTACAAATACGGGCTTGGTGAGCTTCACACTTTCCACCTGACCGTCAGCCAGCTTTACGGTGCCGGCGTCGATGTCAGCCGTCGAGCCTTCCATGCGGCCACCGCGCACCGAGAGCCGCGCCCCGGCAATATTGATCGAGGCGATTTCGGCGCCGGAGGCATGGGTGGCACCGACTTGTATGTCTTTCACAACCACACTCGTCACGCCGTCGCGGCTGGTGATGTCTACATTGTTTGCAGTTACGCCTTCGACCCTGGCGCCGGAAGCAGTAATCGTTCCAGCTTTAACTTTGGAGACGCTCGCGGTGGTGACATTGTTTTCTTTGCGCAGGCGGAGATCAGTCGCCGTAACTCCGTTTGCACGCGTTCCTGAGGTCGCAAGGCCATTTGCACTAAACTGCGGCGAAGAAGCGGTGAGCACACCATTATTCATCTCCGCGCGAGCGTCCTGGAGAATCAACCCGGTAATCGTGGTGCCGTAGCTTTTCTCGGCCGCCGCGCGCAACTCTCCCAGCCAGCGGAAATCCGAGCCTGTGCCCATGATGCCGCCCACCAGCTGGACGTTGTTGAGTTGAAAGTCTCCGGCAGTCAGGAGAGCAGCAACTGCCTTTCCGTTAATGTCGTAACTACGGCCCTGACCGCTGCCGCGGGCGGTCACATTCAGGCCCTGCAGACGCAGGTTATCCGCAGCCAGCGCGTCAGACTGGATATTCCCTTCAACTTTGTACTTGTCACCTTCGCCGGAAACCTTGCCGGCGAATTTTCCCGCGCCGCGCAAAGTCGTACCGGCCTGAAGCACATCGGAAAGCTGCGTAAGATCAACTGAGGAAGTGATGTCCAGTTGATAATGCAGCGCGCGCCAATCGTCCATCACTCCCGATAATGTCGCTTCCGCCACCGGCGAACGCAGCACCAGCTGTTGAATCTCGGCTCGCGTTTCATTCATTCGAACCTGCGCCTGGATGTCGATGTTATTGACGGGACGGCCATCGTAAGTGAAGGTCGAGTCGGAGACCGCGAACGTTACCGGGTGCAATCCAGTCTCAGCCGGGACACTCGAATCTTTTGGAAGGATGACCGCAGTCAGATTCCGCGCTTCGCCGGAGATTTCGTGGCGCGCGTCGCCGTAGTGGATTACTCCGCTCTTGATCTCGATGTTCGCAGCGGTATAGGCGAAAAGGATGCGCCGGTTTGTCTCGGGGGGAGGAATATGGATGTTGCGGAAGTTTGACCGGCCCTGCTCATCAAAAGTTACCCAGGCTTCGAGTCCTTCAATCTTCAGGTCCTTCAGGTTGATATTGCGTTGCAGATTCAGGGCATAGAGATCTTCAATGCGGATAGTTGCGAGCAGGCGATTAATCTGGCCTAACTTCTCCCCGGATTGAGCGTCGTAAAGTTCCACACCCGACATTTCAACCGTCTGCGGCGGAAAGCCGGTATGAAATTCTTTGATCTCCGCCCGAATGCCATACTTCGCAAACGTGTCCTTGATTTGACCGGCCACGTAACGATCGACATAGCCCAAACGGTAAACAATCAGGATTAGCAGAATCAGAGCTACTACACCGATGGCAGCTGCGATGGTGGCGATAAAAAAGTTGCGTCGGGTAAGGAAGCGGCGACGACGCCCCTGTGGGGTTATGGGGTGTTTGCGCTGGGCGTCGCGCTCGGCGATTGCTTCGGCGAGCGGTGGAAGTGGCTCATCAGTTTCGGATCGCAGCGCATCGCGAATCTCCTTGCTTCCTTTGAGTCCATGGGAAGGGGCAGAACCATCCCTGGCAGGAGAGTCCCCGACAGGTGTTTCCTTCTCCGGACCCTTATCGCGATCATCTACACTCATAACAAACAGCCGCCGTGGGAACAGTCTCTCCAGCCTGGCGTTGGTCCCCTGTCCTGCAGGGTCCAGTTAAAAGACGGACAGACAGAAATGTCTGTCTGCTGCTCTACAAATTGGGAGAGGGAATCCCGAAACTAAACATCAGCCTTTGAAACTAGAGAGAGTCTCCAATCCGGATCTGAGATTCACATCTGCGACCCGGGTACGTTGCTCTCTTTCTCCGGAAGCGGTTGTATTTCCGGCGCTGCCGAGTCTTTGAGATGCGCGGGCTGGCCCAGGGGCACGCTGCCCACAACCTCAAGCTCGAAACCTTCAAGGGCTGCGACTTTGGGGGGATGGTTCGTCAGCAATTGTATACGACGGAGCCCCAGGTCATGAAGTATCTGAGCGCCAACTCCGTAATC
>Ga0070698_100008250_pt1 | contig 11262 bp, 11 predicted proteins | sample KBSK1502metaG_FD_65477 | JGI IMG/M metagenome (GOLD analysis project Ga0070698, IMG submission 65477) | Corn, switchgrass and miscanthus rhizosphere microbial communities from Kellogg Biological Station, Michigan, USA - KBS K1-50-2 metaG | ecosystem: Host-associated > Plants > Roots >...
CAGGTCGAACACGTTGTCGGTCGTCAGGTGCGAGCCTTCACGCGACAATCTGATTGGAAGCCGCAGCTCAAAGAAACGCAAACCGCCGACAGTTGTAACGCGCCGCAGCTCTTTGGTCGCCTCACCGTCAAACGGCGATTCGCTGTCGACCAGGATATGCAAGAGTCGAGGCTGGTCGGCTTTGTCGAGTGTGTCGAGCATAAGTTGAACTCGATCGGCCAGGAATTTTTCAAACTGCGCTTCGATCGGATAGTTCACCCGGCCCAGGCAACCAACAGCCTCGCCTTCGCCGGCGGTCTCAGGCGGCAGACACGCCGGGCAAGTTGGGCAGACGGCCGTCTCTGTCTGAAGCGACTCGATCTCCGCGCCGGCATCTTCAATCCATTTCAGTTTGTCGGCGCTGGGCGCACTTTGATCCCCGGTGGTCAGGATCGTATGCAGATTACTGAGCCGGCCCCACTCGCGCAGATGCTTTTCCGGATAGCGGGCGCGCAGGACGCATGGATACTGAACGGCGAATTCGAGTGACATGGTGTGAATAGTTCGTTGTCAGTGTCAGTTGTCAGTTGTCAGTTGTCAGTTGTCAGTCGAAGATACGCAACTCTTTATGTGGGTGGATTGTGGTTGATAATTTCTACGATGGCGGAAAAGGGGACTTTTACAATCTCACCGTCGGCACGCTCGACTTTGACGCTGGGGGTCGTCAGGGCCTGGGTCGTTTTCATGCTGCGGACGATGCCGCGAACGCGGTAGCCATCGCGCGTCACAATCTCGATATTGCCTTTGCCATAAAGCGGCCGCAGCGCCGACAGGGCCTTGGTAATTTCCATTGAGTTAGCCTTGGTCTGATTCGTTAGTGCGACAGACTATACTTGGTCGAATTGAATTCGTAAACCGGCGAGTGGTCTCAGAAGCCCGAACGTCAGCGAGGGCTTGTTAAGAAAGTGGCCCTCTCTTGCGGTCGGGCTTCTAACACGCGAAATTACACGCAACCATTCTAACTGATTCGGCGTATACTCTTCCGCCAGTCAATTTAGGCTCGGTCTAAAATTCAAACAATTTCGTTATGGACTCTCCGCCAAACTTCTCTGCACCGGCCGATCAATCAGGCAATATTGTTTGCGCGCAATGTGGCGCGCCCATGCCACGCGAAATGCGCTTCTGCCGTTCATGTGGAAACCGCCTCGGCGAAGGCCCCGCTGAATATACTGAGACGGTTCGCTTTCCTAATGCGCCGGGGGCTACCGGCGCGCGGTTCACGGCGCCATTTACTCCGGGGATGAATGCGCCGCTGGCGCCGCAGAGCGGACGAGGTTTTCCGCGGCGCCGTCGCCTGGGTTTTACCGGCATGTCCTGGATGTGGATTGTGCTGGTTGCATTTTTTGCTTCCGGCGGCCTGCTGAGCATGTTTAAGAATCGTAGTACTCCGCGTCCGCCGATGTTTTCTACTGCACCTCGGTCGTACTTTGGAGTCAATCAATTCACCAACGCAAATGGCGGCGTCACCTTTAAAGTGGTCGAGCCTCCCGGTTCTCCCGCCGATAAGGCCGGGCTGGTCGGTGGCGATATCGTCACGACATTCGATGGGCGTACGGTAACGAAAAGCGACGAGATAATGAACCTCCTGCGTCAAACTCCAGTGGGTAAAACCGTCGAGGTGATTTTTCTGCGCGACGGCGTGATAAAGAAAACGCAACTGACCACCATTTCAAAAGATGAGTTCGACCGACTGCAAGAAGTGTTTGACAATCGGCCTGAAGGCAAAGGCTTTTTCGGATATGGGGATAGCCGGACAACGGAAATCTCGATTCCCGAAACCAAAACCTACGGTGTACGCATCGATTACCTTTATCCGAACAATCCCGCAATTCTTTTCGGTATCAAGGAGAAGGATATCATTACGGAATTTGACGGCGCGCCTATTCGCACTTCGGCGGAACTCCGTTCGCGCATCAAGCGGGCCATGCCCGATCAGATCATTAAGATTGTGGTGATCCGCGACGGCCAACGCGTTGAAGTTCCGGTAAGGATGGGAAAGGACCAGTAACGTCACTCAAGTTTGCCTCAACTGATCCCGCATCCGGTTTTCCATCTCACGCCGCGCGTCTTCTCTCAGTTCTTCATCTTCGTCGGCTTCAAAAGCTTCAAAGAGGGCGTAAGGTTGGGCCGCGACCTGGCGCAACTCCCATGCTTCGCGGCCCGCATGTGAAGGACGAGAGAACCACAGCGCGTCGAAATCGGAATCAACCAATAGCGCATCTTTGAATAGTCGCTGTGAGCTTTCATTCAGAGCAGCGCGCGCCTCTGGCCTCAAAAGCACCCGCCGCAACTCCCAGCCGTGCCGCCGATAAGTGTCGATGATTTCTGCGAAGAGTGCGAGCATCAGCCAAGTGTCAGAAGCCCGCGCGTCAGCAAGGGCAATACAGCACCCGCTCAATCACCCGAGGGCCTTTCATCTGACGAATGATAATCAACTTTGCTTATAATGAGTAGAAGACAAGCTGGCCCTCCCTAAAGGTCGGGCTTCTGACACGTGACTTCGGTTTGATGCTTATCGGAGAGGCGGACTATGATGCGTGTTTGGATCCTGACTTCTAAGCCAATGCCGAAGCCCAAACAGAAATCAACGACGACGCTCCACTCTTCACCGTTCTATGCCGCATTAGAGAGCGCGTTGGAGCACCGCGGAAAAACGATCGCGGATATCTGTCCGCCGAATGATTCGGTCGCGCAGCGGGTGCTGCATGATTACGGCGCGATGTTTGTCGGGTCGGAAGATATTTTGCCGCCACCGCTCTGCGTCTTCGCCAGCGAAGATCAGGTGTCCCGGTTTCAGAAAGCGGCCGGGCGGGCCGCGGCCACGATTGGCGACGCGGTGATTGAGTTGCAGCCCGCGGCCATGACCGCCCTTTTGAAAGCTCGCGCAAAGGCACGCGCCGCCGGGTTGGATATTTCTCCGCGCGATGGCGCCGAAGCCGCGCGCCGCAGTTATGCCGATACAGTGCGGCTGTGGAATTCGCGCTTCCTGCCGGCGCTGGATCACTGGACGAACGTCGAGCGATTGGACGCCGAAAAGGCCGAACGCCTGCGAACCTTGCCGGTGACCGAGCAGGTGCCCGAAGTCCTGGAGCTCGAAAAAGATGGAATCTTCTTCAGCAAAGACTTATCAAAGTCAGTGCTCTATTCGATCGCCGCGCCCGGAACATCGCAGCACATCGCCATGCTGGCCTTTGATGCGAATGAATTTCAGGACGAGAGGGTACGAAAGATTCTGGCCAGTCATGGCTGGTTTCAGACGGTGCTCAGTGATTTGCCTCACTTTACGTATCTTGGACTGGCGGAAGATGAATTAGCGGCGCGCGGATTGAAGAGACTTGAAGTAAACGGGCAAGAGTTTTGGATCCCTGATGTCGGGTGAGTCTCGGCCTGTTTGCGCGTGAATGGATTTGAGGGGGGCTATTGCCCGCTGGCATCTACCTCTGGCCGTCGGACATCTGAAATCACGGTTTCGTCGTTTTACCAGTCGTGAGGCATCAGTTAACATAGACCATTCGAATTCCTGCTGAGATTTTCAGGCAATCTAACACATGATCAGAAAAGCTTTTTTCCTGTTAGTTACTGCTCTGGTTGCCGGCGCCGGGCAGGCGCAACCAAAGACTTCCCCGTCGCCGACTCCGCCATTGCCGCAGACGCGCCCTGGCGCGTCGTTCGATCTTTCCGAATACGGCGTCAGCCTGCAACCTGATGCGCGTTTGGTTATCGTGATGGCTGCACTTGATGCCGCCGGCTTTGACCCGACGCCATCCGGCAAACAGCCATCGGCTCTCCGCGCGCTGGTGCGCAAGGACCAGACAAATCTGGATGCGGGCCTGCGCGAGCGACTTAAGTCTTACTTCGAACGAAGTAAACTACCTGCGCCGGCTACGGCGGCCGACCAGGCGGCCCGCTATGTTTCGCTGGCTTACGCCCTCGGCCCGCCGCCACTACTGGAAGCGCCGGACCGTTCCGACGATCTCCCCGGCGGTGTTCTGGAAGTGCTCGACTTTGCGACCCTGGTGCGCGAGTTCTACAAAAAGTCCGGCATCGACGAGCGTTTGGTCTCTTACATGCGCGCTTATCAGGCCGAAGGCGATCGTATGCGACAGCCGGCGGCAGAGATGGTGCGCGAGGTGCTGTCTTACCTGCACACGCGACCGATTCTGGTGTCCACCGAGCGCGTGCGCGTCAAGAGTCCTGACAAAAAGAAGAGCGGAGTTATTACCTACACGACGCGAGCGCATGACCGACGTTTCTTCATCGTTCCCGATTTGATGGCAGCGCCGGGCGCAGTCAATTTTCGCGTGATCGCGGATGACTATTACGCGATCGTTCCCGAGGGCACCGATCCAACCTCCTCAGAACTGCGCCGCGGCTATCTGCAATTCATAATCGATCCGCTGGTGCTGAAGTTCAACAAGGACGTTGCCTCTCATCGCGCACAAGTAAAGCAATTGATAGATACACGCACGAAAGAAGGCGCCACCATATCGCCGGATGTATTCGTGGTCGTGGCGCGATCGTTCGTCGCGGCCGCCGACGCGCGCTTTGAAGAATCGTTGCGGTTGGCTGCGCTCACCAGCATTCAACGCGCTCGTTTGCAGCAGGCAAAGGACGACGCTGCGCGCAAGACCATCGCTCGCGAAGCGGAATCAGCCCGCAGCGCGATCATGGATGAAGCGATTGCTCGCCTGGCGGATGATTACGAAAAAGGGGCAGTGCTTGATTTCTTTTTTTCCGATCAGTTGCGCGACTTTCAGGGCTCGGGCTTTGATGTGGCAAATTTCTTCGCCGATATGATTTCCGGCTTTGATCCGGTTCGTGAAGGTCAGCGGTTGGCAGAGGTCAATGCCGCACGAGATCGCGCCCTCGCTGCTCGTAAAGCGCACGCTCGTTACTCGCTGTGGCTGATCGATCCGGCAGCGGAAACGCGCGAGATCCTCGACCCGACACGCACTTCGGCGCTGGTCAAAAGTCTTACGGAAGTCGAAAAACTGCTCCAGACGCGAAATTATGAGGCGGCAGAGACTCGGCTGAAATCCCTTTTGCAGGAATATCCGGGAGACGCCCGCCTGTTTTTTGCTTTGGGCCAAACCGCCAGTCTCTGGGCGCGGGATACGACCGACGATGATCTGCAGACGCAGCTATTGAACCGGGCCCTGGCCAACTATGGTTTTGCGGTCCAGGCGGCCTCGCCGGAATCCGATCGCGCCCTGCTTTCGCGCGCGCACGAGGCCATGGGCCGCATCCTCGCGTTCCTCGATCAGAAACCTGAAGCGTTGAAGGAATTCGAAGCGGCGATCAAGATTGGTGAAGTTAGCGGCGGAGCTTACCGCGACGCCCAGGAAGGAAAACGAAAACTGGCGCAGCCGTAAAGGTGCGTTCGCGCTCCGGCGTTTTTCTCAGGTGGCTGATTCGTTCGCGGCTTCCCCGGGCGGGTTGGCCTGTTCATCGGCCACCCAGGAAACAAACAAGCGCGTCCAGTTTTCCGCGGGTTCGGCAATCTGCACGCCGACTCTGGCCGTGCCATAAATCGCCGGCGAAAGACGCACCACCATCGCGGTGGCTTCGGTCGGAGATCCATCAGGGCGGTGCGCGCGGATGTAGAGCTTTTCGCCGATGACCACCCTTTGGTTCAGATGAAACAGCGCGCCGGAAGTTGAGATGTCGTCGGTCTCAGTCGGTTCGCTCCATGCTGCGCCGTCTTCAGAGCGCCCAGAGACGACGATCGGAAGACGCAACGCCATGCGCAGCGCAAATCGTCTCTCCTCGTTTTGATACGGAGTGCTCATAACAGTCGCCACGATATCTTCACTGCTCCCAAACCTCGTTCGCAATCAGGCTAAGTAGTATATGCTCTTTGACCCTGTTCCTGCTCGTTCCATTCATAGAAACCTTCGCCGCTCTTTTTGCCGAGCTTCCCTTCGCTGACCATGCGCCGCAGGATCTCGGGCGGACGGAATGTTTCCGAACCCAGTTTGCCGTGCAGATATTCGGCGATATTCAGTCGCACATCAAGCCCCACCAGGTCAGTCAGACGCAGCGGGCCCATCGGGTGGTTATATCCGAGTTCCATCGCGGTGTCGATGTCGCGCGCGCTGGCCACCCCCTGTTCCAGCATCCGCATCGCCTCGAGTCCGAGCGTCACACCCAAACGGCTGGACGCAAATCCCGGCACATCGCGCACGATGATGGGCTCTTTCTTCATGCGCGCGGCCACCTCGCGAACAGTGGCCGTCGTCGCGGGGCTGGTTTGTTCGCCCAGGACAACTTCTACCAGGCGCATGATGTGTACGGGATTGAAAAAGTGCATGCCGACGACCTTCCCGGGCCGGGTTGAAGCGGAAGCGATTTCGCCGATTGAGAGGGAAGAAGTATTGGTGGCAAAGATGCAATCGTGGTCGACCAGGGTTTCGGCTTCGCGCAGCAGATTCTGTTTCAATGCGAGATTCTCAGGCGCCGCCTCGATGACCAGATCAACGTCGCGAATTTCCGCCAAACCCGTCGTCCCATCAATTCGCTGTAAGGTGGCATCGCGATCGGCATCACTGATCTTGCCAAGCTGAATCGCCTTTGCCAGATTGCGTTGGATTGATTGCACACCACGCGTGACCGCGTCGCTATCGAGATCGCGCATGATCACCGCATAGCCCGCCGCCGCCGCCACTTGGGCAATGCCGTGACCCATCGTGCCCGCGCCGAGCACAGCTATCGCCTGAATTGGGCGAGCCGAATTGTTATTTTCGTCCGAGATGGTTCTCAATCGTATCTCTCGAAGCGTGGCCGAATCGGGAATGGTGGATGCAGGTTCAGGCCACAAAATGGCTGGGGCCAGCCTGGTTCGACTAACTTGTACACCTCTAGTTATACTATACGCGCAACCGAAAACGCCAACATATTTCCTGAGATTAGCGCTTGAAAAGCCTCGGGGAAGGAGACGGAATCCAGCTTGACCAAACAAGAACTTAGCCGCCAGGTCGTAATCATCGGCTCGGGACCCGCGGGACTGACCGCCGCCATCTATGCCGCCCGCGCGAGCCTGAACCCTTTGCTGGTCGACGCGCCGACCGATCACGAAAAGCAAACCACCCCCGGTGGTCAGTTGATGATCACTACTGATGTCGAAAATTACCCCGGCTTTTCCGAGGGTATTCAGGGCCCCGATTTGATGGTCGAGTTCCGCAAACAGGCCGAACGCTTTGGCACTGAGTTTCTGGAAGAGTGGATTACGCATGTCGATCTCAGCGAGCGGCCATTCAAGCTTTACACCGAAGATAAGCTCATCAAAGCCGAGACCTTGATCATCGCCTCAGGAGCGTCGGCGAAATGGCTGGGCATCCCCGGCGAAGCCAAAACGCCGCACGGATTCGGTGGCAACGGAGTTTCGGCCTGCGCCACCTGTGACGGCCCGCTGCCGGCCTTTCGCAACAAACATTTGGTGGTGGTAGGCGGTGGAGATACGGCGATGGAAGAGGCGACGTTCCTGACACGTTATGCCAAGCGGGTTTTTGTGGTTCATCGCCGTGACAAACTGCGTGCGTCAAAAATCATGCAGGATAAAGCATTTCGCAACGACAAGATTGAGTTCATCTGGAATACTGACGTGGTCGCGATCATAGGCACGCCAGAGCAGGGAGTGACCGGCGTGCACTTGCGAAATGTCGAAACGGGTGAAGAGAAAGTCTTCGATTGCGAAGGCGTCTTTATCGCCATCGGCCACAAACCAAACACACACCTGTTCAAGGGGCAGATCGAGATGGATACGGTCGGTTACATCAAAACGTCGGGGCATTCAACGGCTACGAACATCCCGGGCGTTTTTGCTTGCGGTGACGTGCAGGATTCAGTCTATCGTCAGGCGGTAACAGCGGCCGGGACCGGCTGTATGTCGGCCATTGATGCCGAGCATTTTCTCGATCATCTACCGATTGCGCTGCCGACCGGCGAAGAAGTAACCATCGAAGGAGAGCATATCACGCCCGATCATCGCGTGATCATTCTGCCCACCGGCGAAGTGCTGCCTAACGAGCCGGACCAGGTTGTGGATTAGATGAAATCAGAAAAGACTTTATTTGGTAATTAAGAGCGGCGAGTTGACGTTGTAATGATAGAGCGCGGCTTGTCTCCGCTAATGTGAAATACAAACTGCTCGTTGCCTTGGCCTTCACTAAAGTCGATGTCGTAGCTAAGGGTGGCCATAGTTCCACTCGGCGTTGCGTTAACACCCCAACCGGAGGAATGCGCCTCCTTTACTGTCCCCAGCTTTCGATGTACCGCTTCGAGTAGGGCAACAAATTCATCTTCACTCATAGATTTCTTGAACGCCTGGTCAGCTTGCTCGTAAATCTCGTGATACTGCGCGGCGTTGAACTGATCATGAAACTTTACGACGGCTGCTTCCGCAATTCCTTTGCCCCTGGCTAAAGAGCAGGCGCTGGCAGCGGTCAAGAGCAGAGCCACCAGTACTAAACTGATTCTGGCCCGAGCGTAATGCGGAAGGTGATGAGGCATGTCTTTCTTTCCTCACGTCCGTCTGCGGTCTGGTTTATAACAACACAATCGAATCATCCTTGGGACGGTGAGTCGGCGCTGGCGTGGGTTCGCGGATCGGCGGAAGTTCTTCGATGAAAACCGGCTCGCCGCGCGGTATGGGACAGAAGTCGCAATAATATCCGGTGCGCTCCTTACGTTCTTCGCATTCATTGCAATCCAACGCCTGGCCCGTCTTCATTAAGGCATCGAGCAAAGGCACCAGGCGACGTCCGCGCTCAGTTAATTCATACTCGACGCGCCGCGGCAAGCCGCCATAGTTGTTTCTGACAAGCAATTCGTCCTGCTCCATCTCTCGCAACCGTCCCATCAAGGTGCGGCTGCTAATCGGGTGCAAGTCTTCCAATAATTCGGTAGTGCGTTTGGGCCCGGCAAAAAGATCCCGCACCACCAGCATGGTCCACTTGTCGCCCACCATCTGGAGCGCGCCAGCTATCGGACATCCATCAATCTTACGTCGTCGCACTGCTCTCTCTTTTTCAGGAAGCGGATAATGTCTATTTCCCTTTGCTCCAACTCTCGTTGCGCGTTTTCTTCACCGGAACATCTGCGAAGGGCGTGCCGGCCCGCCGGTTCTTTCGTTTCGGATTCGGCAGAATGCCGCGCCGGATGAACACTTCGCGGATGGCGCTTTCATTCTTGCCTTTGTTCAGGTTCTTGTCCGCGGTAATCAAAGCATTCGCCCCGTCTTCAAAGCGGGCGTCGCGCGACAGCAGGAAGTGATGGGCAATGACCAGCCGCTCGGTGGTCGTGCGACCGAGCAGGTTGCGCAGTTCCCAAAGACAGGCAGACCAAATCTCGCCATCGTCATGCACCTCGCCGGCAATATCTTTGGGATACTTCTTGTTGCTGTCCAGGCGGCGCAGGTTAGGTGGCTCGTCGCCACTGTACGCGGTCGCGTCCCAATTGCCAACCGTGGCTTTCATTTCCTTCGGCTTCGCATCCGAGAAAAAACTGGCCGCCCAAAAATCACCAAAACCCTCGCCCATCGCGCCGCCTTCATCACTGGCGCCAAAGCCGGGCACTTGATCATCCTGAATGGCGTGTCCGTACTCATGCAGAATAATATCGGCGTCCTCTGCGTCGTCAACGCCGCCGGTGCCGAACGTCAGATCCTTGTCCGAAGGACTATAGTGCGAGTTGTCATCTCGCTGTCCATCGATATTCACGGGGATGGGATGATTGAGCACATTCTTGAATCCGAGTGTTTGAATATAACGCTGGACTCGATCGATGTGAAAGTAAACCATCACTTCTTTGAAAGGACGATCCTGCCGCTTGAAGCGAAAATCGTGGTTCGTTCGCTTCACCCGCTTCCTGGTTGTTTTGGTGGTAACGAAAGGGCCATCCAGGAACCCGCCGCTTTTAAGGTCGCGCAAGATCACATCCGAATAAACCTTATCCGGCAGCTGGGACTTGTCGTTAAGTGCAGTATCGTTCAGCGTCACTACCGGATTCGGATCAAAGACGCGGCCCTTTCCATCTATGAATCTGAGGAGATTTTGTTTCTCGAAGATAGCGCCGGTGTAAGCGTCCAGATATATTTTCCATTCTGCTGGACGACCTTTCTGGCCCCGGGATTTTGCCGGCGTCGTTTTTACGATTACCTTCCACGACAAGGCAGGTGCACCGCTCTGCTTGTAGTAGCACAGTTCGCTATGCAGCACTTTCACCGCGTCGTCCCGGGCCGGCGCGGCAGCCTCGATCGCCCGGGTCTTCGCCTTGTTCTCAGACAGTTGCTTGGTTCGCTTATGGACGGCGATCTTAGCCTCGGCCTTCCTGGTTTTGGCCATTGCCGGCTCGGGAACTAGATCATTAAGGATGTTATAGACCCGTCCATCCTTGTCGATGTCAACTCTAATCCAGGCGCCGGAGATCGGTTTGCCGGCATGGTACTGCTGATAAAGCACGTGGCTACCGAGGATGCTTTCCTTGACCTTGTCAAACTTTAATTGAAACAAGCTGGGGTCGATTTCGAGATCGGCCGCGATTTTTTTCAGCAGGGCTTCAGCAATCGCCTCAGGCTTTTTCCTGCTCGGCTTCGTCTCAAAGTCGTAAATACGATGCGGACTCCCATATGCCCCGCCCATCTCAACTTTTGCCGCGAGGTCCTTGATTTTTCTCATCGCAAGTTTCCCTTCTAAAGGTGGAGACTTGAAAACAAACAAGCTGTTAAAGACTGCTCATTGGGGCTGGCTGAGATTACTCGCATCCAATCGAGTCTGGCAAGAAAATTACTTCTGCCAGAGCCGTTATCGCCTTAGTTCTCTGAGATTTATCTTGAAATCGTTTTCGCTTTGTCGCAGAATACCTCGTCGCGCTTGGCATTTCTCGAATCCGCATCTCATCCAGAAGCGGCGTCTGTTTCTTTCCCTGTTTTCGATTCTCTGAGGCAACAAGGAGCGCCCCATCCATGATCGGGCAGACCATTTCCCATTACCGGATTGTCGAGAAGCTCGGCGAAGGCGGAATGGGAACTGTCTATATCGCCGAAGATACTGTGCTCGGACGCAGGGTGGCGATCAAAACCCTAAACGCCGGTCGCACTGAGAAGGTGGCTCATTTTCGCAGCCGCTTTCTGCGCGAAGCTCGGGCAGTATCCGGCCTTTCACATCCGCACATCGCGACGGTTCATGACTATGGAGAGTCTGGCGACGGACAACCTTTTATAGTCAT
>Ga0070698_100008251_pt1 | contig 11261 bp, 13 predicted proteins | sample KBSK1502metaG_FD_65477 | JGI IMG/M metagenome (GOLD analysis project Ga0070698, IMG submission 65477) | Corn, switchgrass and miscanthus rhizosphere microbial communities from Kellogg Biological Station, Michigan, USA - KBS K1-50-2 metaG | ecosystem: Host-associated > Plants > Roots >...
CGGGCCCGCGGCCGTGGGACGACGCCTTCACCCGTCTGCGGACGTCACCGATCGTGCGCTGGCCGCGCGCCCTCGAGATCGCGCTGACGTCGACGGCGGCGGTCTGGGTCGTCTACGACGAGCGGGCCGAGGGGGTATGCGTCGAGCCCCAGACCGCGCCGCCCGATGCGATCAACCTCGCGACGGCCGTGGGTCAGGAACCCGACGTCGCAGATGGGGATCGGCCGATGTCGGCATCGATGGCGTGGCGCTGGCGCGAACTCCGGGGAGATTGACGCGGGCGGGCGGCCGGGACGGCCGCGGAGTCTCGCGCCGCTACGGCGCTGAGGCGACTGGGGGCGAGTCGACCGGTGGAGAATCGACCGGCATGTCGACGCCGGTGACCCGGTTCTTGCCGGCGCGCTTGCTGGCGTACATGGCGCCGTCGGCGCTGATCATCAGCTCGTCCGCGGTGTTGCCATCGTCCGGGTAGCTGACGACGCCGATCGACAGCGATGGCCGGATCGACGGGTCCTCGAACCCCAGCTGCAGGTCCTGGACGCCGAGGCGGACCTTCTCCGCGACGACGTACGCGCCGGTCGGATCGGTCTCGGGCAGGAGTACGACGAACTCGTCGCCGCCGTAGCGGGCCGCAGTGTCGATGCGCCGGACGCCGGCACTCACGATCTCGCCGACGGCGCGCAGGACCCGGTCGCCGTGGAAGTGCCCCAGCCGGTCGTTGACGGTCTTGAGCTCATCGAGGTCCATCATCAGCAGGCAGAACCCACGGCCCGAGCGCGCGCTGCGAGCGATCTCACGCTCGAGCGCGGCGAAGAAGAAGCCGCGATTGAAGAGCGTCGTCAAGGGGTCGATCGTGGATAGGCGGATCGCGGCATCGCGCGAGCGGCGCTGGTCCATCGCGATCACCATCGCCACGTAGGCCAGCAGGATCATCGCCGTCAGGTTGACCCCGACGGTCGCGGTCGTCCGCGGCATCGCGAGCGTGCCGGCCTCGGAGCCAAGGACGACGGCCAGCAGGTAGCCGAGTGCGGCGGTCGCCGCCAGGCCGACCGTGATGGCCGGCGAGACGACGAGGGCAGCGCCGCCCACGATCAGGGGGTAGGTGAAGAAGAACGGGCTCTGCACGCCGCCGGTGAGGGCCACCAGCAGCGTCGCGACGGTGATGGCGACGGAGCCCTCGACGCCGAACTTGGCGGCCCCCAGGGCATCGGCCGGCAGCAGGTCGTGGATGACCAGCACGAACATGCCGGTCAGGGCGAGCAACACCAGGATCGCGGGCTGGTTCTCGGGCCACAGGCCGGTGACGGCGACGACGGTGGTCGTGGCCAGCAGGAAGACCCAGCTGACGATCCGGACGACGCGGTCATAGGTCTGGGTGGACTGGTCCTCCGCCCGCACCCCATCGCTCGCACCGCCGACGACGGCGGCCGCGGCCATGGCGGTCTCAGCGCGGAGGTCGGCGGGCTCGTCGTCCCGGATGAGCGTCCGTGAGCGGCTGAAGGCGGGCGACCCAAGGAGCACGGCCATCACCACGAGGTTCGCGACGACCGCGACCACGATCAGGGCCAGGATGGGTTCGAGATCGACCGACATGCCCGGGCATCTTAGTCCCTGAAGCGTCCGATCCAGTCGAGATGGCGGTGCGTACTGGCGACACGAAACGCGTCAGCGGGTGCCCCACTGGTAGGTCTGCTTGACCATCCGCAGGTAGACGAACGTCTCGGTCTCCCGGACGCCATCGAGCGCCCGCAGCTTCTCCGTCAGGAAGCGCAGGAGCGCCTCGTTGTCCTCGCATACCGTCTCGACGAGCAGGTCGTAGGTACCGGCGGTGATGACCACGTAGTCGACTTCGGGCATGGCGGCGACCTGGTCAGCGACGGTGATGAGCTGGTCGCTCTCGCAGCGCACGCCGATCATCGCCATCTGATGGAAGCCGAGCTTGAGCGGGTCGGTCACCCCCACGACCTGGAGGATCCCGCGTTCGATCAAGCGGTTGGTGCGAGCGCGCACGGCGGCTTCGGAGACACCGAGCTCGGCGGCGATCTGGGTGAACGGCCGACGCCCGTCGGCCTGCAGGTGCTCGATGATCCGCTTGTCCAGGTCCGACACGTCGTCACCCGAGCGGGCGGCCACGGGACGCGGGCGGGGTCGGCCCTCGATCGACATCCGGGTTCTCCCCCTTGCGAGCGGTGTTGGCTCGAAGGGTACGGCGTCAGGGCGCGGGTGTCGCCTTTGGTGCGGCGGATGGTCCTGGCTCGGTCGTCGGCACCACCGCCGCGACCTGCACCGGGACGATGGTGCGGGTGCGAAGCGGGGAGATCAGGCGGTCGAGGGCGGTGACGAGGGCGCCGAGGGCGGCGACCCTCTGGTCCTCGGGTACCGGCGGTTTGGTCCCCGTTCCCCACGGTCCCCAGCGGACCAGGATGTTGTAGCCAGCGAGCGCGACGGGTGGTTCGCCTCGGCCCGGCGCCTCGCCGGTGGCCCAGGCCGCAGCCTTGGCCAGGTCGGCCGAGGTCTTGTACTGCGTCACGTCCAGCGGCCAGCCTTGATAGGTCGCGTTGATCCGCGTGACGACCCCAGCACCGCCCACGCCGGTCACGGCGGTGTTGGGCGTGATCTTGAGACCCTGCCGGCCGAGGCCGTTGAACACGTCCTGGGCCGTGGCCGGATCGGCGAGATGCGGGTTGGGCGTGGCGACCGGCGTCGGGGCGACGCTCGGCGGGGCGGACGCCGGCGCGCTGCCGCAGGCGGCGGCCACGAGGACCACGAGGGCGAGCGCGGCTAGCGGGCCGATCTGACGGGTGTGACGGGCGTGACGGGGTGCGGGGGAGCGCATTGCTGGGTGGATGCTACTCACGAAGCAGGCTCGCGACGACCCTACGGAAGTACCTCGGGCGACCCTACTCCCCGAGCAACTCGAGCACGGGTGCGAAGGCCTCGACGGAGCCGCGGGTGATCGGGTCCATCACGAGCTGGACATGCCCGATGCCCTGCGCGGCGTACGCCCGCAGCACCTCGGCCATCTCACCAGGGTCGCCCTCGAGCGGCGGCGGGGCCTCCCTGGCGTAGTCGCCCTGGACGCGGCCCTGGCCGCCGGGCAGGCGGACCTGCACCGCGACCGTGCGCTCCACCTCGGCCGGGTCGCGCCCGACGTCGCGGCAAGCGGCGTCGACCAGGTCGCGCAAGGGCGGGACGCCGTTCGGCGCGTTACCGGTGTCGGCGAACCACACGTTCCACGAATCCGCGTGCGGCATCGTGATCCTGAGCATCCGCGGACCGACGGACCCGATCATCAGCGGCGGGCCCGCAGGTCGCGGCCCGCGCGGCAGCAGCTCGCAGTCGCGGGCCTGGTAGAACTGCCCGTCGAAGTCGATGGCGCCCTCGCGCAGGAGCGTGCGGATGATCGTGAACGCTTCCTCGAACCGATCGATGCGGTGATCGAACGGGAAGCCGAACGCCCGGAACTCCGTGTCGTTCCAGCCGGCGCCGAGACCGAGGATCAGGCGGCCGCCACTGATCTCGTCGATCGTCGAGGCCTGCTTGGCCAGCAACGCCGGGTTGTGGAAGTTGGTGCACGCGACCAGCGGCCCGAGCTCGACACGGCTGGTCGCCGCGGCGATCGCGGCCAGCGTCGTCCACGCCTCCCACGGACCGCGGGCGGGCCGATCCACCCATCGATAGAGCAGGTGCTCGCCGACCCAGACCGAGTCGTAGCCGAGATCCTCGATCGCCCGGACGATGTCGAGGACCTCCGGCCAGCGGACCTCTCGTTCGACCTCCGGGAGCTGGACGCCGACCTTCAGCGGGCGGGCGGCCACGGACGGGGTCAGGCCGCGGGGGTGGGTCGCAGGGCCGCCGCCATCGCCCGCATGTGATCGGGCGTGCTGCCGCAGCAGGCGCCGACGATCGTAGCGCCGGCATCGCGCATCGCCAACCCGAAGGTCGCCATCGTCTCGGGGTCGGCGCGGTACACGGCGCGCATGTCGACGAGCTCGGGCATCCCGGCGTTCGACTTCGCCACGAGGATCGCATTCGGGTCCGCCGCGTGCATCCGCTCGATGACGGGGAGAAGCTCGTCCGGGCCGTTGCCGCAGTTGCCGCCGACGGCGTCGGCGCCCCACGCGACGAGCGCCTCGACCGCCTGCTCGGGGGTCACGCCCATCATGGTGTGGCCCCGCGTGTCGAACGTCATCGTCGCGATCAGGGCGATGCCCGGGGCCGCGCGGCGGACGCCCTCGATGGCGGCCTTGATCTCGTTGAGGTCGGACATCGTCTCGATCCAGATGAGGTCGACGCCGCCGGCAACGAGGGACGCGGCCTGCTCGCGGAAGACATCGACGGCGATGTCGTAGTCGAGCGTGCCGAGCGGCGCGACGATCTCGCCGCTCGGCCCGATGTCGCCCGCGACCAAGGCGGTGCCCCCCGCCGCGCGGACCTCGGCCCGGGCCAGGATGGCGGCCGTCCGGTTCAGCTCGTCGACCCGCGCCGAGAGGCCGTGCAGGGCGAGGCGCAGACGGTTCCCGCCGAAGGTGTTGGTCATGATGATCTGCGAGCCCGCGTCGAGATAGCCGCGCTGCACGCGGCGGATGATCTCGGGCTGGGTCAGGTTCCAGACCTCGGGCGGATCGCCGAACTGGAGCCCGTTCTGGAAGAGCATCGTGCCCATCGCGCCGTCGGCCATGACCGGGCCGCCGTTCTCGAGCAGTTCGCGGAAGCGGGCGCTGGCCTTGCCGTCGTCGAGCGCGAGGCGGGTCGCGCGATCGGGGAACGCGGCGGGGTCGAAGGCCGCGAGCGGCTCAGCGGCGCGTGCCGCGGCGGCCGACTGTTGCGTGCTGGCGTCGCCGGTCCGAGTCCGGCGCCTGGGGCCATCCATGCGGGCATCATACCGAGTGGGCGCCAACAGCCCGTGCGAGGGGCCGTGGGTCCAGCAGCGTTCCAACGGGCGGAGCAACGCACCGAATCCGCCTGATCGGGTGCCGAACGGGGACGCCGCGCGTTCCCAACGCGGCCGAACCCGCCCTCCAGTCTCGGTTGGAGCGGTGGTGGTTCCAAGACGGGCCGGGGAGCGGGAAGGCACGTGACCCAGGCTCCCTGGATCCACGAGCGTTCCACTTGACGGCGGAAGCTGCCCGAAACGGGGTTCCCGCGTCATCCGGAACGCAGGCCGTCCCCGATCGACGCGGGAAGGCCGACTCCTTCGTCATTGGGAACGCTGGCGGTTCCACGATTGACACCGACCCCCCCATCGAGCACCCTGCGCGCCATGGCTTCGTTCGTTCGAACCGCCGCCACCGCGTCGCAGCAGCCCGCGAGGGCCCGCTCGACCTGACGTGCCGCGCCTGCGAGGGCGCCGACCACCGACCTCGAGAGGACGCCCTCGGCACGATGCCGAGGGCGTTTCGTCATGCAAGGAGAGATCCCATGGACCCGACCCTGATCGTTCGGGGTTTCGTGCTCGGTTTCACGATCGCTGCCGCGGTCGGGCCGATCAGCCTGTTGTGCATCCGTCGGACGCTGGCCGAGGGCCGAGTGGTGGGCCTGGCGTCCGGCCTGGGGGTGGCCTCGGCGGATGCGACGTACGGGGCCATCGCCGCATTCGGCCTGACGGCCGTGACGGACCTGCTCGTGGATGGCCGGCGCGTGCTCGGGGTCGTTGGCGGGGTGTTCCTCCTGTGGCTTGCCTGGCGCACGTTCCGTGCCGTGCCTTCGGCGGGGACCTCGGCCGATACCGGCGCCCGGCGCGGATCGGCCGCCGCCTACCTCTCGACCCTTGGGCTGACGCTGACGAACCCGATGACGATCCTGTCGTTCGCGGCGCTGTTCGTCGGTCTCGGCGTGACGGGCGGCGACGCGGCCGGCGCCGCGCTGTTGACGGCCGGCGTGTTCGCCGGGTCCGCGGCGTGGTGGGTCGTACTCGTCGCGGTGGTCGGGGCGTTTCGGTCGCGCGTGACGCCGCGCGGGCTGCGCGCCGTGAACCTGGCATCGGGCCTGCTGATCGGCGCGTTCGCGGTCGTGGCGCTCGCGTCCGCGGCTGTCGGATGACGTAGGACCTGACAGCCATGCGTCCGGCGTTCTGGGCGGATTACGGCCTATAGCGCCGAGTCGTGCTGGACTGCAATGTCACAAGCACACGGACATAACAGCCACGGCCGACGACATTACAGCGACATCACAGGGCGTGTCGCGGACACCTTCCTTGCGAACCCAGGTGGACGCCGCGGAGGAGCTCTCCAGCCCGCGCGACTCGACGACCACGGGGGTGGTACACCATGCGACCGATCTCGATCCAGCGCCGACTGGCGTTGGGCATCGCTGCCTGCGCGTTGCTCGCAGCGACCCTCGCCGGTCCGGCCGCCGCGGCCGACACCGTCAGCCTCGCCATCACCGGCAGTGGCCTGACCGCCAGCGTGGCGAACCTGACCCTGACCAGCGTTGCCTACCAGAACGCCGCCCACAGCGTGAGCGGGACGATGGTGCTCACGGCCGATGACAGCACCGGTTCCGGTGCCGGATGGAACGTGACGATCCAGTCGTCGGCGTTCGTCTGGGTCGGCACGGCCAACGGCGGCGCCGACATCCCGGCCGCGAACTTCGCGATCAGCAGCGCAGCTGCTCCGACGCTGATCGCGGGCCAGGTCGTTAGTGCCACGGCCGCGACCGGTCCGCAGGTACCGACGGTCTCCCCCGTCGGTTCGCTCGATACCGCCCGAAAGACCCTCCAGGCGACCGCCGCATACGGCGCCGGCACCTACAGCCAGGCCCTTGGCGTCACCCTCACGATCCCAGCCCAGAGCCGGGTCGGCGTCTACACCGGCACGCTGACGACCACGATCACGTCGGCGCCGTAAGCCGGCGGCCACTGCACCCCATGCATCGCGAACAAGCGCGAGGATCGCGTCGGGCGATCCTCTCGTTGCTCGTGGGTCTCCTCGCGTTCATGGCGCCCTCGGCTGTTTACGCCCAAGACCCACGTATCAGGCTCGCCCTCTTGCCGATCGACCAGCCCGGCTCGTATTTCGATCTCACGATGCGGCCAGGCGAGACGCGCGGATTCGAGGTCGAGATCTCGAACCCTGGCGACGAGCCGATCGCGGCGCGGACCTACGCGGCCGATGTCTACACGATCGTCAACGGCGGCTTCGGTGGGCGTCTGCGCGGCGAACCCCAGACCGGCATGACCCGCTGGCTCGACTACGCGACCGAGGTCGTGAGCCTGCATGCCGGCGAGCGGGCTGGCCGGACCTTCGCCGTGGCTGTGCCGAGCGATGCCGAGCCCGGTGAGTACATCACCAGCATCATCCTCGAGAACGACAAGCCGATCCCGGGCAATGGCTCCGTCACCGTCGACCAGATCGTGCGACAGGCTGTCGCGGTCGTCGTGACGGTCCCTGGCAAGCGAGCACCCGCCCTCAAGGTCGGCGAAGCGACGCACGACGTCGTCGCGGGACGGTCGGTCGTGTCGGTCGCGGTCCAGAACGGCGGCAACATCCGGTTGAAGCCGCTTGTCGAGGTCATCCTGCTCGACCGGGCCGGCGCGACGATCAGCCAGGCGCGGATCCAGATGGATACCTTCTACGCCCGCACCGACACGTTCGTCGAAGTCGCACTGGATGGGCTCCTCCTCGCTGGCGACTACACGCTGCGAGTAACGACTCCCGGGACCGAGGGCCTCAGATCTGAAATGAAGGAGATCGCGCTCGCCGTGGCCGCGCCGCCGGAGATCGCCGTGGAGCCGGGCACGGTTCCAGCCCTGACTGAGGTGGTGCAGACCCTGGGCCTTGGACACCTGTCGATCCCGCTGCAGCACGTCGTGCTCTACGGGATGCTGGCGATGGGCGTGGTAGCTGCCGGCGTTCTGCTCGTGCTTCGACGCCGGGGCCGATCTCCGCGCTGAGGCTGGTGACCGACCGCCCGCATCTCCAGCCGCGGATGCGCGCAGAATCGGGGCATGACTGTCGACGTCATCACGGCCGTGCTGCTGATCGTCGTTCCGATCGCGTTCAACCTGGCGTTCTTCGAGCTCGGCCGCGCCTTCGACTACCCGAACATCCTGCGCAAGGAGCCCGACGAGATCCTGCGAGGCTTCGCCGCGGGAGGCTCTGGCCTGTTGTTGCGCTGGCATGCCCTGCTGCTCAGCGCCCTGGCGATGCTCCCGCTCGCCGCGTTGCTCGCCGTGGTCGTTGCCGCGCCGCCCGCGCTGACGGCACTCTCGGTGGTCATCGGCGCGTCAGCCGCACTCGTGCAGGCGCTGGGCCTGGTTCGGTGGCCGTTCGCCGTTCCGGAACTGGCCCGCCGCTACGTCGCGGCACCCGACGGACCCGATGGCGACGCGACCCGCCAGACGGTCGAAGTCGTGTTCGCGACGCTCCACTGCCTGCTCGGCGTCGGGATCGGCGAGCAGCTCGGCTACCTGCTGACCGGGCTGTGGACCCTGCTGGTCGCCGCATCGATCCTGTCGACCACGGTGCTGCCGGGCTGGCTGGGCATCGTCGGCCTGCCCATCGGTGCCGCCCTGCTGGTCGGCGCCCTGGAGTTCGCGGGCCCCAACGAGAAGGACGGCTGGCCGCTGGCGGGCACGATCGTGCCGATCGCCTACATCGCCTGGTCGGTCTGGCTGATCGCGCTCGGGGTGTTTTTGCTCGTCTGACGGTCGGCGCGCGTTACGAGACGGGGCCCAGGCTGGTCGAGCGGATCGTGCCGGCCCACGGGCTCAAACGGTTCAGGGCTCTTCCTGCGATGCGGTCGGGGTCACCGGGCGCTCGAACGTGAGGCGATCGCCGGTGACCGGCGTCAGGGCAGCGAAGGCGTTGACCTCACCGACCCGCAGGTCCGTGCGGGCCAGCTCGGTGAATCGATTGATGTGCCCCCAGACTTCGGCGTAGATGGCGCGCCGCGTCTCAGCGTCGACGTCGGGATCCAGCAGTCTGTCTCCGGCGGCGACGACGTGCCCCGCGCTCTGGATCACGGCGGGCGGCGCAACGAGCGTCAGCTCCGCGAACGCCGCCCATCGCTCGTTGCGACGCGCGCGACGCTCATCGTCGTTCGAATTTCGATACTGGATCGCGGCAGTCGTGAACGCGACATAGGCACTCTTCCGCTCCTCGCGCGCCGCCCTCTCTCGCTCGGAACGCTTCCCGAGCCACCAGCCGAGCGTGATGCCAACCGGACCCGCGATCGCGACAAGGATGGTCGTGAAGGCGACCGGCGTGAGTTCCACGTGCCGATCATCGCGCCTTCGGATCGTCCGTGCCAGCCCTGGCGAACCACCAAAGCGGCCCAGCGGCCATCTGGCCAGCCGATGCGGTGCGGTGGAAGATGGTCGGGGAGGTGGGACTCGAACCCACGATCTCGTGCTCCCAAAGCACGTGCGTTGCCAACTACGCCACTCCCCGGGGTGCCCGCTCGGATACCGCAGGATAGCGGTGCGACAGTCTGACCGCGCGGCCCAGCCTTGGATCGCGCCGCGTTCGTCGCCCAGAGTTGCGAACGCGAGGAAAGAATCGCTAAACTCAGCCGGCGATGGACCCCAGCCGCCGCAAGCTCCTGCGCGACGTGGCCAAGGCGGGCGGCAAGGTCATGTTCTTCGCGTCGGAGGACGCCTGCCCGATCTGTCTTCTGCTCGTCGGCAGGGTCTTCGATCCGGCCATCGCGCCAGGGATCCCCGTCCGCGGATGCAAGAACACGGTTTGTCGCTGCGACTATCTCCCGGTCCCGAGCGAATAGCTCGGCGAGCCGTTCGAGCGTAGGAATCCGTCCAGCGACGCAGCAGATGGCACCCAGCGCTCCTCGAGGGCCTCGACGCACGCCGTAAGCTGGCCGATGCGCGGGTCCCGCGTCTCCGGGGACACCACGGGAGGGGCAACCATGGGCACGGTCTCGACGCTCCAGGGGCAAGACCTCGATGTGCTCGCCGCCGCCTTGACCGGGCGGTTGCTGCAAGCCGATGACGACGGCTTTGAGGAGGCGCGGCGCGTCCACAACGGCCTGATCGATCGGCGACCGGCGCTGATCGTGCGCTGCAGGACCGCGGCCGACGTCGCCGCGGCGGTGCGCTTCGCTCGGCATCGTGGACTCGATATCTCCATCCGGGGCGGCGGCCACAACGTCGCCGGGCTCGCGGTCGCTGACGGCGCCGTCATGATCGACCTGGCCGAGATGAAGGGCATCACGGTCGACCCGGACGCCCGCAGGGTGAGCGCCGAGGGTGGCGTGACGTGGGCAGAGCTCAATGCGGCAAACGGGGAGCACGGGTTGGCGGTGACCGGCGGTGCGATCTCGACGACCGGGATCGCCGGGCTGACGCTCGGTGGTGGGCTCGGGTGGCTGATGCCCAGGTTCGGCCTGGCAGCGGACAATGTGCTCGCAATCGAGCTCGTGACCGCGGACGGCGAGGTCTTGCAGGTCACGGACGCATCGGATCCTGACCTTTTCTGGGCCCTGCGCGGGGGCGGCGGCAACTTCGGCGTCGCTACGACCTTCACCTATCGGCTGCACCCGCTCGGCATGGTGACGGGCGGGTTGATCGCACACCCGCTCGACGCCGCGCCGGGATTGCTGCGCTTCTATCGCGACGCCGTCTCGGACGTCTCGGACGAACTCGAGGTGTTCGCCGGGCTGGTCCATGCACCCGACGGTTCAGGCACGAAACTCGCGGCGCTCGTCGTCTGCCACACCGGGGACCCGGATCAGGCCGAAGCGGACCTGGCGCCGTTCAAGGCGTGGGGCTCGCCCCTGGTCGTCGAAGTCGGTCCGATGCCGTACCCGACGATGAACACCATCCTCGACGAGGGGTATCCGACCGGGTCGCTCAATTACTGGCTGTCGAGCTTTACGAGCGGGCTGACCGATGGGCTCATCGACCTGGCGGTCGAACGATTCGCATCCACGCCGTCGGAGATGAACGCGATCCTGTTCGAGCATTTCCATGGAGCCGTGACGCGCGTGCCCGTGACCGCGACCGCCGTCCCCCACCGCCAGGAAGGATTCAATCTCCTCATCCCATCCGTCTGGCTCGATCCGGCGGACACCGAGAAGAACATCCGTTGGACGCGCGCCACCCATGCGGCGTTCAGCGAGCACCTGGTCGAACGACGTTGGCTCAACTACCTCGTCGACGATCAGGGAAGTGGCGCGGTCCGTGCGGCGTACGGGCCGAATTGGGAGCGGCTCGTCAAGGTCAAGGCACGCGTGGATCCCGAGAACGTGTTCCACCGGAACCACAACATCCCGCCCGGCTGACCCGACTTCGAGGCACTCGAGGC
>Ga0070698_100008253_pt1 | contig 11260 bp, 10 predicted proteins | sample KBSK1502metaG_FD_65477 | JGI IMG/M metagenome (GOLD analysis project Ga0070698, IMG submission 65477) | Corn, switchgrass and miscanthus rhizosphere microbial communities from Kellogg Biological Station, Michigan, USA - KBS K1-50-2 metaG | ecosystem: Host-associated > Plants > Roots >...
CCGCCACTTGTTCTCGGTCCACACGACGGAATGCGGCGTGCTGCCGACGACAGGCGGCCCCTTCGGCGCGCGACGGATCAACGCCGCGAGCGAGTGGAGCGGAGACTGCTTCGGCGACTTCATGCGTAGAGCGCCTCGAAGCGCTCGCGCAGGCGGTCGTAGACGATCTTGCGGCGCAGCTTGAGCGAAGACGTGAGCGTACCGTCCTCGACGCTGAGCGGTTGATCGGCGATGAAGTGACGCTTGATCGTTTCGTAGCGCGCGAGCTCGCTGTTGATTTCGTCGATGCGCTTCGCTGCGAGGCGCGTGCGCTCGTCGAGCGGCACATCGGGACGTATCCAGACCGCCGCGACGAGGTAGGGACGCGCGTCGCCGTAGACCACGACGCGCTCGATCACCGGATCATCGCTAAACTTCGCCTCGATGTTCGCGGGTGGGATGTTCTTGCCGCCCGCGGTGACGAGGATGTCTTTCTTGCGATCGATGATCTGGAGAAAGCCGTCGTCGGTCCAGCGGCCGATATCGCCGGTGCGAAACCAACCATCTTCGGTGAACGCCGCCGCTGTCGCGCCCGGATCTTTGAAGTAGCCGGCGAACACGTTGGGGCCGCGCGCGAGGATCTCACCGTCGGTATCGAGCTTGAGCTCGAGCGATGGTAGTGGCTTGCCGACGGTGTCGAAGCGGAACGCGTCGGGCCGGTTGAGCGTCAGCGTCGGCGACGTTTCGGTGAGGCCATAGCCCTCGATGATGAGCACGCCGCAGCTGTGTAGCAGCTCCTTGATCTCGACTTTGAGACCGGCGCCACCCGAGAGGCAAAACCGCAGGCGCCCGCCTGTCACGCGGCGAAGCGCTTCGCTGCGATCGCGGCTGACCGAAATCGCGTGCGCGATCTTTTCCCAGTACGCAGGCACCGACATGAACACCTGCGGCGCGACGCTCGGCAACAGGTCGAGGACGTCGGCAGGCGTTGCGAGGTACGTCTCCCAGCCGAGCATGTTGCCGGCGCACAGCTCGCCAAAGCCGAAGATGTGGCTCATCGGCAACCACAACAGGTCGCGATCGCCTTCTTCGAGCAGTGGGCCGTTGCAGATGAGCCAGTCGGCGCCGCTCGCGCCGACGTTGCGGTGCGTGAGCGGCACGCCTTTGGGGTTTCCAGACGTGCCACTCGTGTAGAGCATCTGCGCCGGTTGATCGAGATCGAGCGCACCGAGGCGCGCGTCGACGAGCGTCGGCGCTGCGGCATCGCGTGCCGAAGCGGCGCGGATCGATCTGTCGTCGGTCACGGGCGCATCCGCGGGCCACGATGCGCCCTCGAGATCGATCACCTCGGGTGCGATCGGGACCAGCGTGCGCGCCTTTTCGAGCCGCGCGACTTGTTCGCGGCCCGCGACGAACACGTAGCGGATCTCGGCATGCTCGAGGATGTAAGCGACTTGCTCGGGCGTCGATGCCGGATAGATCGGCACGAATACCGCGCCCGCAGTTTGCGCGCCGAGCGCGGCGCTTGCCCACGCGACCGAGTTCGGCGCGTAGATCGCGATGCGCTCGCCGGGCTCGAGCTCGTGCTCGATCAGCCAGCGCGCGACGCCGCGGATCTGCAGCGCGAACTGTCCCCACGTGACCGGCTGCCACTTGTCGCCGTGACGAACCTGAAAGCGCACGCGATGCCGATGCGTCGCGAGTCGTTCGAACACCGCATGTGGTGCTGGTGCGATCGACAAGAGAGGCGAGACGTCCATGGCTACGACCTCTTCTCGTAGAGTTGCTCTTCGAGATCGTAGAGCCGGCTCTCGAGTTGATTGAGCTTGTGCAGCGTGCGCTCCTGATCGCGACGCGTTGGCAGGCCGAACGTCGACCACCACGCGGCGAGCCACTTATCCGTCGCCGCTTTGGTCTTCATCATCGCGGTCAACGCCGCGCCGGCGGGGCCGAGCACGCCGGGATTCGTCAGTACTTTTTCCATGTACTGCGAAGTCGTCTGCTCCCATGCCGCGAAGCCTTGTTTCCACAGATCCCAGATCATGGCGTCACTCCTAACGCAAAACGCCGCAAATAGGCGGCTGATGTGAAGTCGGGGTTCGGCTCGTCCGGACGACTCTCCGCCCGCGTTACTTCCCCGAAGCACTCGAACAAAAACAGTGTCGTGCGCCGGCTCGTCGTCGTGGTGCCGGCGCGGCGAGTCGCCAGCGTTTGCACCTCGAGCGCCGGCGAGAACCGCACGTACGGAAGATCTAGCCTGCCGCTCGCGCGCACGACGACGGACAGCTCATCGCTGCCGTTGAACGGCAGGCCGTTGATCGTCGCGCCGGTGATCGCGACGTTCTGCGTGAATGCATCGCCGCTCGTGATCGGAAAGCGCAACACGGCGAGCGGCGGCTGATAGATGACGAGCGTCTGCGGGGTCTCTGCGTGCGATGCGGTGCCGTCGAGCCACAGCGCTTGCTCGTCCTGGTGATAGATGCCATCGAGCCCGCCGCCGCTGTCGACGACGAATTGCCCGCTCGGGAACGAGCCCGCGTACCACTGGGTGCGCAGTGCTGTCGGGCCGAGCTCGATTACCTCGTCATCTGCGCGCTCCTCGTCGAATCGCCACGCGCCATCGTGCAGCGCTTGATCGATCGTGCGATTCGCACCGGCGTAATAGCGCAGGGTCGCGTCGAGCGCGATCGGCAGCTCGGCCGCGGTGATCGCGCCGTCGCGATCCGGCACGCAGCTCGGTAGCGTCGGCACCGGCTCGGGCTGCGGCGTCTGGTTCGTGCCGCACGCAGCGAGGATGAGCAACGCGGCGCGCATCAGAATGCGAACCCCATGCGAAGGCGAAATGCTTGCGCCGGTTTCGCCGAGAGGTTTGTGCCGTCAAAGCCCGCGCCCGGCAACAACAGGCCATACGCGAAATTCGCGAGGAACCCATCGCGTGTCGCGTAGCGGACCTCGGGATCGATCTCGATGCCGAGCGCACTGGCGCCGCTCGGTGTCGACGTTGGCTGCACGGCCCACGATGCGATCAACGCGGCAAGCACCTCGAAGCGGCCACTGCCGACCGTGAACAGCGTGGCGCGCGCGTGCGGCCGCACGTACACCGCATCCGTGATCGTGCCGATGATCTCGCGAAACAGGATCTGGTCGATGCGGTAGTCGGGATGAAACCGAAAGTTGTCGACGGTCGTATCGCGCGGAGGATTCGCCTGCGGGCCATCGAACGCGCCGGGCATCGCGGCGGCTTGCCCAGGTGTCGGGAACGCACCGAAGCCAGGCGCATCGTCGCCGCTCGCATATCCGGCATCGAGGCCGAGCTGACTTGGGCCGATGACAAATGCCGACTGCAGCGCGGCGCCGAGCTGGCTCGATGTCACGGGCACCGTGATCTCGGCGCCGGGAATCAGCGACGGCTGCTCGACGCGCGCATTCAAGTACGCGACCTCGCCCTCGAGGCGAAACGAAGCGCCCGAAATGCGCAGCCACGCGCCCGTGCCGGTCGCCGAGAAGCCGCGTGCGACGAGATCCGAGCTCGTGAATGTCGTCGGTGGTGTCGCGGTCGGCAGATACGATGCCGGCACATCGTTCTCTTGGGTGCGGCGCGTGACGTACGCCGCGTACTCGACGCTCGTGCGATCCGCGGCGGCGCGCCGCGCGAGTGTCGCGGGTGAGTGCGCCTTGAGGATCGCAAAGGTCGGGCCCGAGACCGACGCGCTTTGCTCGAGGTCGATCAAGTGGCCGCCATCGCGCGCGGGCGTGAACGGTCCGCGTGACGCGAAGTCGTAGGCGAACGCGACGAGGTGTCCCGCGAGTGGCGACACGAAGGCGATGCGATCCGCGGCATCGCCGTGATCGCAGTCTTCACAATCGCCGCCGTGCGCGGCGATGCCGAGCCCGAAGTGCGCGCCCATGCGGCCGAGCGCGAGTGTGCCGATCGGCGTGAGTGCCTCGCCCCACGCGCGCTTCACCGCCGCGATGCTCGGCCGCTGTCCTCCCGTTGTAGCGGGTGAGCCGCCGCGCAGATCCGGACTGCCGCCGAGCGCGACGTTATCGAGCCAATCGATACGCGCCTTGACCGCGACGCCGATGCCGCGCGCATAGAACGCGAGGTCGGTGCGCGCGCGCAAGTCGCCCGCCTCGACGAGCTGCGCGCCTGACGGCGCGACGGGGAAGATCGGTTGCCCCGTCGAATCCAGTCCCCGATCGAGGTCGAGGTTGTAGAGACCGGACTCGCGAAACCGCAAGAGCCCGTGCAAGACGAACTGAAACTTGTCGCGCGGCGCGGCATAGAGGCGAGGCGTGAGCTCGGCGCCGAGGCTCGCGAGGTCCGCGCCCATCGGCAACGGATCGGCGTCGTCGGCGGGCGGAGGCTCTGGCGGCGCGATCGCGACGGCGCTTGTCGCGCTGCCGCCGCCACCACCGCCGCCGCCGCTTGCGCTCGGGCCCGCAGCGGGGTCGGGTTGCTCGGGCTCGGGCTTTCGCGCTGGCTCTGGCTTGCGCGGCGGTTCCGGCGACGCGTCTTCCGCGAGGAACGCGATGAGGTCGCGCGTCGACGCGGCCCATGCCTCGACCATCGGAATGTGGCCGCAACGCGGATACACCTTGAGCTCCTGTTTGGCATCGAGTCCGCGTCGGGAGAGCTCTTCGATGAGCCGGTGGCCAAATCGCAATGGCGTGACCTGATCGTCGTCGCCCCAGAGCAGCAGGACCGGCTTATCGAGCGCGACCGCCATGCGCGCGTGCAGCGCGGCGAAGTGATGGCCGCGTGCGACGGCGAGCGCGGCCGCCGTCGTGCCTGGCCGGTCGAGCTCTTCCTCGACGCGATCGACGCGGTCCTGCGTGACCCAGCGCTCGTCGTGATAGGCGAGCGGTGCGCGATCTTCGATGCGCTGCTTGTAATAGAGGCCGAATAGAAGCTCGCCGATGCCGCCGATCTGCGCCCAGCGGAAGAAGCTCGGCACCTGCTCGTCGTAGACGTACGCGCTGTACAGCGCGACGCGCCGCGTGCGCGCCGGCGCCTGCACTGCCATCGCGAGCGCGACCGATGAGCCCCACGAATGCCCGACGATCGCCACATCGGTGACGCCGAGCTTGTCGAGCACGTGCCACACGAGCTCGGCTTGCGCGGCCGGGCCGTAGTCACCCTCGGGCCGGCTCGTCCACCCAAAGCCTTTGAGGTCGACGGCGATCACGCGATGCGCGCGCGCGAGCTGCGGCGCGACGGTGGCCCAGTGATTCAGCGAACCGCCGTAGCCGTGCAGCAGCACGACCGCCGGGCCTTGGCCCTGATCGCGATAATGAACGTGCACACCGTCGATATCGACGAACGTCGCGTTCGCCGGTGCGTCTGGAAGCGGCGCTGCATGAAAGCTCGGGCACGCAGCGAGCGCGCAAAGAACGAGCGGCACGGCGCGCGTCACGGCGCGAGCCTCCGCACCTCCGCGTTGTCGGTGAACTCGACGCTCGACTCGAAGTCCTGCGACTGCGCCGTCGCGACAGGACCGAAGCATTCGGCAACCCACGTATACGTGCGCTTCGTCAGGACCGTCGTAAAACCGGACGTCCGCGTCAGGTCGGTCGCGATGCGCAGCACCGGAAATTCACCGTACGGCGTCTTCATGCGACCCACTTCATCCACGCGCGACGCGTAGCGCTCGGTGTACGCGACGACCGCGCCTTGCGCCGTGCCCGACACGGTGCTCGTCGAGCTCCACGTCGCGCCAGCCGTGATCGGCAACGCGAGAATCTGGGCCGGAGGATCGTAGGCGAGCTCCGTGCGAAACGCGCCGGCTTCCGGCGACACGACACCGAGCAGCGTGAGGCTACTCGCGCTCACCGCGAAGACGCCGGAGAGATTCGATGTCGACACGAGCTCGGTTGCGTATGTCGCGCTCGGAAAACTCGCTTCCCACCACGTTCCCGACGGCGACGCGAGCATCACCATCCGATCGGCATCGCCCGACAGTTGCGCGCTCAGGTCCCAGCGCCACATCCCGCCGCCCGTCGCCGTGCCGGCGGTGTCCCACGTTGCGTTCGTCGCGACGCGAAACGTGCCCATCCGACCCGCGGCGAACGGCAGCTCGGCAAGCTCGATCATCTCGTCGTGGTTTGGGTTGCAGAGGCCATTCGGACCGTCGGCGCTGACATCCGCGGTGCTGCCATCGGTCGGCGCGGGCCCGCACGTGCCATCCGCCTTGCAGAAGTGCGACTCGCAATCGCTATCGGTCTGGCACGTGGTCGCGTTGTTGCCGCAGCCTATGCTGCAGAGCAGCAAAGCTAAGCCGGTAACCCAGCGCGACATGGCGGGCACGCTACGACCGTGATTCGACGGTGTCAAGGCTTGTTTTTGCGGCGCAGCAAAAACGCTGCTTGCAGTGCAGCGACCGCGCTGGGTAAGGTGCCGACGTGGCGACGGTCGTCATCAAGAAGTACGGGAATCGGCGGCTCTACGATACGGGCGACAGCCGGTACGTCACGCTCGACGAGCTCGCCACGAAGATCCGGAGTGGCAGCGATCTGCGCGTCGTCGATGCGCAGACGAGCGAAGACCTGACGCAGGCAACGCTGACGCAGATCGTTCTCGAGACCGGCAACGCAGCAAAGTTTCTTCCGGTCCAGCTGCTGACGCAGATGATCCGGCTCTCCGATGATGCGCTCGCCGAGTTCTTCAGCCGCTACGTTACCGGGGCGCTCGATCTGTACATGCAGGCCAAGCGCGGAGTGCAGTCGCTCGCGACCTACAACCCACTGACGCAGCTGCCGATGGCCGCGAGCGATGCGCTCGCTCGTATGTGGATGGGCAGCCCGTTTGGTCCGTCGCCCTATCAGCAATACACCGGCTACACCGCACCACCGCCGCCGCCACCTCCTGAGGAAGAATCGCGGGCGCGGCCGGCGACGGAGCCCGGCGCGGACCACCGTGCCGACGACGTCGCGGCGATGCGTCGCGAGCTCGACGAGCTCAAGCAGGCGCTGCGCGAGAGCTTGCCGAAGCCACGCAAGAAGCGAAAGTCCTGAGCGCGGGGGTAGTCGCACGCGGCGTGATATTGTTGACTCGATGACGGGCAACGACCGGTTGCGGCTCGAGCTGCCGCGCGGAACGATGCTCGGAAAGTTCGAGGTGCTGCGTCGGATTGCGACCGGCGGAATGGCCGAGATCTACCTCGCACGCCTGCGTGGTCGCGCCGGTTTCGAGAAGCTCGTCGTCATCAAACGGATCCTGCCGGCAGCTGCAGCGAACCCGCGATTAATCCAGATGTTCCTCGATGAAGCGCGGCTCGTTGCGACGCTTCAACACCCGAACATCGCGGACGTGTACGAGGTCGGCGAGTATGAAGGTTCACCGTTCTTTGCGATGGAGCACGTCCACGGTCAGGACGTGCGATCGATTCGCAAGACGGCCAACGAGCGGCAGCAAGGCGTACCGCTTCGCGTCTCGCTCGCGATCGTTCAGGCGACCGCATCCGCGCTCGACTACGCGCACAATCGCTCCGACCCCAATGGCACGAACCTCAACCTCGTTCATCGGGACGTCTCGCCTAGCAACATCGTCGTCAGTTATGAGGGGGCGATCAAGCTGATCGATTTCGGCGTCGCGCGCGTGACGAGTCAGTCGCACACCACGCAGTCCGGAACAGTGCGCGGCAAGTGTCCGTATATGTCGCCCGAGCAATGTAGAGGCTTGCCGCTCGACCGTCGCAGCGATTTGTTTTCGCTTGGCACGGTGCTCTACGAGCTCACGACGGGGCATCGCCCGTTCGTCGGCGCGAGCGACTTCGAGATCATGAATCACATCGTGAATCAGGACGCTCGACGCCCCTTGTTCGTGACGGAGGGTTACCCGTCAGAGCTCGAATGGATCGTGATGAAGCTGCTCACGCGCGACCCGGTGCGTCGGTATCAGACGGCGGAGGACGTGCTTCACGATCTGGAACGGTTTCTCGATGCGAAGCATTTGTGGATTCCTCCCAACAAGATCAGCCGTTACATGCGGACGCTGTTCGCTGATCGGCTGGCGGCCTGGGAGGAGGCGACGCAGGGAGATGGTACGACGTTCGCGGAGCTTGCCGCGTTATCGATGGAGCCGGAGTACCGCCGGCTCGGCCAAGACACGCCACCGACGCCCGTACCCGTCGTCATGCGCTTGGCACAAGAGATCGACGCGGTTGCCGCCGATGCCGACGCGTCTCTGGCGCAGGTCTATCGCTCCGACGATCCGAACGATCCTCTGAGGTCCATCCTCGGGCCGTTGGATGCGTCCGTCCCGCCGTCTGGAAGCGGCGACACGATCACGGTGCGCACCGGTGAATCCGACGTCCTCGAGCAGTCGGTCGCGCAACCAAGCGGCGATACCATCACCGAGCGAACCGGCGAGCCCGACATGCACGACTCCATCATCGCGCCGTCTGGCGACACCGTGACGACACCATGGCAAGGCGTCCGGCCCGTCGGAGACACGGTCCTGAACCGCCGCGACACCACCGAAGCCGACGACACGACGACGGTGCGCGCAGACAGGGACAGGAGCGACATGACCACGAACCCACTCGAGAAGGGAATCCCGCGGCTCGTTGAAACGGGCAGAACGTTTTCCGGCTGGGTGGCGCCATCAGCCGCTCAAGAGCCAGCGCCTCGCGTCTCGCGCGAGGCCGCGCGGCCGACCGAAAAGATCGACCGCGCGGAGACGCGCCCGTATGATGATGCGCCGCAGCGGAAGCCGTTTTCGCAGAGCGGCGCTCGAGGGAATCGCCGATTCTGGATCATAGTCTTGATGATCGTCCTTGCCGCACTCGCCGCGGCGATCGCGATCATCTACGTGTAGCCACACAGGACGTGCGCGGCGGTGCGCATCGTGTGCAACGTGACGCGTTCTGGCTCTGCGTTGGCGAAAATCGTGTCGTGCAACGAGCGCAGTGATCGATGTAAAGACGCGGCGTGTGGCGAACGGCTCCCGTTTTCGTGTTCACCGCGTGCTATGCGGCAACGCCACCACAGGGCGCACCGTGCGATCCGAAAGCACCGATCTGCCCGACGGGACAAAGCTGCGTGCTCCGCGCGGGCGCATACGTATGCGGCTTCGGCCCCGGCGACGAGATCGACGCTAGCGTGCCGCCTCTCGCTGATGACGCCGATGGCGACGGCGTGCGCAACTCCGACGACAACTGCCCGGACCGCGAGAACGCAAACCAAGACAACGAAGACGGCGACGCGTTCGGCGATGCTTGTGACAACTGCCCGCCGTTTGTCAGCGACGGCGCCGATGGCGACGGCGATGGCGTTGGCGATCTGTGCGATCCGGCGCCGGCGAAGGCGGGCGATCAGCTGATGCTGTTCGAAGGCTTCGCCCACGGCATCCCGAGCGGCTGGACCGCGGTTGGCATGTGGAGCGTCAGTAACGGCGCGCTTGTCTCGACGGCAACCGGTACGGACTTGTCGACGCTGGTCGTGCCGATGGTGAGCTGGCCGCATCAGACGATGTCGTCGCGCGCGACGATCACGGGCCTGACGAGCGCGCTCGGCGGCGCGATCGGCATCGTCGATTCGTTCAACGGCACCGCCGGCGTCCACTGCGGCGGCGCGCGCGTCGACACCGGTGAGTATCTCGCGCTCGTCGACGCGGGCAACGGAAACGTAATCAAACGCGCCGCTCACGCGTTCGATGTCGGCACGACATACAACCTGCAGTTCACGCGAAGAGATGCGACGTACGTATGCAGCGACGGCGCGACGACGGTGAGCGAAAACGTGAACACCGGCGGCGGTCAGCAGATCGGCTTTCGCAATCGCATCGCGTCGGCGTCGTACGGCTGGCTGATGGTCGTACGCTCGCCTTAACGAAGCCGCGGCTCGAGCCAGCGAATCAGCGCCGGATACATCTCGCGCGCGGCCCGACTACCGACGACGGCACCGACGTGGCCGCCTGGCACGTCGAGCCGCTGTTTGTCGCTCGTACCGACGTGATCGAGTAACGCCGTCGCGGCCGCCGGCGGGCAGATCGCATCGCGGCTCGCGGTGATCACGAGCGTCGGGCACGCAATCGAGGCGAGCTTGACGTCGCGTCCAGCTACGCGATGCGTTCCCGCGACGAGCTCGTTGCGCTGGTACATCTCGCGGATGTATCGGCGATACGCCTCGGCGGGGAACGGGATGTTGTCACTCGCCCATTCGTCGAGCGCGTAATACGCAGACCGCGCGCGCGCGTCGGTTAGCAGATCCAGCATGGACACGACCTTGCCGAGATCCAGCGTCGGCCGCAGCGCGACGAAACCGGCCTGCATTTGGTGCGGCGCAACATTTCCGGCATCCGCGACCGCGTCCGCATCGAACCACTGCGGCTCGACCATGCAGCGCAGCTGACCGCCGCACTGAAAGTCGATCGGAGCGGCGAGCGTGATCAGCGCTGCGAAGTCGGCCGCGTGCTGCGCGACATAGATCGCCGTCAGCGTGCCGCCCATGCAGTAACCGAGCACGCCGAGCTGCGCGCTGCCGGTTTCGCGTTTCACGCGGCGAACCGCGCGGCCGAGGCGAGCGATCACCGCCTCCCAATCGAGGTAGCGATCTTCGGCTTCGGGGATGCCCCAATCCAGACACCACACGTCGAATCCGGCGCCGACCAGCGCCTCGACGAGACTGGCGCCCGGCCGAAGGTCGAGCACGTACCAGCGATTGATGAGCGACGGCACGAGCAACAGCGGCCGCTTGTGTTTGCGCTCGCCGACGAAGTGATACAGCTTCGCGCCGCCTTCGAGCGCGAGCTCGTCGCGCGGCGTTTGGGCGAGGGGAGGCGCGGTTGGCCGTGGAAGGCCGGTGAGGTCTGCGGCCACGTCGGTCCACGCCTCGAAGACTTCACGCGGCCAACCGAACAACTCGTACACGCTTAGGCTCCGGCGCTCGCCCTGCGGATCGCCTCGAAGCCGAGCTTGCGCGCCTGCGCCGACAGCTGCTCGCTGTACGTGATCGTGTCGCGCGCGACCTGCGCCCACATATCAACGGCGGTGCGCGCACGCGAGAACATCTGCGCTTCGATCTGCGCGTACTCGTCGGCCCACGCCTGCGCGCGGCCATACGCATCCGACATCATCTTTTGCCAGTTCTGCTGGGCGGCCGTCCACGCGGCGAGCGGGTCGAACGCGTTGAATGGATTCTGCGGTGCAGCAGCAACCTCGATCTTGGGGAACGTGTCCTTCGCTTCGGTCTTGTTCGACATGAGATAGCTCCTTTTGCCGGTCACCCTAAGGGTGGCGCGGCGACCTGTCAATCCGTTTTGTTGCAATGCAGCAAAAAT
>Ga0070698_100008254_pt1 | contig 11260 bp, 8 predicted proteins | sample KBSK1502metaG_FD_65477 | JGI IMG/M metagenome (GOLD analysis project Ga0070698, IMG submission 65477) | Corn, switchgrass and miscanthus rhizosphere microbial communities from Kellogg Biological Station, Michigan, USA - KBS K1-50-2 metaG | ecosystem: Host-associated > Plants > Roots >...
CGGCTTACATCCACAAAGTTTTTGATCACTTCAATTTCCTTTTGGATTTTGAAATGCTTGTAGGTTTCATCGCGAAGATTATCTGATACAGCTGTTATTGCATCACTTTCATTTATTGAAAATGTTACAACAGGTGCATAGGTTTTATCTCTTCCTACAAGAGTAATATCGGTGCCATGCAAGGTGGTGATGACAGGAATATTTTTTCCTTCTTTTTTTAAAATTTGTTTTGCCATGTAGGCAGCAGAAGCATGCGGTATGGCATAATGAACATGTAACAGGTCGAGGTTATTATTTTTAATAACATCTACCATTGTACTGGCAAGCGCAGTTTCATAAGGAGGGTAATCAAACAATGGATACGTGGGAACATGTACTTCGTGATAAAAAATATTGGGAGTAAATGAGCCCAGCCTTACGGGCTGTTGATAGGTAATGAAATGCACCTGGTGGCCTTTTTGCGCCAATGCTTTTCCTAATTCAGTTGCCAATACGCCGGAGCCTCCGAAAGTTGGATAACAAACAATTCCTATCCGCATGGTTTTAGTGATCGTCATAAGTGCCCGAAGGTAATCACTAAAATTATATCAGGAGTTGCCGCTTATATCAATAATTTGTTACAAAACGGCGCATTCTTTATTTTCAGCCTCCAAAGATTCTTTTGGAACACAAAACACAACACATGAAGAAGATATTATTTATTGCAAATTCCTTTTTACTTTTTACAAGCAGCTTTTCGCAAAACGAAGATTCGATCATGATCAAAAAAATATCTGATGAGATATTAACGAATGGAAAAGCGTATGACAACCTGCATTATCTAACTAAACAAATTGGAGGTCGGTTATCGGGCTCATCTCAAATGGTAAAAGCGGAGAAATGGGGTATGGCGGTTATGAAAGAAAGCGGCGCTGATAAAGCCTGGTTACAGGAATGCCTGGTGCCGCATTGGGTAAGAGGTGGGAAAGATAAAGCGGAAGTACATTATGATGGCGCCGTGACTGGTGCAAGAAATTTGCTTTTATTTAATAAGCAACTTGATGTACTTGCTTTGGGCAATTCTGAAGGAACAAAAAATAAAAACCTCACCGCAAAAGTTATTTTGGTAAACTCTTTTGATGAACTGGAAAAAAAGAAAGATTCATTGAAAGGCATGATCGTTTTTTATAATTATAAATTCAACCCTGTATTCATCTCAACTTTTCAATCATACGGCAATGCGGTTGGTTATCGTGGCGGAGGGGCAAGCCGTGCAGCAAAATATGGTGCGGCAGCTGTGATCGTAAGAAGTATGACACATAGCACTGATAATAACCCACACACCGGCGCCTTGCGATACGATACAACTTTGGCTAAAATTCCTGCGTTGGCAGTTGGCTTAAAAGATGCAGATTGGCTAAGTGATCAAATTCAAAATAATAAGGTCATCAGTTTAACTATAAAAACGAATGCACATTTTCTTCCTGATACGATGGGCCATAATGTAATTGGTGAATTGACCGGTTCGGAATTTCCTGATGAAATAATTACAATCGGCGGACATCTTGATTCATGGGATCCTGCAGAAGGTGCACATGATGACGGCGCCGGTGTGGTACATACGATTGAAATATTAAGAACATTCAAAGCATTGGGCTATAAACCCAAAAGAACAATCCGGTTTGTTTTATTTGCCAATGAAGAAAATGGTTTACGCGGAGGCACTAAATATGCCCAGGAGGCAAAAGAAAAAAATGAGAAGCACATTTTTGCTTTGGAAAGTGATGCTGGCGGTTTTACTCCCCGCGGATTTAGTTTTGGCGGCACACCGGAACAATTAAAGAAACTACAAAGCTGGGTCCCTCTTCTTTATCCTTATGGTGTGTATGAAATTACCAATGGCGGGGGAGGAGCTGATATTGGTCCTCTTAATAGAACTTTTAAAACTCCGGTGGCAGAATTAGGCCCCGACTCACAGCGTTATTTTGATTATCATCATGCAAGAAATGACGTATTTGAAAATGTAAATAAACGTGAGCTTGAACTCGGCGCTGTTAACATGGCTGCATTGATCTATTTGATCGATAAATATGGATTGTAGACATCATCTACTTGTTCGCCTTAAAACTATTATCATGAAAAAATGCTTTTATTCAGTGGCATGCATATTTATAATGCTTTCCTGTACTGAAAATAAAAATCAGGTTTATACAACGGATCTAAAAAAAATTGAAGTGAAATACCCGGAAACAAAAAAAGACACAACTGTAAAAGATAATTATTTCGGCACAACTGTAATTGATCCTTATCGTTGGCTTGAAAGTGACACCAGCACTGAAACGGCAGCCTGGGTAAAAGCGGAGAATGCGGTTACGCAAAATTATCTTTCGCAAATCCCATTCAGAGAGGAAATTAAAAAACGCTACAAAGATCTTTTCAATTACGAAAAATATTCAGCCCCTTTTAAACAGGGGAAACATACTTATTATTATAAAAACTCAGGTCTGCAAAACCAGGCTGTGTTATATCGCGAGTTGCCGGGTAATAAAGAGCCCGAAGTTTTTTTGGATCCTAATACTTTTTCTAATGATGGAACTACCTCGCTTGCCGGCATTGCATTTTCAAAAGATGGTTCAATGGCAGCCTACAATATTTCAGAAGGCGGCAGCGATTGGCAAAAATTAGTGGTGATAGATGCAGCCAACAAAAAACAAACTGGTGATACCCTGGAAATTAAATTCAGTGGGGCAAGCTGGAAGGGCAATGATGGGTTTTTCTACAGTTCTTATCAAAGGCCATCAAGTGGGAATGTGCTTTCTGCAAAAAATGAAAATCATAAGTTATATTATCACAAAGTGGGCATGCCACAAAGTGCAGATAAGATGGTTTATGGAGACGATAACCATCCTGTTCGCTATATGGGTGGTTATGTAAGTGAAGATGAAAAATGGCTTATTATACAAACCGCAAACGAAACCTATGGCAATGCGCTATATATACAGGACCTTACCAAACCTGATGCCCCGGTTATCGCATTGGCGACTGATATGAAAAATACGTATAATGTCATTGATGTAGATGAACAGTATTTCTATATTCAAACCGATAAAGATGCACCAACAAGTAAAATTGTTATAGCGCCAATAGCAGATCCCACACCGCTCAACTGGACATCTTTTGTTGATGCAAAGCCTGAAGTGCTGACAGCATCTTCTGCAGGCGGTTTTATTTTCTGCTCTTACCTTAAAGATGCCGTGACCAAAGTTTATCAATATGATAAAACCGGAAAACAGGTTCGTGAAGTGCCATTGCCGGGCCTTGGTACAGCTGATGGTTTTGGTGCAAAGAAAGAAGAAAAGGAACTCTATTTTGTTTTTGCATCCTATACAAATCCCGCTACTATTTATAAACTGAATATTGAATCCGGCGCATCCGAGATTTATAAGCAATCAAAAGTGCAGTTCAAGCCCGAAGAATATGAATCTAAACAAATTTTTTATACATCAAAGGATGGCACAAAGATCCCGATGATCATAACTTATAAAAAAGGAATTGAATTAAATGGAAACAACCCATGCCTGCTTTATGGTTATGGTGGCTTCAGTGTAAGTCTCACTCCTTACTTCAGCACAAGCAGTATTATTTTATTGGAGAACGGAGGTGTTTATGCGGTGCCTAACATACGCGGTGGCCGCGAATATGGTGAAGAATGGCATCAGCAGGGCATCAAAACTAAAAAACAGAATGTGTTTGATGATTTTATGGCGGCTGCTCAATATCTCATAGATACTAAGTACACTTCAAAAGATAAATTAGCTATCGAAGGCGGTAGTAATGGCGGATTGCTGATAGGTGCATGCATTACCCAAAAACCAGATATGTGTAAGGTTGCATTTCCTGCTGTAGGGGTGATGGACATGCTGCGTTATCACAAATTCACTGCAGGTGCAGGCTGGGCTTATGATTATGGAACATCAGAAGACAGCAAAGAAATGTTTGAATACTTGTATCGTTATTCACCATTACATAATATTAAAGAAGCTGCTTATCCGGCCACAATGATCACTACTGCAGATCATGATGATCGGGTAGTTCCTGCACATTCGTTTAAATTTGGTGCAACCATGCAGGAAAAAAATAACGGTTCCAACCCGGTTATTATACGAATAGAAACAAAAGCAGGACATGGCGCTGGTCAAAGCACAGAACAAATCATAGAACAACAGACCGATAAGTGGAGCTTTATGTTTTATAATATCGGTTTATTGCCTAAGTATTGATTTTTGTTTATGGCCAAGCTGCAGAATTACTATTAAGCTTTCATTGTGTCACTTCCCGATAGCTATCGGGATACTTTCGGTAATTTTATTGAGCTTTCTATTTCATTTCTCGCAGCGATCTCAATGAGACAGCGACGCTGCGTCGTATTTTTCTTTGCGACCGCCGCGTGAAACTTATTGAAGCAAATTTCTAATTGCGGTAGCTACCGAAGTAAAAGGAAAAGAATTTGAAACCTTCTGCATCTGTTTTTTTATTTCTGCAGTGCAAAGATTACCAATAGAACCCTCATGGGTATGATGAACCAAGGTATCGTATTTGAAATTACCTCCTTCAATATCCAATCCCACTTTTTTATAAGCATCGCGGAAGGGCATGCCGGCATTTACTAATTTATTTACTTCTTCCACACTAAACAGGTATTTATATTTCTCATCCGATAAAATATCTTTTTTGATCTCAATACTGCTTAACATTAGTCCCGCCATTTCCATACATTCTTTCAATGTTTTAAATGCAGGAAATAAATGTTCTTTCAGTAATTGCAGATCACGATGATAACCCGATGGAAGGTTTGTTGTCATCATCATGATTTCATTGGGTAATGCTTTGATGCGATTGCAATGGCTGCGTATCAGTTCAAATACATCAGGGTTTTTTTTATGCGGCATGATGCTGCTGCCGGTTGTCAGCTCATCAGGAAAAGAGATGAATCCGAAATTCTGGTTCATATACAAGCAGGCATCCATGCTGAGTTTGCTAAGTGTATCGGCTACATTTGCCAAAGCCTGCGCAACGATTCTTTCAGCTTTTCCTCTTCCCATTTGTGCATATACTACATTATAATTCAAATCATCAAAACCCAACAGTTTTGTGGTTAAGGTTCTGTTGATAGGAAATGAAGAACCATAACCAGCTGCAGAGCCCAAAGGATTTTTATTTACCACATCATAAGCACTTTTCAATGTGATCATATCATCCACCAAACTTTCCCCATAAGCGCCAAACCATAAACCAAAAGAAGAGGGCATTGCTAATTGCAAATGCGTATACCCGGGTAGAAGATGATCCTTATATTTTTCGCTTTGCGTTTGCAGTAATTCAAAAAAAGGTTGAATCGTTTTTACCAATTCTTCTAATTCATTTCTTAAAAACAATTTTATATCCACCAGTACCTGGTCATTCCTGCTGCGGGCGGCATGAATTTTTTTGCCAACCTCGCCTAGTTTTTGTGTAAGCAGCAATTCGACTTGTGAATGAATATCCTCAACATTATCGTCAATGGTGAATTGTGAATGGTGAATTTGCTTATATATGTTTTGCAATTCCTTTGCCAGGTCTTCTTTTTCATTCTTAGTAAGAAGTCCCACTGATTCAAGCATTGTCACATGAGCAAGGCTTCCTAATACATCAAAGGGAGCCAGCATCAGATCAAACTCCCTGTCGTTTCCAACAGTGAATTGTTCCACTTCCTTTGATGAGACTTTATCTTTTTGCCACAACTTCATAGCAATTGGTTTAAAAGTTGAATGTACAACTCAATCCCCTCTTTTATTTCATCAATATAAATATACTCATCTGCTGTATGACTTCTTGCACTGTCGCCTGGCCCTATCTTTAAAGCTGGAAAATTCATCAATGCCTTGTCAGAAGTAGTAGGTGAACCGTAATAACTTCGGCCCATTTTCAAACCTGCTGCTACCAGGGGATGGTCTACTGCAATGGCAGTCGATCTTAGCCTTGTACTTCTTGGCTTTACTTCACTTTGCACGTTCGATCGTATGATTCCCAGCATTTCTTCAAAACTGTATAGCTCATTTACCCGGCAGTCGACAACGAATTTGCATTGAGCCGGAACAACATTGTGTGCTTTGTTATCCGTCTCAATTACGGTCACACTCATCTTTACGGGTCCCAATAGATCGGAAACCTTATCAAACCTGAATGAGCTGAACCAGTCAATATCTTTTATTGCTTTGTAAATAGCATTATCACCTTCTTCTCTTGCCGCATGCCCGGCTCTGCCGGCAGCAATACAGTCCAGCACCATCAACCCTTTTTCAGCAACAGCCATTTGCATTTGTGTTGGCTCACCAACGATTGCAAAATCAATTTTACCCAATTGTGGCAGTAAGGCTTCAATTCCATTGTGACCGGAGATCTCTTCTTCGGCAGTTGCAGCAAGCAGTATATTATTTTTCAGGTCTTCTCTTTCATAGAAATAAAGAAATGTTGCGATCAATGAAGCCAGGCTTCCCCCTGCATCGTTACTACCCAAACCAAATAACTTTCCATCTTTTTCAACAGGAGAAAAAGGATCAAGGGTATACCCTTTATTTGGTTTCACTGTATCGTGATGTGAGTTCAATAAGATCGTTGGCTTATTTGTATCGAAATATTTATTTCTGGCGCAGATGTTATAAAGAAACTGTTCTGTTTTTACCTGGCGGGTTTCAAGAAAGGTTTTGATAACAGCAGAACTATTGTCTTCTTCTTTGCTGAAAGAAGGTGTAGCAATTAGTTGTTTTAAAAGATTAATAGCATCTTCTTGTAATATGGAAACATCTTTAGTCATTCTTTATTGTGGTTCCGGCTGTGCCCTTCATTAATTTATCTAGCTCTTCTGCTTTTCCGATGATCACTTTGTTCACCCCGCTGTTCAGGGCTGCAAAAGCATTGTCAAGTTTCGGGATCATACCTGCAAATATTTTGCCCCCATCCTCTAAAGCGGAGCGCGGAGGCGTTTTTAGTTTTTGATATTCTTCCCAATTCAGTTTTCGAATCACCGAAGTCTCATCATTTACATCAAGCAGCACCCCGCTTTTTTCAAAAGAATAAATAAGCATCACCTCATAATCATTGCCAAGTGCCTTTGCAATTTCCTGTGCAATAGTGTCTGCATTCGTATTGAGCAATTGGCCGCCCTGGTCATGGGTTATCGGAGCAAATACAAGCGAAAGATTTTGTTCCAATAGATTTTTGAGCAATGGCGTGTTAACGGCATCCACATCGCCAACAAAACCATAATCGATCACCGGGTGTTTTCTTTTATGAGCAAGAATGATATCTCCATCAACACCGCTAAGACCAATAGCATTGCAATTAAAACTTTGTAATTGCGCCACGATATTTTTATTTACATAGCCCGCATATACCATTGTCACGATCTTCAGCGTTTCTGCATCTGTGATCCTTCTTCCATCAATTAGCTTTTGCTCAACTCCCATTTTCTCCGCCAGCTTTGTTGCCAGCTTGCCACCACCGTGCACCAATATCTTTTTATCTTCAATTGAAGCAAAGGTTTGTAAGAACGAAGAAAGCTTTGCTTCATCATCAATTATATTTCCCCCGATCTTTATAACAAACAATTTAGTCATATAACACGTTAACCATTTGACCGAAGGAGTTCACTCAATACCGCTTGCGCTGCCCACACTCTGTTCGATGCCTGTTGCGTTACAATGCTCATCTCACCATCCAGTATTTCATCACTTAGTTCTACATTTCTTCTTACGGGTAAACAATGCATCACTTTCGCATTGTTGGTAACAGCCCAGCGTTTATTTTTTAGTTGCCACTTCGGGTCATTGGTATATATCTTTCCATAATCATTATAGGTGCTCCAGTTTTTTACATAAACAAAGTCAGCACCCTTCAATGCTTCTTCCTGGTTGTGTGTGACCGTTGCGCCTTTTGTAAATTCTTCACTCAACTCATAGTCTTCAGGATGAGTAATTATGAAATCGGAATTACCCCAGGCATTCACCCATTGCGCAAAACTGTTGGCAACACATTGCGGCAAGGGTTTTACATGCGGCGCCCACGTCAACACGATTTTAGGTTTGCTCCCGGCCCCTAAAGGGAAGTTATTGAGGTGTTCCTGAATTGTGATTATATCTGTCAGCGATTGTAAGGGATGCAGGGTTGCACTCTCTAAACTCACCACAGGAATACCCGCATATTTAATAAACTGTTTTATATAAAGCTCACTATAATCATCTTCACGATTTTTCAACGAGGGAAAAGTACGGATCGCAAGAATATCAAAATATTTTCCAAGGATGGGCGCCGCATCTTTCACATGTTCAACAGTATTGCCGCTCATGATCGCTTCATCTTCAAATTCCAATGCCCACCCTTCTTGCCCCACATTAAAAACGATACACTCCATTCCGAGATTATATGCGGCGATCTGCGTACTTAATCTTGTACGCATACTCGGGTTCAGGAACAAACAACCAATACGTTTATTAGCGCCAAGTGATTTGTCGGAAAACGGGTTTGTCTTATACGCCAATGCAGCCAAAACTAACGCATCGATCTTGCTTACATCATTAACTGAAATGAACTGTTTCAATTTTCGAAGATTTATTTTTTACTAAGCTTTTGTATTACTATCATCATCTGTTGCGTCGCACACATCATCGTTCTGTTCATTACGCAGCTTTGATAGAATGCTGATTTATTAACCTGCCTTCCGGCAGGCAGGGATGATTATGATATTTTATGATTTCATCCGCGTGAATCATAACGATCATAAAATATCTGCGTGCCATCAGTCCTGCCCTGCCAGGATCCCTATTTCCTCCTTTATCGAATCAATAAACTGCTCCGCATCTCTTTTCTTTAAGGCCAATGAGGGAAGCAGCCTTATCACATTTGGCTTTGATTCTCCGGTAAATATTTTTTGATTCCAAAGTAAATTCTTCTTCAGATCTTTTAATTCTTCCGGTACATCAAAACCGATCATCAAACCCCTGCCTCTGACATTTTTCAATTCAGGAATTGTTTCCAATTCATCTCTTAAGTATTTTCCGATTAAGGTAGCGTTACCCATTAGCTTTTCTTCTTCCAATACTTCAAGAACCGCTACTGCAGCAGCACAGGCAAGATGATTGCCACCGAATGTAGTTCCAAGCTGGAAATGTTTTGGTTTGATATGCGGTGCAATGATAATGCCTGCAACAGGAAACCCATTTCCCATTCCTTTCGCCATTGTATAAATATCGGCATTCACCCCGGCAAAATCATGACTGAAAAACTTACCGCTTCTTCCATAACCGCATTGTATGCTGTCGGCAATATATGCAGCTCCGTATTCATCACACAGTACTCTTATCTTTTGAAGAAATGAATTTTCCGCAACATTAATTCCACCAACACCTTGTATACCCTCAATGATAACAGAAGAAATCTGTTTACCATTTTTTTCAAAGCATTCCTGCAATGCTTTCTCGTCATTCAACGGAAGAAAGATCACATTATCAGTCTCATTTACAGGAGCGATATAATTTTTATTGTCGGTTGCAGCTACCGCCAGCGATGTTCTTCCATGAAAAGACTTGCTGAATGCTACTATTTTATTTCTTCCATTATGAAAGGATGCCATTTTCAAAGCATTCTCATTTGCTTCAGCGCCGCTGTTACAAAGAAAAAGCTGATAATCTTCTTTGCCGGAAACCTTTCCAAGTTTGGTAGCAAGTTCTTGTTGTAAAGGAATTTTTATTGAATTGGAATAGAACGCAATTTTCTCCAATTGCTCTTCAATTCTTTTCACCCAATGCGGATGGGTATGACCTATACTAATAACAGCATGACCACCATACAGGTCTAGATACTGCTCACCATTATCGTCCCATACATAAGATCCTTTTGCTTTTACAATAGTTACATCATTGATGGGGTATACGTCGAATAAGTTCATAGCTCACTAACCGCTTTTACGGATTTTTTGGTTTTGTGTTTAAAAATAATTTGCTTTTAAATTAAGTCCTGTTGTTTCGTCTAATCCAAACATCAGGTTCATATTTTGCACTGCTTGTCCACTGGCTCCTTTTAACAGGTTGTCTGTAACCGAGTGTAAAACCAGCATGCTGCCAACTTTTTCCAACTGGATAATACATTTATTTGTATTCACCACCTGCTTCAGAAATAATGGTTCTTTTGTTATATGTGTAAACGGGTGACCGGCATAAAAATCTTCATAAAACTTATTCAGTTCAATCAGGCTTTCGTCACAACGAACCTGTGAGCTGACAAAAATGCCTCTTGTAAAATCCCCACGCCAGGGCACAAAGTTTACAGTGATATCGCCCGATGATTGTAATTGTTTTAAGGATTCACCAATTTCTCCAAGATGCTGATGCGTTAAAGTTTTATAAGCCTGTATATTATTTTCTCTCCAGCTAAAATGTGAAGTGAAACTTAAACTTTGCCCGGCGCCGGTGCTCCCGGTAATGCCGGTTGTATAAACGTCTTTTAACAAACCAGCTTTAGCGAGAGGTAATAAACCCAATTGAATAGTTGTAGCAAAACATCCGGGGTTAGCGACATTGTTTGCTTTTTTGATCTTATCCCTGTTCAATTCCGGAAGCCCATAAACAAAGCTGCGATTTTCAAGCTTTGAGCTTTGAGACAAACGAAAGTCATTTGCTAAATCGATAACCTTGGTCTTATCTGAGATTTTGTTTTCTGTCAAGAATTTTTTCGACTCGCCATGGCCAAGACATAAAAACAAAACATCAATATCCTCATTCAATTCTCCTGAAAATTTTAATTCAGTGTCTCCAAACAAATCCTGGTGAATAATATGTACAGGCATACCTGCATTGCTGCGGCTATGAATAAAAGAAACAGATACACCCGGATGATGAATCAATAAACGAATGAGTTCGCCACCCGTGTAACCTGCTCCGCCGATTATACCAACGTTAATTGCCATGTCATCTTTTTTTAATGATCAATAATTATTAATTAATAATTATTGATTATTGTCTTTATTAACTGCATTCCAAATACTTGTTTGGTTGCCGAATATTTTTGAAAACCCTCTTACATCATCGCCGGTAAAACCAGTATTCATTTCCCCATATTTACCAAACTTGCTGCTCATCAGGTCATATTTACTTTCGATACCGGTAATCTGGAAGCGATAAGGCATCAATTGAACAAATACATCGCCGGTTACATGCTGCTGGCTGTTTTCTAAAAATGCTTCAATATC
>Ga0070698_100008255_pt1 | contig 11260 bp, 14 predicted proteins | sample KBSK1502metaG_FD_65477 | JGI IMG/M metagenome (GOLD analysis project Ga0070698, IMG submission 65477) | Corn, switchgrass and miscanthus rhizosphere microbial communities from Kellogg Biological Station, Michigan, USA - KBS K1-50-2 metaG | ecosystem: Host-associated > Plants > Roots >...
CTGGACGCATCTCGCGTCAACGCATTGGTATTCCTGCCGGGCAGCCTTGGTATTTGTGCCGTGTCCAGGGTCGATCCCATTCAGCCACCGACCAACCGGGGCCTTCCAGCGTCAGCGTCGCGATCAGGAGCGCGATGCGAACGACGTAACTGGATGGCAGCACATCGAGTTTCTTGACGGTCTGCAGGAAGTTGAGCACCCAGAATTGCCCGCTGTACCAAACACAGCCCTGCCCCAGCTCGACGATACTGGCGATCACGGCGCCCCGGATGTTCCGGCTCAGGAAGGCCTCGCGCCAGGGGTTGGTCGCGGCGTGGCCCTTCGCCTCGATGAACGGGTTCCGCCAGCCCCACTCGTTGAACGCGTCAACATCGAGGTAGCTTCGCCTTCCGATGATCACGGTCAACCACACCACGATGCCAAGCGTCGGCGATGTCTGAAGCCACCCGGTGTAGTAGCCGCGCTTCCCGTCCGCGATGTGCTCGGCGACCTAAACGTGATGGCGCCGCCCGGTACTCTCCGCCGAGGCCCAAGCCCTGGATCAGACGCAGGGCGAACAGCAGGATCGCCGCCGCGAGGCCAATCGGCGCGTAGGTGGGAACGAACCCGATGGGAGCGGTCGAAATGCCCATGCCGCTCAGGGTGATCAGGGACGTGTACTTGCGCCCGACCTTGTCACCGAGGCATCACGATCAGGGCCAGACTTCCGAAGATGTAGAAGTCGTATCACTCAATGACGTTCCCCGCCCCGGCGGCGATGACCACGCGGCGGAGTTCCTTGAGAGGCAGTTCCGCTGCCGGCATGGCGTCCCCTTAGATGGTCTGGACGAGGTGATCTCTACCCCCGACCCGCTATCGCGGCGCTGGGCTCTGAACCTTGCCGATCCGCGGCCGACGCCTGCCGCTGGGCTGCTCCTCTCGAACTCGCTTGACGACGATCTCCTCCGTCGGCGGTGACTCCACCACGTCCGACGCCAGACGCAGCTTGAAGCCGACGAAATGTCCGAGGCCGGCTTTGGTGCCGCTCGGCAATACCAGTCGATCGAAGAGGAAGAACGAACGCTTGTACTGAAGGACCTGGCCGGGCAGGAGAAGATCGACCTCGCGATGTGATGTCTCCGCAGCGGCCACGATCTCGAGGCGACACCCCTTGTGGGGGATGCAGGCGATCTCCATGCAGTCGCCGAAGAGAGCGGCGCCGTAGTAGTCAGACCACATGACCTCCATGGTCTCACCTTCCTTGGCGGCGTGACGCGGGATGGGCACCCGACAATATGCTCCCATGGCTTCTCCTCCGCACCGCGGTCGGGCGGCAGCGAGTCACGGGCTCGGGCCGCTCCAGGACCGGCATTGGGGCCTGCGCACGGGGCAGTTCGGAGGGCCACGTAGAGACGAACCCCCTGGCCAGCCAGTCGTATGGTTGACGAGTGCATCGAGAGGTTGTCCGGGGATCCGATCCAGGAGCATCATCACCTTTCCCGGTGACGGTTGAACCCAAAGACAGGCCGACTCTGCGCCCCGCCATCCGAGGTTGTCAAGCCACTTGCGAACTTCATCATTTCGGGTCGTTGTACCAAAGCGATTTCGATCGTCTCAGACGGGTCAGGGCCGCCTTGACAAATGTGAATCGGCACGCCCTAGTCTTCCGCGTTGCGACAGCACCGCCTTCGCCATTAGCGTTGGCCGGTCGAAAAAGTTCGGGCCCCCTTTAGCATCAGCGGATCGACCACGAGCCGATCCTCGGCCCGCGCGCCGGGCTGACGACGGGACAACTCCTGGACGACCAGCCGCATGACGGCATCCCGCAACTCTGGCGTGGGCACGGTTCCCGTGATCGCGAGGATGAATGGTGAGCGGCGCCAGAACGATCCGACCGCGAAGGCCGTGATCGGCAAGCCCACGAGCGACGGATCCAGCACCAGAGCGTCGGAGATCTGCGACTGGAGCGACACGGCCTCATCCTCGCGCTTGCGCTTCCGGTCGAACAGCTTGATGGCGACGCCGATCGCCAAGAGCATGACGAGCACCACCGCTAGGATGGCAACGGATCCTCCCGACGCAGAGGGGGACTCTGTCGTCCCGGCTGGGCCGACCCCAGCGGTTTGCGCGTCGGCGCGGGCCGGGAAGGCCAGCAGTGGAAGCAAGCGGGAGATGAGATGAGCGGGTTGCGTGCCTCTCATGGCGATCCTCCCCTGTCAGTCGAGTTCGAGGCCAGAAGGGTTGCTGTCACCAAAACTGAGGGGCTGTCTAGGACCCGAGTTTGGGGCCTCCTCGCCCCTGCGAGCCGGACGGTTCCCACTCGGTAGGTGGCCGCAGGCTCGGCGGGTCGGCGAGACCCGGCAAATGGACGCTCCACCGATGCGGGCAGCTCTGGTCGATCCCGCCGCGTTCGACTGCGAGAGCTCCGCCACAGCTACGCCACAGGAGTGTCCCACCGCCACAGAACTGCCTCATCTGCTGCCCGTCGAGCTCCCGGGGCACGGCTCGCGCGTGGCGCCCGGCTCTCGGGGAACCGCTCGACCACGCTGATCGGGTTCCAGCCGGGCCAACGCGAACGCAGGACCATCCCAGCCTCAAATCGTCGGCGCTACATGTACTCTGGGGCGGACCACGATTTCGTTCAGCACATCAGCGACACCCGGAATTGCCCGGACGATGTTGTACGCGGTCTCCCGCTGGTCCTCCCGATCCACCATTCCGCCGATCAACACGTAGCTGCGGCTGCTGCTCACTGCGAGGCCCAACGTGCGCGTGGCTGGCTCCGCCAGCAGCGCGACCTTCGCTTGGGCGACGATGCTCTGGTCCGTGAGCTGCTGCCGAGATTCGGCTGTTCCGACAAATCTGTGGGTTTCGAGCAGCGCGCGAATCGTTTGGACCGCTGTCTCAACCGTAATCTGGTCGGTGTTCAGCACCATGTGGTAGCCGAGTGGATCATTCCAGTCAATGGCGTACAGGAACCTGATGCGCGCGGCACGCTCGTGGTCTGTCCGCCGCACGAAGTCGAGCGCCGCGTCATATGTGAGCCCGTCGCGCTGATGGACACGCTGGGCCCGCACGGGTTCTGGGGCGTCCATTCTGACTCGCAGCACATGCGGGATGCCGCGCAGGAAAAAGGCCGCCCCTCGGCCACAGAGCACGACATTGTCGCGGGCAGCCATCTCCAGGAGGCTCGCCTCGACCGCTGCCACGTAGGGGCGCTCGCTGTGCCTCAAGCGCTCCAGGAGTTTCGGTCGCTCCTCAGTGACATGGATCAGCGTGAGCAAGTCTTCGTGAAAACGCTTGGCGGCGACCGCGATGATCTCGCGGTCAGCGAACTGAAGCGTAAGCGTTCGCGCCAGTGCAAGCCCGACCTCGTCGCCGAGGCTTCCAGTGGTAGAAGAGATCGCTACGGTGCTCATTGCTGGCCTCCCTGCCGTCGAATCTGACCGGCATCGTCAAGCAGATGCCCAACCCATTACTTTGCTGCTATGGCTCAGGGACACCGAGCCACTACGGGCTTAGGCCACGTGCTTGCCTATCAGCGGGTCGACCACCATCCGATCCTCGGCCCGCGCGTCAGGCTGACGACGGGACAACTCCCGCTCAACCAGTCGCATGACTGCATCCCGGACCTCCGGCGTGGGTACTGGTCCCGTGACCGCGACCACCACTGATGAGTGTCGCCAGAGGGACCCCCTCGCGAAGGCCGCGATCGGCAAGCGCGTGAGCGACGGCTCGAGAAGCAGCGCTTCGGAGACTAGCGACTGGAGAGACAATACTTCTGCCTCACGCCGGCGCTTGAGGTCGTAGAGCTTGATGCCGACTACGATCGCCAGCAGCATCGCCAGCAGTAGCGCCACCTCCATGCCTGTGCCAGCGATGGTTCCGCCCGCAGCGGAGGATGTTGGGGGCGCGGCGGGCGCGGCCATCGCCCGGATCGGGAACGCGAGCAGCGGAAGCAGCCGGGCGATGAGGTTGGCGGATCGAGTGGCTCTCATCCGAGATTCCCGATATGGACTCATCCCCGCCTCCTGTCGTGGTGTGCGCCTAGGCCAGGCTCCTCTCAGCTCACGGAGCGCTTCCCGCTTCAGCACGCCCAGACGTCAGACAACCCCAGCTCTGTCGTTAGGACGCCAGAATCCTCCTCCCGCGCGTGCCCAGGGGGCGAGCGGCGGGCCCGCAGAGTCGAAAGCCTGCGCTCACGTTGCACCTGATCCCCCGCGTCTTCGGAGGTCTCCTCGTGAGCTCCTGAGGGCTGGATCATTCGGCTGTAGAGCATGCCCTCTCCATCGACGATGGTCGAAGGGAGACCCGCCACCAGAATACGGCGCTCGGGTCCACCGCATCTTCTCGTCGATGCCGGTGATCGGTCCCGTGAACATGCATCCCGCTTCGTGGCGGACTGGCTGGCCCGCGCGCGTGAGGATAGGTGGGGCAGGTTACCCGATCCCGGGGCATCAGCGCCTCCTGAGAGCCGGACCTGATCAGGTCGAGCCAACTCTCCCTACTCCGTGGTTGTCAAGCCGACGTAGGCCGCTGCCGTATGCTGCTTCCTTCGCTTCGGATGGCTTTGGCCAGGAAGCCTCCGACTCAATGGCCGTGAACCCCAGGTAGCTTGTGATACCGATCTGCCGGCCAATGATGTTACCTGACGAACTCCAATCGCAGATCCCGTGCCACAGAGCCATTCGCTTGTATCGAGAGCACTCCTCCGTAGAAGCCATCAAGCCTGGCTGGGTATGGCTGCAATCCTTGCAGATCCGCCGTCGGGTGTAGTCGGACTCGCATCGGGAAGTCCCTGCCTTCTATCGCACGCGATACTCATCCGCGTCTCCGTAACCCATTTCTTCGTGAAGGTCATTGATGGCCCGTGCCGCCGCATCAGCAGCAGCATAGCTGCAAGGACTGCAGATTTACTGGCGGCGCGGCGGAGTGTCTCCTCCCATCTCCTGGCAACTAGTCGGCACCGCGTGGCCAGATTGTGTGGCACGGGCCATGCGCGTTACCGGGATAGAGCCTCAAGACGCAGGGACGTGATTCCAAGGAGGGCACAGGAAGCCACCCCTCAACCCGGTGGCGGCCCTCAGCCAGCGCCCAAGCGGCCGACGCCAGGCCAGCACCACCCCGGCCACGCCCGGCTCGCAGCCCTTGTACGGAAACGGGGCCGCTGGGGCGGGTACCGCATCGTGGTGGGCGGCCCGCCCCTCGCCGCCGGGATCGCGAGAGTTCACCTCCGGTCCGCCACGCAGGCCCGCAGCAAGCCCTCCAGCAGCACCGCGAACGCGTGGAGTCCGATTGGCTTGCCCACATAGGCTGTTGCTCCGGCCTCGAAGGCCCGCCGCCCAGTGCCATCGGCGGGCGATCCCGTCACAATGATGATGACGGGCGGCATGCGAGTCCCACGAGCGATGCGGACGACATCGAGGCCGTCCCCGTCACTAAGCCGGACGTCGACAACGACTAGTCGAACCCGTTCACAGGCGAGATATCTAAGCGCCTCCTGCCGGCTTCGAGCGCTGAACACCCGACAGCCGAAACGCTGCAGCAACCGCTCGTAGGACGCGAGAAGCTCCGAATCACTGTCCACCACGAGAACGGGAGCAAGCGCAATCCCACCCTCACGTTCGAATCGTGAAGGGATCTGCCTTCCCATTGGGGCATTCATTGCGACCGACTGTGAGGCGCGGACATGTTGCGCCCGCCTCGACCCAACTTGGCTGACGCACTGGGTGATCGTGGCGTCACAGTCGAAGCCGGACACTTCGCGTACTCGGCAATGATCGGCCCGAATATCAGAACACTCCGCACGACCATCATCTTCCCACTCGGCATCATGAACGGCTCGCCCGCAACACATGAACCATACATGCCCTCTTTACCTGGCAAGCGACGTGCCAGGGCACACGTGCCATCTTGAGCGCTCGAACAGGAACACGCTCCGGAGGGAAGGCCGATGCATCGGAGCGCGTACCTACCGGAGCCACTGGAGGAATCACGGACGTGTCTCGCCGGATCAGATCAAGTCCGTGCGCTGACATCGGCCGGTGCACGCCGTCGCGAGATCCCATCGTCCGACTATCCACTGCACTTCTTGCAGGCGACTGACCGAGCTCCGGGCCACCCGACGAAGAGATTCCTCCGTCACTGCACACGCAACGTGGATTGGTATGAAGAATGCTGGCCGACAAGACTGTGGGCAGCTACTTCGGCAGGTCGCGAATTCCTTTGGGAGCGCTCGAAGGGATGTTTACCGCCGCGAGTATTGTCGCATGGTGGACACGGTCGAACACCACTACGTCGACAGCCAGTTCAATGATTCTCACGGCGCCTGGCGCGGACAGTGCCTGCCGGCCTTCTATTCTTTCGCTGCGGGGGACGTCTCCTCAGCGGTCCGGCTGTTGAACGACCTGCTCAGGCAGCAACCAGTGAATCGACGCCTCCACCGCTTGATCGGTCTTGTATACGTCTCTCAGGGGCGTTTGCGTGGAGCCACGAAACACCTGGAACTCGCACGCCGCCTCCTCCGACGGGAACGGGCATCCCCTTGTAGCCTGCAACACGCGCTCTACGTTCACCTGGAGAGCGGCTTCTTGCACTACACCCTGCTCTCCCTGTACTTCAGACTCGGCCGGCCGCAGGCCGCGCGCGCGCTCGTGGAAGAGGAGCGGTTCAATCTCTAGCGCACACTCCATGGGACAACGAGGCGGGGGCAACATGATTGAGCAGCAGCGTCGTCGAGAGTTCGAGACCAAGACGGACGTCGAGGCACTGGCAGAGCATGCCCGGGCTCTCGAGAGTGTGGGAATGTTCGAACGTGCGCTCGCGGTATGGCGGGACGTGCTGCAGCGTGACGGCAACTCTCTTCCGGCGTGGGAAGCATTGAGCCGACTCCGTGCGGCGCTATCTCAGCAAGAATGGGAAGACATACCCTCATGACGGTTCCGCGCTCACCCTCGGTGAACCTGATGCATAGCGCCGCATGCGTGGGCGCTGACTCAATGTCTGTCGAGCCTGCGCCTGCCACGTGTGACCCAATCGCCGCGCACCTGCGTGTGCTCTCTGAGCACATCGGCTCACGTCCGGCTGGTACGGAGAAAGTCGGAGAAGCGCGCCGATACATCGAGCGAGTGATCCGCGGCCTTGGCGGCTCACCGGAGACTCAGCCGTTCTCGATGGTTGTTCCCCGGTATCAGCACTGCACGCTCATGACGGATACCGGGCGGGCGATCCGGTGTCTCCCGGCGCTGGGCTCGGCCTCGACACCGGGAGTGCTCCGGGCAATCCCGAACCCATGGCGGGACGGCGCGCCGGGTGAGGCGCAAGCCGACCATGAGGGCGGGTTTCTCCTGTGTCCCATAGGGCCCAGCCCGGTGGGCGCCTATACGCGGCGGGCATCCGAGCGCAAGACAGCCGGGGTCATTCTCTATCATCCAGATGTCCCGGACCTCTATTCTGAGGTGCTCCCGCGCCGCGACGACGGTGTGCCCTGCGTGACGGTGCGCCGCGCCGACGCCGAGTGGCTCGCTCAGGAACAGGTTCCCGTCCGATTGAATGTCGCATGCGCACGTCTCAAGATCACATGCGCGAACATCCAGGTGGAAGTGGGAACAGTCGGTCGCCCCGTTCTGCTGCTGGCCCACTACGACACGCGAACCGCGAGTCCAGGAGCCCTGTGCAATGCCTCCGGCACGGCGGTCTTGCTCGAACTGCTCAGCCGATTGCGCGGGTGGACCGGACCGCGAATCCTGCTAGGTTTCCTTGATGGTGAGGAGCTCAGCGCAGCGGGCTCCCGGCATTGCCGTGACGTCCTTCACGCGATGGGCACCTTGAAGCGCCTGCGCGGGGTCATCTATGTCTCCGAGATCGGTCTGCAAAGCACTACTGCACTCTCGCCGCAGAGGGACTCAGCGTTGCAACGATCCAGCATAGCCGGGCAGTCTCATCTCATGACGGTCGCGAAGCAATGTGTTGTCGACGGGAAGATCGCCCTCTCTGTGGAGGCCCAGGATCCCGGAAACACTCCTGGGATCTGGTCGTGCCCGACGATCGGCCTCGCGGGGCCCCCGGCGTCCATGCGTCACACGAGCGCGGATCGGCCAGACTTCATTCACCCGGAGGATCTATCAGCCACTGCTGCCATACTCGATCGCTTGGTACGGGCCTTGTGACACCGGAATGAGGGGTGGCGTCGTCATGGCGCATGGGAAGGAGCCCCTAGATGGACATTCGTGAGGCAGATCCCGGAGACGTGCGGACGGACGCCGAGGGACAGTCAGGTCTTCTCTCCCAGCTTCCCCCTCGGCGAACGCTCTCCTCAGACTTTGGGAGAGGCTCGATATCCTCAACCGTCGACGTTCATTGAGCAGCTTGAGCACATCGGCTATCGGCCTGACGGTCCAGTCGTGGGCGGTTCATTCTTCGCCGGTTCAGGGCCGCGGTTCGTCAAGCGTTTGAACGCTGGGGTCACGGTCAGGACGCGCGCGCGGCGGTGCGTAGCCGGCGCGCGTGACGAGTGCTACACTCCGCGCTGGGAGGTCAGACGCCCTGGAACTCCGGGCTCGGTGTCTTCTCTGCTCACTCGTCGCCGACCTCCACGAGGGACCGCTCGTCGGGCGGCCAAGACGCCCCGAAATCCCGTTCACCTGGGATCTGCTAACCCGCTGACCATGTTTCGGCCAGCACCTTCTCGCGCGGTCTGGCGCGCACTCCCGCTCCCGTTACTTCTGTCGGCATTGGGTCTTTTGGCTCTGGTGCTCGCCACCGTCCTCGTCGGAGCGAAGTATGCGGCGCATGTCCTCGAAGACGCGCCGATTCCTGCGGCCGGAACAAGCTTGACGAACCAGGGGATCGTGCTCGCCCTCCTGTTCTTGCTGCCGGCCCTCGGGGTCCTCGGGTTCGTGACCCTTCAGAATTACGTCGCGGTCACTCGGAGATTTGAGCGGTCCAAGACGCTGATGCGCAACATCCTCGACACCATCCCGACCGGTGTGCTCACCATCGATTCTCACGCGATGCTGACCTCCTTCAACCGGGCCGCCGAACGGCTCTTGGGGTTTCCGTGCTCCGCCGCCGTTGGACGTCCCGTTGACGACCTGAGGGTCGTTGCCCCTGAGTTCGTCGCGTGGGTCCATCCGCGTCTCGCGGGCGATTGCCAAACTCGGGAGGCCGAGCTCTCGCTCGCGCGCGGCGGCGATCAGCGTGTGACTCTGCGCGTCTGGGCTTCCGATCTACAGGGCGCCCGTGGGGAGCCAGAGGGCCTCGTTGTCCTCTTCCGCGATGTCACCGAGATCAACCGGCTGGAGCTGCAGCTGCGGCGTGCGGACAAGCTGGCCGCGCTCGGCACCTTGGCGGCGGGCGTGGCTCACGAGGTCAAGAATCCCCTCCATGCCTTGAGCCTCAATCTCCACCTCCTCTCCCAGGAATTGGCCGCTCCTCAACGGTCAGACGCCGAGGTCGTCGGGTATTTAGACATCCTTCGTGCAGAGATCCAACGGATTCATCGGATCGTCGAGAACTTCCTGCGCTTCGCACGACCTCCGATCCCGGACACGAAGCCCATCGATCTCAACGGAACGATCGAGCGGGTCCTCTCCCTCGTGGCCTACGAGGCCGCCGCCCGCGGTCTCGTGGTTCAGGCCGAGCTAGATCCCAGTCTCGACTCCATTCCAGCCGACGAGGGGCAACTCTCTCAGGTGTTCTTGAACGTCACGATCAACGCGCTCCAGGCCATGCAAGCGGGCGATTCGCTCACCGTCCGCACGCGTGTTGACGGCCCGTTCGTCGAAAGTCTCTTCACGGACACGGGAGAAGGCATCCGCCCGGAGCATCTTCCGCACCTCTTCGATCCCTATTTCACCACGCGCCCTGCGGGAGTCGGGTTGGGCTTGGCCATCGCCCACCGCATCGTCGAGGGTCACCACGGCACGATCGACGTGCACAGCGAGCCCGGCATCGGCACCGCGGTGGTCATCCGGCTGCCTCGCGCGGGACCGAGCCGCGACGGGCACGACGAGTCATAATGCCTGCGCGCATCTTGGTCGTCGACGACGACCTCAACGGACGCACAGCTCTCGGGCGAATTCTTGAGAAGCTTGGCTATGAGGTGACGGTGGCCGAGAGCGGGGACCAGGCCTTGAGTCTGCTCCACGAGGCGTCGTTCAACCTCGTGGTGACCGATCTGAAGATGGTTGGGGCCAACGGCATCGAGGTCCTTCGTGCGGTGAAGCAGTCCCATCCGGACACGGAGACCATTCTCCTCACCGCCTACGGCACGGTTGAGAGCGCCGTGGAAGCCATGAAGTTCGATGCCTACGACTACCTCACGAAGCCGGTGGAGCCAGAGGGGCTCACGCGCGTGGTGGCGAAGGCGCTCGAGCATGGGGCGCTGCGGGCCGAGGTGCGCCAGTTGCGGGAGCACATCAACGTCCACAAGGCCTTCTACCATATCGTCGGTAGAAGCCTCCAGATGCGTAACGTCTACGAACAGGCTCGCCAAGTGGCCCCGACCCTCGCCACCGTATTAATCAGTGGAGAGTCAGGGACCGGCAAGGAACTTGTGGCCCACGCCATTCATGCCGCCAGTCCCCGCGGAGACGGCCCCTTCGTGACCGTCAACTGCGGCGCGTTGCCTGAGACCCTGTTGGAATCCGAGCTCTTCGGCTACGAACGGGGTGCCTTTACCGGAGCGGTCACCCCGCGTCCCGGCAGGATCGAGCAAGCCGGTGGTGGGACGCTCTTCCTGGATGAGGTTGCCGAGATGAGTCCCAAGACACAAGTGGATTTCCTCCGGGTGCTGCAGGAGCGGGAGGTCCGACGGTTGGGGGGAACACACTCGATCATTGTCGACGTCCGCTTCATCGCCGCAACGAATAAGAATCTCGAGGAGGCGGTCCGGTCGGGCACGTTCCGTGAGGATCTCTACTACCGTCTCGCGGTGATCCCCATCTCCCTTCCTCCCCTACGGGAACGCCCGGACGACATTCCGCTCATCGCCGTCGTGTTCCTCCGGGAGCTCTGCAGAAAGTATGGGCGAGAAGAGAAGGTGCTGGCCCCGGCAACCCTCCAGGCCTTGCAGGCACACGCGTGGCCGGGAAATGTTCGCGAGCTTCAGAATCTCATCGAGCGGCTGGTGATCACCGTGCACGAACAGGTCGTGCGACCCGTTCACCTCCCGTCGACGATCCTCACGGGCGACCACGTCGAGCGCAGTATCACCGTGCCGCTGGGTATTCCCCTCCATGTGATGGAGGAGCAACTCATTCGGAAGACCTTGGCCCATCTG
>Ga0070698_100008257_pt1 | contig 11259 bp, 10 predicted proteins | sample KBSK1502metaG_FD_65477 | JGI IMG/M metagenome (GOLD analysis project Ga0070698, IMG submission 65477) | Corn, switchgrass and miscanthus rhizosphere microbial communities from Kellogg Biological Station, Michigan, USA - KBS K1-50-2 metaG | ecosystem: Host-associated > Plants > Roots >...
GGCCTCCGTACCCGGGCGGACGACCGCGTCGTAGTCCTCCGCCAGACGCAGGCGCGCCACGTCTCCCACCGACGCGCCGCCCACGAGCCGCTGGTTCGGCGTGATCGGGACGGCGTTGGTCGCGCCCGGAACGATCAGCCACATCTTGTTCCCCGACGTCAGGATCTTCCGGCCGCTGTTCTTGCCTCCTCGGAACACGATCAACCCGCGCTCGCGCCCCTTGACGTACACATCGAAGTCGGCCGTGCCCGTGACCTTCCCGCCCTCGATCTGTGTGGCCCGGGCCGTGATCACCGCTTCTTCGAACGCGTTGCGCGCCGCGTCGACGTTGGCGAGCCATTGATGGGCGTCGGCCGTCTCCCCCGAAGAAGAGGCGAAGGTCGACGAAAACAGGAGCACCAGCACCAGCACGACTTTCCGCATGGATCAGATCAACAGCAAGCCTCGTACCCGTCTTCCGGATCCCTCAAGTCGAGAGTCGAAAAGTCGAGCGAGCCGGGCGTGTCAGCTCATGGGATCGCCAGCACAAAGGCCGGCGAGAGCTTGCCAAAGATCTTCCCGTTTCTGTCGGCCACAGGGAGAGCCGCTGCGCTCTCCGTCGTCGCGCACTGGTTATGCAGGAGGAGACGGGAACGAGGACCCTCGAGAAGGACGGTGGCTCCCGGGAGCATCAAGTCTCGGCCCCCCAGAACGAAGACGCGTTTGGGCGAATCCCATATCTGCAAAAATGCGTCCGCCGTCAGAAAAAGTTCCGGAGCGTCGCCGCGGCGAAAACCAAAGCGGAGCTCCGGGCCAGGTCCTCCGAGGACCTCAGTCGATCGGCCGGTATAGAACGTGATCCCGCAGCCTTCCTCGTAATCTTCGGCCACCACCAGCCGGGCGCCGGGCGCCCAATTCCGACGGACGATCGCGGCGGCCGCTCGCTGAGATCGATCCTCGGCCACGAGTCGCATCCCTCCATCCGCCAGACCGAGGATGGGCACGGCGCCGGCGACCCAGAGCGCAAGCGCGAGCCGGCGGCGTTCCGTCCGCAACGCGAGGAGAGTCATGGCGCCCAGAAGCAAGAGAACGATCGGAAAGGGCCGGGCCCTTTGAAGGAGCTCTCCCCCAAACACCATGGCGCTGCCCGGATGCTCGAGGAAGTACTCGCGATAATAGCCGTCGAGGTAGGAAACCAGACCGGTCAGCGCGGCCGAGCCATCCCTCGCCGAGAGAAACACAATCGGGACCGCGACCAACCCGATTCCGGCCACGATCAGGCCGGGCACCAGGACGGACCGGGCTCGGCGCCCGCTGATCAGGAATCTCCGCCAACCGGAGCCCAAAATCACCGCCAGCGCCGGAAAGGCCGGTAGCGCGTAGTACTCCATGCGAGAACCGGTCAGCGTGAAGAAGAGCAGAATCCCGATCGACCAGATCCAAGGGAGCGCCAGTCTTCGACGCCACCGTCCAGCGCGACGAGGCAGCGCGCCCGGAAGAAAAAGAAACCAGGGGAACAGCCAGAGCAGCGTCGACGTCCAGAAGGCGGGCACCGAGAGAGGCGTGTAGTTGATCGGATCGCGACGGCCCAGGAATCGAGCAATCTGCTCGTTGATGAAATAGAAGCGAAGAAACTCCGGGTCCTGCCAGGCCAGAAGAATGTGCCAGGGCAGGAAGACCACGGCAACGATCGAGAGGCCAAGCCAAGGGCGCAGCCGGGCTACGAAGTCTCGGCCGCCGAGAAAGAACGCGTACCCGGCGGCCGCGGCGAGAGGAAAAAAGAGGCCAATCAGTCCTTTGGTCAGCCCGGCAAGTGAAGCCCCCAGGTAAAACATCAGGGGCCCGGCAACAGATGCCTGCCGGCGGGTCATCCTCGCCAGGCCCAGGAGCGAAACGCTCAACCAGAGAACGAGCAGCGTATCGGTGAAAAGAAAACGACCGAAGAGAAAGGGGCCAAGTGAGGTCGCGTAGATGAGGGCGGCAAGCGGGGCGGTCTTTCTCCCGATCAGCTCGAAGGCCAGTAGAAAGGTGGCCAGGACCGTCCCGATGTACGCCAAGGCGCTCGGCAGCCGAGAGGCAAACTCGGTGAACCCGAAGAGCCGGTACGAGGCCGCAACTGCCCAATAGGTCAGCGGCGGCTTTTCGTAGTAGCGGGCATGATTGAAGTGAGGCTGAATCCAGTCGCCGCTCTCGAGCATCTCTCGGGCAATGAGCGCGTAGCGGGCCTCGGCCGGACTGATCAGTGGACGCGCGCCGAGACCCGAAAAGGCGAGAACTGCGGCCAGAAGAAGGCACCCGGCCAAAGAGACAAAAAACGCGCGCCGAGATCCGCTGTTCGGCCGGGCAACCAGGTTGGGGACCTGTGGAAGCCGCGCTACGACAGCCTGCATCCCACAGCCGCGAAAACGCCCCCCTCGCCGCCGAGCGCGCGCATCCACGAAAGCTGCGCCATCACGCCCTCGACCGACCAGTCGTCTTCCGACTGCGCGAAGAGCTCGTCCGACTCGCCGGCGAGGAGCGCGCTGGGAAAGGCGCGCACGTATTCGACGGCATTGTCCCGGAACCAAGCTTGCACTTCGCGAAGTGTATACCGGTGCTCCTCGACGTGTTGATATTGGTCGCGCAGCCACGCCTCGCGTCGGGCCGGTTCGGCGCGACGGTCATTCAAGATAGGATCCCAGGGAATCCAGCGAAACCCGGTCAGGCGGGCCACGGCGCGCCGCAAGCGCATCGGCAGGCGCGCATAGGTGTTGTAGAGCCCGATCACCAGAATGCCGCCCGGCCGAACGAGGCGCGCCACGGAGGCGAAGGATGCCCGTGGATCGGGCGTATGGTGCAGCACGCCCGAACAGATGACGACGTCGAACGCCTCGCGCGAGAGTCCCGGCGCGCGGAGATCTGTCTCCACGAAATAGACGTCGCTCAATCCGTAGCGGACGGCCGCTTCCCGCGCCAGTTCGAGAGACGGGCGCGCCAGATCCGCGCCCACGACGGTGCGGTCCGCACTCGCCAGAAAGAGGCTCAACTGGCCGGTCCCGCAGCCCAGCTCCAGCACGAGCGCGTCGCCCGGAATCGATTCGTCCAGCCGACGCGCGAACTCGCTCCGGGCGGCTCGGGCGCGCAACGCCGAGAGGCTGTCGCGCCGCGGGTAGCCCGGGAAAGGCGCGCGAGCGTAGAACTGGCGCACCCGCTCGGTCCGGGCATCCGAAGGAATGCGAAGATCGGGAATCCCGCCCGGAGCGCAATACTGCGCGCCGCAGGCGGCGCAACGCAGTTGCGTCAGGGCGCCACCGCCGCAACGCGGGCAGCCCAGAAGATCCTCAAAAGATGGCATAGATAAACGGCGCCAGGGCCTCGACGGCGGCCGCCATCACCAGCACCAGTCCCGTCACGCAGAGGAAGACGAGCAGCGGCACCATCCACTTGCGCCCCGATTCGCTGCGCCACAGTCCGCGCGCGCCCTCCGCGATCGTGGGGAAAGCGCTTCCCAGGACCAGCAACGTCCGCGTGAGCTTGCCCCGGCGCCGGATCATGCGACGGCCTCAGGCGCGACCTGCGCCGCGCGCGGCTTGGCGACAATTGTTTCGCCCGCGACCAGGAGGTCGATTCCGGAACGGCGAAAGGTCGAATACCCCTCGATGGCGCGGTTGACGATCGGGTCACCGGCCAGGTTGAAGCTGGTGTTCAGGAGCACGGGAATGCCGGTCAAGGCGCCGTACGCTTCCAAAAGCGAGTGGAACCGCGGGGCCATCTTCCGATCCACCGTTTGCACGCGCGCGGTTCCGTCGACGTGCGTGACCGCAGCGAGCCGGTCGCGCCACTCGGGCTTGACCGGAAAAACACCCGACATAAAGCGCCCCAGGCGCGCGCCGCCAGGCGGGAGGTCGAAGAAGCGCTCCGCCTGTTCGATCGGGACCGCGGGCGCGAACGGCCGGAACTCCTCGCGGTACTTGATGCTGCGATTGAGCCTGTCGCGCATTTCCACGCTGTGCGGCGCGGCGAGAATGCTGCGGTTGCCGAGCGCGCGCGGACCGAATTCCGTCGCGCCCTGCATCCAGCCCACGATGCGGCCTCGAGCGAGCTCCCGAGCGACCTGGTCGGTGACCACCGATTCGCGCGCCAGTTCCTGGAGCTCGAGGCCATCCTCCCGGGCGAGGCGGCTGAGCTCCTGCGCGTCGATCGACGGCCCCCAGAAGGGATGATCGGGCACTTCGAGATGAGGCTGGCCAAAGTGCAGCCGGTCCGCCGCCAGGGCAGCGCCCAGCGCGCAACCGGCGTCGCCGGGAGCAGAAGGGACGTAAACGTTGCGAAAACCCGACTCGCGCAGGATGCGCGCGTTGGCGCAGCCGTTCAACGCCACTCCGCCGCCCAGACACAGATCGTCGAGTCCCGTTTCGCGCTGCAGCGAGCGCGCCAGATCGACCAGAATGTCCTCCAGCACCCGCTGCACGCTGGCCGCGATATCGGCGTAGCGCAGCCCCTCCGGCGTCGCGAGATCGATCGGATCGAACGGATCGCGTGGCTGCCCCAGCTCAGTGATGAACCGGTCGGAGAAGCTTCGCCGCGCGCCCTCGTGAAACTCGAAATAGGAGAGATCGAGAGCCAGGGCGCCGTCGGGGGTGCGCCGCACCATTTTGCGCACTTGAGGCTCGAAGGAGGGCTTCCCGTAGGAAGCGAGTCCCATGACCTTGTATTCGCCTTCGTTGACGGGAAAGCCGAGATACGCGGTGAAAGTCGAATAGAGCATTCCCAGCGAGTGCGGGAAGTGGAGCTCCCGCGAAAGCTCGAGGCTGACGGCGCCATCGCCGCCGACGGAGCCGCGGCCGAGCGACAGCGTGGCCCATTCGCCCACACCGTCCGCGGTCAAGATGGCTGCCCGCTGAGTCGGCGCGGTCAGGAAGGCCGCCGCCGCGTGCGACTGGTGGTGCTCGGTGAAAAGGATGCGATCGCTCCGCACACCGAGCTGCGAGGAGATGATGCCCTTGACCCAGAGCTTGCCGCCAAGCGAGTTCTTCATGGCGCGCGGAAAACTGTGCCAGGTTCGAGGGAAGCCGCGCAGGGCCATCGTCAAGATGCGCTCGAACTTGAGCATCGGCTTCTCATAGAAGACGACCGCGTCCAGCTCGCTCGGGTCGAGCCCGGCGTGATCGAGGCACCACTCGATCGCTGCGAGAGGGAATGACGCGTCGTTCTTCCGTCGCGAGAGGCGCTCCTCCTGGATCGCGCAGACCGGAGAGCCGTCCACGAGCAGGGCCGCCGCCGAATCGTGGTAGTGCGCCGAGATGCCGAGAATACGCATCAGTACTGACCCTCCAGCGTCAGCCGCGAGCGTGATGGAGAGAATCCGTCCGGCTCTCGCCGCGCCGCGCGCTTGGCGAGCGCGGCGAAGAGCGGCAGGATCACGAAGTACTGGATCGCGAGCATGACCGTTCCCAGCAGACCGGCCACGGCGCTGGCGATCCTCAGGTAGGCCTTCCAGAGCCTTCCCGCGCGCGCCTGCCACAGACGCAGCCCCTGTTGCCGGGGCGCGAGGCGCGCCAGCTGCTTGCGCGTGTAGCTCATGTGGTACTCCTCGTCCTTCAAGATGCGTGCGAACACCGCTCGCGTCTGCGGATCGCGGTCGAGCACTCTCTCGTACACGACGAACCGTCCGGCGGCGGCCTTCTCCGACAAGTGCAGGAATGCCAGCAGCGTCTCATCGCTCTCCGATCCGACGTTCAAGTCATCGAGCCCGCGCTCGCCCGGCGCGAGCCAGTTGGCCTCGAAGACGCGCGCTCGGGAGGAATCGAGCAGCTCCTGCCCGCGGCGGCGGAAAAGGACCGCGTGCCGCTGCTCGTCGTCGGCGTGGCGCAGATAGAGAACCCGCAGCGACGAGTCGCGTGTCAGCTCGGCGGCGCGGGAGAGATCGCGGGCGCCGTCCGCCTCCGTCTCGGAGAAGCGCAGCAGCTTGCGAGCGCGGCGGTCCACATCCGACCAGACCCAGCGGTGCAGCGGTACGAGAAGCAGATCAACGGTCGAAGGTGAGGCGCGCATGCACGCATTGCTCGATGCGAATTACCTGCCACGCTCGCAAAATGCCTTCTCTGTTTTAGGAACTCTTTACGTTCGAAGCGGACTTCGTGCGGCGACAGATGCACGGCGTATTCCGGGTGGCTGGTAGGCTCGCATCGATGCTTCGGCGGACCGTCGGACTCTTGATCGCGGCGCCCGCCGTTGCTCTTCTCTGGTTCGCGGCGATCGCCAACCGGGCGTGGTTCGAGCGCCATGTCCTCGTGCCCGCCTACCGACTTCCGCCTCCCACTTGGACGCTCCCGGCGTTGCGCATCGTGGCGATCGCGCTCGCCCTCGGCCTGCTGGCCTGCGCGGCCGCCGCTGGCCGGCGGGCCACGACGGGGGGTGTGGCTCGAGTCGCCGTCGCGGTGGTTCTCTCGATCTGCGTCTCCGAGCTCGTTCTGCGCTTCTTCCAGCGGCCAGAGCCTCAGATGCCCAACCCTCGGCTCGAGTGGATTCTCGGCGTGGAAGATCCCCGCACCGGATGGGCGTTCGTGCCCAACCGGACCATGGTCCTGCCCCCGCGCGGCACACAACGCCGCGCGCTCTATGCGATCGACGCGCACGGCGATCGCGCTGCTTCGCAGGATTGGATCGAAGATCCGCAGGCGCTCACCCTCCTCATTACCGGCGAGTCGACCGCGGTCGGCCACGGGCTGCAATGGGAAGAGACTTTCGCGGCGAAGCTCGGCCGGACGCTGCGCCTTCAGGTCGTCAATGTCGCGGAGGGGGGCTACGGCAGCGATCAGGCGCACCTGCGCGCGGTCGACGCGTTGCCGCGCTTCGCTCACCCCGTCGCCGTGGTGACGCTTGTGCTGCCGGTCCAGCTCCACCGCAACATCCAGGATGACCGTTCCCGTCTGGTTGTCCGCGACGGCGCCCTGGTGGTCGAGCCGAAATCGCGCTCGCCGTTCCGGCTGCGGCAAGTCTTCATCGACGAGATCCCCTTTTTGAGCGAGGCTCGACTCCAGCGAAGTCTCGATCTCACGCGACAAATCCTCCACGCCACCGCCGAAGCGGCGCGCGCGCGAGGAGCCTACCCGCTCTTCGCCGTGCCGAGCATCGGCCCCACGCGGCCCCTCGACGCGCATCCCGAAGCCTTCGTCGTCCACGCCCTGCTCGACGACCTGCCTTATGTCATCGTCGACATCGACCCCGCGCACCTGATTCCCCGCGACGGCCATCCGGATCCTGTCGCCGCCGGCCAGATCGCCGACGCCATCGCCGCAGCATTAGCCCCCGTTGTTGCTCGGGGAAATCGTCCCCAGAACGACCTCCCCCTCGCTTCGCCGACCCGGTAACAGTCCGGGTCGCGGCGCGCGAAGTCTCCCAGAGGGGAGGAGGCGCGCGCCGCGGGAGCGTGAGCGAGGGAGGGATCAGGCGCGCGGTCGAGCCCCTTTGGGCGAGCCGCGAGCCGGTGGCGAAGCCAGATCCCGAGCGAGCGGAAGCGATGGTTAGATATGGGCGAGCGCCTCGACGATCGACATCCGGGAGGCTCGCCTCGCCGGGAAATACGACGCGATCGCCATGGTCAGGACCATCGCGACGAGGCCTGCGGCGTAGGCCAGCGGATAGAAGCGGACGTGGATCGGCATCCCGTGCGTCGCTCCCGGCGGAGGCGGCAGGATGATGCCCGAGGCGTTCAAGGCCGCGCGGATCACGAGGGCAAAGAGCATGCCGGCGACGCAGCCCGCGAACGCGAGCGCGATCCCCTCCGCCAGAAACATCTTCAGGACTCCCGCGGGACGCGTCCCGATCGCCCGAAGCGTGCCGATCTCGCGCGTGCGTTCGCTGACCGCCATCGTCATGACGATCGCCGCGGAAAGGATCACGATGATGACGAGCACGGCTCCGACGAAACCAAAGATGCCGATGTAGAGCAGCTTCACCTGCTCGTAGAAGGTGGCGAGCTCCCTCCAATGACGGATCGCGACGTCGTAACCCGCCTTGCGCAAGGCGTCCTCGAGAGCGCGGGCCACGGCATTCTCGTTCGCGCCGGGTGACAGAAAGACCACGAGCTTCGAGACCATCTCCGGGCTCTGGAGAAGGCGCCACACCAGCCCGATCCCGGCAGCGAGGTAACGGTCGTTCAGCTCCTTGATTCGGACGTCCGCGAGGCCGACCACGATCCCGTCCACGGCGTTCAACGAGCCATCGGGCGTGGTGGACATCAGGGTCACGCGATCCCCCACCTTCACTCCCAGCGCCGAAGCGAGGCCGGTGCCGAGCAGAACACCATCGCCTCCGCCGCCCGAGAGGAAGCTCCCGGCCGTGATCAGCTCCCTGGCGTAAGTAGCCGCCGCCTCCGGCTCCGGGTCGACCGCCACCCCGAGGAACGGCACCGATTTGCTCCCGTTGGTCGCGAGCCCCACGAAGTCGATCCGGGGCAGCAGGGACGAGACGCCGGGGACGCGGGCGGCAATCCCCCGAGCCCGGGCGGCGTCATGCAGGCCAAACTCGAGCGTCGTCTCTTCGTTGCGCGCGATCGCTCGCCGGTCCACGATCTGAAGCTGCCCCACCGACCGGATCGTTCCTTCCTTGAGCCCCTCGAAGGATTGGGCAATGAACCCTCCGGCCAGCGCGAACGCCGCAAAACCGAACGCCACGACCGCCGCGAGCAGGCCGGTCCGGCGCCTCTGGCGCGCAAGGTTGCGCAGCGCGAGCGCGAACGGGTTCATGCCACTCTCCGATCCGATTCGATCCGGCCGTCATGGAGCTCGATGACGCGGCGCGCGCGAGCCACCACTCTCGGATCGTGGGTCGCGAAGAGAAAGGCGATGCGGCTCGAGTCGGAGGCGGTGCGCATGAGATCCAGGATTTCCTCCGCGGTCTTCGAGTCGAGATTGGCGGTCGGCTCGTCGGCGAAGACGACCGCCGGCCGGTTCGCGAGCGCACGCGCGATCGCCACGCGCTGTCGCTCTCCTCCCGAAAGGAGATCGGGACGGACGGTGGTTTTTTCCGCCAGCCCGACGGCGGACAGCAGCTCGCGCGCTCGTTCCCGCGCGTGATCGAGGTCGACTCCGGCCAATAGGAGGGGATACGCGACGTTTTGCTCAGCGGAAAGAACCGGAATCAGATTGAAGGTCTGGAAAACGAATCCGAAACGGTCCCGGCGCAGGTCCGAGCGAAGATTCTCCGTGAGACCTCCAGCGTCTCCCCCGTCGACACGGATCGAGCCGGAATCGGGCCAATCCAGAAGGCCCAGGAGGTTCAAGAGGGTTGTCTTGCCCGATCCGCTCGGGCCCTGGAGCGCGGCGAACTCCCCTTCCCCGATCGACAGCGTGACGTCGCGCAGGGCGGGAACGACGGCCGCGCCCAGCCGGTAGGACCGGGAGACTCCGACAGCCGCAACGACGGGGGAAGAAGTCTCGTTCATTTGCAATTACGCGAAAGCCAGTGCGAGGCAGTCTATGCGAAGGGGCGCGCGCGCCGGGAACGCGCGGCGTGCGGTCGGGCGGTCGGGCGAATCTCATTGCCGGTTCCGGCGGCGAATGGGGAGAGAATGGCCCGGGAGGCTGTGTGGCCGATACGCTTGATCTCGCCGCGGAGCTCCTCTATACCCGCTGGAAGCGCGCCATGGACATCCTCTGGCGCGAGACGGTGCGCCGGCGGCAGGCGGCAACCCTGGCCGAGCGGGAGCGCGCGCGAACTGCCCGACGAATGAAGAACCTGCAACGCATCGTGCGACGAGCGCTCTCGGAGTACCATCGCATCGAGCTCGAACGCCAGCGGCGGGCCGAGAGAGAGCCCGGCCGGCGATTCTGAAGCGCTGAAGCCCGTGCCGTCCGCCGCGATTCTCCAACCCCTCCACATCGTCGGCGCCGGGCCTGCCGGCCTCGCCGCGGCCCTGACCGTCGCGCGCGCCGGGCAGCAAGCGATCGTGCACGAGCAACGCTGCGACGTGGGTGGGCGCTTTCACGGCGACCTGCAGGGAATCGAGAACTGGACGACGCACAGGGACGCGCTCGAAGAGCTCGACGCGCTGGGAATCTCTCTCAAGTTCGAAGCACGGCCTGTCCGCGAGGGAGTCTTTTTCGATCCCGTTGGAAAGGAGTATCGCTACTCCTCGTCCGATCCCCTCTTCTACCTCGTCCGCCGCGGGTCGACCGCGGGAACACTGGATACCGCGCTGAAGCAGCAAGCGCTCGAGGCCGGCGTGGAGATTCGGTTCGGCCAGCCCTGCGCGCGGTTACCGCATGGGGGAATCGTCGCCGGCGGCCCGCGCGGCGCGGACGTGATCGCCGTGGGTTACGTCTTCGAGACGGACCAGGCCGACGGCGTGTACGCGGCGCTCTCGGACCGGCTGGCCCCGAAGGGATATGCCTATCTCCTGATCTGCGGCGGTCGCGGCACGGTTGCGAGCTGCCTCTTCGAGGACTTCCACAATGAGCGCATGTATCTCGAACGCGCCGTCGAGTTCTTCCAGTCTCGCGCGGGCCTGACGATGCGCAACGCCGTCCGCTTCGGAGGCGCCGGCAATGCGATGGTCCCAAAGACCGCGCGCCAGGGATCGATTCTGTTCGTCGGAGAGGCGGCGGGCTTTCAGGACGCGTTGTGGGGATTTGGAATCCGCATCGGCATGCTGTCGGGCCACCTCGCTGCCCGGGCGCTCCTGGAGAAACACCCGGAGTCCTATGACCGGGCCTGGCGAGCTCGCCTGGGCGGGTTGCTTCGAACATCGATCGTGAACCGCTATGCGTTCGCCCGCATGGGAGATCGCGGATACTCGCGGCTGATGCGGGGGATTGCGCATTGCCGCGACGCGCGCCGGTGGCTCGCCGGCCACTACGCGCCCGGCTGGAGCAAGTTGGCGTTGCTGCCGATTGCCCGCCGTGTCGTGCGCTCACGCCGAGCCGCACCCGCCTGCCCGGACGCCGGCTGTGACTGCACCTGGTGCCGGGCGAGCCACCCTCCGGTCCGCGATGCCCGGGTTTCCCTGCGTCCTTCCCAGCAGGAGCTGTGCCCGGCTTCTCCAGAGCCTCTCCCTGCGCGGAATCCGGGCTAATCTGAGTTGGACTATGCTTCGCGACCCGCCGCACCGGCGTCGGGAATGAGGAGAACGATGTTCGCGATCCGAGGTGCCGTCCAGGTCGAGCGCGATTCCCCGGCGGCGATCACCGCTGCCGTCGCCAGGCTCTGTAAGGAGATCGCGCGGGCCAACCGGCTCTCGGCGGAGAAAATCGTCTCCGCGATCTTCACGGTGACGCCCGACCTCGTCTCAGGCTTTCC
>Ga0070698_100008258_pt1 | contig 11259 bp, 11 predicted proteins | sample KBSK1502metaG_FD_65477 | JGI IMG/M metagenome (GOLD analysis project Ga0070698, IMG submission 65477) | Corn, switchgrass and miscanthus rhizosphere microbial communities from Kellogg Biological Station, Michigan, USA - KBS K1-50-2 metaG | ecosystem: Host-associated > Plants > Roots >...
AAGAAGCTGCCGAACAGGTGCGGCAGTGGGGAGGTGACCGCGTAGTCCTCCAAGGCGACAACCTACACAAGGATATTGAGGATGCTCTCGATGGGAAGAAACTCAGCCTCGTCCTCGATATCGTGGGTGGAACTCCCGTGGGCGACTTGGCTAAATCGCTTAAACCTGGCGGCTCGATTGTCGTTTACGGCCTTCAAAGTGGGCAGTTCCCAGCCATACCGCCCAAAGAGTTCATCTACCGTGGTCTTGGCCTTCACGGATTCTGGCTCATCAATTGGATACGCAACGCGCCGAGCACAGAGATTCAGGAGATTTACCAAAAACTGGGAGACCTCGTAGCTGATGGATCGCTCTCCGCTGCAGTGGAGCATGTGTACCCGCTCGACCAGTTCAAGGAAGCGTTCAGGCAATCCTTGAAATCGAATCGCAGCGGCAAGATCCTGTTCAGGTTCTAACGACGACGGAAGTACGCTCACGTCGCAGAAGCATGAACTGGGCACTTTATGGACAGTTCCAATATTGAAAGAATCTCGAAGGCGTTAGCTAACGAAACGCGACTCCTGATTTTCGAGGCCATCGCAAGAAATAAGGAAATTACCTCCAGCACAATTGTGACCCTGCGCCGGGTCGCGGCCGCGACGGTTTCGCATCATCTTAAAATCCTGTCGCATGCAGGGCTGATCGAGTGCCGCCGCCAGGGGCAATTCGTGCACAATCGGGCAGTGCCCGAGACGATCGAAGACTACGCGCGGGCGCTATTGACGCTCTCCCAAGGTAAGGCTAGTGGGAATAAAGAGAGACTCATGGACAAGCTTGACGGAAATACTGCCGTGATGCAGATCGGCCCGCCTTACCCTTCGGGATGAAGTGTAAAAGTCTGGGAACAAAACCTCCGGAAACAGCGCTTGCGATATCGCCCCTGTAAAATCACCCTCCATCGCCAGTAGCTTGCACGTAATGTTTCATTGAGGAGCCATTCAGCGCGCTCCATGCAGCTAAAGAGTCCATGTAGTCTCTCCAATGAACGATTTTTCTGTTCTCAATCGTGATGGCCGAGATGAGCCTGTTATCATTGGGGGTACCATTCGAAAGAATCCTTCCGTGTACTTGATACTCGAGGATCACGACGCGACTGTCCTGAGAGCGGTGCACAACAAGTGCGTCGCCGGAGTGAAGCTTGATCGACGGAACCGAAGGGAAACGAAACCCAAGAGTCTCAAGGAACCTCCAGCAAGGCAGAGACGCGAGAGGTTTTAGTAGGCAACGCCACGCACGTTGAGGAAATCAGACGTCGCGCCTACGAAATCTATCTCGAACGCGGAGAACAATCGGCCGTTACTTGGACGATTGGCTCCAAGCGGAACGCGAACTCGAACGTGGAGTGCTTCGGCGCGCGCACGCTGGATAGCAAGAGTCCGCGACATCGCCGCGTAAGGGACGCAAGATGACATGCGGCGGATTGTCTCTAGACGGGCTAACGTACAGAGGCATTTCGACATGCAACCTTCAAGCGACAGAGGTTACTCGGATGCGAGCTGAAGAAGTGGCCGAACGGTCCCGGCTTTCTGTGGCCGCACGATACGAATCGCTCGTTGGCGTATCGAATGCCATCGGAACACATCGAGATCCAAAGAATCTGTTTAGCGCGCTGGTGAGAGAACTACACCGGGTCGTGCAGTTTCACTATATCGGTGTGGCCATTCGTGACGAGAAATTGAATACGTTTCACCACCATTTTGTCGACGCCGAGACAGAGGCGGCTGTTCCTCCAGACCCGGAACTGGCCATGGAGGAATCCGATGCCTGGTGGGTCTATGAGAACCAGGAGCCTATGGTCACTTCGCTGGAGCCGAACCAGGCTCCTTCTTGCAAAATCGCAGCGTGTTTTCTCGCATTCAAGATACACAGCATAGACGGTTGGCAATCTCGATAAATCCACTCCCTCAAAAACCTTACACCCTGGCTCCACGCGAGAGCGCGTTAGATGGTTGCATGAGGGACACGCATAATTTATGTACGCGTCGCCTTCAAACGACGCTGATTGAAGCGGAAGCTGAATTATTCGCTGAATGGTGGAGTTCAGGCGCCGCGTTCGCCGTCGGCAATTGTGGCACTGAACCTCGCGCAGGAACGCCATAACTCCGTGGATTATACGCCAGGAGACCTAAGCTGACATGCCTATGAACTTCTGCAAGTAGCGCCCGTCTAATGCGGAACGGCGTGACAAAAAGGAGTCGCCAAACGCACTGCAAAACAGGCGCGAGGTGCGGCGACAACACCGGAGTCCGGTTCTGGCGAGACTGACACCAAACGCCGTTAGCTAAACTGGCCGTTGCGTCAATTTTAGACTGCTGCTGCTTTTGCCTTTAGGCCCGTCTTACCGTGCTTCTCGACCAACTCACGTTCTGCTTGTAGCCAATCATCCACATCCTGTCCATGAGCACCGCCACGTTCGACGTAGATCTGGTATGCGCGCAACTCGATTTCTTCACGTGTGGGCTCGCCCGAGACAGTCTGTGGTTCGCTTTCCGGAGAGGATTTTTCCATCGGCTTGTTCATAACTCCCCCCTTTGACTGGAGTTTCGGGTTTCAAGGAGTAGCTGCACTGACAGGGATGAGCCTAGATGTGGAGGCCAACGAGGTCGATACTCTCCAGGCAGTACTTCGGTGGCAATAAATCGGTGAGAGGGAAGGGAAGGCAGGAGACGGCGCCGCCGGAAAGCAACGTAAACTTCGGCCTGCAGCATGGCAGTCGGAACGGTTCCACCTTTTCAGGAAATGATGTTTTCGCCCACCGCGCGTAGAGAACGAATTCGGCTGCGCTGTGCAGGTTGAGCTTCTGCAGGATGCGGCCGCGGTGGGTTTCGATGGTGTAAAGGCTGCTGTTCAATTTGGTGGCTACTTCTTTGTCGGGTCTTCCCTTCGGCGGGGAGCTGAAGAATCTCGCGCCCGCGCCGAGTCACTAGCTGATCTATCAGCCGAACCCTTCTGTTTGAGGGCTGGAATACTTGTAATCCGGTATTGACAGCAAGGTACCGCCGGCGTCCAAATTGATTAGGCAAGGCCCCGTGACCGCGGTAGAAGCATTAGTCGCCGTAACTATCGTTGGCGTTTTGCTGATATTGGCGTTGTCGCGGCATTTCTCCAACAGAAGACGGCACTGACTTTTACCCTGCCGACGCGGGTTTTGAATTGGTTTTTCCCTGTCATCCTGTTGACAGCGCGACGACAAAGAGGCTTATTTATTTCCAGTGCCCCTCGGGAATGAGGTAATGATTGGTTTTGACCTGTGTCCGACGGCCTCAAGTTTTGCTTTCAGCGATTCTGTGTGCATGTCGCCGCACAAAATCAGCACCCTCTCCACTCCGGTTTCCGTCGCGGCTTTAAGGATTTCATCCTTGAAGAGTCCTCGCGGATGTCGTCCCCCGCAATTCGATGTTCAACCGTGCCAGCGTCATAGTCATCCAGAAATTTCGTGTCACAGGGGCGGTAGACGTTAGGAAATCCCTATATTTCCAGCGAATCGGCCCTGGCAACTGCGCCTACTCCTGGCAAGTCGGACTACCGGACATCGCCGACCGCGGACCCTGAAAGCTTTAAGCGGTGCATTTGAGTATTCGTTCAGTCTTGAGCGATTTTAGCCTGGCTCTAGCTCGGGTCACGATCTCTTGTTCAGCAGGATCGACTGGCAAGCTACTCGAAAGCCGCTCCTGAATCGCCCACTCAGCTTTTCGAATTCTTTGCGGAAGTTTTCGAGAATCCGTTTCCAAAATCGCATTCACGTATGGACGGGACCACGTGTAGTACTTCTTCATCGGTGGGCACCTTCCTTCCTAGAATGCCTTCCTGCGAGGGCTTTGCTGCCGCGTTATCCGTTATGATGGCCGCTATCACTAATATCCACCTAGCTTGGTGGCAACCAGGGATGCACGAACAACGACTATGCAGGTTATGCCCGGCGACTATCGATCAGTTTCGTCCCCTGTGGTATGCAAAAGGGGCTGCCCGATCGTACCGGTGGCGCATATCGGCCCCCTCTCGGACGACCAGACTCAGGCTCAGAACCGAACCTTCAGCCCGAATTGGACGAAACGCCTGAATCCTGCGTTTCCCCCCGTCACGATGCCGCTAAACGGACTATTAGAACCTCCATTGGTGAGGATGTTCTGCGGACGCAGGAAGTTGGGATTGTCCCCGACGAACACGAGATCGGTTCCGTTAATCGCGTTCGTATTGAAGCCGCTGATGTTGCCAGAGCCGAGTATCGCTTGACCGTGGTTGAAAACGTTTTGCAGGTCCGCCCGGAATTCGACCGAGACACGTTCCGTCATTCTGGTTTTCTTGAAGAATGAAATGTTCCAATTGTTAAGGCCGGGAGAATTCAGTGTGTTGCGACCGACATTGGTCTTGGCGCCAGAGCGCGCCCGTACATAATGCGCTGCCGAGTTGAGGGCAACATAGCCGACAGTGGCCCCCGCGCCGCAGATCCCGGGAGCCACGATAGAAGTCGCACCCGTCCCAGCACCGCGGCAAACAGCGTTCACGTCGCTGGCTGTATTTTGCGCGGTGAATCCTGGATTGAAGATGGCACGGTCACCTGCAGCATCCCCGTTGCCGTTCGCGTCGATAAAGCTAAGCGCAGTGACCGGTTGACCCGACTCTGCGATGTAGGAGGCGCTCACCTCCCATTGATTTAGAAAGCGGCCGAGCCACGAGCTTTCGCCGGCATATTTCGGAAACTCATATATCGCAGCGATCGAGAACTTGTGAGGGTGATCGATGGTCGACCGCCCGCGTTCGGCACCCAAGTCGAGAAAGTTTTCCGGGCGTCGCGGATTGACTTGGCTGGTGAACAGCTCGTTGGTCGCGTTGTCAACGACCTTGGAGAACGTATACCCCGTCCGTAGAAACACGCCGTTCCCCCACGCGCCCAGAGAGCTGAACCGCCGAGTGAACTCGACCGACCCGCCGTGGTATGTGGACGAGGCAGCTGGGTCGAAACCCGTGACGTTCGAAACGAATCCATCCGCCGCATACGGCCGCACTGCGGCATTTCGGAAATCGGCCAAGCTGAGAGCCGTCAACGAAACGGTTGCGGGCACATCGGATGTGTGGAAGAAGGTGGGAAGGAAGAGATTATCGGATGGCACCAGCGGCGCATTGCGCCGAATCTGGGCAGGGAGATTGATCCCCCGAGTGCCCACGTAGCGGAACTCCAGACCATAGTTGATGCCCAACTCACGCTGCACGCTGAGCGACCACGTCTCTGTCTTCGGTGCCACTGTGTCCACGATCAGCCCCTGCGTGCCAGCGCGTGCAGCGGCGGGTGAGAGAGTTTGCGGGATGAAGGCGCCCGGCAAACCGGCGTTGGTCAGAAAGTTTCTGCCATTAGCAATGATGAATTCTTCGTTGTATGGCACCGCTAGATTCGGGCTGGGCGCCGGACACCAGGCGGGCTTGGGAGTGAGTGAAACGCATGCCTGCTCTACACCCAACTCTTGCTGAAGCTGAGGAGGCAGCTGCAATGACGGGAGGTTCTGAAAGATTACATCGTAGGCGACTGCAAAGCCGCCCCGCATCGCTGTCTTGTGATCGCCGAAAATATCCCACGCGAACCCGATCCGCGGACCAAAGTTATTGATGTCCTGTCTGGGCACACGGAACAGGAGTGGCGGCAGGCTGGGGTTCGTGGGGTTTTGCAGGTCTGCCGCGGAGTTGATGGCCTGTTTTGAATCATCGCGGGGATTCGTGATGAATTCATACCGCAGGCCAAAGTTTAGGGTGAGTCGTGGGTGAACCTTCCAGTCGTCCTGAACGAACCAGAAGATGCCCTTTTGGTTGCCCGCAAAGGAGCCATCGCCCACCCCCCCGAAGGGCGAGGTTATCGGGCACCGCATCCTTCACGAACCTATCCAAGCTGCTATAGCGAAATTCCGCCCGCTCTCGGGGCAGGAAGACCGCCGGCGCGATCCACAGCCGGGTGTCCACGCCAAGCTTGAAATTGTGTGCACCCTTAAAGATGCTGAGGTTGTCCACCCACTGATACTGATTAAGGACGTTGCTCTGGGGCGAATTACCGTCAGGGCCCAATTCCAAGCCACCTAACTGCTCGATGATCAAGTTTGGGTACACGTCGAGGCTCCCAGGTGGGGCGATACTCGGCGTCGCAGTGGCAAGTTGACTTCGCCGGTAACCAACGCGGAATTCGTTAATGATGTTTGGACGGATGGGGTACACATCCGATATCGTGGACGACTTCGCGTCAAATTGCTGCGCGCCCGTAAAAGCGGGGAGAGGGAAAGCCGAAACGAGCGGCGCCCGGAACCGGTCATAGGCGAAGCGAAGGCTAACGCGGTGGTTTCCCAGGTTGATATCGCTGTTGGTCTGGAAATCGTGCTGGGTGAAGAAATTCGGGGCCGTAGGAGTAAGCGCACCGACTTCAATGGGTACCAAAGCTCCGGTGGCGTTATTCATGACGGTCACGCTCTGGCTGCGATCAGCGACAGGGGCCGGTGGCAGCACATTGGTCAGCGTGTTCACAGCGACTTGGCTCACGCCGGATCCTGGGGTGGTCGCCAAGGAACTCAGGGTAGCTATACCGTTTGCAGTGGGCACGAAGCTCACGTTGCCGGGCGTCGAGCCTTGGCCCAAGGTTGCATACTGGTAGGCCCCAAAAAAGAAGAACTTGTCCTTGATCACCGGGCCGCCCATTGCTCCCCCAGTGCGGAGCCAGTCAAACCGAGGCGCCTTTAGGAGGTCGCCGCGCGCGATCGCGGCCTTGGTCAGGTTGTCCAAGGAGTTGAAGTTGCGGTTGTTCACGAATCCGAACGCCTCTCCATGATAGTCGTTGGTTCCAGATTTTGTGTTTGCGATGAACTGACCGGCAGAGGAGTGTCCGTACTCCGCGCTGAACTGGTTGGTGAGAAGCGTAAAGTCTCCAACCGCCTCGGGGATTACGTACTGAACCGGTTCCGTAATAGATACATCATTATTATCTACGCCGTCGACAACAAAGCTGTTGTTCCGAGGCCTATTACCACCGATGGCGCCTCCCACCCCTGCGACGCCGCCGGACTGGCTCGTCGTGCCAACCTGTAACATAGACAGGTTCAGCGCATTACCTGAAAGAACCGGAAGCGGCACCTCTGACGCCTCGCGAGCGTTCCAACTGGTTCCCAGTTGGGACGAAGTAGTTTGCACGAGCTCAGCACTCGCCGTGACTTCGACCGTTTGGGATAATAGGCCCAGCTCCAACTGTGCCGCGATGTCTGTGACCTGGTTTGCCTTGATCTCAATTCCTTTGAGCACATACTTTTTGAAACCTTCGTGTTCAACGATAATTGTGTAGGTACCGACGAGAAGGTTTGGAAAGTTGAACCCCCCCGAAGTTGTTTCCTGTATTCGGTTCAGGTCCGTTTGCTCGCTTGTAACCGTCACCTTGGCACCGACAACGACGGCGCCACCCTGGTCTTTCACATCTCCTCGCAGGGTTCCATCAAGACCCTGCGCCTGCGCCAGGCTCGCCGAAGTCCCCATCACCAGGATAGCGAAGAAAAAGACAAATTCCTTTCGCATGTTTGTGTGACCCCCTCTGAGCTTTCAGAGGTGAATTTAGAGTGTGAGGCAGGAAGGGTCTATCCCAACTGGAGGGTATTTCGAGGCTGGAACTTAGTTATGCGTGCCGTGCTCGTCGCGTCAACGCTTGAATCTGTATAGAAAAGTATTCGATCATCCGGCCCTACTATTTCTCCCGCCACGATAGCAGCGCAGGGTGCCTGGGCAAGACTCTGTAAGTCGCTCCTTTTACTTAGGGGTGAGATCTCCGGGAGGTGCGTGTAGACGAAGACTCCTCGCTGGCTCCGGAACGAACAGGTTCCATTCCGTCGGACCTGCCTTCAACACCTAGCACTCTTGCGAGCGTTTCGTTGAAATCACTCGACCGCAGTAACGGTGCGCCGACGCACCTCTTGCCACGTTCGAGCATCGGCAACCACAAACAGCCACTCTCCACAACTGTAGAAAAAAATAGAGAGGCGGACGATCCTACCAGCAGGTCCGACAACGAGAGGGCCGTTCGGTCTGGCAGCTGGTACTGACTGAGCACCAAATCGAACTGTGTACAAGAAATCGAAATGCAAGCATCCCGATAAGACGTCGCAAAGTGGCATCGGCAGCCTCGCTCGTACAACCAAAGTAGCAATTGGAGGAAACTCCCTGCCGCGTCACCAACGACAAGAACCATTATCGGTCTGATGCTCATGCCATTTCTCTTCTTCTCGAGGACTGCTAACGAACATAAACGCCTTGAGAACGTTGTTGTTATTCGCGCTCCAAGAAGGCATTTCGGATGACCCGTTGAAGCTCCCCAGTTGAGTGTCGTCGATCATCTGAATCTGCATTTTTTTGAACGCTCGCCGGAAATATAAAACATATCAGCATCTGCGCCGCAGGCGCATACCCCTCATCTTCACTCATCTGGTAGTTTGCTCACCGCCGGTGGGAAATGGGAACCCGACCGTTAGAGCGGTCGAGTTCCCCGTGTGGCAGACCTTGATCAGGTAGCCAAACATCAACAGGTGTTCAAGCTGCCATGATCGGTCGCCGTTGTCCAGCCCCACCGCGGGGCGAGGATGGCGGCCCACACCGAAGTTGTCCTCCGTCAACGGGTTTGTCGTGCCAGCGGCTGTGGCCAGGTCTTCTGGATCTGTCGCCACTGTGACCGGGGACAGCACTACTGCAGTCACCTCTGTCGGCAGCAAACGCGCCGGCATCAACACCGCCTGGCCAACCGCCGTCACCAACAGAGCGCGGAAGGGCGCCAGGACCATCGCGATCGCCAGCGCGAGTATCGGCGGCGTCACCCATCAGCTCGCGTGACGGATCTATCTTCCCGGATGCTTTCCTCCGAGGGCAGAATTCCGCGCGGTGTGCTACCGATCCGGAATCCGCACGCCCAAGGGAACAGCGCCCGGCAGCGGCACTACGGCTTACTTCGCTGTGTCCTCTGCGGTCGCCTGGGGCGTTTCGTGGAACCGTTCCCCCGAATCTTCCGGAGGTGAACATGCTCAGCAGCGACCTGCGAGCACAGATCCGTCATTGGTTCTACGCCGAACATTGGAAAGTCGGTACCATCGCGCAGCAACTCGGGCTGCACCCGGACACCGTCCGCCACGCGCTGGATACCGAGCAGTTCAATCGTGTCAAGGCTCTGCGTCCCTTGGTGACCGACCCCTACGTAGAGTTCATCCGACAGACCCTACAGCATTATCCCCGGCTGCGGGCCACGCGCATCTACCAGATGATCCGGGAGCGCGGTTATAGCGGAAGCGTGGTGCAGTTGCGACGCGTGGTGGCTCGCCTGCGACCGGTGCACCAGAAGCCCTTTCTGCGACTGCGCTCCTTTCCGGGCGAGCAGGGACAAGTGGACTGGGCCCATTTCGGCGAAGTCCCCGTCGGCCGTGCCCGTCGGCGTCTTTCCTGCTTTCTGATCATGCTTTCCTACTCGCGCGCCCTGTATCTGGAATTCTTCTTCGATCAAAGTATGGAAAACTTTCTGCGCGGCCATGTGCACGCGTTTCAGGCCTGGTCGGGCCAACCGCGAATCCTTTTGTACGATAACCTTCGCAGTGCCGTGCTCGAACGTCGTGGCGACCAGATTCACTTTCATCCTCGACTCTTGGACTTGTGCTCGCATTATCACTTCGCTCCTCGTCCCTGCCAGGTACGTGCAGGAAATCAAAAAGGGAGAGTGGAACGAGCGGTTCTCTATGTACGCGAATCGTTCTGGGCCGGCCGAACCTTCACCACGCTGGTAGAGCTGAATCGTCAAGCCCTTCTCTGGCGTGACCAAGTGGCCCATCAACGCCCTTGGCCGGACAATGATTCTCGCACCGTGGAGCAAGCTTTCGCCGAAGAACAACCACGACTGCTTCCCTTACCGGCCCATCCGTTCGAGACCGATCTGGTTCTCCCCATCCACGCGGGCAAGACCATCTATCTTCGTTTCGACCTGAACGACTACTCCATCCCTCCGGAGGCCATAGGACGTCCGCTGACCCTGGTGGCCTCAGAATCGAGGGTGCGCATCCTGGACGGTAGTAAGGAGATCGCCCAACATCGCCGCTCCTTCGATCGACACCAACTGGTGCTCGATCCCACTCACCAACAAGCGTTGCTGGAGGAAAAGCGCAAAGCCTTCGGATCGACCCCCGGCGGTCGCTTAGCCCAAGCGGTGCCGGAAAGCGAAGCCTTGCTCGATACCGCTTTCGCGCGGGGAGAATCGGCCGGCAGCCAAACCGCGCAGCTCCTCAAGCTCTTGGACACCTACGGGGCTGCAGAGTTGCGTAGTGCGATCCGGGAAGCACTCGAGCGCAACACGCCACATGCTTCTTCGGTCGCGTTCATCCTGAGCCGACGGCAGCGCTCCCAGAAACAAATCACCCTCACTCCCGTGGATCTCAGCCGCCACCCGGAAATGCAATCTCTCGATATCACCCCTCACGACTTGGAGTCCTACGATGAGCTCACCGACAAGAACCATGAGCCCGACGAATGATCTGCCGGCACAACTCAAGCAGATCGGTCTGAAGACCATCCCCGCCAACCTGGACGACTTTCTCGCGCGGGCCACCAAAGCGCGTTGGTCGCCGCGCATGCTGCTGGAGCAACTCGCCCAAGAGGAAAATCAAGAACGTTCTCGCCGCAGCCTGGAGCGGCGCTTGCGGGTATCGGGCATCAAAAAATTCAAGCCCCTGGTCGACTTCGATTGGAGTTGGCCCAAAAAGATCGAACGCGACGTCATCGAACAGGCCCTCACGCTCGACTTCCTTCGCGAAGCCCGCAATTTCGTATTAATGGGACCGAACGGACTGGGCAAGACCATGATCGCCAAAAACGTCTGCCACCTCGCCGTCTTAGCTGGCTATTCGGTTCTCTTTCGTACCGCGGCGGCCATCGTCGAAAACTTGCGTCATGAAATGTTCGAAGGGCGCCGACGCAAGCTGCGGGCCTACAGCAAAGCCGATCTGTTATGCATCGATGAGTGTGCCTATCTCTCCTTTGACGATAAGGCTGCCGACATCCTCTACGAAGTGATCAATCGCCGTTACGAAAGCAAGTCCGTGATCCTGACGACCAACAGATCGTTCAAAGAATGGAATCAAGTCTTTCCCAATGCCACCTGTATCGCCACGCTGCTGGACCGCCTGTTGCACCACGCCGATGTGACGCGCTTGGACGGCGAAAGTTACCGCATTCGCG
>Ga0070698_100008259_pt1 | contig 11258 bp, 7 predicted proteins | sample KBSK1502metaG_FD_65477 | JGI IMG/M metagenome (GOLD analysis project Ga0070698, IMG submission 65477) | Corn, switchgrass and miscanthus rhizosphere microbial communities from Kellogg Biological Station, Michigan, USA - KBS K1-50-2 metaG | ecosystem: Host-associated > Plants > Roots >...
CTGTTCGTGACGCGTAAGAGTCCGGTCGCGGCCGTGCTCTGGCTCGTGACAACGATGTTCTGTCTCGCCGCTCTGTACGTGTTGCTCGACGCACAATTCATCGGCGCCATTCAGGTGATCGTGTACGCGGGCGCCATCATGGTCGTGTTCCTCTTCGTCATCATGTTGCTCAACCTCGGACACCCCTCCGAGCTGGCGGATGCGCGCGGCGCCGGATGGAAGCTTGCCGCAGGCGCGGTTGGAATCGCCCTGCTCGCCGAAGTGTTCACGCTGACGCGCGCGAAGATCCCAGACCGCCTCTCGCTGCCACCGGGTTCCGCCGCGCAGGACATCGTGCGAGAGGGCGCGATCGCGCCGATCGCGCGTCCGTTGTTCACGGAGTATCTGCTCGCGTTCGAGCTCACGAGCGTTCTCTTGCTCGCGGCGATCGTAGGCGCAGTCGTGCTGGGCCGGCGGAGACAGGATGCTAGCTGAGTCGCTGTTTTTCTCCGCGGTGCTCTTCGTCATCGGCGTCGTCGGCGTGCTCACGCGCCGCAACGCCATCATCGTTTTCATGTGCGTCGAGCTGATGCTCAACGCGGTCAATCTGGCGTTCGTCGCCTTCGCGCAAGTGTATGGCGTCGCCGGACAGGTGTTCGTCTTCTTCGTCATGACAGTCGCCGCGGCCGAGGCCGCGGTTGGGCTGGCAATCATCATCGCGCTCTTCCGTCACAACCAGACGGTCAATCTGCAGCAGATAAATCTCCTCAAGGGCTGATGCTGCTCCAGAACGTTCAGAGCTCCGCTTCGCAGGCATTGGCAGGTACCGCCGCCCAGTGGTTGTGGGCGGTGCCACTGCTGCCGCTCGCCGGTTTCGTGATCAACGGCGTGTTGGCATTGATCGCCCCGACGCACTTCGGGCCCGCAGATCCGGCACTGGCACGCGCAGACGACGCGACGCACGCAACTCACGAAGCGCACGACGGCGCCCACAGCGCGGACGTCGGGGCGGGCGCCGAACATGATCATGCGGATGTCGCTGCGCGGCATCGCTTCGCGGGCATCACGAGTTTCGTTGGCCCGGCCGTTCTTATTCTGTCGTTCCTGCTCTCCGCCGTCATTTTCTGGCAGTACAAGAGCGTCGCCGGCGACTCCCATGAGCCGTTCATCCAGACCTATTTCATGTGGATTCCAGCCGGCGACCTGCAGGTCAGCGCATCGCTGATGCTCGACCAGTTGTCGCTCGTGATGCTCCTCGTCGTCACGGGCGTTGGCGCCCTGATCCATATCTTCAGCGTCGGTTACATGCGCGAGGATCCCGGCTATCCGCGGTACTTCGCGTATTTGAACCTGTTCGTCTTCTTCATGCTCGTGCTCGTCCTCGGGGCCAACTATCCGGTGATGTTCGTCGGATGGGAGGGCGTGGGTCTTTGCTCATATCTGTTGATCGGTTTTTGGTTCAGCGACAAGGCGAACGCTGACGCGGGGAAGAAAGCTTTTATCGCCAATCGCATTGGTGACTTTGGATTCCTGGTCGCCATGTTCATGCTCTTCGCGAATTTTGGGACGCTCGACTTCGACGGGCTCCAGGCGGCGATGAACGGCGTGACCGCGGGCGGCGCGCTCGTGACGACGATCTGTCTCTTTCTGTTCCTCGGATGCACCGGCAAGAGCGCGCAGATCCCGCTGTACGTCTGGCTCCCGGACGCCATGGCCGGTCCGACGCCCGTCTCCGCGCTGATCCATGCGGCCACGATGGTCACGGCCGGCGTGTACCTCATCGCGCGGAGTCATTTCCTGTTCGCCTTGGCGCCGGTGGCGTCGTTGACGGTCGTCGTGATCGGGGCACTCACAGCCATCTTCGCGGCGACGATTGGCCTGAAGCAGTGGGACATCAAGAAGGTCTTGGCCTACTCCACCGTCTCGCAACTCGGCTACATGTTCGTCGGCGTGGGGGCGGGCGCGTATGGCGCGGGCATCTTCCATTTGGTCACGCATTCGTTCTTCAAGGCGTTGCTCTTCCTCGGCTCCGGCTCGGTGATCTACGCGATGCACCGGGCGTATCATGCCACGCATTCCCACGACGACGCGCAGGACATGCGGAACATGGGCGGACTGCGGCGCTTCACGCCGGTCACGTTCGGACTCATGTGGATCGCGACGCTCGCGATCGCGGGCATTCCGCCATTCGCCGGGTTCTTCTCGAAGGATGAGATCCTGGCCGCCGTTTTCGCGCGCGCGCGCGAGTCGGCGCTCGCCGACGCGCGTTGGCTGGGCATCCCGGGCAACTTCGTTCTGTACGCGTGCTATGTGCTTGGCCTTGCGGCCGCGCTGCTGACCGCGATCTACATGACGCGCATGATGCTTTACACCTTCCACGGCCCGAACCGAACGGGCGAGAAGGAGCGGGAGCATTTGCGAGAGGCTCCATGGGTCATGACCGGTCCGTTGGTCGTGCTCGGGATTCTGAGCGCGATCGGCGGCTGGCTGAACCTTCCCGAGTTCCTGCCGATCGGGCCAGTCGGGACGCTGGAACATTGGCTCGATCCCGTCGTCGGCGAGTCCGCATTGCGTCTCACCAAGGGGGTCGCGCCGGAGATCGCTCCTTCACTCGAGTACGCGCTCGTTGGCGCGGCGGTGGCGATCGCCGTCATCGGCATGTGGATCGCGTGGAGCCGGCTCAAGCCGGAAGTGTTGGTGCCCAAAGCGCAGGCGAAGCCGGAGGAAGGATTCGAGCGCGTCCTCGAGCACAAGTACTACGTCGACGAACTGTACGATGACACGATCGTGCGACCCACGTACTCCGTGTCGCGGAACCTGCTCTGGCGCGGCATCGACGTCGGGCTGATCGACGGCCTAATGGTGAACGGAAGCGCATGGTTTGCGCGCGGCGTCGGCTGGATTGGATCCGCGCTGCAATCGGGGCAGGTGGGGACATACGCGTGGGTGCTGGTGCTCGGAGTGCTTGCCGTCGTTTCTGCTGTCACCCTTCGCTGATCTATGCGCGACTTCCTGACCTCCATCGGGTACATGGACTGGGTTCTGCCGGCGCTGTTGGCGATCCCGGTCGTCGGAGCGGTTCTGATTTGGCTCACGCCCACGCCGCGCCGCCGGGGGCTCCCGCCAGGCGCTGACGAGGTTGCGTCGGGGCTGGCGAATGGACCGCGCTGGGTCGCGTTCCTCGTGTTGCTCGTCGAATTCGTCGTCTCGCTCGGCTTGTGGTGGGCGTTCGATCCGTCAGTGGGGACGTGGCAAGCAGCGTTCGACCGCTCGTGGATTCCGTCGTGGGGCGTTCGCTTCACGCTCGGGATCGATGGCATCGCGCTGATGATGATCCTGCTGACCACGTCGATCATGGTGTTGTCCGTGCTCGGCAGCTGGACGGGCATTCGCAGCCGTACGCACGGCTACTACGCGCTCATGCTCTTCATGACGAGCGGCATGCTCGGCGTCTTCATGTCGCTCGACCTGTTCCTGTTTTATGTCATGTGGGAAGTCATGCTCGTCCCGATGTACTTCATCGTGGGCATCTGGGGCGGCGAACGGCGCATTTACGCGAGCGTGAAGTTCTTCATCTACACAATGGTCGGCTCGCTTCTGATGCTCGTGGCGATCGTGATCCTCGGACTCGCTGCCGCCGACATCCGCACGGGGACGCCGAACTTCTCCTTCGATCACATCATCCAGACCGTCCACGTCAGTCCAGCGACCGGGCTGTGGCTCTTCCTCGCGTTCTTTCTGGCCTTCGCGGTGAAGGTGCCGATGTTCCCGTTCCACACATGGCTCCCGGACGCGCACGTGGAAGCGCCGACGGCCGGCTCCGTCGTGCTCGCGGGCATCATGCTGAAGCTGGGCACGTTCGGTTTCCTGCGGTTGGCGGTGCCGTTGTTCCCTGGGGTCGCAATGCGCGACGACGTTCGCGCCGTGATCCTCGGCCTCGCCGTGGTCGGCATCATCTACGGCGCGCTCGTGTCGCTCGTGCAGCCGGATTTCAAGAAACTCGTGGCGTATTCGTCCGTGAGCCACTTGGGATTCGTGATGCTGGGGATCTTCGCGCTCACCGTGCAAAGCGTGCAGGGTGCGCTACTCGTCATGATCAATCACGGCATCTCGACGGGCGCGCTGTTCTTTCTGATTGGCATGATCTACGAGCGTCGGCACACGCGAATGATCGAGTCGTACGGCGGCATCGCGCGGACCGTCCCTCTCTTTGCGACGCTCCTCACGATCGTCTCGCTCAGCAGTATCGGCGTGCCCGGCACGAACGGGTTCGTCGGTGAGTTTCTGGTCCTCATTGGAAGTTTCAGAACGCAGCCCGTGCTCTCGGTGATCTCGGCGACCGCGATAATTTTCGCGGCGGCGTACTTGTTGTGGGCGATTCAGCGAATCCTGTTCAATCCGCTCGACAAGCCCGAGAACGAACACATTCCGGATCTCAATCGACGCGAGCTCGCGATCATGATCCCGCTGATCGCCGGCATCGTCTGGCTCGGCGTCTACCCAGCGCCTGTGCTGCGACGCACAGAGCTCGCGGCCACCCGGTTTGTGCAGCAGGTCGAGTCGCGCGCGCTCCGCGCGGTAGTGGAGCGCTAATGCAATCGCTCGATCTCTCGGTGCCGCTGCAGCTCACGATCGCGCTCGGCCCTGATCTGCTGCTCATGGGTGGGGCGATGGTCCTGCTTCTCTGGGCGGCATGGCGTCCGGACGGTGCGGCTCACCAGCGCACGGTGGCATCGGCATCGATCGTCCTCGTCATCCTTACTGGCGTCGCCACGTGGTGGTACCTGCTGCGCGGATACACCGCGGCGCCCGGACCGATCGCCGTCGACAATTTCCGCTGGATGGCTGATCTGGTCATTCTGATCGGCACGGCGTTCACCATCGCCTTGGCTCGGGACGACAACGACCGACAGAGCATCGGGATCGCGGAGTCGCACGTGCTCGTTTTGCTCGCGTCGTCGGGGATGATGCTGTTGGCCGCGGCTCGCGACCTGATCATCGTCTTTCTGGCTGTCGAGCTCATGTCGATCGCGGTGTACGCGCTCGCCGGGTTGAATCGGCGCAGCATACGCGCGGCGGAGGGCGCGCTCAAATACTTCCTGCTTGGCGCGTTCTCGAGTGCGTTCCTGCTGTATGGAATCGCGCTGGTGTATGGCGCCACAGGTTCGACCAACCTCGCAACCATCGCGGAGCGCATGTCGGGCGTGACCGCGGGCACCGGCCCGCTGATGCTTGCCGGAATCGCGTTTCTCCTGGTCGGTTTTGGCTTCAAGGTCGCGACGGTGCCGTTCCACATGTGGGCGCCTGATGTCTACGACGGTGCTCCTTCGGCCATCACTGCGTACATGGCGGCGACGGTAAAGGCCGCGGCCTTTGCCGCGTTTCTCAGGGTATGGCTCGAAGCATTTCCGAACGTGTACCAGGTCTGGCATTCCGCGGTCGCTGGGCTCGCGATCGCGACGATGATCGTCGGCAACGCCATCGGCCTTGCACAAAAGAATCTGAAACGACTCCTGGCGTACTCCAGCATCGGCCACGCCGGATACCTCCTCGTCGCTCTGGCGCCGGCAACTTTGCAAGGCGCCTCGGCGATGCTGTTCTATCTCTTCGTGTACACCCTGGCGACGTTCGGCGCGTTCGCGGTGATTGTCGCGATGACGCGCCCGGGCCGCGGCACCGTAATGGTCGACGAGCTGTCTGGTCTTTGGGCCGTTCGGCCGTGGCTTGCGGTCGGAATGGCGGTCCTGATGCTCGCGCTGCTCGGGTTTCCGATCTTCGGCGGCGCCGGATTCTTCGCGAAGTGGTACGTATTGCAGGCCGCATTGCAAGCGCGTATGCCACAGACGACGCTCGCGATTGCGCTGGTGCTCACGACCGCCGTGTCCGCTGGATACTACCTGTACGTCATCATGGTGATGTTCATGCGGCCGCCGAAGGCCGAAGCGGCGCCGGTGCCGCCGACGCCGCCGCTCACGCGCGTCGTTTTTGCGGTGACGGTCGTGGGCATACTTGTACTGGGCGTGTACCCGAATTGGTTCCAGCAGGTCGCGAGCAAGGGTGCTCCGCGACGCGAAGGCGCGGCAACGATCGGTCTGTCGCCAACAGCTGCTGCAGAGCAACACGGGCGCTAGCGCCCGGCTTCCTGGCCCGTTTTGCGTTCGGGTGGAGTGTCTCACATGACGACGACGATTCAGATTCCCGCGGCAATCTTCCGACAATACGATGTTCGTGGCATCGTCGGGCGCGATCTCACGCCAGATGTCGCCACCGCGCTCGGACGGGCATACGCGCAATACGTCGACAAACGCGGAAAGAAGGGCGCTATCGCGGTGGGCCGCGACAACCGGCCGAGCGGCACGATGCTGCGCGATGCGCTTGTCGAGGGACTCACCAGCGCGGGGCGCGACGTAGTCGACATCGGCGTGGTGCCGACGCCGCTGTTGTACTGGAGCCTGCACCACATCGACGTCTCCGGAGGCATTCAGATCACGGGCTCGCACAACCCGCCGGAGTATAACGGGTTCAAGCTGAGCGTCGGTACGACGTCGCTGCATGGCGAGGAGATTCAGGAGTTGTATCGTCTGACGTCCACGTCCGGGCCGGCGGTCAAGCGCGGCCGCGTTCGCGAGGAAGCGGTTATCGATCGCTACGTCGCCGACATCGTGACGCGCATCGGGAAACTGAGCCGTCCTGTGAAGGCCGTGTACGATTGCGGCAACGGGGCGGGGGCGCTTGTCGCGCCGCAGCTCTTCGAGCGGCTCGGCGTCAAGGCACGCGGCTTGTTTTGCGAAAGCGACGGCACCTTTCCAAATCATCATCCGGATCCAACGGTCCCCGAGAATCTCGAGGATTTGATCGCGGCGGTTCGCAACGACAAAGGAGAGATCGGCATCGCGTTCGACGGCGACGCCGATCGCATCGGTGTAGTCGACGACATCGGTCGCATCATTTGGGGCGATCGCGTTCTCATTCTTTACTCGCAGGACGTGCTCAAGAGGACGGGAAAGGGGCAGCCGATCATCTTCGACGTGAAGTGCTCGCAGGCGCTGCCGGACGCCATCACGCGGTTCGGCGGACGTCCCGTCATGTGGAAGACGGGCCACTCCCTCATCAGGGACAAGATGAAGGAGCTCAACGCGCCCATTGCCGGGGAAATGTCCGGACACATGTTCTTCGCCGAAGGATTTTACGGTCACGACGACGCGATGTACGGCGCCGCGCGACTCCTGCGCATCGTCGCCGACAGCGGCCACACCGTGCGTGAGCTGCTGGCCGACGTGCCCGATTTCGTTTCCACGCCCGAGCTTCGAATCGAAGTGCCCGAGGAGAAAAAGTTCGAGATCGTCAAGCGCGCGGTGGCGCACTTCAAGCGGCTCCACGACGTCATCGACGTCGACGGCGTGCGCGTCCTCTTCGGCGACGGATGGGGACTGATTCGCGCGTCCAATACGCAGCCGGTGCTCGTGGCGAGATACGAAGCGCTCACGCCTCAGCGGCTCTCTGAGATACGCGGCGAGATGGAAGGGTGGCTGCGTAGCCAGGGCGTTCGAGTGTAAGTGGCGGGCCGGCGCTGGCTGCTGATCCTGATCGCCTGCGCAGCCATCCTGCTGCTGCTCGGGCGCGGGATCGCGCAGATCTACACGGATTATCTCTGGTACGCCTCCCTCGGCGCAGCCGACGTATGGCGCGCGCGGTATTCGTCGCTGTTCGCCCTGCGATTCATGTGTGGCGCGCTGGCGACACTGTTCGTGTTCGCCAACCTGTATGCCGTGCGTCAGTCTGTGGTCTCGCTCGTATTGCCGAGGCGCATCGGGAACCTCGACATCGGCGAAGAGGTGCCACGCCGACAGCTGACGTGGACCGCTGCCGTGCTTTCGCTGTTGATCGGGATCGCGTTCGCGTGGTCGCAGCGCGATTGGAGCACGTTCCTGGCCGCCGGCATCGGCCAGCCATTTGGGGAGACCGATCCGTACTTCGCGGCTGATTTGGGATTCTTCGTCTATCGATTGCCTCTCGAACTCTCGCTTTTCACCTGGACGATGACCGTCGTGCTCACGGTCATCGGTCTCGTGGTGCTGCTGTACGCGCTCACTCCGAGTCTGCGATGGGAGCAGGGCGGACTGTACATCTCGGGTTACGTGCGACGGCACCTCGCGATGCTCGCCGGCGTGCTGCTGCTCGTGCTGGCGTGGCACTACCGGCTGGAGATGTACACGATCCTCGGCGACGGTGGATCGGGCGACGGCGCGTTCAGCTACGTCGACCATCGCGTCGCGATTCCTGCCAGCCTGCTGCTGGCACTCGTGACGCTCGGCGCCGGCCTCACCGTGTTGTGGGCGGGCTGGACGGGGCAGATGCGGCTCGCGTTCGCGGCGCTCACCGGCGTCATCATCGCGGCGCTGGGCGCGCGACAGCTGGCGCCATTCATCGCGAGGCGAGCCGTCGCCAATCGTGATCCAGCCGTGCGCGAGCGCCCGTACGAGGCAACGCGCGCCGGCTATACGCGCCGAGCGTTCGCCGTCGACCGCGTGACGTCGGGCGACAGCGGCATCGCGTTCGTCACCCTCGCCGAGGCGGCGCCGTATGTGCCGGTGTGGGACGACGGCGCGCTGCGTCGTGCGAGCGATCGCGCCTTGCCTGGCGCCGGCGTCGGCTGGGTGGCGTCTGACAGTGGAATCACTGCGGCGGTGCCGACGCTGGTGGGAGGCGGCTCGGTCGCGACCTATGCGGCCAGCGCGACCGAGGAAAACGGGACCCCGGCGCGGTTGGTTCGCTCCGATACGCGCCCCGAGATGCCTCCCGTGTTCGTCGTTGCAGATTCCGACGCGCGCTCGATAGTGGTGGCGGATTCGAGCGGACGCATCGCGGGCCCTTCGCTCGAGGAGCCGCTCGCACGTTTCGCGCACGCGCTGAGCATGCAGGATTTCCGAGTTTGGTTCGGCGCGCTGCCAGAACCTTCACCGAAGCTGGTCGCGCGTCGCACAGTCCGCGACCGGGTCGGAGCGCTCGCGCCGTTCTTCGCGCAGGGAACCACGATCTCGCCGCTGTGGTTCGCCGACTCACTCGTGTGGGCGCTCGAGCTGTACTCGTCCTCGACCAGCTACCCGCTCAGCCGCCGCGTGCTCGTCGCGGGGACGGACCGCGCGTACTTCCAGCACGCGGCCACCGCACTGGTGAATGCAACGACCGGACGGACGGTCCTCGTCGCCGACTCGCTTCCCGATCCGATCGCGTTGTCCTGGATGGCGCGCTTCCCACGACTTTTCGCCCGACCGACGTCGTTACCGATCAGCGTTCGCCGGCAGATGCCGCCCGCTCGCGACGGAGCGCGCGCGCAGGCGACCGCGTTCGCGCGCTTCGGCACCCGAAGCGAGACGGACGTGGCGCGTCATCTTCCCGACGACGAAGGCGCCGATAGCGCGCTTGCGGAGACGCCGCCTCCCCTCATCGCGTTTCCGCGGTTCGGCACGACCGGCTACGTAATTCCGCTGCTCCGGACCGAGAGCATTCGGGGACTCTTCATCGCGCTTGGCGGACCCTCGCATCGCAGCGTCTGGCTCAGCGCGCGCGAGCCGGCTCCGATCTGGAGTGAGGCGCTGGATCGACTCCGCGCGGCCGACACCGTGAGTGCATCGCTGCTCGTCCGCGGGTACGTGCGCGCTGTGCCCGTCGGCAATCAGATCCTCCTGCTGCAACCGCGTTATGATTGGCGCGGGGGCGGGGCTCCACGCCTTCTGTACGTCGCGGCGACGTCGGGCGACACGGTGCGCGCGGCGCGCACGCTGCTCCAACTGGCGGGGCGTTTGCCCGAATCGGCCCAAGGTGGAGCAAAGGACTTCCGCAGCCGCGTCCGGGAGCTGTATGACGAGCTGCGGCGCTCGAGCGCGCGTGGAGATTGGGCCGGTTACGGACGCGCCCTCGACGCGCTCGGCGCGTTGCTTCGCGAGCGGCGACCGTAGCATGGCCGATCGCATCCCGCGAAAGCGGAGAAGCAAGGCATCCGAGCAAATCGTTCCGGTTGCCGTCATCGCCCTGGGAGGCAACGCCCTCGCGCCGGGAGGTGAGCGATCGAACGTCTACGATCAGTTTCGCCATACGCGGGAGAGTCTCGGTCCGATCGTGGATCTCGCACTCGACGGATGGAACGTCTGCGTCGTTCACGGCAACGGACCGCAAGTGGGTGACGAGCTGGTTCGCAATGAGCTCGCACGCTATGACGCGCCACCATTGCCGCTCGGCGTGCTCGTGGCAGCCACCGCGGGTTGGATTGGTTACATGATCGAGCAGTCGCTCGAGAACGCGCTGCGCCGGCTCAACTCCCCACGCAGAGTGGCCACGATCGTGACCCAGGTTGAGGTGGACAAGAACGATCCCGCGCTGCTCGAACCCACGAAGTTCATCGGTCGGGAGATCGAACCGGCGCGGGCGCAGGAGCTCAAGCGCGAAGGACATGCGCTCAAGCGTGACGGACATGGTCGTCTTCGACGCGTGGTCGGCAGCCCACGCCCCATCGCCATTCACGAACTGCCGATCATCAAGCAGCTGGTCGACACGGGTGTGATCGTGATCGCCGTGGGCGGCGGCGGCGCCCCGATCTACGATCACCCGAGGCTGGGATGGGAGGGGATCGACGCCGTTGTCGACAAGGACCTCGCTGCCGCCGTCCTTGCGCGTGATCTCGGGGCCGAGCTCCTGCTGATTCTCACGGACGTCGATGCCGTCTATGCAGATTGGGGGAAGCCCACGCAACGACCGCTCGCTCGAATCACGGCGGATGAAGCCGAACACCTCGACCGCGAGGGACAGTTCGGCGAGGGAAGCATGGCGCCGAAGATCAGGGCCTCGGTAGACTTCGTGCGCCGCACGGGCGGTCGCGCCGTGATTACTGCGCTGCCGCACGGACGCGAGGCGGTTCGCGGCAAGGCAGGAACGACGATCATCGCTTCATCGGAGAAAGAGTGAACATCCACGAGTATCAGGCCAAGGATCTGTTGCGGGCGGAGCAAGTCCCGATTCCAGCGGGCGACGTGGCCACGACTCCCCAGGAAGTGGAGTCGATCGCGCGAAAGCTTGGCGGCGCCGTGGTCGTCAAGGCCCAGGTGCACGTGGGCGGGCGCGGAAAAGCGGGCGGCGTCAAGCTCGCGAAGACGCCTCAAGAGGCGCGCGACGTCGCCGCGAAGATCCTTGGCATGAAGATCAAGGGACTGACGGTCCACAAGGTGTTGGTCACCGCGGCAGCTGACATTGCGAGCGAGGCCTACGTCGGCATCATCGTCGAT
>Ga0070698_100008260_pt1 | contig 11258 bp, 10 predicted proteins | sample KBSK1502metaG_FD_65477 | JGI IMG/M metagenome (GOLD analysis project Ga0070698, IMG submission 65477) | Corn, switchgrass and miscanthus rhizosphere microbial communities from Kellogg Biological Station, Michigan, USA - KBS K1-50-2 metaG | ecosystem: Host-associated > Plants > Roots >...
CGTCACCACGTTCAGCCAGCCGATGATGCGGGCGCTCTATCAGGTGGTGACGCAGAAGAAGCGGGAGATGGCCGCGGGCGGCCGCGCCCTGCCGCGGTACGCGCACATCGGTGCCGTCCTGCAGCAGCCGCGAACCGGCGCCATCGTGGCCATGTACGGCGGGCCGGACTACGGCCTGAGCGGGCGCCGCTGCCAGCGAATCGAATGCCAGTACAACATGGCACTGCAGAGCAGGAACCAGGTCGGCTCCTCGTTCAAGCCCTACGTGCTCGCGACGGCGGTATCGCAGGGGATGAACGTGAAGACGAGCGTCCTCGACGGCTTCGCCCCGTTGTGGATCCCGCCGGACAGCACCGCGGCCGACCGGATGAAGTTGTCCAGGACGACCCGGCCGGCGAACTCGGTCGGCTGGTACAACCTGCCCGACCCGCACGAGAACTTCGGGCCCATTTCCGTCGCCAAGGCCGCCGCGCTGTCCTCCAACTCCGCCTTCGCCGACCTGGCCCACCGGGTCGGCACCCGGAACGTCGTCAAGATGGCCCAGGCGTTCGGCGTGAACGCGAAGTTGTCCGGGCTCAGCAACGAGGTCGGCGGGGTCGGCATGGCCCTCGGGCAGTCGTCGCTGACGGTGGCCGAGCAGGCCAATACCTTCTGCACCTTCGCGGCCGGCGGCATCGACACCACCCAGCACGTGATCAGCAAGATCACGTCACCAAGCGGCCCGGTCCAGCTGAAGATCGTGAAGAACTCCGTGCTCCAGCGCGGCCAGGCCGCCGACATCGACTATGCCCTCTCCTTCGACACGAAGTACGGCACGGCTACCAACGCGGCGATGCCCGACGGGCGGCCGATCATCGGCAAGACCGGAACGACGGATAACGCGCAGTCCGCCTTCTTCATCGGTGGCATCCCGCAGTACACCCTGGCCGTGGGAATCTTCACCCAGAACCAGTCCAATCACACCAGCCAGACGCTGAACGGCCTCGGCGGGCTGAGCCAGGGCGGATACGGCGGCACCTGGCCCGCGATGATCTGGCGCTCGTTCGCCGACCGGGAATTCGCTCAGCTGCCGATCAAGAAGTTCCCGGCGCCGCCGTTCACCGGCAGCAAGTGGGTCCAGGTTCCGCGTGCGCCCAAGCATCACCAGCCGGCGCCGACCCCGACGCCTACGCCCCCGGGCCGGCACTGTAAGTTCTTCGGCAGGAAGGGGTGCCCGACCCCGACTCCCACCCCGACCCCGACCCCTACGCCCACCCCCCTGCCCCCGTCCCCGGGTCCAAGCCCGTCGCCGACCTGTACCGGGCCGCCGGGGAACTGCAAGCTGACGGGCGGCGGCTAGCCGCGCAGGGCCAGACGCGGCCGGCGGGTCAGCCGGCCAGCTGGCCGCGGAGCCAGCGGATGTCCGCGGCCGGATCCGGGGTCTCGCAGATCACCGGAGCGCCGGCCGCCCGCACCACGCCAAGGATGAGCGACGGGTCGATCGTGCCGGACGTCAGGCCCGCGTGCCTGTCTCGCCCCGAGCCGAACTCGTCCCGCGAGTTGTTGCAGTGCACGAGGTCGATGCGGCCGGTGATCGCCTTTACCCGGTCCACGATGTCGGCCAGGTCCTGGCCTGCCGAGTTCGCGTGGCAGGTGTCCAGGCAGAACCCCACCTCGCCGCTGCCGTCGGCACTGCCCGCGGTGACGGCATCCCACAGCCGGGCGATCGCCTCCAGGCTGCGGGCCATCGCGCCGTCCCCGCCCGCCGTGTTCTCGATCAGCATCGGCAGCGGCCGGTCGATCCGCTCGATCGCCTTGCGCCAGCTGTCGTAGCCCTCCCGCGGATCCACCCCGGCGGTGACGTGCCCGCCGTGCACGATCAGCCCCTTCGCGCCGACGGCCGCCGCCGCCTCGAGCTGCTGGGCAAGCAGCTTCCTGCTGGGGATCCGGATCCTGTTGTTCGGCGAAGCGACGTTGATGCCGTAGGGCGAGTGGATGTAGGCGTGCACGCCAGCGGCCGCGAAGGCTGAGCGGATCTCGGCCGGGTCGCCGTCGCCGGGAAACGTCGGGGCCTTCCAGCCCTGCGGGTCACCGAGGAAGAACTGGACGGCGTCGGCGCCCGCCGCGAGTGCCTCCGCCAGCGGGTCGCCGTCATGCAGATGAGCTCCAATGCGCACCATGCTCAGAGCCTAATGCGGATGGGGCCATGGCATGCCGGTAGCCGGCCAGCCGGCCCCTCGCGCGGCCCGCCGCCAGCCGGATCGCCGCCGCCTGCGGCCCACCGGCCGCGCCCACCGGCCCCGTGTCCGCCGGCCCCATGTCCACCTCAGTGCCCGCCGGCCCCGTGTCCGCCGGCCCCGTGTCCGCCGGCCCCGTGTCCGCCGGCCCCATGTCCACCTCAGTGCCCGCCGGCCCCGTGTCCACCGCCGTGCCCGCCGGCTCATGCACGGGTTACCGCGGTGCCCGGTCAGCCGAAGCCGCCGTGCGCGAGGCCGAGGCAGATCCCGACGAAGGCAGGCACCACCCCGGCCATCAGCACGATCCGCTGCGTTCTCGTCGCGGAGATCATCTGCGTGTAGAGGCCGACCACCAGGCCTGCCAGGCCGAGCACCGTGGCGGCCAGGTGCTGCCGCACGATGAGGCCGGCCACGAACGCGATGAGGCCGGCCAGCAAGGTGAACGCGGTGAGTCCGAGTTGCACCGGATGCCGCTCGCCGTCGGTGCCCTGTGCTTGACTGGACTGTTCTTGGCCGGACCGACCGGCCTGGGCGAGGCCGGACTGGCGGGTGCTGTCCTTGATCGTCTCTGGCACGGCTGTCACCCCTTCAGAGGGCGTCCTGCTGCTTAACCTGTCAACCGGGTGTCTTCCCGTCACCGGCGGAATGGAATCCTGCCGTCGGCCACGGACGGGGCGTGCCTGCGCCCGGGAGCAGCGACCGAGGGCTCGTAATAAATGGTCGTCGGGTCCTTCGCTGGCAGCCCGGCTCCGAGTGCCTGGTAAGCTGACCCGGCCGCAGATGGCCGCCGTCCAGGCGGCGTGCGGCTCCTCCTGTCACGGAGAGACCGTGACCGCGTCAGTCCAGAGGAGGCAGGTAACGCGCATGCGCCACTACGAGATGATGATCATCCTCGATCCCTCGCTTGAGGAGCGCACCGTCCAGCCGTCCCTTGAGCAGTTCCTCAAGGTAGTGACCACGGCCGGCGGCAACGTGGACAAGATTGATGTCTGGGGACGCCGCCGGCTCGCCTACGAGATCGAGAAGAAGTCCGAGGGCATCTACACGGTCATCGACCTGACCGCCGAGCCTGGCACCGTCAAGGAACTGGACCGCCAGCTGAACCTGAACGAGGCGATCCTGCGGACCAAGATTCTGCGCCCCGACGCGCACTGAGCCGATTCACGGCCGGGCTGTTTCACCGCCGCGCGGCCAGCACCCACCCATCCGAAAGACCGGGAGTACCCCGATGGCAGCAGGCGACACCGCGATCACCATTGTCGGCAACCTCGTCGCCGACCCCGAGCTCCGCTACACCCCGACCGGCCAGGCCGTGGCCACGTTCCGGGTGGCCTCGACGCCGAGGTTCATGGACCGGACCACCAACGAGTGGAAGGACGGCGACTCGCTGTTCCTTTCCTGCAACGTCTGGCGGCAGGCCGCCGAGAACGTCGCGGAGAGCCTGCAGCGCGGCATGCGGGTCATCGTGCAGGGCCGCCTCAGGCAGCGGTCGTACGAGACCAAGGAAGGCGAGAAGCGCACCGTCTACGAGGTCGAGGTCGACGAGGTAGGCCCGTCGCTGCGCAACGCCTCCGCCAAGGTCACCAAGTCGCAGCGGTCGACTGGCGGCTTCGGCGGCGGCGGCGGGGCGGCCGGCGCTGGCGGCCAGGGCGGGTATGGTGGGGGCGGCGGCCGCCCCGCCGACGACCCGTGGGCATCCGATGCCCGCGGCGGGTCAGCGGGCGACGGCGGGTTTACCGACGAGCCGCCGTTCTGACCTGTCACCGGCCGACGGCCCTGCCGCTGGTCCGGCTGCGCTGGCGGTCCGGCTCCGGCCGGGCCCGGCTCAGATCCGCGGGCCCACGGCCCGCTAGCCTGCAGCCCGCTGGCCCGGGCCCGCTAGCCCGCGGCCAGCCAGCAAGCCATGTTCGCCCCGATGAGACGACCCCTGTTCGCCCCGATGAGACGACCATCCCCGCCCGGGCGGGGCTCTGCTAAGGAGCACCACGATGGCCAAGCCACCGATTCGCAAGCCGAAGAAGAAAGTCTGCCTGTTCTGCCAGGAGAAGATCGCCCACGTCGACTACAAGGACGTCGGGTTGCTGCGCAAGTTCATCTCGGACCGCGGCAAGATCCGGGCGCGACGGGTTTCCGGCAACTGCACGCAGCACCAGCGCGACGTCGCGACGGCGATCAAGAACGCCCGCGAGATGGCGCTGCTGCCGTACACGAGCACGGCACGCTGATGCCGAGGGAGGTCGCGGACCGATGAGCGGTACGCCGATGAAGCTCATCCTCACCCAGGAGGTCGATGGCCTGGGTGGCCCCGGCGAAGTGGTCGAGGTCGCGGGCGGCTATGGCCGCAACTACCTCGTCCCGCGCGGACTGGCGATGCGCTGGACGCGCGGCGCCGAGAAGCAAATCGAGCTGATCAGGCGGGCCAGGTCGGTCCGCGAGATCCGGGGCCTGGACGACGCCAGGGACGCGGCAAGCAGGCTCGGCTCGCTGACGGTCCAGCTGCAGCGGCGGGCGGGCGGCGGCGGCAGGCTGTTCGGCTCGATCTCGCCTGCCGACATCGCGGCCGCGGTGCTTGCGGCCGGCGGGCCTGAGCTTGACAAGCGCCGGATCGAGATCAAGAACCCGATCAAGACCGTGGGCGCGCACCAGGTGGCGATCAGGCTGCACCCGGAGATCAGGGCGACGCTCGACGTCGAGGTCACGGCAGGCTGAGCGGGGCGTTCCGCGGCGCCGGCCGGGCCTGCGGGCCGCCGGTGCGGGCGCGGGTGACCTGGCTGGGGCCGGGGCTCTGGCCGGAGTAGAGGCTCTGGCTTGGGCCGGGGCTCTGGCCGGAGTCGGGGCTCTGGCTTGGGTCGGGGCTCGGGCTGGGGTCGGGACCTTGACTGGGGTCGGGGTGGTAGTCGGGGACGCGCCTGGCGAGTTCAGGATCGAGTTCGGCAATCATGGCCCAGATCCTGGCAAGCCGGTCCTGCATGCTTGCGTCCGACCCGGCGCGGCGCGGCGGCACGGAGTCGGCTGCCAGCTCGTCGATGGCCCTGCCGATCTGGGCGATGGCCCTGCCGATCTGGGCCAGCCGTTCGTCCTTTGTCGAACACATACTCGGACAGTAGGGCCGACCGGGGGTCCGGCGCCTGCCAATTACCCTGATCCGCAGATCCCAGCCGGCGGAGCGCAGCGCTGCCCGTAGCGGCCTGGTCGCCACCCGTCCTTGCCTACCGTGCTATGCCGCCTTTCCGCGTTGCCGGAACGGCGTTCCGCCTGATGGATGTGGCCTGACTAGGCGCGGGCGACTACCAGACACCGATCCATCAGCCGGAACGCTCAGGAGGCGCCGGGTTCGTTGCTCACTGTCAGCATTCAGTTGCCCGGTGCGCTGGCCTGGGCGGGACGCGGCCCTGGTGGCCGGCTGCGGCACCGGGTGACCGGCAGTCGGGTGGTCAGGGCTTACATGTAACGTTCGACGTCAAAATTCCCTGTGTGGATAACTTCCGGTGGCTGTGGATTGTCATGCCGCGCGTAACTTTTTCTTGCACACAAGTGGTGGATGGCGTAAGCGCAGGCAGAAGCCCTATCCCGGCGCAGTGGCAAGCCATTTCCACAGTCCTGTCCCCAAGCTGCGCACAGCGTCTGCGGCGTGTCTGCACAGGCTGTCCACAGGCATGTGCACAGCACGACTAGACGCCGGAACCGGGTGCCGCGAGACTGTCCGAGCCGTCCGGTAGAACGGACATGACCGCCCGCGCGGGCCGTTGCGGGAGTGCCTACCGGCAAGGGGGGAGGTGGCATCTGGTGAGCGTCACAGAGATCGCGCCGCGGGACGGGGAATTCGAGCGGACTCCGCCGCATGACATTGCCGCAGAGCAGTGCGTGCTGGGCGGGATGATGTTGTCGAAGGACGCGATCTCCGACGTTCTCGAGGTGATCCGGCCGCAGGATCACTACCGGCCCGCCCACCAGCTCGTGCATGAGGTGATACTCGACCTGTACGGCCGCGGGGAGCCCGCCGACGCCGTCACGGTCGCCGCCGAGCTGACCAAGCGGGGGGACATCGGCCGCGTGGGCGGTGCCCCCTACCTGCACACGCTGATCGCCTCCGTGCCGACGGCGGCGAACGCCGGGTACTACGCGAGGATCGTGCGGGAGCGGGCGATCCTGCGCCGCCTGGTGGAGGTGGGCACCAGGATCGTGCAGCTCGGCTACTCCGGCGACGGCGACGCGGACGAACTGCTCGACCGCGCCGAGGCCGAGGTGTACGGGGTCGCCGACCGGCGGGTCAGCGAGGACTACCTGGCGCTGTCCGAGATCATGCCGGGAGCGCTGGACGAGATCGAGGCGATCGGCAGCCGGGGCGGCGCGCTGACCGGCGTGCCGACCGGGTTCACCGATCTCGACGCCCTCACCAACGGGCTGCACCCGGGCCAGATGGTCGTGATCGCCGCCCGCCCTGCGCTAGGCAAGGCCCTGGCACTCGACACGCCGCTGCCAACCCCGACCGGATGGACGACGATGGGAGAAGTCCGGGCCGGCGACTATCTGATCGGAGCTGACGGCGCGCCGGTGCAGGTTGTCGCAGCCACGGGCGTGATGCTCGAGCGGCCATGCTACGAGGTCGAGTTCTCCACCGGGGAGGTCATCGTTGCCGATGGCCAGCATCAGTGGCTCACGTGGACATGGGCAGCCAGGCGTGCTGATGCTCAGCTCAGCGGCGGCCAGCGGTCCGGTGCCGGCCCAGTGCCGCCAGACGTAGTGACGACTGAGCAGATTGCGGCAACATTGCGGTGCCGGGCAACTGGCCGGCGACCGAATCATGCCGTAGCGATGAGCGCGCCGCTCAGCTTTCCCGAGGCTGACCTGCCCATCCCGCCCTACGCGGCGGGGGTCCGGCTGGGCAGCGGCAACTCAACGGGAGCCCTGCCTGCCATCGCAGAGCCGGAGATAGTCATGCGGATGGAGGCGGCAGCGGGCTCTCTGGATCCGCATGAGGTCCTGGACAGCGGGCTCGTTCCCCAGCCGTACCTTCGAGCGTCCGAAGCTCAGCGCCGCGCCCTGCTGGCGGGAATCCTCGACGTCGACGGGAGTGTGCTCAGCAACGGATCCATCCAGCTTGGAGTGCCGAGCAATCGGCTTGCCTGCGATGTGCGAGAGCTTGTCCTGAGCCTCGGCTATCAATGCTCCGTGACGGCCAGGCAAATGATGGGCAGCACAGAGAACGCGTCAGCTCGCTATCTGGTCAATCTCACCGCCGATGATCAGGTTTTCCTGCTCAGCCGCAAACAGCGGCTACACAAGGAGCGATTGCGGCATAGCCCGCAGCGCACGCGCTGGCGCTACATCGTCGACGTGCGCCGGGTACCATCGCGGCCGGTCCGGTGCGTGCAGGTGGATAGCTCGGATCAGCTCTACCTCGCGGGCCACGGCATGATCCCGACGCACAACTCGACGCTGGCGCTTGACCTTGCGCGGGCGGCTTCGGTCAGGCACGGGCTGACATCGGTGATCTTCAGTCTGGAGATGAGCAGGAACGAGATCACCATGCGGCTGCTGTCGGCGGAGGCGCGGGTGCCCCTGCACTCCATGCGGACCGGCCAGATGGGCGATGAGGACTGGACCAGGCTGGCCAGGCGGATGAGCGAGGTCGTGGAGGCCCCGCTGTTCATCGATGACTCGCCGAACATGTCGATGATGGAAATCCGGGCTAAGTGCCGCCGTCTCAAGCAGCGGCACGACCTGCGCCTGGTGATCATCGATTACCTGCAGCTGATGAGCTCACCCAAGAAGGTGGAGAACCGGCAGCAGGAAGTGTCGGAGATGTCGCGTTCGCTGAAGCTGCTGGCCAAGGAACTCGACGTCCCGGTGGTGGCCGTCGCGCAGCTCAACCGCGGCCCCGAGCAGCGCACCGACAAGAAGCCGCTGCTCGCTGACCTGAGGGAGTCAGGATGTATGACCGCTGACACGACAATACTGCGGGCAGACACGGGGGCGCCGATCACATTCAGTGAGCTCATCTCTGACGGACACGAGGGCGTCGCTGTCTGGTCAGTCGACTTTCGCAATCGGCTGGTCGCGGCACCGATCACCAGCGTTTTCGCGTCTGGCGTCAAAGAGGTTTACCGGCTGCAGCTGGCGTCCGGTCGTGAGGTGAAGGCGTCAGGAAATCACCCGTTCCTGACATTCGGCGGATGGAAGTCGCTAGACGACCTGACCGAGGGAGACCGAGTAGGGATTCCTCGTCAGATACCAGAGCCCATAGGCGCGGGCATTGGATGGTCCGAGCACCGGCTCGGCCTGCTCGCTCATCTGATCGGGGATGGCTGCGTCCTGCGCTCCCAGCCGCTGCATTACACGTCGAACGATCCCGCCAACCTGGAATTTGTCGAAGATGCGGTCCGCGCGGAGTTCGGCATCACCCCCCGACGGGTGCAGCAGAAGGCATGGTGGCACGCCTACCTGCCCGCGCCGCTCAAGTGCGCGCGCGGGCGTATGAACCCGCTGCATGTGTGGTTTCGTGAGCTGGGAATCGAGGATCTCAGGTCATATCAGAAGCGTATCCCCGCCGTTCTGCACTCCGCATCCAACGACGAGGTGGCAGTCTTCCTGCGACATCTCTGGGCGACCGACGGGAATGTCACCGTCCCGCGAACTAAGACCGCAGCAAAGGTCTATTACGCGTCATCGAGCCGTCAGCTTGCCGAGGGAGTCATGCTCCTGCTAGCCCGCTTCGGGATCATTGCTCGCATCCGGCATCACACGAAGGCCGACTACCGGCCTAGTTATCATGTGACTGTCGCCGATGGTCCAAGCTTGCGAACTTTCTGCAGGAAGATCGGCGTCCACGGCAGGCGCGGGGACCTCGTTCCTGAGCTGCTTGCCTTCCTCGAAGGGAGAGTCGTCAACACAAATGCGGACACGCTGCCGATCGAGGTCTGGCAACTAGTCAAATCCGAACGTGTCCGAGCCAAAGTGACAGAGCGCCAACTGCTGGCCGCGATCGGTACCCATTACTGCGGGGCCACACTGTACAAGACTTGTCCGTCGCGCGAACGGTTGCTGCGCTGCGCTGACGCGCTCAACTCGGACGCGCTCCGTGCAGCCGCGAGTAGCGACGTTTACTGGGACCGGATCGTGAGCATTGAGCCGCTTTGCCCGCAGCCGGTATTCGACGCCACAGTGAAGGGCACGCACAATTTCGTTGCCGACGGGATCTTGGCACATAACAGTATTGAGCAGGACTCGGACATGGTTATCCTGCTGCACCGTGAGGATGCCTACGAAAGGGAGTCGCCGCGGGCAGGCGAGGCGGACTTCATCGTGGCAAAGCACCGCAACGGGCCCACGGCCACGGTAACCGTGGCGTTCCAAGGGCACTTCAGCCGCTTCGTCGACATGGCGCCAGGCTGAACAAGGTCGCATCGCCGGTCGGCTCGGCCGCGGCGGTCAGCAGCAGCCGCTGCGTCTGGCGCGGAAGCGCCCGGAACTGCCGGTGAAAGCTGTTTCGATGCGGCTGGCCAGCGGCCGCGGGTCGGGCAGCCAGAAACCGCCCGCCAGCTCGGCCGGCCCCAGCCCGCGGGGCAGTTGCAGCAGGGCGAGCGGGTTGCCGCCGGTCTCGGCGACGATCCGGTCGCGCACCTCGGCGTCCAGCCGCCCGCCGACCGCCGAAGCCAGCAACGTGCGCGCGTCGGCATCGCCCAGCCCGGTGAGGGTCAGCCCGGGCAGGCCGGCCAGCTCATGCTCATCGCCAGACTGGCGCGCGGCGAGGATCATGGCGACAGGATCGGCCTGTAGCCGGCGGGCCGCGAACGCCAGGCACTGCACCGTGGCCCGGTCGAGCCACTGCGCGTCATCCACCACGCAGGCCAGCGGCTGGTCCTCCGCCGCGGCGGCCAGCAGGCTCAGCACCGCCAGCCCGACCAGGAAACGATCCGGAGCCGGGCCCTCCCGCATTCCGAACGCGACCGCGAGCGCGTCACGCTGCGGCCGGGGCAGCTGGTCCAGCCGGCCGAGCATCGGCACGCACAGCTGGTGCAGCCGGCGAACGCCAGCTCCATTTCCGACTCCACCCCCCAGGCCCGGATCACCCGAAACCCCACCGCCCGGCCGGCCGCATAGCCCAGCAACGCCGTCTTGCCGATCCCGGGCTCGCCGCGCACGACCAGCACGGCGCTGCTACCCGCCCGCGCCTGATCCAGCACCCCATCCACGACTGCGCGCTCGCCGTGCCGGTCTAGCAGCCCGGTTCCAGGACGACTTCTGGATGCGCTCATTGCTGATGTGGTCCTGCCGCTCAACTGGCAAATGTCGCCGACGTGATCAGCGTAGGCCACTGGACCGGCGATTCCGTGCCTGGTGTTCACCCAGCGGCATCACTGCTAGCCGAGCAGCCCTACTGCCCGCCGGATCCGTTGACAACTCCAGGCGGCGGCCAGCGCGGCGCTCCCGGCCGCTTGCTGCAAGCGCACACCTGCCCCCATCCGAGCCCGTGCCCCTGGCACAACCAGGGGACTACCCCCGGGGCAGTCCCGGGGCGACTGGCGCCAATCGGCGTGACAGTAGCAGATCGGTGCATTACAGATGCCACTGACCGCGCCGAGGAGGCAGGCAAACACTCCGAGGAGAGGGCCATGACCACCACCACCGAGCAGCTCGAAGCCAACAAGAAGATCGCGCGCGACTACATCGACCAGGTATTCAACCAGCACAACCCGGGCAAGGCGGCCGATTTCGTCACCAGCGATGTCGTCTGGCACGGCAATAGCCTCGGCGACGTCGCGGGAGCGGAGAACCTGGCCGGCCTGCTCGGGTCTTTCATCGGGGCGCTGCCGGGCCTGTACGCGGCCGAGCAGGACATCACCGCCGAGAACGACCTGGTCATGGTCCGGCTCGTCGTCGCCGCCACCGTCAAGGGAAACCTGCTCGGGGTGCCGGCCGACGGCAAGCCGGTCCGGTGGAACGCCATCGACATCTACCGGATCACCGACGGCAAGATCAGCGAGGAATGGGCCGCCGACGACATCGCGACCATCATGACCCAGGTCGGTGTCTTCACCC
>Ga0070698_100008261_pt1 | contig 11257 bp, 9 predicted proteins | sample KBSK1502metaG_FD_65477 | JGI IMG/M metagenome (GOLD analysis project Ga0070698, IMG submission 65477) | Corn, switchgrass and miscanthus rhizosphere microbial communities from Kellogg Biological Station, Michigan, USA - KBS K1-50-2 metaG | ecosystem: Host-associated > Plants > Roots >...
GGCATCTGCATGAGGATGCCGGCGCCGTCGCCGGTGCACGCGTCGGCACCCGAGGCGCCACGGTGCTCGAGGTTCTCGAGCGCCGTGATGGCGCGCGTGATGACCTCGTGCGTGGGCTGGTTGTCCAGCCGTGCGACCATCCCGACCCCGCACGCGTCGTGCTCGAAACGCGGGTCGTAGAGGCCCGGGGGCACGTCCTTGAGTACCGCGCAGGCGACCTATGTGTAAAATACAAAATGCGGAACGGAGCCATGCGCTCAGGAGATAGCTCGGGATTGCCTGGGGCGCATGGGCGGCATCGAAAAGAGGCATGAGTGGACGTGCGCCAGCTCGAGATGTTCCGGACGGTGGCGGAGGACGGCACCTTCACCCGGGCCGCGGAGCGGCTGCGGGTCTCCCAGTCCGCGATCAGCCGGCAGGTGAAGCTCCTGGAGGAGGAGCTGGGGGGAGTGCTGCTGCATCGCGGGGCCCGGCGGGTCTCCCTCACCCCGGCGGGCGAGCTCCTGCTCAAGATGGCGAACCGCGTCCACCGAGACATGCAGGAGGTGGTCTCGCAGATTTCCGACACCCACGCGCTGCGGCGCGGCTCCCTCACCCTGGCCGGAGGTATGACGGTCTGCATGTACATCCTGCCCGGGGTCCTCAAGAAGTACCGGAAGCTCTATCCCCGGGTGGACCTCCGGGTGGTCTCGGAGGCCTCCGAGTTCATCCTGCGCAAGATCCGCACCCACGAGGTCGACCTGGCGCTCCTGACCCTCCCCATCGTGGCCCCGGACCTGGAGGTGCGGCCGGTCCTGCGCGAGGAGATGGTGGTGGCCACCGCCCCCGGCCACCCCCTCGCCCGCGAGCGGACGGTCGTGCCCGCGAGCCTGGGGAAGTTCCCCCTCATCCTCTACGAGTCCGGATCCAACACCCGCCGCGTGCTCGATCAGTTCTTCGTCGAGGAGGCGGTGCCCATGAACGTGGCCATGGAGACGGAGAACGTGGAGATCATCAAGGCGATGGTGGCGAGCGGCCTGGGGATCACCATCATCCCCTTCCAGGCCATCGCCCGCGACCTGCGCGGGCACGCACGGCTGGCCTACCGCCGCGTCCGGGGCCGGCGCCTCTACCGCGAGACGGGCTGGGTCTTCCTCAAGACCGAATACCTGCCCCGCACCATCTCGGAGATGCTGCGCGTCTTCGACCAGATGCGCGCCCAGTTCGGAGGGAAGCCCGCGCAGCCCTAGCGCGGTGGGCGCGTTTGACAGGGACCGGGGCGGCCTCTACCATTGAAAATTCGTCCCCACCCCCGTGCCGGAGTGGTGGAATTGGCAGACACGCACGTTTGAGGGGCGTGTGGAGAAATCCATGCGGGTTCGAGTCCCGCCTCCGGCACCAATTCTCTCCATTTAGAATCAGCACATTAGCCGATCCGAGGATTCAGACGGAGGCGGATTGGTACTCCCCGTAGGCACCCTTGAAGTCGGTGATCCTGTGGCTCCCTTCGAAGTGCCAGATGCGAGTGGCCACCTCGTCGATCAGGTCTTCGTCGTGGGTGACCAGGAGCACGGTTCCGGGGTAGCGCTGCAGGGCGATGTTGAGGGCGCTGATCGACTCGAGGTCGAGGTGGTTGGTCGGCTCGTCCAGAACCAGGATGTTCGGCTTCTGCAGCATCAGCTTGCAGAAGAGCAGCCGCGCGGCCTCTCCGCCGGAAAGCACCTCGGTGGCCTTGTCCGCATCCTCGCGAGGAAACAGCATCTGTCCCAGCAGGCCGCGCAGCTCCTCGTTGGAAGCGGTGGGATCCCATTGCTTGAGCCACTCGAAAGCGGTCATCCCGGGCCGTATCGACGCCTTGTGATCCTGGGCAAAGTAGCCCACCGCCGCCTCGTGGCCCCAGGTGACTTTTCCGCTGGTCCGAAACGGCCCTTCGTATCCGCTGGTCTGGCGCAGCTCCGCATCGGACAGCGTCGGTGAGTCGGCGAGCAGCGCATTGAGGAGTGTCGTCTTGCCCGCGCCGTTGCGGCCCATGAGCGCGATCTTCTCTCCGCGTCCGATGCTCGCGGTGAAGCTTCGAATCACCGGGGTGTCGCCGTACGACTGGCTGACCGCTTCGACCTCCAGGACGTGTTTGCCGGAAGGCCGCTTCTGCTCGAACTTCAAGTAGGGGCGCTGGATGTTCGACCGCGCGAGCTCCGTCACCTGCAGGCGCTCCACTTCCTTGCGCCGTGACTGCACCTGGCTGGATCGGGTGCCGGCGGAGAAGCGCGCGATGAAGTCGTTGAGCTGGGCGATCTTCTTCTCCCGCTGGGCGTTCTGGGCGCCCATCTGCGCTCGGATCTGCGTCTTCATCACCACCATGTCGTCGTAGGTGCCGGTGTAGGTGATGATGGTCTCGTAGTCGATGTCGGCGATGTGGGTGCACACGCGGTTCAGGAAATGACGATCGTGCGAGATCACGATCACCACCCCGTCGTACTCGTTCAGGAAGGCCTCCAGCCAGTGGATGGACTCCAGGTCGAGATGGTTGGTCGGCTCGTCGAGCAGCAGGGCCTGGGGATGTCCGAAAAGCGCCTGGGCCAGGAGCACCCGGACCTTCTGTCCGCCTTGCAGCTCGCCCATCTTCCGCTCGTGCAGGGCGTCTGGAATGTCCAGGCCTTCGAGCAGGATGGCCGCGTCGCTCTCGGCGCTGTAGCCGTCCTCCTCGCCCACGATGCCTTCGAGCTCGCCCAGCCTCATCCCGTCGGCGTCGGTCATCGCGGGCTTGGCGTAGATGAGGTCACGCTCCCCCATGGTGGCCCACAGGCGCTTGTTGCCCATGACGACCGTATCGATCACGCGCACGCGGTCGAACGCGAACTGATCCTGGCTCAATACCCCGACCTTCCGGGGCCGCACGACCGTCCCCTTCTGGGGCTCGAGGGCGCCGGTCAGGAGGTTCATGAAGGTGGACTTGCCCGCGCCGTTCGGTCCGCTGAGGCCGTAGCGCTTCCCCGGCGTGAAGCTCGTGGATACCTCGTCGAACAGGACTTTCGCGCCGAAGCGCATGGTCACGTTGCTGACTGAAATCATGGTTTATGGGAACTGCGGCAGGTTGCCCGGAGGCGGGGGCGCAGATTCGCCGTTCAGGATATCACACCGTCGCCAGATCGAGGAAGACGATGCTCGAAGGATTGCCGACTCCGGTGTAGGAGCCGGTGAAATCGAGGCCCCCGGTCCTGCGATCCACGCGAAACACCGCGACGTTGTCGGCTCGTTGATTGCAGCAATAGAGGAACCGGCCCGTAGGGTCGAAGTTGAAGCTGCGGGGATAGTCCCCACGCGTCCACTCTTCCCCGACGAACGTCAGGGTGCCGCTCGGGCCAACGGCAAAGATCCCGATGCTGTCGTGCAGCCGGTTGCCAGCATAAACGAACCGGCCATCGGCTGAAGCCAGGATCTCGGAGCAGAAGTTACTACCGGCAAACCCGGGTGGCAGAGTGGAGATCGATTGCCGTGCGGCCAACCGCCCTGTTGCCGCATCGTAGTCGAACAACACGATGGTCGAGCCTTCCTCCTGAATCGAGTAGAGCCAGTGGCCATCGGGGTGAAAAGCAAAATGGCGGGGCCCGTCTCCAGGCGGCAGCGAGACGGCGGCCGGTTCACCCGGAGTCAGCACGCCCTTCTGCTCGTCGAACCTCCAGACGAAGATCTTGTCCAGGCCCAGGTCCACGTGCAGCACGAACCGTCCGGACGGATCGGCCTGAATCATGTGCGCGTGAGTCCGATCGTGTCCGCTGAAGGCAAAGCTGCCCGGTGGAGCGCTGGCCGCCCTGGTGGGGCCGATATCGCCGACATCCTTCTTGATGTCGGAGGGGGCGCCGAGACGACCATCGGGAAGAACCGGCAGCACCGCGACGGAGCCCCCGAAATAGTTGGCCACCAACACGAACCGTCCGGACGGATGGACGCTCACGAAGGTGGGACCGGCGCCGCCGGAGGGAACGCTGTTGAGCAGCTCCAGCTTCCCGTCCGTTCGATTGATGGCGAAGGCGCTGACCGTACCTTCCTTGTCTTCACCCACCCGATCCGTTTCATTCGCGGAATACAGGCGGGTTCCCGAGGCATTCAACGTCAGGCAGCTCGGGCTCGTACTCGCCTCGTGGATGCCGGCAGGCGTCATCGCCCCGGTGGCACGATTCACCTGGAATAGGTGAATGCCGCGGCCATTGCCGGGGGGCAGGTCCACCTGGGTTCGCAACACGTCGCGGAGCGGAGAACTGAAGGTTCCCACGTAGGCGACGAGTGGTCCGGCGGCTTCTTTCGATTGCCCCCGGAGCCAACCATCCATGAGGACGGTCGTACCCGCTAGGGCAACGGAAGTTCGGAGAAAGGAGCGTCGGGAATTGTCGCGGGCAATCATGGCGAAGGCAGCCTGTCTGGTTCAAGGGGACGACCAGAGCCGGCTGCATGATCGCCTGTGAAACACCCATTCCACAAGTGGGGTGAGCCTCAACGGTCCAGCATCACTTACGCTCCGGCCTCGCCGACACACGCTGAGGCCGGAGCGTTGGACGGCTGCGTCTACTAGCCGTGCGGCGTCGGGCGGTTTGTGGGATAAGGCGTGGGCGTGACCGGGGGGCCCAGAGAGCTCACGGCTACCGTGACCCGAATCGTTTCCACACCGGGGCCCTCGTTCTCCAGCTCGAGGCGATAGGCCCCGCCGGCGCCGGCGTAGTCGATGAACCCTTCCCGACCCTCTTTCCCCTGGCGATTGACCGTTCGCCGCACCTGGCAATCGGCCGCGGCCCCGTAGAAGGCGGGACAGCCTGCGCCGGTCAGGACGGCGACCACGGAGTTGGTCGAGTCGGTCCAGTACACCCGGAGCGCGAGGGCGCCCGTGCGCGGCAGGTTGAAGTCGAGGACGCGCTTGCCGCCCGCCTCGACGTGGTCGAGCGTCGCGTTGAGGATGACGATGGGCGTGGTGGCGTCGGCGGCGCTGGGAGCGGTGGTCGAAAGGGCAGTGCCGCCACAGGCGGCGAGGCTGACGGCAATCAGGGTGGCGAGAACGGCGACGGCTTTGTCGGAAAACCTTGAATTCCTGTTCGACATGGCGAGTCTCCTTCCAACAGCGGTTTCTCGAACGTCTATCGGCGCCGCCTGAAGGTGAGAGGCTCGGATGGAATGCGGCGACATGCAGGTAGACGTGGCTCGTCGCCCCTCCGTTCGGCCTCGGGGCCAAGCCCTAGAGAAACCCTAGAACCGCGTCGGTGACGTGGCAGCGAAGGCATCCGGCACCAGTTGCGGCACGCCCGGCCCCGGGCCAGCCCCATGTGATCTCCATCACGAACGTCGAGGCCAAGGCCGGCCAGCGTCCTATCCCAAGAAGGCGAAGAAGCTCAAGCTCCGGGGGTCGGTGCTGGTCGAGACCGTCGTCACCGCGTCGATGCGGTGCGTCGGTGGCGCTTCGAGCCCGCCCGCAAGGGCGGGGTGAAGGTGAGCGTCCGCTGGCGATACCAGCAGACGTTCGACCGCTAGGGGTTCAGTCGGCCGACAGCGGGGCGAGGGCGACCAGGAAGAGCGGGACCGCGACCGCTTCCGCCGACGCCGCGGGAGCGAGCCAGAGCCCGGCCAGGGTAGCCACCGCCGCAGCCGGGAGCGGCGCCACCCGTCGGACCAGGAGCCCGATCGCCACGAGCGCCGCCAGCACCGGCGCCGCCGCGAAGAGTGCCAGGCAGGGGCCGGTCCGCTCCACGCCCCAATACAACAAGATGTTGCCCAGTCCGATCCCCGGCCCGACCGTGAACCCGCTCGTGAAGCGAGCCAGGAATGCGGAGGCATCGGGCAGGATCGCGGGCATCACCAGGGCCAGGTAGCCGAGGGCCAGGCCGGCCAGGACCACGGGCGCCCGCCGGACCGCGAAGGGAACGGCGAGCCAGGCGCGATGGTCGAAGGCGGCGGCGAGCCCGGCGCGGATCCCACCCCCGAGGTCGGCCCGCGCGCTCGCCCCGCTCAGGGACGTCGCCCAGGCTGCGGCCAGCCCGGCCAGGGGCAGCGCCGCCGGCGAGCCGAAGACGGTTCCCACGGCCAAGGGCGGAAGGAGCAGGGCCAGACCGACGGCCAGCGGGTGCGCTCCCGGCCCCGCGAGCCGGGCGGCGGCGAGGGCCAGCACGACGAGGGCGGCGAGCGCGAGCGGGCGCGGGTCGCGCAGGCCGAGGGGGCGCAGCCACGAGCCCAGCGTGGCCGCTCCCGGCGGCAGCAGCGGACGATCGGGCACCTGCTCCTTGGCCGGCTCCAGCCGGAAGCTCGAGGTCCAGGCCTCCCGCCCGTGAGGCGAGTCCTCGGGCGGCGGCGCGTAGGGACTGCGCCCCTCCCGCAGGCGCGCCGCATCGGCCCATGCCTGCACCACCCACTCGTCCTGCGCACGGGGCACGCCGGTCCGCCCGCCGATGCGGGTCACCACGAGGGTGGGGACCCCGACGATCAGCACCGCCCCCACGACGACGAGACCGGTGCGCACCGCCCCGGGCGCACGCAGGACCGCGGCCACGAGGTAGAGCACCGCCACTCCGGCCGCGAGGGCGCCGAACAGAAGGCCGAGCGGGTCGTCGGTGAGGCCGGGTCCCGCCCGGGCCACGAGCCACGAAGGCAGGCCGCTCGCCATTCCGGCATGCCCCGTGGCCGCGGCCTGCTGCCAGGCTTCCCGGAACAGTCCGCCCTCGACGCACTCCACCGCCAGGGCGAGCAGGGCGAGGGGCACGAGGGCAAGATCGCCCTCGCGGCGCGCGGCGAGGATGGCCACCGGGAGCAGGACCGCGGCGGGGACGAGGTAGTTCGGGTGGACCACCCGCGAGAGGTAGAGCGAGGCAACGAGCGCGACCGTCCCCGTGAAGAGCGCCGCGTCCGGCGTGCCCTCCCGAAGCTGGCGGCGGACGAGCAACACGCCGAGGGGAAGGAGAAGGACATAGAAGACGCCGAACGGGAAATAGTCGCGCAGGCTCGTCACCGCCCCGAAGTAGATCAGGAAGTTCGCGAAGCCGAAGCCGGGCGTCCCCCCGAGCGGATAGTTGTCGCCCCCCGGTAGGCCCACGTTGTAGGCCACGATGTCGGCGTAGAAGGCCTTGAAGTCGAGAGCGGCCACGGGCAGGACCACCACGGCGAAGACGAGGGCGGCGGCGAGCACGGGGCGTCGGAGACGGAGGAGCGAGTCGCGCCGCAGGAGATCCCGCAGCGACCCCGCTTCCGCGAACGACAGCAGGAGGAAGGGCGCGAACGGCCAGGCGAGCTGCTTGGTCGCGCATGCGAGGCCCAGGGCGGCCCCGCTCGCGAGGGGCCGCTTCGCGCGGGCCAGGACCACCGCCAGGAGGAGCAGGGCCACGAGCACCATGTCGTTCGCCCCGAAGACCTGGTGCCAGTAGACGAGCGGGTTCAAGGCGGCCACCGCGGCGGCGCTCAGCCGGGCGGGAGCGCCTTCCGGCAGGCGCGCGGCCAGTCCCACTGCGAGCGCGTAGAAGAGCAGGGTGACGCAGCGGGGGTCGAAGGCGCCCAGGAGCCACCGGCTCGCCAGGTAGAACGGCATCATCACCAGGTGGGTGCCGGGAAGGTACGCGTGATGGCGGAGGATCGGGTTGCCGCCCAGGGGCTCCCAGAACGCCGAAGCGCGCGCGATCCGCCCCAGGATCGTCCCCGAGTAGTCGGCCGCGTAGGGGCTTTCTCCGGCCAGGATCCGGTCGAGGGCGAGCGGGATCTGAACCACGCCGCCGTCCTGTCCGTAGGGGCGGTCGGTGGCGATGCCCATGGCGACGAAGGCCACAGTGGGGACGACGATCAGGGCCAGGCTGGCCGCGGCGACTACGGCCGCGCGGACCCGGGTTCCGGCCCCGCCGGCGGCCAGGGCGAGGTAGACCAGGGCGAGGCCGGTGGCGGCGGCGCCGAGCAGGAGCGCGACGGGATCGCGGTCGAGGTCCCCGTTCGGCCGCGGCACGAGGGGGGCCAGCCAGGCGGGGAGCGCGGCCAGCCGAGGGTCGTGGAGCAGCCGCCAGGCCAGGACGCGGGGGGGATCGTGCAGGAGGAGGTCCCGCGCAATCAGCAGGAGCAGTCCGGGAACGACGGCGCCGTCGAGGGGGAAGCGCCGCGGAGGAATCAGCCTATTTCCCGTCCGGGGGGCCGAGGTTCACCCGCGCCCCGCACGAGCAGACCAGGCTGCGGACCGCCCACTCGATCTTGATCAGCCGGCCGCAGGCGGAGCAGCCGATGTAGTTGCCGGCGCCGAAGGTGGCGCGGGGACGCGGACCTCCCGCAGAGGGGGCCGCGTCCCTTCCCAGGGACGCCGGGCGGGGGGTCCGGGGCGAGAAAGGCACGTGGCCAGATTAGGCCCCCGGTCCCCGCCGGTCAAGGCCGGGAAGGCTTCACAGGGCCCGGAGCCGGGCGTTCTCGAGCCGGATGGCGCCGGCGATCAGGATCAGGACGCTGGCGAACACGGCCAGGACGATCGGGGCCCCGAAGGCCCTCACGAGCCCCCCCGCGGCCAGGCTGCCCAGCGGCCCTCCGCCCCGGAAGGCCAGGCCGAAGATGCTGAGCACGCGCCCCCGCAGCTCGTTCGGCGCGTGCTCCTGCACGAGCGAGTTCAGGGTCGAGAAGGCCGTGGTGAGGCTGAAGCCCGCGGCCGCGAGCAGCGCCATGGCCAGCCACTGGCGCCCCGACAGCACGGCCCCCAGGGTGGCCGCGCCGCAGCCCATGAAGGCGAGCAGCATGAGGCGTCCGCGCCCCGGCACCGAGCCCCGATGCGCGGTGGTCACCGCGCCCGCGATCGCCCCCACCCCCAGGCTCGTGAGCAGCAGGCTGTACCCGGCGGCGCCGGTCTTGAGCACGTCCCCCGCCACCACCGGCAGGAAGGTGATCAGGGGGAAGGCCAGGAAGCTGGCGCCCGCGGCCAGGAGAGTGAGCACGGACAGGATGGGGCTCTCCACCACGTGGCGGATGCCGATCCGGAGGCTCTCGCCCAGGCTCTCCCGCCCCGGGGCCGCGGCCGGCGGCAGCTCGATGCGCGCGATGGCCACGATCACGGCGACGAACGAGAGCACGTTCGCCGCGAAGCAGGCCCCCGTCCCCACCCGGGCCAGGAGCAGCCCGGCGATCACCGGCCCGATCGCCCGCGAGAGGTTGAACTGGAGCGAGTTCAGGGCCACCGCGTTCGGAATGTGGTCGCGGGGGACGAGGCTGGTGAGGGTGGCCTGGTAGGTGGGGGCCGACTGCGATTGGGCGAGGCCGGTCAGGAAGGCGATGGCGAGGATGGCCCCGATGCCGAGCCGGTCCAGGCCGTAGAGGATCCCGAGCGCCGCCGCCATCGACATCTGGAACACCTGCGACGTGAGCAGGATCGTGCGGCGGTCCACGCGGTCGGCCTGGGCGCCGCCCACCAGCATGAAGGCGACGAGGGGGAGCTCCGCCGCGAACGTGCGCAGGCCGAGGTAGACGGGATCGCCCATCCGGGTGTGGATGAGCCAGGAGAGGGCGACGTCCTGGGTCCAGGTCCCGATGCTGGAGAGGAAGGCGCCGATCCAGAGCCCGCGGAAGCTCGGGAAGACGAAGGCGGACAGGAAGCCAGGCAGGCGCGAGGGCTCGCTCACCGCCTCGGCTCGCCGCTCAACGCAATCCCCAGCCCTCGATCGCGCGCATCGCCTCCCGGTCGGTGGCGTCGATGCGCAGGGGGGTGACGGTCGCGTAGCCCTCGCGCAGGGAGCCCGCGTCGGTGCCCGGGTCGGGGTCGGCCGGCTCGGTCCAGATGTTCCAGAAATAGGTCTCGTCTTCCGGGTTGACGCGCCGCTCGTACTGGTTGAGCCCCGTGCGCAGGCTGTGGGGGACGACCCGCACGCCCTTCATCTCTCCAGCCGGGAAGTTCAGGGACAGGAACGTCCCCGGGGGCAGGCCGCGCTTCAGGACCACCGCCGCCACGCGCGCGAGCAGCGCGGCCCCCGGCCGATAGCCTTCCGCCCCCTTGGCCATCTCCGGCCAGGTCACCTGGCTCGCGGCGATCGCGGGGATCCCGTCGAAGGCGGCTTCGCGGGCGGCCCCGAGCGTCCCCGACACGTAGATGCTCAGACCCGCGTTGTCCCCGCGGTTGATCCCGGACACCACGAGGTCGGGCTTCTCGGCGAGGAGCGAGGCCAGGGCGAGGCGCACGCAGGTGGCCGGCTTGGCCTCGATGCGGTGCCAGGGCCCTTGCGGCCCCGCGGCCTTCACCAGGGGATCGATGGCCCGGACCATGATCGGCTCCCGGTAGGTGATGCCGTGCCCGACCCCGCTCTGGTTCTCCGCGGGCGCCGCGACCGTCACCTCGCCGATCTTCGCCAGCTCCTCGTAGGCGGCCAGGAGGCCGGGAGCGGCGATCCCGTCGTCGTTGGAAAGGAGGATGCGGGGGCGGCGGTCCGCCGCCCCCAGGGCGGCGAGCACCCCGAACAGGAGACCCAGCAGGAGACCCAGGCGCCGCATCGTCCCTCCCCTCCGTCCTATACTCCGGCGTGTCCTTCGCGTGTCCGGGCTGCGGGGCCACCGTCCATCGGCGCCCCTCGGGCTGGGCCCTCCGCTGCCCGGCCTGCCGCGCCCTCCTGCGGAGCGCGCCCGTCGAGGCCGGCGCAGAGAACCCGGTCTACGAGGTGGAGGTGGCGGGACACCCGGAGACCCGCCGCCGCGTGGAGGTCCCCTGGGACGAGCGCGAGCGGAGCCGCCTCCGCGCCTGGCTCATCTGGTCCTCGGCCATCACCCTGTCCCTGGTGCTCGCCCTCTACGCTCTCGCCCGCTTCCTGCGCTAGACCCTACTTCTTCGGCTTCTTGGCCGCGGCCATGGCCGCCTTCTTCTTGGCCTTCTTGGCCTTCTCCTTGCGGTGACGGCGGCGGCGGATCTCCTTCATCCTCTCGATCATGAGCTCCTCGATTCCTGGTTGCCCCGCTCAGCGCGGGGTCTCAAGCGTTGGTCTTCTCCTCCGCGGGGCCCGGCTCGGGGCCGGCCCCCTTGCGCATCTGCGCGACCCGCGTGCGGATGATCCGCAGGTAGGCGCGGGGGACCCTCTGCACGAGCACGATCAGCTCCCCCAGGTCCGCCTTCACGTTCCCGGCCGAGCCGTTGTCCCCGTAGATGAGGTTCACCACCCGGCCCCGCACCGCCACTGGAAAGAGGGCGGCGTTCGTCCCCGGCCGTTTGCCGAGGAGTTTCAGGAAGCGCTGGTTCTCCTCTTCCGTGCCCATGCGGCCGATGAAGAGCGTCCGCGCCCGGCTCACCGTCTGGAAGACGGAGGGCAGA
>Ga0070698_100008262_pt1 | contig 11253 bp, 9 predicted proteins | sample KBSK1502metaG_FD_65477 | JGI IMG/M metagenome (GOLD analysis project Ga0070698, IMG submission 65477) | Corn, switchgrass and miscanthus rhizosphere microbial communities from Kellogg Biological Station, Michigan, USA - KBS K1-50-2 metaG | ecosystem: Host-associated > Plants > Roots >...
GTGCATCATGTCACGCCCCCGGCCGAGCGGCAGGCGACCCTTGATGAGCTCTTCCGCGCAAAGAACGCCCAGCCGGTCCGGTCGGCTGATGATCTCGCCTGTGACGGGATCTTCGAGACCGATGAGGAACTGGAAGAGTTCCTGGCTTACACCTACGCAGCGCGTCGGGCCGATCTGGCATAGCAGGTGAACCGGATCGTCCTGGACACAGATGTCGCGTCCCGCAGTTTCAAGCGGCTGCTCCCGCCAGGGCTGCTCGCTGAGCTGATCGGCCGGGAGGCCTCCATCACGTTCGTCACCCAGGCGGAACTGACCAAGTGGGCGGCGCGGCGGCAGTGGGGGACGCTGCGCCGGGAGCGCATGGCCCGCTGGCTGAGCCGGATTCCGGTGCTGCATAGCAGTGATGACATTGCCGCCATCTGGGGAGAGATCGCCGCGTCGGCCGAGCGGCGGGGCCGTCCCAGGCCGCAGAACGACACGTGGGTCGCCGCCTGCTGTCTGGCCTACGAGATGCCGCTGGCGACGCTGGACGTCAAGGACTTCCGCGACTTCGCCGAGCATGACGGACTCACGCTCGTCACCGGGTGACCTTTATCCGCCAACGGCCAAGGCAACAGACGCGAGACCCGCTGATGGATCTGGGAAGCGTGCCGTAGGTTCCGGTTCCGTTCCCGGCCGGGACGGGGCCGGGCAGTTCACAAGGCGTTCGACGCGGTGTTGTCCGGTGCCGGGATCGAGGTGGTGAAGATTCCGTCTCGGAGTCCGTCGGCGTACGCCCATGCCGAGCGACATAGTTTCCGAACCCTAAGGGCGGATCGGCACTGCAGAGTTCAGCTGATTCGTCGCGGGCATGGAGCTGGCCTTCCATGCGCCATTGTGTTGCGCCGGGCAGCGGCCGGGGTTTGCGCAACTTGACTGCACCCGCCCATGCTCCGGGCCGCGGGGGTGGCTTACGCGCGGTTCAGGGCGGCTTGCACCCGCAGGGCCAGCTCGAGCAGGAAGCGCGTGTCCACATCGCGGAGGTCAACGCCGAGCTTCTCCTGCACCTTGCCGAGCCGGTAGCGCACGGTGTTGGCGTGCACGTGCAGCGCCGCCGCGGTTGGCTCGAGGTGGCGGTCGCAGGCGAGGTAGGTATCGAGGGTCTTGACGTAGTCCGAGCCGCCGCCGGCATCCGCCTCCAGCAGCGGCCCCAGCGCGTTCTCCACGATGGACTCGAGGGATCCGCGGGCCGAACCCCGGGCGAGCAGGCCGTAGAGGCCCAGGTCGTCAGGGGACACGACGTCGCCCGCTTGCGGTCGCCGGCGGGCGACGCCGAGTCCGAGGGAGGCCTCGGTGTAGGAGGTGGCGTAGTCGTCCAGCCCCCGGCACAGCCGTCCGATACCCGCGGCCAGCCCGGGTTCCGGACCCGCGGCGTTCCGGACCGCGCTGCACAGGAGCGAGCGTACCTTCTGCAGGTCGGCCTGCCCCGGGGCGAGCAGTACGACGGCCACGCCCCCTCGGGGAACGACAATCGAATCCGGAAAGTGACCGCGGACCCGCTGCTCGATCGCGGCGAATGAGCGGCGGGTCATCCTCTGCGTATGTCCCGCGGGGTCGCCGCTGCCGCGAACACCGATACATGTCACGTAGCGCGGCGTCTTGAGGTCGACGCCAAGCAGAGCTGCCCGGTCCCGGACGTCCTGGCGGTCCTCGACGGGCCCCATCAGGAGCTCGTTGAGAAACTCGCTGTGCAGCCGGAGTTCGGCACGCAGCGAGGCCCGTTCCCGCATCAGCTGCAAGCTGATGATGTGCGTGCCGATGACGATCAGTTCCTTCTCGGCCGCCGACAACATCCGGTGACCCCGGACCCGGAGGACGCCGAGGGGGTCGTCGCCGATCGGCACCTCCCACTGCAAGGGCTCCTCCTCGCCGGCCGCGGACGGAGCGGTGCGCAGGACCTCGCCCCCAAGGTCAGCTAGGTCCAGTGTCAGGCCTAGCCGATGGGCGAGGACGCCGATGCCGGCGCCGATATCGTCGGTGCGGCTCAGGCTGCTGGCGACCGCGGCGATCACCTCAACGGTGCGGTCGGCCTCCTCGACGGCCTGCCTGGTGGCATCTGCCTCCGTCCGCTCGCGCTGCCGGCGCATGATGCTGCCCATTGCCACGCCGGTATCCCGGCCGATGTCGGCAATGATCTGCGATTCCTCCGATGTCCAGTCGCGGGGTCCGCGCTGCGCCCCGTAGATCACGCCGAGCACGTCGGCGCCGCTGGCCAGCGGGGCGCAGATCGCCCCGTGGATGTCCTCCCGGTCGATGACCGACTTCATGACGGGCACCCGCCAGGGATACGTGCGGTAGTCCCGCACCGCGTGGACCTGCCCCTCCTTGGCCGTCCGGCCGCCTACGCCCTCGCCCACCTTGAGACGCCAGGACGACAACATCTCGGTCGTCCGCAAGCCGCTATGGGCGGCCATGATGAGCACGTCGCCGTGCATCATCCCACACCAGCTGACGTCTGCCGAGATCATCTCGCGCACGGCGTCCACCGCCGCCTGGGCGGCGGCGTTCACCGTGCTGGCCGAGAGCAGGTGCCGCAGGAAACGCTCCATGGGTTCCTGCCCACGCGATCTGTCATCGCGTAGCGGGCCCTGCGCTGGGACCGGCGACGCCATTCATAGATCATAGGCTCGCCGGTCAGCAGATCATAGGCATGCTCGCCAGCCCCGCGCGCCGGGCGCGTCAGTCGTTCTCGACGCGATACACCCGGTACTCGACGGTCGGTCCCGGGACGAGTCGTCCCTCGCCGATGAACACGGTGTGGTTAACCCACTGGTAACGTTCATCGCCGGTCTCAAGCCGCGGGTTGGTGAAGAAGTACTGGGCGCCGTAGTCCGCCGTCCGGCTCGCGCCGCCGAGGATGGCCCCGATCGCCTCGGTCACCTCGATCGCGCCATAGTACTGGGCATAAATCACGGCGCCGTCGTGGGTCTTGAAGGTGGCGCGCACGTCGAGCCGACCGAACCCGTCCGCGCCGACGAGCAGCCAGTCGGCGCCCGCGCCGACGATGGTGCCCTTGATCCTGTCTCCTTCGACCTTGCCGCTGGTGACGTTAGCGATCACCCGTTGACCGAACGGACCGGCTCCCACCTCTTCCATCACCAGATCGGCGTAGTACCCGAATTCCTGAACCAGCTTGGGCATGATGCGCTCCTCGTGTCTCGTCGCGGCCCTTTCCAGCCAACCGTGGCAAGCGGGTGCGGCCGCGAACAATGTCAACGCCCGCACAAGATGTGACGGCTAGTTGGCAGCCGCGTACAACCCGGCGCCGCCCGGATTCGCAGCCGTCCTGCGGCACTGTGTGCTGCCGCCAACGAACGGGCCGCAGATGGGCAGCAGCGGACATTGCCGACCGCGGTGCACCGCTGCGAAAGTCGAAGTCCTCAGCCCGTCACACATCGTGAGCGCCTGACGGGACCAGCTCGTCAGGCGCCTGGACCTGTTTTTCGGAGGGAAGCGTGGGTCGAGCACAGACAGACATAGAGCGGGTGATCCGCGCCCGGGTGGCGGAGCACCCGGACGCGACCTGGCTGAAGTGGGCCGACGAAGACTTCTCCTGGGCGCAGGTGCTGTCCTTTGCGCAGCGGGCCGCCAATGGCTTCCTCGAGCTCGGTGTGGGCCCGGGGGAGCGCGTCGCCCTGATGATGTCCAACCGACCCGAGTTCATCTGGCTGCACCTGGGGATCCTGCTGGTCGGCGCCCACTCGGTGCCGGTCAACATCTCGCAGCGGGGCGCGACCCTCGGTCACATCCTTGCTGACTCCGACGCCACCGCGGTCGTGTTCCAGGATGATCTGCGCGACGCGGTGCTCGACGTCGCGGCCACGCTGCCCGGGCTCCGTCACCTCGTCGTGGTGGACGGCTCGCGAGGCGGCGGTGTCAACCACGACGCGGCGGGGCTGCTGTCCGCACCGGACGTCGAACCGGCGATCGACCTCACCGAGGCCAGCGGCGGAGTCGGCCTGATGTACACCTCAGGCACCACCGGCCCGCCCAAGGGCGTGGTCGCGACGGGATACGACCTCACCCCGATCCAGCAGTTGCTGGAGGCATCGGGCGTGCGCCCGGGGGAGACGATGTACACCGGACTGCCGCTCTTTCACGGCAACGCACTGCTGGTATCGATGCTGGGTTCGATCTTGCTCGACGCGCAGCTCGCGCTGGCGCCCAAATTCACCGCCTCTGGGCTGTGGAACGACTGCCGCCGGTACGACGCGGTGGAGTTCAACACGCTGGGCGGGATGATCTCGATCCTGCTCAAGCAGCCTCCGAGCCCGCGGGACCGCGATCACCCGGTCCGCACCGTGGTCTCCGCCGGGTGCCCGCCGGATCGCTGGCGGGAGTTCGAGCAGCGCTTCGGGGTGCGGATCATCGAGTGGTTCGGGATGGTTGACGCCCCCGGGATCCTGCTCAATACCGACGGCCGGGTCGGCTCGATGGGCCGGTCCGGGGTGGCCGGGGTGGAGTTCATCGTCATCGGCGACGACGACCGCAGGCTGGGTCCTGGGCAGGTCGGCGAGCTCGCGTTCCGCCACCCGAAAGGCCGGCTGACCCGGTACCACAAGCTGCCCGACGCCACCGAGACCGCCAATCGTGGAGGCTGGTTCCACACCGGGGATCTCGCCGAGTTCGACAGCGAGGGGTACTTCTACTACCGAGGCCGCAAGAAGGAGTCGATGCGCAGGCTCGGCGAGAACATCTCGGCGTGGGAGATCGAGACCGTGCTCAACGGGCAGCCAGCGGTGCTGGACTCGGCGGCGCACGCGGTCCGCTCAGATATGGGCGAAGACGAGGTCAAGGTCTGTGTCGTGCCGCGGCCGGGAGCGTCCCTTACCCCGGAGGACGTCATCGACTTCTGCGTCGGCCGGATGGCCCATTACGCCGTGCCGCGGTACGTCGAGCTCGTCGAGGCGCTGCCCAAAACCGCCACCGAACGGATCCAGTACTCCGTCCTGCGGGCCCGGGGCCTGACCCCCGGTACCTGGGACCGCGAGGCCGCGGGCTACCGCCTGCGCCGAGCCGGGACGCCAGCCAAAAGGTCTAGAGAGAGATGAGGACATGAACGACGTACGCATCGCGGGAACTGGCATGACCCGCTTCGGGAAGTTCCCTGACGCCACGATCCGTACCCTGGCGCAGGAAGCGGTGAGCGCGGCGCTCGCTGACGCCGGCGTCACCCCAAAGGACGTGGGGATCGCGTTCTTCTCCAATGCGGTGGCGGGCCTGCTCACCGGTCAGGAGATGATCCGCGGACAGGTTGCCCTGCGCAACACTGGCCTGCTCGGCATCCCGATCGTCAACGTCGAGAACGCCTGCGCGTCGGCGTCGACGGCCTTCAACCTGGCGGTGGCCGCGGTGGCGTCCGGATCGGTCGACGTCGCCATCGCCGTGGGGGCGGAGAAGCTGACGCACCAGGACAAGGCGAGGTCGTTCGCGGCCATCGGCACCGCCGTCGACCTGTTCCAGCTCGATGAGCTCAAGCGCTGGACCCGGGATGGCGTAAAGCCGGACGGCGATGACGATGACGCTAAGCGGTCGTTCTTCATGGACGTGTACGCCGCCAACTCGCGCGAGTACATGCGGCGGACCGGAGCCACTGTCGAGGACTTCGCTGAGGTGGCGGTCAAGAGCCATGACCACGGGGCCCTCAACCCGAACGCGCAGTATCGCACTCCGCTCACCGTGCCGGAGGTGCTCGGCAGTCGGCTGGTGTCGTCCCCGCTCACGCTGCTGATGTGCTCGCCGATCGGGGACGGGGCGGCGGCGGTCGTGGTGTGCTCCGCGCAGCGGGCTCGCGCGCTCGGCCGGGACCAGGTCAGGGTGCGCAGCAGCGTGCTGCTGTCGGGGACCGACCGCGCCGCCGGCGAACCCGGCTCGGTGCGGAAGGCCGCCGCGCAGGCCTACGAGGTCGCCGGAATCGGGCCCACCGACGTCGATGTGATCGAGCTGCATGACGCCGCCGCGCCCGCGGAGCTGATGACCTACGAGGAGCTTGGCCTATGCCGGGTTGGCGATGGGCCCGGGCTGCTGCGGTCCGGGGCAACCCGGCTCGGCGGACGGCAGGTGGTCAACCCCAGCGGTGGCCTGCTGTCCAAGGGACATCCCATAGGTGCGACCGGGTGCGCACAGATCGCCGAGCTCGCCGACCAGCTCCGGGGCCGGGGAGGCGCGCGGCAGGTCGACGGGGCCCAGGTCGCGCTGGCGGAAAACGGAGGGGGGTTCCTGGGCACGGATCACGCCGCGACGGTCGTGTCCGTGCTGGCTGTGTAGACAAGCAGTGCCGTTCCCGCAGATTTTCAGACAGAGAGAGGACATGCAATGGAGTTCAAGCAGGTTGTGGGCGACCGGCGGACGATCCGCTACTTCGACCCGAGCAAGCCGGTAGAGATAGAGAAGATCCAGATCATGCTGGAGGCCGCGAACCGGGCGTCCAAGTCGGTCAACGGTGACTACGCCAGGGCCGTCGTGTGCTACCGCGACGAGCTTTCCGAGAGCACTCTCGAACAGCTCAAGACGCCGACCACGACAGTGCAACTCGATCTTGCCCCGGTGGCGATCTTCTGGTACGGCAGCTCGGACTACGTCAACACAGGCCAGGAGCGCCTCAAGCAGCTGGTCGACGTCGGTGCGCTGAACTCGACGCACGGCTGGTCGCACGCGTATGTGGACGAGGTCGCGTACACCCACGTGGTCAAGCCCTTCTCGCAGGACCCGGCGCTGAACCTGTGGATGGTATCGGTGGAGTGCGGGCAGGCGATAGCCCATGCGCTGCTCGCGGGGGTCGACGAGGGTCTGGGCGTGGCGCTGTCCGCGTTCAACGCCGAAGTCGCGAAGAAAGCGCTGAAAATCTCCGACGACATGATCCCGATGTGGGTGATGCTGGTGGGCTATCCGGCAGAGGACCCGAAGGCCGGCGGCCAGCGGCCACGCCGTCCGCTGTCCGAGCAGTTCTACCGGGGCCAGTGGGGCACCCCGTTCGAGGAGGACCCGAAGGTCACCGAGCGACTGCGGCAAGAGGGCATGATCCAGGCCGCCGCGGACGGGGGTCCGGCCCGCAGGCAGGAGATCCGCGAGCTCGCCGAGCGTTTCGGTCTTCCGCAGTGACGGCGAGGACCGCGCAGATGGACAACACGCCTGGCGGCAGCGGCAGCCCGGCCGGCATCCGCAGCTTCACGACCGTAGGCCAGTGGCTCAACAGATCCGGGCACGACACCCAGCCCGCCGAGGTGCAGGCCCGCTACCTGGATGTGCTGGCGAAGTTCGTCGACCACGACGGGAAGGATCCCGACGAGCTAGTGGCGTACTGCTTCCTGCGCAAACGGGACACCGGACTGCGGTTCGTGAGCAGCAAGCGGAGAGTGGCGGTGAATGAGTCCATCGACGCCTTCGTCACGGCACAGGGCTGGGTGGGAAAGGAGGCGGTGGCGAACGCCAACGTGATCCGGAGCTTCCTTATCCACAATGGGGTGTTCATCCAGGGGAAGGCGTGGACGCGTTGACCGATCGTCGTGTGGCGGCCGGATCCGGCCGCCACCCCCAAGCCGCTGTGAGGACATGGTGACCGAGGTGAGCTACGGCAACGGTCTCGTCCGGTCGCCATGCGGCGTGCAAGTGCAGGCCAGGGTCTCGCTACCCACCAAGTACGGGCATTTCGAGACGCTGGCGTTCGTCGCCGGGGCTGACCAGACCACGCACCTGGCGCTCGTCCGCGGTGTGGTGGCCCGTGACGACGTCCTGGCCCGGGTGCACTCGGAATGCCTGACTGGTGAGGTGCTCGGTTCGCTGCGCTGCGACTGCGGCGAGCAGCTGGACCTGGCGCTGCAACGGATCGCGGCGGCCGGTCGCGGCGTCCTGGTATACCTGCGCGGGCACGAGGGCCGCGGCATCGGGCTGGTCGACAAGCTACGTGCCTACGTGCTGCAGGAAGCTGGGCTCGACACCGTCGACGCCAACCTGGTCCTAGGGCGCCGGAGGGACGAGCGGTCCTACGAGTCCGCCGCGGCGATCCTCGCCTACCTCGGCGTGCGCAGCGTCGCGCTGATGACGGGCAACCCAGACAAGATACGCGCGCTTACCGAGCGCGGCGTACCGTGCAACCGGGTCCTTACGATGGCGACCCCGGTGAACCAGCACAACGAGCATTACCTCCGCACCAAGGCGGACCGGCTCGGCCACCGGGTCATCGGCCTCGGGCCGGTCCGTCAACCGCTGCTGCGCGAGCTGGGCTGAGGGGTGGCCGGGGTCGTCGGGCTCGGTGGCGGGATCGGCGCCTCCCGGTTGTGGCGCGCGCTTGTCCCGGCCTTGCCGGCCGCGGAGCTGACGCTCGTCGTGAACACCGCCGATGATGTCTGGATGCACGCCCTGCGGGTCTGCCCTGACCTTGACACGACGCTCTACACGCTGGCAGGCCGGCACGATCCGGACCGCGGCTGGGGCGTGCTGGATGAGTCGTTCCGGACCATGGACGCACTGCGCGGGCTTGGCCACGATGTCTGGTTCAACCTCGGTGACCTCGACCTCGCCACTCACCTGTTCCGGACCGAGCTGCTATCCGCCGGGGTCGGGCTCGCCGAGGTCACCAGGCGGCTCGCCGGCGCGCTCGGCGTGGCGACGACCGTGCTCCCTATGAGCGAGAACGAGGTCGCGACACGCGTCCGGACCGCGGCACTGGGGCCGCTGCACTATCAGGAGTTCCTGGTCCGGCACGGCGCCGGCCCGGCCGTACTGGACGTTGATTACCCCGGGCTCAGCCGGGCGACCGCTGCCCCCGGGGTAATCGAGGCCATCGGGGACGCCGACATCATCGTGCTGGCGCCGAGCAACCCAGTGGCCAGCATCATGCCGATCCTCGGACTGCGGGGCGTCCAGGAGGCGTTGCGGACCTCGGCGTCGACGGTTATTGCTGTCTCGCCGATGGTGATGGCCGTGCCGATCACGGACTCCGGGGAGGCACTGCGCGCGAGGAGCCGGGCTGCCCTGCTCCGCAGCTGCGGCGTCGAGCCCAGTCCCGTCGGTGTGGCCGGTCTCTACCGGGATTTGTGCCACCGGTTCGTGCTCGACATCGCCGACGCGCTCCAGGCGGACGCGATCCGGGCGCTTGGCCTTGACGTTGCCATCGTGCCGACATTGTTGCACGTGGGTGCGCCCGCTACGGGCGTGCTCGACGCCATCATCGGCGACCGCATCCGCGATCCGCTGACGACCTGAGGAGTCCTGATGACCGCCACCCTTTCCCGGCGAGCCGGCAGCGTCCCGATCGAAGACGACCACCGGGAACTCCTCGCCCTGCCGCTGGCCGTGCTGGCCGCGCGCGCCCGCTCCATCCGCGACCAGGCCTACGGAGGACGGGTCACGTATTCCCCGAAGGTGTTCATCCCGCTGACCACGTTGTGCCGGGACCGCTGTGGGTACTGCACGTTCGCCGAGTCACCCCGCAACGCCCGGGTTCCGTTCATGGCACCAGAGCAGGTGCTCGCGGTCGCGGTGGCGGGAGCCCAGGCCGGCTGCCACGAGGCGCTGTTCACACTGGGCGAGCGCCCGGAGGAGCGTTACCCTGAGGCGCGCCGATGGCTGGCGCGCCACGGCTACCAATCGACCGTCGCGTACCTGGCGGCGATGTGTGAGCTCGTTCTCACCGAGACCGGGTTGCTGCCGCACGCGAACGCGGGGGCGCTCCGAGCCGAGGAGCTGGCCCTGCTCCGGCCGGTAACCGCGAGCCAGGGAATGATGATCGAGTCGTTGCGCGGCGACCTGGCCGCGCACCGCGGAGCCCCGGACAAGGCACCAGCCAGGCGGCTGGCCACGCTGGCGGCGGCAGGCCGGCTGAACATACCGTTTAGCACCGGAATCCTCGTCGGCATCGGGGAGTCCCCGGCCGACCGGCAGGCGGCGCTGGAGGCCATCGCCGCGTCGCACCGTCGCTTCGGCCATGTGCAAGAGGTGATCGTGCAGAACTTCCTGCCGAAGCCGGGCACGGCGATGCGTCTTGCGCCGGCCTGCCCGCCTGAGGACTTTGCGCAGGCCATCGCCGTAGCCCGGATCGTGCTCCCTCCCGACATACATGTGCAGGCCCCGCCGAATCTCTCCGACGAATTCGGGGTCCTGCTCGACTACGGGATCGACGACTGGGGCGGCGTGTCGCCCGTCACCGCCGACCACGTGAACCCGGAGCGGCCCTGGCCCGGGCTGGACCGGCTGCGTGAGGTAACCGAGCTGCGAGGCCACGCGCTCGCTCCCCGGCTCACGATCTACCCCGAGTTCGCCCGCTGTCCCGAGCGGTGGCTCGACGACGCGCTGCGCTTTCCCGTGCTGGACCGCTCAGACAGCGAGAGCCTTGGTCGCGACGATCCCGGCGCGGTATTCCCCGAAAGATACGCCGACGCCCACAACGTCGGCACCGGCGCCGAGGTAGTGCTGGTCGGCCGGAGGTCAACGGCGTGGTACTCCGGCGCGGCCGTCGCCGCGCCCGCGCTGGTCCCGGCGTCGGCCGGCAGCCGCGGCGCGATCGCAGAGGTACTTGACGGGGTGCGGGCCGGCCAGGAGTGCGGTGAGGACGAGCTCGTCACCCTCTTCTCGGCTCGCGGCCCCGAGGTTGCCGCCGTCGCCGAGTTGGCCGACGAGATCCGCGCCGCCACAGTAGGCGACGACGTGACCTGGGTACACAACCGCAACATCAACTACACCAATGTGTGCACGTTCAAATGCGCTTTCTGCGGATTCTCCAAGGGACCGCTGTCCTTGAATCTGCGGGGCAGGCCCTACCTGCTCTCCCTCGAGGAGATTGCCGCGCGGGTTCGGGAGGCGTGGCTGCTTGGTGCGACCGAGGTATGCCTGCAGGGCGGGATCCACCCAAGCTTCGACGGTGACTACTACATCGACGTCTGCCGAGCGGTGAAGCTAGCAGCACCAGAAATCCACGTGCACGGCTTCACCGCGCTCGAGGTGACAGAGGGCGCGAAGCGGCTCGGGGAACCGCTCGTCGACTACCTGCGGCGCCTGCAGGCCGCGGGGCTCCGTTCCCTCCCTGGAACCGCCGCGGAGATTCTCGACGATGAGATCCGGGCGATCATCTGTCCGGGCAAGATCGATACCCAGGAATGGCTGGACGCACACCGGACCGCGCACTCGATCGGCCTCCGCTCCAACATCACGATCATGTTCGGCTCGGTGGAACGACCGGTGCACTGGGCCCGGCACCTGATCCGGACCCGGGCGCTA
>Ga0070698_100008264_pt1 | contig 11252 bp, 9 predicted proteins | sample KBSK1502metaG_FD_65477 | JGI IMG/M metagenome (GOLD analysis project Ga0070698, IMG submission 65477) | Corn, switchgrass and miscanthus rhizosphere microbial communities from Kellogg Biological Station, Michigan, USA - KBS K1-50-2 metaG | ecosystem: Host-associated > Plants > Roots >...
CGCGCCGCGCCACAATTCAGCCCAGGCCTCGAGCGCCGCGTAGCGCGCAGGCGCATGCGGGAACGAGATGCCACGCATCAGGCGCCAGCCTTGCTGGTGTACGACTTTGCCTTCGAGCACGACCTCCTCGCCCTGCGCCGCGAGCAGGTTGCCGAGATACGCGGCGAAGTCGCCGCCGACGAGCGCATGCGTTTCCTCGAAATAGTGCATGCCGATCAGACGAGCCGCGCGGGCGATCTCGCCCATCGCTGCGATGCTTCCGAGCTGCTCAGTCAGCGCCGGCATGAAGCTTCGAACGTATTCCATCGCATAGGAGCGATACGTCTTTTGCAACCGCTCCGGCGGCCAGGTCGTGGTTTCCAGCTTCGGAAGCATTTCCGGATCGACGTAGGGCATTCGTTCGTCTTTTACGAAGCGAACGCGCTCGGCTTCGTCGATGGGGCGATCGTACTCGAAATAATAGCCCTCGAGTCCCGGGTCGCCGTTGACGGTCTGGCCGGTGCAGACGAAACCGAGGCGCGGGTTGCCGAGCGACACGCCGTTGTGGCCGTGCCATCCATGCAACATCGCTTCGTTGACTTCGCGCGGGATCGCGCAGATTGCAGCGCCTCTCCAGATCCACCGCGGCGGCGGATAGCGCACCCACGCCTTGCGGTCGCTCTCCTTGTGGAACTCGGTCTTCACGCCGCCGAGCGCATTCGAGTGATAGTGATAGAGCGCGCAGGCCACAGGATGCGGCAGCCCGTCGAGGCCGAGCTTCTTCAAGCCCGGGAGGAATTTCTCGAGGTGCTGCGTGCGGAAATGCCGGAATACAAATTCGCGCGCGACGGCTGCCCCGTGCCTGCTGACGAGCGACAGCACTAGGCCCGTCATCCATGCGTTGTAGATCGTCGCAATCGCTCGGTAGCCCGGCGGCCCGGGATCGGTGACCTGCGTCAAGTGCTCCTCCTTGCCGGATAATTTACTATGAGAAGCGAAAGCAGCCAGTTCAAGGAGCCTGTGCAATGGCGGGACGCATCGTCGATTTGCAGGGATTGAAGAGTCCCGCGGTTGAGGAGCTGCGGCAAATCGCGCCGCCGGCCGGCCTGCCCTTCAGCCTCGCGAAGCTCGGCCACGTTGTGATCAAGGTGCGCGACATGAAACGCTCCGTCGAGTTCTACAGCGGCGTCCTTGGGCTGCGCGTCTCCGACGTCTATCCCGAGACGATGATGAAGGGCGGCATGGTGTTTCTCCGCTGCAATACCGATCATCATTGCCTCGCGCTGATCGGCGGCCTGCAAGGCGGTCCGGCCGAGCGCGGAATGCACCATTTCGCATTCGAAGTCGCGACGCTCGGCGAAGTCTTGCGCGCGCGTGAGCACCTGCGGCGGGCGGGCGTGAAGATCGATTTCGAGGGGCGGCGCCGCGCGGGCTGCCAGATCGCGGTCGAATTCCGCGACCCGGACGACCATCACCTCGAGATCTACTGCTTCCTCGACCAGGTCGGAAGCGACGGACACGTCCGGCCGCCCGAGGAATGGCGCGAGGAGACGACGCTCGAGGACGCGATCGCGCATCCGGCCCCGGGACAGGACACGACCCTGCACGGGCGATGACCGGGGCCTCCCCGGTCGTGCGCGGCATGCTGTGGATGGCCGCCAGCGGCTTTATCTTCATCCTGCTGAACGCGCTCATGAAGAAGCTGTCGCACGAGCTGGATCCCTGGCTGGTGGGATTCCTGCGTTACCTGGTGGGGGCCGTCGTGATGCTCGGGCCGGCGCTGCGGCTCGGAGCGCGCGCGCTGCGCTCGAATGCGCCGCGCTGGCAATTCGTGCGCGGCCTCTTCCACGCGGGCGGCATGATGCTGTGGTTCGCTGCGCTGCCCTTAGTCACGCTCGCGGAGCTGACCGCGATCGGATTCAGCGGGCCGATCTTCATCTGCCTCGGCGCGTCGCTGTTTCTCGGCGAGCGAATGAGCCTGGCGCGCTGGACGGCGGTGCTCATCGGCTTCGCGGGCGTTCTCATCGTTGTCCAGCCGTGGGCGCCGGGCGGCTTCAGCGGGATTTCCCGCGGCATGCTGCTGATGCTCGCCTCGGCACCGGTTTTCGCCGGCTCTTTTCTCGTCGCCAAGACGCTCACGCGCCACGATCCGTCGGAGGTGGTGGTGCTCTGGCAGCACCTATGGGTATCGATACTGCTCGTGGGGTTCGCGGTGTTCTACTGGACAGCGCCTTCGGCTGCGCAATGGGGCTTGCTCGTCGCCTGCGGATTCCTCGGCGCGGGCGGTCATTACTGCATGACGCGCGCGTTTCGCGCGGCCGACATCTCGGCGACGCAACCGGTGAAGTTTCTCGAGCTGGTATGGGCTGCGCTGCTCGGATTTGCAATCTTCGGCACATTGCCGACCGGCACTACCGTGCTGGGCGGCGTCGTGATCCTTGCCAGCACGCTGCTGCTCATGCGGCACGAAGCGCGCGGAGCCGTGAGGTGATCTACTCCACCACGATGTTGCCCTCGCGCGCCACGCGGCGCCATTTCTCGTAGTCGGCGCGCACGTAGGCCGCGAAGTCGGACTGATTCATGTCCATCACTTCGACGCCCATGCTGCGATAACGCTCGCGGACGGTATCGCCGGCCATCGCCTTGCGCAACGCCGCGCCTAGGCGGGCAACGACTGGCTGAGCAGTACCCGCCGGCGCGAAGATTCCCGTCCACGTGGTGGCCTCGTAGCCTGCGACGCCGAGCTCGTCGAGCGTGGGGACGCTCGGCAGCAGCGGCGAGCGGCTGCGTGAAGAGATGGCCAGCGGCCGGATGCGCCCTTCCCTGATGTGGCCGATCGACGCGGTGAGCTGATCCATCATCGAGTCGACCTGACTGCCGAGGAGATCCGTCAGCGCCGGCCCGCTTCCCTTGTAGGGCACATGCAGCAGCTTGAGGTTCGCCATGCGCATCAGCAGTTCGATCGCCAGATGGTTCGACGACCCGCTGCCCGCCGAGGCGACGCTTACCTGCCCCGGCTTTGCAGCGACGAGATCGGCGAACTCTTTATAAGACGCGGCGGGCGTCTTCGGCGCCACCGTCAGCACGATCGGCACCGACTGGATCGGGCCGATCGCCACCAGGTCCTTGAGCGGATCGAAGCCGAGCTGCTTGAACACCGCCGGCCCGGACGTGATGGTGCCGCTCGAGCCGAGAAGAAGGGTGTAGCCGTCCGCGGGCGCCTTGACGACCGCTTCGGTGCCGATCCGGCCGCCGGCGCCGGCCTTGTTCTCTACGATGAGTTGCTGGCCCAGGGCTTCGCCGAATGCCGGCGCGAGCGTGCGCGCGGTGATGTCCACGTTGCCGCTCGGCGGCCACGGCACGACGATGCGGACGGGCTTGTGCGGGAATTCCTGCGCCCCGGCGGTACCGAATGCCGCGAGCAGGACAACCAGGATTGCACTGCGCATGCCGCTCCTCACGGCGCCCGCAGCGAAGGCGCGCTAGGGCTGTTTTTCGTCGTCCGAGCCCGACAGGACTCTGGCGACGCCCTTGACCGCCGAGCCGGCGACGCTGACGCCGGTCTCCACCACGGTCCCAACGACGCTTGCCGTCGTGGATACCACCGTGCCGGCGACTGAAATAACGGCACAACCGGAGCAGGCGAGAAGCAGCAACAACGCTGTGGCGGTCCTTATCATCGGAATGCGTCGGCTCGACATCGTCGACGTACTGTAGCGGAAATCGGGCGCGCGTGCTCGCTCATCGCCTGGCCGCGTTGCGAATGTCCACTTTCGAGCCGCCGGCGAGTGCGTCCGAAGGATAAATGACCACGGTCTCGCCCGCCTTGAGTCCGCGAGCAACCAGAGCCTCGACGCCGTTTCGCAGCGCGACCGTCACGGCCCGCTTCGCCGCGCGGCCTCCTTCGACTACGAACACCGCCCACCCATCGCCTTCGCGAAACAGCGCGCCCACCGGCACCTTGATGGCATTCTCCACGCGTTGCGTAACGATGTGCGCGTCGACTCGAAACCCATCGCCGATGGTCTGGATCTTGTCCAGTGGATCGACGAAATCAAGCACCACGTTTACGCGCTGCTCTTCCACGCCGAGTGCGGAAACCTTCGTGAACGCTGCCGGCTCGATGAGCCGCACACGCGCATTGAGCACCGCGACACCCTGGCCAAGCTCGATTCTCGCCGGCATGCCGGGACGGATTGCGACCGAGTCTTGGGAAAGGACGTCCACGAGCGCCTCGAGGCTGCGCGGATCGGCCACCTCGAGAAGCGGTGCTCCCAGCGCAACGGCGCCTTCGCTCTCCTGCATCACCTTGAGCACGGCGCCCTTCACCGGCGAATGTACTGGCCAGCGCGTGCCGGGCTCGGCGGAGCGGTAGCGCGTCAGCGCCGCACGCGCCTGCGCGAACTCGTGGCCCGCGGCGTCCTCGGCAAACCGCGCTCCCTCGAGCGCCTTGTCCGCGATGCGGAGCTGTAGCTCCATCTGCTCGCGCGCGGCGGGCGCGACAAATCCTTCCTTCGCGAGCTTGGTCTGGCGCTCGAAGTCGATGCGCGCCTGGTCGCGCTGCGCTTCGAGGCGACGGAATTCGGCCGCCGCACGCAATTGCAGAGCCTCGGCGGCGCCCACACGCTCGCGCAGCTCGCGCTCGGTGCGCGCGTCGACGAAGGCGGGCGCAGCCGGTGTGAGTGCAGCCACCTGCGCACCCTGCTCGACGCTGTCCCCCGCGCGCAGGCGGATGCGCTCCACGCGCCCGGCAAGCGGCGCCGAAATCGTGTAGCGGTCGCGCGCTCGCGTCTTGCCGTCGTCGCTGACGGTCTGCTCGAAAACGCCTTGCGTGACGCTCGCCGTCTCCACCGTCACCGCGCGCGGCTGCAGCGACCATGCCGCAAGCCCTGCGACCGCCACGGCGCAGGCAGCAAGAACGACGATATTGGATTTCCTCATTCGCGCGTCTTCAGCACGGCCACCAGATCGAGCCGGTCGATGCGGTTTCGCACCACCAGGGCGCTCGCGACGCCGGCGGCAGCGACCATCGCTCCCGCGTACAGGTAGGTCTTTGGAAAGATCACAAATGGAAATTTCATGACCTCCTGCGGCATCAACGACAGCAGAAAGGCGACCAGGCCGAGGCCGGCGACGAGACCCAGGGGAATCGCGACAGCGATCTCGAGGCCAAGCTCACCGAGCAACAGAACCGACACCTCGCGGCGCGTAAAACCGAGCACGCGCAGGCTAGCAAGCTCCCACGCCCGCTCGGCAAGCTGGATGCGCGCATTGTTGTACACCACGCCGACGGCGATGGTCGCAGCGAACGCGGTCAACACCGAAGTGAAGAAAAGGACGTTCCTCGCGGTAATCCTGCGAAACGTGTCGAGGAGCGTGCGGTTCACGATCACGACCGCCGCGGCGGGCATTGCCTTGAGCGCAGCAAGCAGGCGCGGCTCCTCGCGCGGGTCTACCAGCAGTTGCGCCGCCGAAACGACGTCCCCCCCGCGCGCGAGCGCGTTCAAGTCGTCAAGACGCAGCCATGCATTCATGCCGACCATCTCGTCAATGAGCCCGGCGACCTTGATGTCTGCGGCGATGCGCTTGCCGTCGAGCAGCTCGGCGCGCAACACGTCGCCTGGGTGTACGCCGAGCCGCTCGGCGAGCCGCGCAGTGAGGATCACACCGTCGGGCGAGGGACGCATCTCGCGCAGAAGGCTTCCGTCCACCATGCGAACCAGCGTCGCCGGATCGCCGATCCCTGTGATCGCGGTCCGATAGCTGCGATGGCCGGCACGCAGCCGGACCGGGATCGTGCGCAGGACCTCGGCCTGCCGTACTCCCGGCAGCCGCTCCAGGTCCCAGCGCACCGCGCGGCTCACTGGCTGCGCGAATGCGATCTGCACATCGCCGCGATTCGCCCGGTTGAATTGCACGTCCATGAACCACTCGAGCGCGTCCCCCCAGAACGTTCCCGAGATCAGGATCGCGACGGACCCCGCGATGCCCGCGACCGTGATCGCTGCCCGCAGAGGCTTTCTCTCGAGGTTCCGCATGATCATGCGCTGCGCCGGCGTCAGCAGCTGCGGGTAGCCGAGCCGCTCGACGAGGAGCGGGCTAAACTGTGCCGGCGCCGGCGGCCGGAGCGCTTCGGCCGCGCGCAGGCGGATGACGCCGCGGATTGCGGCGAGCGCGCCCCCGAACGCCGCGGCCAGCGTAATTCCCGCTCCCGCGAAAAGCAGCCACGCCGGCACGATGAACTTGAACTCGGGGAATTGAAAAAACCCCGTATACAGCTCCGTCATCGCGTGGCCGAACCAGTAGCCGAGCGCCACGCCGAGCCCCACCCCGAGCAGCGCGATCACGGAGGCGAACTCGAGGAAATGCGTGCCGATGCGACGATCGTCGTACCCGAGCGCCTTCAGCGCTGCGATCTCGCCGCGCTGCGAGTTCACCTGCCGGTGCAGCACGACGTTGAGAATGAACGCCGCCACCGCGAGAAAGATCGCCGGCAGCACTGTGCCGAAAATCTTCTGCTGGTTGATCTCCTGGGAGAGAATCTTGTCCGAGACTTGGTCTTCGCGTCCGACCGCGCCGAGGCCGCCGTAGGGCTGGAGGATTGCGTCGAGCGCCTCGATCGCCGCGGCGGCGGAGGCGCCGCGCTCGAGCCTGAGCAGCACCGAGTTGAACGCGCCTTGCATGTCGTAGGCCGCGGCCAGCGAAGCGGCGTCGAGCCATAGGACCGCGAACCATTCGTCGTCGGGCATGCCGCCGCCGCGAGTGGCATAGATGTACTCCGGCGTGAGCACGGTGCCGGTGATCGCGAGGCGCTCGAAGCGGCCGTTCAGCAGCACGTCGACGGCGCCGCCGAGCGCCAGCCCGCGCGCCGCGAAGAACCGCTCGTTCACGACCGTCTCCTTCTTCGCGCCGGGCGTGGGCCAGCGCCCCGAGGTGAGCGTGAGGCGATTCATGCCCGGGAGATGCGCGAAGTTGACGCCGATCAGCCGCGCGATCATCGGCGCCGCCACCCCGGGAATCGAGAGTTGTGCGTCGCGTACGACGCGAGTTTCCGCTTCGGTTACGCCGCGGATCAGGCGGATCTTCTCCTCGACCGACGCGGGGACGCGATTGGCACTCGCGAAGACATGCGGAAAGCGAGCGGTATCGTAGTACCGCGCGCGCGACCACAGCAAGGACTCGTGGGTCGACAGCGAGCCGATGAAGCCGCCGATGCCGCACGCGATCACCAGCGCGATGGAGACGACCTGCGTCTTCAGAGCCCACAGATCGCGCAGCAGCTTGCGGTCGATCGCCTTCACCAGGAAATCTCCGCCGGCGTGAGCTTGCGTTCGGGCCGCGTCTCGCCCGCGATCCTTCCGTTGCCAAGGCGAAGCACGCGGTCAGCCATGCCGGCGATCGCTGCGTTGTGTGTGATCACCATCGCCGTGGTGCCGAGTTCTCGGTTGACCCGCTCGATCACTTCCAGCACGAGCTTTCCAGTCTCGTAGTCGAGGGCACCGGTAGGCTCGTCGCAGAGCAGCACGTCCGGACGCTTTGCGATGGCGCGCGCGATCGCTACCCGCTGCTGCTCGCCGCCGGAAAGCTGCGATGGAAAGTGATCCAGCCGCTCGCCCAATCCGACCCAACGGAGTGCTTCCTCGGGGGCCATGGGGTTCTCCGCGATATCAGTGACCAGCGCCACGTTCTCGCGCGCGGTGAGGCTCGGGATGAGGTTGTAGAACTGGAACACGAAGCCCACGTGCTCGCGGCGAAAGCGGGTGAGCTCGTCCTCGTCCGCACCCGTAAGATCGTGGTCGAGAAACTGCACCTCGCCAGCACTGGGGGTGTCGAGGCCGCCGAGGATATTGAGGAGCGTGCTCTTGCCGCTTCCCGAGGGCCCAAGCATGACGATGAACTCGCCGGGGCGGATCTCGAGGTCCACTCCCTTCAGCGCCTGGACCTCAGCTTCTCCCATCCGGTAGGTCTTGGCGAGGTCGCGCGCAACGAAAACGGGAGGGGCGCCGGCATCCACGGTCCTATCGTCGCACCCGCGGTCCGCCGAGCCTTGAGCAAAGTCAAATCGAGCCTAGCGAGTCACTCCCACTCGATCGTCGCGGGTGGCTTCGAAGAGATGTCGTAGGTGACGCGGTTGATGCCGCGCACCTCGTTGATGATCCGGCTCGAGACGCGCGACAGCAGCTCGTGCGGAAGCGGCGCCCAATCCGCGGTCATGAAGTCGCTGGTCTGGACCGCGCGCAGCGCGACGACGTTCTCGTACGTGCGGCCGTCGCCCATGACGCCCACCGAGCGCACCGGCAGAAAGACGCCAAACGCCTGCGCGACCTTGTCGTACCAATCGGCTGCGCGAAGCTCCTCGATGAAAATCGCATCCGCCCGGCGCAGCAGGTCCGCGCTCTCCTTTCTGACTTCCCCGAGGATGCGGACGCCGAGACCGGGCCCGGGAAACGGATGGCGGAACACCATCGGGCGCGGCAACCCGAGCGCGAGGCCGAGCTCGCGGACTTCGTCCTTGAACAGCTCGCGCAGCGGCTCGAGCAGCTTCAGGTGCAGGCTTTCCGGCAGCCCGCCGACATTGTGGTGCGATTTGATGTTCTGCGCCTTCTTGGTCTTCGCGCCTGCGGACTCGATGACGTCGGGATAGATCGTTCCCTGCGCGAGCCATTTCGCGTTCTTCACTTTCGCGGCTTCGCGCTGGAACACCTCGACGAAGTGCTTGCCGATGATCTTTCTCTTCTGCTCGGGGTCCTCCACACCGGCGAGTGCGCCGTAGAACTCCGCCGATGCGTCGACGTGAATCACCTTCACGTGCATGTGCTGCGCGAATGTGGCCATGACCTCCGTCGCCTCATCGAGGCGCAGCAGGCCGTGGTCGACGAATACGCACGTCAGCTGGTCGCCGATCGCCTTGTGGATCAGTGCCGCCGCGACCGACGAATCGACGCCGCCGGAAAGGCCCAGGATCACCTCCTCCTTGCCGACCTGCTCGCGGATCTTCGCGACCGCCTCGCCGACGTAGTCGGGCATCGTCCAGTCGCTCTTGCAGCCGCAGATCTCGTGGACGAAGCGCTGCAGGATCCTCGTGCCCTGCCGCGTGTGCGTCACTTCCGGATGGAACTGCACCGCGTAGTAGCCGCGCTTTTCGTCGGCCATCGCGGCGATCGGGCACGCTTCGGTCGATGCCATCAGCGAAAAGCCGGCAGGCATCGCGACGACCTTGTCGCCGTGGCTCATCCACACCTTGAGTATTCCGTGGCCTTCGGCGGTGCGGTAGTCGTCTATGCCGTCGAGCAGCCGCGTGTGTCCGCGCGCGCGCACCTCGGCGAAGCCGAACTCGCGCACCTTGCCCGGCTCGACCCTGCCGCCGAGCTGGTGCGCCATGGTCTGCATGCCGTAGCAGATGCCGAGCACCGGTACGCCGAGCTCGAACACAGCGCCCGGGGCGTGGGCGTTCGTCTCGTCGTAGGCGGAGAGATGGCTGCCGGAGAGGATCACGCCCTTCGCGCCGAACGCGCGCACGAACGCGTCGTCGACGTCCCATGGATGGATCTCGCAATACACCTTCGCCTCGCGCACGCGACGGGCGATCAGCTGCGTGTATTGCGCCCCGAAATCGAGGATCAGGATCTTGTCATGAGCCATGGTGAGCGAAGATAGCAGACGATAGAATCGGCCGGAGGGGGTGCTTCGCAACGTGAAGGTTCTTGCATCGATCGCTCGCATCGCGCTCGCGGTCGTCGTCGCGCTGCCGTTCGTGCTGTACTTTTCCCAGGACCGCTTGATCTTCCAGCTGCAGCCGATGAACGAGGCGGGGCTCGCGATGATCAAGAAGGCGCTGCCGCAGGCGAAGGAAATCTGGATCACCGCCGCGGACGGCACGCGCCTGCACGGATGGTACGCCGCCGCGAAGGGCGCCGGGCGGGCACCTGCGCTCATCTACTTCGGCGGCAACGCCGAAAACGTATCCGGTGCGCTGCTCGACGCGCCCGCCGTGCCCGCCGTCGCATTCTTCGCAGTGAACTACCGCGGCTACGGGCTGAGCGAGGGCAAGCCCAGCGAGGCGGCGCTCTTCGCCGACGCGCTCGCGATCTACGATCACGTCATTACGCGTCCGGATGTGGATCCGGCGCGGATCATCGTGCTCGGGCGCAGCCTGGGATCGGGCGTCGCGATCTACCTGGCGGCGAATCGCCCCGTGCGCGGCGTGATCCTCGTGACTCCATACGACAGCGTGACCGCGGTAGCCGAACGGAAGTATCCGTTCATGCCGATCCGCTGGCTGCTCAAGCATCCGTTCGATTCGCAATCGCGGGCGCCGCTCATCAAGGCACCTGCGCTGATCCTGGCCGCCGGTGACGACACGCTGATTCCGCCGGTTCACGCGGAGCGCTTGCTGGCGAGCTGGGGCGGCCCGCGACGCATCGTCACGCTGCGCGGGGTCGACCACGACACCGTCGATGGCCATGCGGACTACTGGCCGCAGATTCGCACCCACTTGCAGCAGATCGGCGTCGCAGTGCAAGCGCCGAGGTAGGCACCGAAACTAGCGTCGCCGCCTCCCCCTACTCGACACGGTAATTCGGCGCCTCCTTGACGATCTGCACGTCGTGCACGTGCGATTCGCGCATGCCGGCCTGCGTGATCTCCACGAATTCCGCCTTCTTGCGCATCTCCTCGAGCGACCCGCAGCCGGTGTATCCCATGCTTGCGCGTACGCCGCCGATCAGCTGCTGGACGACCCACACCGCGCTGCCTTTGTACGCGACGCGGCCCTCGACGCCTTCGGGGACCAGCTTCTCGACGTTCATCTCGGAATCCTGGAAGTAGCGGTCGGCGGCGCCCTGGCGCATCGCCGCGAGCGAGCCCATGCCGCGATATGACTTGTACGAGCGGCCCTGGTAGAGCTCGATGTCGCCCGGCGATTCATCGGTGCCGGCGAAGAGCGAGCCGAGCATCACCGCATGCGCTCCCGCCGCGAGCGCCTTCGCGATGTCGCCCGAATAGCGGATGCCGCCGTCGGCGACGAGCGGAATTCCGCTCTTTGCCAGGGCGTCGGCCACGTTCTGGATTGCAGTGATCTGCGGTACGCCGACGCCGGCCACGATGCGCGTCGTGCAGATCGAGCCCGGGCCGATTCCAACCTTTACGCCATCGGCGCCGTGGTCCACGAGCGCTCTTGCGCCGTCTGCCGTGCCGACGTTGCCGCCGATCACGTCGACGGCGGGGTATTTTCTCTTGACCCACTGCACGCGATCCAGCACGCCTTGCGCGTG
>Ga0070698_100008265_pt1 | contig 11251 bp, 8 predicted proteins | sample KBSK1502metaG_FD_65477 | JGI IMG/M metagenome (GOLD analysis project Ga0070698, IMG submission 65477) | Corn, switchgrass and miscanthus rhizosphere microbial communities from Kellogg Biological Station, Michigan, USA - KBS K1-50-2 metaG | ecosystem: Host-associated > Plants > Roots >...
ACGGGGTAGCGCTTGGTGAGACCCCACATGCCGCGGAACACGTTGCGGATCTGTGCCTGCGCCATTTCCCACGGCTTGTCGATCGCCGAGACGCTGCGCAGGATCTCCGACACCGCGAACATGCCGATCATGATCGGGATCAGCGTCAGGCCGCCGGCGAGCTCGGCATTGCCGAATGTGAAGCGCGGGAAGCCGGCCGGGTTATCGAGCCCGACCGCGGAGACCAGCAAGCCCAGGAGCAGGGAGACTACGCCTTTGAGCGGGTTGCCGAGCGCGAGAAACACCGCGCTCGAAAGTCCGAGCACCACCAGCCAGAAATACTCGAACGAAGAGAACTTGAGTGCGATTTCCGCGAGCGCGGGCGCGGCGACGATCAGCACCGCGGTGCCGAAGAGCCCGCCGATCACCGAGAAGACGAGCCCCGCACCGAGCGCGACTTCGCCCTGGCCCTTCTTCGTCATCGCGTACGCCTCGTCGGTATAGGCCGCCGACGCCGGCGTGCCGGGCATGCGCAGGAAGCAGCTCGGGATGTCGCCGGCGAAGATCGCCATCGCGGTCGCGGTCACGATCGAGGCGATCGCCGGCACTGGCGGCATGAAGAACGTCACCGGCACGAGCAGCGCCGTCGCCATCGTCGCAGTGAGACCCGGCACCGCGCCGACGAAGAGGCCGAACATCGCCGAGCCGAGGATCACCCATAGCACGTACGGATCGAGCACCAGCATGAGCGCCTGCCAGAGAACGGAGGCGGTCATGCGCTAGAAGGCAAAGCGCTCGAAGATTCCCCACGGCAGGGGAATGCGCAGCAGCTTGTAGAACGAGAGATGGATCACGAGCGTCGCCACGACCGCGACCGCGAACGAAATCCGCCACGATGCGCCGAGCAGTCGCGACCATACGGTGAGCAGCAGGATCCCGGTGAGGTAGAAGCCGAGCCCGTCGGCTGCGAACACGTAAAACAGCAATCCGCCGAGGACTGCGGTGACGCTCGCAAGCGGCCGCGGCCGTCGAATCCACTCGGGCAGCGCGAGCCACGGCTGCGTACGCTGTGCGCCACGCAGGCCCTGCACGAGGAGCAGCATGCCGCAGGCCATCAGCCCGACGGCGATCAGGCCGGGAAACCACGCCGGGCCGAACTTCTGGCCCGGCATTGCCGGGAACGCCTGGATATGCCAGAGGACGACGCCGCCGAGCGCGGCGAGCCCTGCGCCGCTCAGCGCGTCATGGACCTTCAATCGCGCTTACTTCGCGAGGCCGACGGCTTTCAACGCAGCACCGAGGCTCGCGTCGGAAGCGGCCATGAACTTCGTCGTGCCATCGGGATCGGCCCAGATCACGCCGAAGCCGCGGCTCGCCATAAAATCCTTGTACTCCTTCGAGTCGTAGACCTTCTTCAGCGCCGCGACGAGCGTCTTCTGCACGTCGGCGGGAATTCCCTTCGGCGCCGCGATCACGCGCCAGGCGGCGATCGCCCAGTCGGTGCCGAGCTCCTTTTTCAGCGTCGGCACGTTCGGATAGAGCGCCGGCGGATTCGCGTCCATGATCGCCAGCGCGCGCACCTTGCCGGCGTCGATCATCGAGCGCGCTTCGGGCACCGAGCACGGCACCACTTCGACGCCGCCGGCGACCATGTCCTGCAAGCCCGGCGCCGCGCCGTTCGACGGCACCCACGGCAGCGCGTTCGGATCGACGCCCTGGTCCTTGAGGAGCCCGGCGATCGCGAGGTGCCAGATGCCGCCCTGTCCGGTGCCGGACGCTTTCATCTTGCCCGGGTTCGCCTTGATTGCCGCGATCAGGTCCTTTACCGACTTGTACGGCGAATCGACGCGCACGTGCACGCCCGCGGGATCGGCGTTGACGAGCCCGATCGGCGTGTAGTCGGTGTGCTTGAGCGGCGTCAGGCCGACCCAGTGCATCATCGTGATCTCGACCGTGATCATGCCGATCGTGTAGCCGTCCGCGGGCGCAGACGCGATCGCCTGGTGGCCGACGACGCCCGAGCCGCCGGTGCGGTTGACGACGTTGAACGGTTGCTTGAGCTCCTTTTCCAGCAGGCTCGCAATGATGCGAGCGGTGGCGTCCGTTCCGCCGCCCGCGCCCCACGGCACGATCAGCTGCACGGGGCGCTGCGGGTACTGCGCCTGCGCGGCGGCGGCGACCAGGCAAAGCATTGCTGCAACAAGCGTTCGCATCGATTTTCCTCCCATGGAGAGCTGCGGCATTGTAACCGCTTGGTTACGTCGGCCCGAACCGAAGGCGCGAAATTCCTCTTTGGAGTAGATTTCCGGTCGGCGCGCGGCGCCGCTCGAGAGGGATTTTTCCCAGTGGACAATAAGGAACTCACCCGGCTGTCGGCCATTCTTGCCGCAGACGCCGCAGGCTACTCGCGCCTGATGGCGGACAACGAGCGCTCCACGATGGCAGCCCTTGATGCCGCGCGTGCGGTCTTCCGCAGGAAGATAGAAGAAAACCAGGGCCGCGTGATCGACATGGCCGGCGACTCGGTGCTCGCGGTATTCCAGACCGCGGCAGGCGCAGTATCGGCGGCGCTTGCGATCCAGCAGGAGCTTGGCACTCATTCAGGCCGCGAACCCGACGAGCGCAGCCTGCTCTTCAGAATCGGCATTCATCTCGGAGACGTCATCGAGAAATCCGACGGCACCGTCTACGGCGACGGAGTCAACGTCGCGGCGCGGGTCCAGACCAAAGCGCGTCCCGGTGGAATCTGCGTGAGCCAAACCGTCTACCAAACGGTAAAGGGCAAGATCGCGATGCAGGCGAATTTCCTGGGGGCGCAGTCATTCAAGAACATCGCCGAGCCGATCCAGATCTGGCAGGTCACCCCGGGAGGCATCGCTGGGGTAGGAGATCGCGGCGCGGCGACGGGCAGAGGCGCGTCCTCCAAACGCCTGATCGCCGGCGCAGCCACGGCTTTGGCGGTCGTGGCAATCGCCGGCGGTTGGTACTCGACGCGGCAATCGGTTCCCGCACGCGCGCCCGATCCCAAGCCGGCGGCGACTGGTGCGGATGCAAGATCCATCGCCGTCCTGCCGTTCACCAACATGAGCGACGACAAGGACACGGCCTACTTCGCCGACGGCGTGCACGAAGATCTGCTAACTCAGCTCGCTTTGCTCGGCGAGTTGAAGGTGGTCTCCAGGACTTCGGTGGCGGAATACCGGAAGAGCCCGAAGAACGTGCGTCAGATCGCGGCCGAACTTGGTGTGGGCTCGCTTGTCGAGGGGAGCGTGCGGCGCGCGGGAAACCAGGTACGCGTCACCGCGCAGCTCGTCGACGCCAGCACCGACAAGCACGTGTGGGCTAGGAGCTATGATCGCGAGCTGAAGGACATCTTCGCGATCCAGAGCGAACTGGCCACCGAAATTGCCAAGGCGCTGAAGGTTTCGCTTGCACCGCAGGAGCAGAGCCGCCTTGCTCGAAGGCCGACGGACAACCTCGAGGCGTACGACCTGTTCCTGAGGCACCAGGATCTTGTGAACCGCTCCATTGGATCGGTGCGGATCCTGTCGACCATCAAGGAACGCATCGAACTCCTATCACGCGCCGTGGAGCTGGACCCCAAGTTCGCGCTGGCATGGGCTCGCCTCGCAGCCGAGCATTCACGCGCCTACGGATACGGGATCGACCGCGCCCCCGGCATGCAGACGAAGGCGCGTGAAGCGATGGACCGGGCCTTCGCGCTTGCGCCCTCTGACCCGCAGGTCGAGATCGAAGCGGGAACATACTATTCGCTTGGGCTCAACGACCCTGTGCGCGCCGCACAGTCCTTCGAAAGCGTATTGAAGGTTGCTCCCCACAATGTCGATGCCTTGATTGGTTTGTCCTACGCCTATGCGGGTCAATTCCGGGTTGCGGACGCCGTCGCGCTGCTCGAGCACGCTTTTGCGGTCGATGCCCGCAATTCGCGTGTGCTCATCGTCCTGGCCAACTACTATCGCAACTACCGTCACTTCGAGCGTTCGCTTGCGTTGCGGCAGCTACTGATCAATCTGCGGCCGGAGGATCTCGACTTGCAAGCAACCTACCGCCTGGTCGATTACTGGCATTCCGGCTCTTGGGACAGCTATGACCGGTGGCGATCCACGCTGCCGAGCGACGCCGCGCAGAAGTCGTCCCGCGTCAGGCACGCGGATGTCGATCGAGCACTTGCTCGGCGCGATTTCGCGGAGGCGCTTCGTCTCTTCGACATCGACTCGGAGGATGTCAAGTCCCTGATGAACTCGAATGTAATGGCAGAGCGAACCGGCGAGCGCGCGCTGATGTTTCGCGGCCAGGGCGATAAGACGCTCGCCGAGAGCACCGCGCGCAAGGCATTGCGCTTGATCGAGAACGAACTTCGCAAGGAACCTGAGAACGAGGGCATCTGGCTGGTGAAAGCGCGCATGCACGCCCTGCTCGGCGAGCGCAGTGCGGCGTTTTCCGCCCATGCCCGTTCGGTCGCTCTAGCCGAGATGCGCTATGGGAAATCGAGTGCGGACTACAATTATCGGGAAATCCTACAGCTGCATGCGGTGCTCGGTGACCGCAAGGAGGCGCTTGCAGAACTCGCGCGACAACTGAGCTTGCCAAATTCGCGAGCACACAGTTTCCGAGTGGATATTTCGCTGGTGTCGCTCTGGGACGACGCAGAGTTTCAGGCGTTGGTCAGCGACCCGAAAAACAACGCGCCGCTGCCGATTGTGAACGGAAGCCCTCCGCAGTGGAGGAAGTGATCCGCCGACGCCTTACGTTGGCCCGCTGGCGAGCGCGTTGCGGATCGTCGCGAGCGCTTCTTCGCGCTCCGTTCCCGCGAGCACGAGACGCGGCGCGCGTACCCGCTCGTTCCCCTTGCCGACTTCCTGCTGCGCGAGCTTGATCAGCTGCACGAACTTCGGCAGCACGTCCATCCGTAGCAGCGGCAGGAACCAGCGATAGAGCGCGCCGGCCTTCTCGTGCTCGCCGCGGACCGCGTGGCGAAAGAGCGTCATGGTCTCGCGCGGCAGCGCATTCACGAGACCGGCGATCCAGCCGACGGCGCCGGCGTGCACGCCCTCCAGGATCATGTCGTCGAGACCCGCAAAGACAGCGATACGATCGCCGCACAACGCCTTGGTCGCCGTCACGCGCCGTGCATCGCCGCTCGATTCCTTCACCGCGCGCAGGTTCGCGTGCTCGGCGGCGAGCTCGGCGATCTGCGGCGCGAGGAAATCGGTCTTGTACGCGGGCGGATTGTTGTAGAGCATGCACGTGAGCTTCGTCGCGCCGATCACTGCGGCGACGTGCGCCTTCATCTCGCGCCAGTCGGTGCTGTAGACGTACGGCGGCAGCACCATCAGCCCCGCGCAGCCCGCTTCCTGCGCAGCTCTCGCAAGCGACACGGCCTCCTGGGTGCTGAGCGATGCAATCCCGGCGACCAGGGGCTTGCTGCCGATCGCGCCGGCAAGCGTCTTCAGGATCGCGACCTTCTCGTCGAACGCGAGCGTTGCGGCCTCGCCGAGCGATCCGAGCGCGACAATCCCATCGACGCCGTGGTCGATCTGCCACTTGGCGTGCTCGGCGAGAAACGCGTGATCGACCGTGTAGTCCGCCTTGAAAGGCGTGGTGATCGCGGAGATAACGCCTTTCCATTCCATGAGAGGTCTCCTAGTCGTAGCGGGTCGGAGAAAGCAAGCTTATATCGAGTCCGGGCGTCTCGGCCGAGAGAAGCTCGGCGCTGAGCTTGCCGGTGATCGGCCCGAGCGTGATCCCGAGCATCGCATGGCCGGTGGCGACGATCAGGTTCGAGTATCGACCCGTCCGGCCGACGTAGGGAAGGCCGTCGGGCGAGCAGGGGCGCAGCCCGCGCCACGGACGAATCCCCTCGAAGTCTGCGGGCGTGAGATCGGGGTAGTAGCGCTGCGCGGCCGCGGCGATGCTGCGGACACGGATCGGGTGGATGGTTTCGTCGAGACCGGCCAGCTCCATCGTGCCGCCGAAGCGCAGCGCGCCGTTCATCGGACTCACGGCGACGCGCGCCTCGGTGAGGAGCGCGCACATTCGCGGCGCGTTGCGCGGGCGCGGCAACGTCAGGCTGTAGCCTTTTCCCGGCTGCAGCGGAACCTTCAGCTCGAGTCGCTTCGCGAGCGCCTGCGACCACGAGCCGGCGCAGAGCAGGAATTCGTCGGCCTCGAGCTCGGCGTTGCGGGTCGTCGAGACCGCGCGGATTTTCGTTCCTTCGGTGCGCCAGCCGGTCACTTCGGTGTTCCATGCGAATTCGACACCGGCGCGCGCGAGGCGCTGTTCCATCGAGCGCATCAACCGCTCCGGCGCCAGGTTGCTGTCCTGCGAGAAGTAGACGGAACCCGCGACATCCATGCGGATCCCCGGATCTCGTGCCGCGGTCTGCTGCGGATCGAGCACCTCCGCCGCCAGCCCGAGCTCGCGCGCCAGCGCCGCGGCCTTCGCTTCCTCTTCCAGCGCATGCTGCGTCTTGCACAGCGCGAGCAATCCGCGCTGGGTGTACCCGAAGTCGTCTGCTTGCGAGACAAGCTCCGCATAGCAGTCGCGGCTGGCCATGATGAGATCGCGGAGCAGTCGTCCGGCGCGATGCGCCTGCTCGACGTTTGCGGCGCGCCAGAACTTGAGCCCCCAGTCGATGAGCTCCCACGAAGCGCGCGGCTTTACATAGAAAGGCGAAGCCGGGTTCCACATCCAGCGTAATGCGAGGGCGACCATTCCGGGCGCAGCGAGCGGCACGAAATGGCTCGGCACGATCATGCCGGTGTTGCCGAACGAGCAGCCGTCGCGCGGCTCGCCGTTGCGCTCGACGACCGTGACGCGCCAGCCGCGTCGCGCACAATAAAACGCGGCGCACAGGCCGATGACGCCGCCGCCGATGATGACGACCCGCCCGGTCACCTCAGGAGATGCCCCAGCGGAACGGGTCGCGCTCGTCGATCAGCAGCGTGCTCTCGGCGGTAATGTAAGCGGTGCCGGAAATCATCGGCGAAACGCGCCCGGCCGCACGGTCGATCCACCGGTAGGAGGCGCCGAAGCGGCTGCCGACGATGCTTTCCTGGACCCAGCGCGCACCCTCGGCGAGCTTGCCATCGGCGGCGAGACAGGCGAGCTTGGCGCTGGTGCCGGTGCCGCACGGCGAGCGGTCGTAGGCTTTTCCGGGGCAGAGGACGAAATTGCGGGCATTCGCGCCCGGTTCGCGCGGCGCGCCGAACAGCTCCACATGGTCCACGTCCGCAAAGCCTTGCGCGTTCAGCGCCTGCCGGATCCGCCACGAGACTTCGGTGAGGCGCTCGACGTTGCCGAGCGCCAGGTCCTGGCCGTGCTGCTCGACGAGGAAGAACCAGTTTCCTCCCCAGGCGATATCGCCGGTGATTGCGCCAAGGCCCGGAACCTGCACGCTCACGCCCTTGCGCTCGCGCCAGCTCGGCACGTTGGTGACCGTCACCTCGCCGTTCGGATCGAGCGTCGCGGTCACGGTGCCGACCGGTGTGTCGATGCGGTGCTCGCCCGGCAGGATGCGGCCGAGATAGGCGAGCGTGATCATCAGGCCGATCGTGCCGTGCCCGCACATGCCGATCGTGCCGACGTTGTTGAAATAGATCACGCCCGTGACGCAGGTCTCGTCTTCGGGCTCGACCAGCAGCGCGCCGACGATCACGTCCGATCCGCGCGGCTCGTTGACGCAGGCGGCGCGATAGCGATCGAACTCGCGCCCGAAGCGCTCGCGCCGGGCGGCGAGGGGCCCGCCGCCGAGGTCGGGAACGCCTTCGACGACGACCCGGGTCGGCTCGCCTCCGGTGTGCGAATCGACGACTTTGATTCTATGCATGGACTGTTCACCTTGCCACACGAGCAAGGGCCATGTAAATACGCGTCTGACCCAAAGCTTCCGAAAGGCCCCCATGCGTCACCTTCCGATCGACCCGGCCCTTTTCATCGAGAACCGGCAGCGCCTGATGAAGCAGATGGCCCGGAACTCGCTCGCGGTCGTCAACGCGAACGATGTGCTGCCGCGCAACTCCGACGCCGTCAGCCTGATCGTCCCGCAGACGGACCTGTTTCACCTCTCGGGCATCGAGCAGGAAGAGACGATCCTCGTGCTCTGCCCCGGGTCGTTCGACGAGTCGCTGCGCGAGGTCCTTTTCATCCGCGAATCCTCGGAGCTGCTGAAGATCTGGGAAGGCTACAAGCACACCAAGGACGACGCGTCGAAAATCTCCGGCATCCGCAACGTCCAGTGGCTGTCGGAATTCCCCGCGGTGTTCCACCGCCTGATGTGCGAGGTCGAGACGGTCTATCTGAACGCCAACGAGCACCCGCGCTCGAGCGTCGTCGTGCAGACGCGCGACGCGCGGTTCGTCGCCGACTGCCAGCGGCGCTATCCGCTGCATCGCTATGAGCGGCTCGGCCGGCTGATGTTCAGGCTGCGGGGCGTCAAGACGAAGCGCGAGATCGATCTGATCCGCAAGGCTGTCGATGTCACCGGCAAGGGCTTTCGCCGCGTCGCCCAGATGGTCGAGCCGGGCGTCACCGAATATCAGATCCAGGCCGAATTCGCCCACGAATTCCTGCGCAACCGCTGCGACTTCGCCTATAACCCGATCATCGCGAGCGGCGCGAACTCGTGCGTGCTGCACTACGTGCAGAACGACCAGGAATGCAGGAAGGGCGAGCTGCTGCTGCTCGACGTGGGCGCGAGCTACGCCAACTACAACGCCGACTGCACGCGCACGATCCCGGTGTCGGGGCGCTTCACCAAGCGCCAGCGCAAGGTGTACGACGCGGTGCTGCGCGTACAGCGCGCTTCGATCAAGGGCGCGAAGGTCGGCAAGCTGCACCGCGATTGGCAGAAGGAAGCGCAGGGGATGATGAACGAGGAGCTGTTGTCGCTCGGCTTGCTCAAGCGCTCCGACCTCAAGAAGCAGACCGACGCCGAGCCTGCGTGCCGCAAGTACTACATGCACGGCCTCGGTCATTCGCTGGGGCTCGACGTCCACGACTACGGCTGGACGCAGGAGCCGTTCACCGACGGCTGGGTCATCACGGTCGAGCCGGGCATCTATATTCCCGAGGAGGGGTTCGGCATCCGGCTCGAGAACGACATCGTCGTTCGCAAGGGCGGGGCGGAAGACCTGTTCAAGGACATCCCGATCGAAGCCGACGAGATCGAAGCGCTGATGAATCGCTAGGGCGCTGGGCGCGCCGTGCCGGATCGGGAGCGCACGTTTCTCGGCCACCCGGTCGGCCTGTCGCTGCTGTTCGTCGTGGAGATGTGGGAGCGCTTCAGCTACTACGGCATGCGCGCGCTGCTGGTGCTGTACCTCGCGCGCTCCGCAGTCGGCGAAAATCCGGGGCGAGGCTGGTCGAAGGAGGCGAGCGACAACCTCTTCGGCTGGTACACCGGAATGGCCTACCTGCTGCCGATCGTCGGCGGCCTGATCGCCGACCGGCTGATCGGGACGCACCGCTCGCTCGTGATCGGCGCGCTGGTCATCGCGCTCGGGCACATCGTGCTGGCGGCCTCCGGGATCGGCGCGCTCGCCGGCAGTGCGCTCGGGATGTCGGTTTTCATCGCCGGACTGGTGCTGATCGTTCTAGGTACCGGCCACTTCAAGCCGAATGTTCCGGTCATGATCGACGGGTTGTATCGCCCCGGCGATCCGCGTCGCGACGGGGCCTTCACGATCTTCTACATGGGCGTCAACGTCGGGGCCACGCTCGGGCCGCTCGCGTGCAGCTTCCTCGGCGAAAAAATCGGCTGGCATTACGGTTTTGGCGCCACCGCCGTCGGCATGCTGCTCGGCCTCGCGGTCTATCTCTGGGCGCGACCCCGGTACCTCGCGGGAGTCGGCGAGCCGCCGGCCGGCAGGGCCAACTGGACGCTGCCGCTGATTCTCATCTCCGTCGGCCTTGCGGCGGCAGTGGCTGCGCTCTTCCATTTCCGCATTCTCGCGGCGATCGGCGCAGCGTCGGACAAGTTCGTCGCGCTTTCGCCGACGTTGATTCCGCTGCTGTTGGCGGCGGCGGTGCTCGGACTCGCGGCCTGGTTCGTCGCCAGCCAGCCCGCGGCCGATCGCGGGCCGGTCGCGTGCATCCTGATCTTCGTGTTCTTCAACGCGATTTTCTGGTTCGCCTACGAGCAGGCCGGAAGCTCGCTGAACCATTTCGCCGACGAGATGACCGACCGGCGGATTTTCGGCTGGGAGATGCCGGCCGGGTGGTTCCAGTCGGCGAGCGCGCTGATGGTCGTCCTGATGGCGCCCGTATTTGCGGCGCTGTGGTCGGCGCTCGGCCGCGCCAACCGCAAGCCGAGCCAGCCGATCAAGCTCACGCTGGGGCTTTATGCGCTCGCAGCCGGGTATGTCTTCATGGTTGCCGGCTCGTACGGCACCACCCCGACCGCCAGGGCCGCGATGTTCTGGCTGCTCGCGACGTATTTCTTTCACACGATCGGCGAATTGTGCATGTCGCCCACCGGTCTCGCGTTCCTGACGCGCGTCGCGCCGCTGCGCTCGGTTTCACTGCTGATGGGTATCTGGTTTCTCGCCAACGCCGTGGCGAACAAGATGGGCGGCCAGTTCGCAGGAAAGATCGAGGCGATCGAGCAGGGTGAGATCACGCTGCCGTGGTACGGGTGGTTCCGTCTCGGCGGGCAGGCCGACTTCTTCCTGTTCTTCGTCCTTGTTGCCGTGCTGGCGGGAACGCTGGTGCTTGCGCTGACGCCGCTTCTGAAGCGGCTCGTCGCTCATCGACTCTAGGCCGGCTGCGCCGGCTTCTTGGCGAGCATGAAGAAGATCGATCCGAGCCCCGCGAGCACGGCGACCACGGTAAAGCCCGCGCGGTAGTTGCCGGTTGCGTCGGCGAGGATTCCGGAGATCATCCCGCCGCCGATCTGGCCGAGAACGACGATCATGAACGACAGCCCGAGGATCAAGCCGATCGCGCTGCGCCCGAAGTAATCGGCGCGGATCGCCTGCATGAAGGGACCGCGCAAGCCCCACGCCCCGCCGTGCATCAGCGCGAACGCTACGACCATCGCGGTGGTGCCGCCGGGCGCGAAGTCGGCGTACGTCAGGCAAAGAAGCCCGGCCATGTGCAGGAACATGCACATGGCCGACAGCATGCGCTTGTCATAGCGGTCGCCGATCACCCAGCCGGTCGCGATGCCGCCGATCTGCGCCAGCGTCTGCAGCAGGATGGCGAGCGAGGCGGCTTCGAGCGAGTAGCCGAGGCCTTCCTTCATGTGCGTGAT
>Ga0070698_100008266_pt1 | contig 11251 bp, 10 predicted proteins | sample KBSK1502metaG_FD_65477 | JGI IMG/M metagenome (GOLD analysis project Ga0070698, IMG submission 65477) | Corn, switchgrass and miscanthus rhizosphere microbial communities from Kellogg Biological Station, Michigan, USA - KBS K1-50-2 metaG | ecosystem: Host-associated > Plants > Roots >...
CAAGATTTAGAAACTAATTTAGAGTACTTACTGCGTCCTTGCCAGCGGGCTCTGGTGGATCACTGGCCCCGACGACAATCGGCCAGAATGGCTCCCTTTTTCAGTGGCGCTGACAGTCGGTACTGCCGTTCCAGCAATAACTAAGGAAGTAGAACAGCGCGGCAGGGCCGATAATAACGGTTGCAGCCGCCGAGACAACTAAGCGCGTCCAGACCCGCGTCCAGACCTTTTTGAGAGTCAGCTGCACGCGATCATCGGATTTATGAGGGAACCTGCGCCACTACGCCAGCGGTCGCGAGTAACGGCACACTTCACGCCTACCGAAGAAATGCTTTCTATTGATTTGGAGGCCTGTCGCCGGACTCGACCAAAACCATGGTTCGGTACATGCGCTGGACCAGGTCCTTTTGTGCTGGTGTCATGGGACCGTCCTCTGTAAGGCCCATTGCTTTGAGCGAGCGCCGGAAAACCTCTTCGCGCTCCTGCCTGGTCAAGTTTTTGGCCTGTTTTGGATCCGTCATCTTGAGAGCATTTCTCTGGATACGTGCATCTTCGGCTGCATTCTCCTTTGCTTCCCGCATTATCCTTTTTTGCTCTGCCTCGCTCAGCGACTGAATTTCAGATCGCATCGCGGCTGCGCTTTCCTTCACCTTCTCTGGGCAGCGAGCAAAGCTCTCGACTAGGCGCATGGTGTCTTCGGCATCGAAGAACAGCATCTTGTGGTTTAGTGCGGCGTCACGCACGGGAAAGAGAGCAGCTTCGCATTGCGAGGCAAGCGCAAAGTGTATCCCGATCCGTAGATCCTTATCTGATAACAGGTCAATCAAAACCGGAATGTCAGCGGGGGTGATTTTCTGAGAGAGTGTGTTCAGGGATTGGTCGTTATATCCCATTCCGTGCGCGCCTAGATGTTGACTGTCGAGAATAATGCGTCGGACCCGTTCGACAGACTCTGAGTGTCCCGCTGGCGCTTGGGCATTCGCAGCGAAACAGAAACCGACTAGTGCAAGAATGACGACGGACCGTGAGTTCACGAGTGACATTTAACTTCGCCCCTGGCTCGTTAGTTAAGCCGGTAATGTCGTTTTCGGCGAAAGGCTCTTCGACCCAATACGTCGTTTTTGGACGCGCGCAGACAATACGCAGGTAACTCCACGCCATTGGGTAGCTTACATTCGCAGACCCCAAAGTGGTTGGCCGCGTGCCCAAGTTCAAATCAACTCCTTCCATCTGATAAAGCCCTCCTGGTTAGAAATCGGAATGAGAGCCGACATGCCGACTTATCGCTACTGATCGCTGTAAGCTGACATCAGATCACTTTAGTGTGCGCGACCGCCAAGAACCCCTGTTCCCTTCCGGCATTGAGCGTGAGGCACCTGCTCCAAGGCGTTCAGGATGTTTGTGCCGGCCGTGAGCGAAGAATCTCTATGGTTTTCTCAAGCTTCTTTGGACCAATCGTTCGCACGGGGAAGTAGGTCTCTGCATTCTTGCTCTGCTGAACCAAAGCTTCGTCAAATGCAGTGCGGCCATCCGCATTGCGAAGGCTCGCATCAGCACCTGCGGCGAGGAGAATTCTCACAAACTCCGTGGGATCAAGAACGATGCGGCTTTTAAGGACGCGATGGAGCGGTGTGTCGCCATCCACATCCCGCCAGTTTGGATTCGCTCCGTGTTGAAGCAGAACAGGTAGAACAGCTGTTGAAGCGACCATAGCGGCCGGCCTCCATGCATGAGAGTCGTATGGTGGGTGATTGGCAATCGCGCCATGCTCGAACAGGATCGTTGCCGACACTGGCTGACTGCCGTAGACAGCCCATCCCAGCGGTGATTCGCCGGTTGTCAAATCGTTTGCTTGGCCCGGATCGCTCTTAAGGATTTGCCGAAGACGGTCGTGCATCCCATAGGCCGCTGCCGCGCAGACGTCGGGCGCTGCACCGGCATCAAGCAGCACTTTCGCGAAGTCATCGCGACCGACCTCGAAGCAGTCGTGCAGCGGCAATCGGCCATCGGCATTGCGCGCATTCAGGTCCGCACCGTGTTGGATGAGCAGTTGCAGTACGTCGATCTTGGCTTCCGCAATCGCCAGGTGGACCAATCGCATTGTTAGCGCGTCGCTCGGCCTCACACGCAGATGTACGTCAGTGCTCGCATTGACAAGTTCTGGATGGTCATCGAGGAGCTTTCGAATCGTTTGCAAGTCGCCAGCGCGTACGACGTTGATGAGTTCCTGGCCAAAGTCGTTGAGCACCTCCACGTAAGACTTCAGCTTGCGCCAGCTCGGAAACCCGTAGCTACGGGCGACCAAGAGCTGCGCTTCGGAAAGCCGAGTTGCGGAATGCTCCGAACGCATGGTCTTCAGCCGTTGTCTCGCTTCATTTTTCAGATGCTCCAGATTTGCGCGAGCAGGAAGTTTGGCAGAGTCGACTAGACGATTGGGAGCGTCGGTCATGAAACCTTCCTTCCTTGATTGCCCGGTGTCCGCGTTTGTTCGGGCGGGAAGTCAGGTTTGGCTAAAACTGCAGCGGGTTGGGCTGGGCCCTTTACGCGGACCGACGGCCTCCCGCAAGGCCAAGGCGAAAGCTTACACATATCCCAAACGCAAGGGAAGCACGAGTCGGTCCTGTGCTTGAAGGGAGTTGAGCTCTCATTCGGCGTTTTTAATTAGGCTCGCAGGCACACCTTGCCAAAGTGGCGGGCCTCTCTCACGTAGTTCAGGGCCTCGGGCAACTCCGCGAAACCAAACACGCGATCTATCACGGGACGCATCTCGTGAAATTCAATAGCTCTGTTCATCGCCTCAAACATCTCTCGCGAGCCAACGTCGACCGCTTCTATACGCGCAGATTTGCCCATGAACGTGACTAGATCGACTTCCGTGGTCATGCCTTTGAGCAGCCCCACGAACGCCACCGCGCCTCCCAACCGTACAGCTGCAATGACTTCCTTCAACCCTCCCACCGTGTCCACAAGATAGTCCGCGCCGATACCATCTGTTAGCTCTACGACAGCATTCGTCCAGTCTGCCTTGGTCTTGTAATTGATGACAGCAGCGGCCCCAAGTTCTTTTGCGCGCTCGAGCTTTTGGTCGCTGCTCGACGTTACGATGATGCGGGCTCCACGAAACCTCGCGAACTGGAGGGCGAAAATCGAGACACCTCCGGTCCCCAACACCACAACAGAATCGCCAGGCGTGATCTCCCCGAAGGTAAGTAGCGCGTTCCACGCGGTTACAGCGGCGCAAGACAACGTGGCGGCTTCTTCGTCACTCAAATGTGGCGGCACACGAACAACGCTCGTCTCGTCAAAAACTGTGTATTCTGCCAGCACACCATCCGCGGCGGCGCCGCCCAAAGCCTGCCCCATCTTCCCGCCTGCAACTCTCCCTTCCAACCATTTCGGATAGAAGATCGGAGCGACTCGATCCCCGACGTTTACTCGGGAGACACCGCTGCCCGCGGCCGCGACGATGCCCACTCCGTCAGATACCGGGACCCGTCCGAGAGGGGGCTTCCATCGCCCGACGCCATCAACGACAAGCAAGTCCCGATAGTTGACGGAGAATGCCTTCATCTTAAGCAGGACTTGTCCCCGCCCCGCGGAGGGGTCGGGCCGCTCGACAAGCTTCAGGGAATCCACACCGAACGATTCGCGAATTGCGAAAGCCTTCATTACGGTATTCAGTTTCAGTCTGTTCGCAGCACTGCGAGTGAATCCATTTTCGCGGCACGGTAAGCCGGAACAATGACGGCCACGAGCGACACGCTGCAGAACAGTACCGTCACCGAAATCAACGCGGCCGGGTCTGATGCGCTCACCGCAAAAAGCAAGCTGGCTACCGCTCTCGTGAGAGCAAACACACTCAGGATTCCCAGCGCTAATCCCACCAGGACCGGCTTCAATCCGTCCATGATAACCATCCGCAACACGTCGCTTGGCTGAGCACCAAGCGCCATCCGAACACCGATCTCGTGCGTCCGCTGGTTCACGGAATACGATATGACCCCATAAATTCCAGCTAACGACAAAGCTAGAGCAGCAATCGCAAAAATGGACAGCAGCTCCAGGTTGGACCGGCGAGGCGCGATCGTCATTGAATAATACTGATCCATCGACCGGATGTTGGAGGCGGCCACTTCCGCATCAACCTCCCGGACCTGTTGGCGGAAGGTATCGGCAACAGCCAGCGGATCGTTGCGCGTACGCAATACCCAGTGTTGATAGTTCTGAAGCCAAGCGATCGAGTCTTCATGCGTTTGCCGTATTGGTATGTAAATATCAAAGCTCGAGGACATCTCCAGCCCTCTATCCTTAACGTCATGAATGATGCCGACGATCTCAGCTTCGCGTGGGCCGGAGTTGTTGTCATTCAGCATCACGTGTGCACCGATTGCATCCCCTGCGGGCCAGTAACGCTTGGCTAGGGTCTCGTTGATGTGGCAGACGAGCCGCGTTTGATCTGTGTCGCTCTCGCTGAATTCGCGGCCCGCCAGAAGAGGGATGTGGATGACATTCAGGTACATCGAGCTCACGATGCGGTACTCTGCTTCAGGAATTTCTTCCTGGGAAAACGCGCGCCCAACCACTGTGAAGGGTATTCGCGAGATCAGACCGCTTAGCGGCAGCATTTGGATTACACCGGCAGCTGAAACACCGGGGAGTGCCTGGACACGCGGAAGTAACGCGTCATAGAACCTGGTCACATCCGCCATGTGGGGATAGCGATTTTTCGGAAGGGACAAGCGAACGGCCAGAACACCGTGCGGATCGAAACCTGGGTCTACGGCCTGCACCTTGGAGAAGCTTTTAAGCAAAACCGCCGCGCCTGCCAAGAGGACTAGAGAGAGCCCGACTTCGACAACCACGAACCCTGCGCGCAGGGCTTTTCCTCGCGCTCCCTCTGTTGACCCGCGAGATGCCTCGTTTAATTGCCGGGCCAAATCACCGCGCGTGATTGACAACGCGGGGACGAGACCCGTAGCTATTGCCGCCAAGAGTGAAATGAGGACGGTAAATGCAATCACAGTGGCATCTAGCTCGATTTCTCCTGAACGCGGTACATTCGCAGGGGTCAGGGCCAGCAATGCTTGCACTCCAATACGCGCCAGAAAAAGCCCGAGGGTGCCCCCGGCCGCGGCTAGCAAGGCGCTCTCCAAGAGAAGCTGCTTGACTACTTGCCAGCGCGTTGCCCCGAGCGCGTAAAGGATGGACATCTCCTTTCGACGCGCCGAAGCGCGCACGAGATTCAAATTCGCTAGGTTTGCACACGCTATCAAAAGGACGAACCCGACGGCCGCTAGGAGCACCCAAAGCGCGCGCCGGTAACCACCGGTAACCTGATCGCGCATCGGTGTCAGCTTCACACCTAACTTTCGAGCATTTGGCTCGGGAAATTGCTGGCGTAGCTTGACCGCCAGTGCATTCATTTCCGCCTGTGCCTGATTAGGTGTCACGCCTGGCCGAATGCGGCCTACCATACGTAGAAAGTTTACGGTGTTCCGATTGAAGCGCAGGGGATCGGCGTCGGGAACGAGGGGCACGGCAAGTTCCGCTCCAGGAATAGGGGAAAAAAAGTTCGGGGGCAGAATGCCAACGAGCGTGTAACTCGCATCGTTAAGCTCCAGCTGCTTACCGACAAGACTCGCATCAGCTCCAAATCGCCGTTGCCAGAGACCATAGCTCATTACAACGACCCGCGCGCTACCCGGCTGGTCATCCTCGGGTTCCAAGGTTCTCCCGAGTACCGCAGGTACGCCGAGTGTCCCGAAAAGATTCGCGGAAACGCGTACGCCATTCAGCTGCTCAGTGTCTCCTTGCCCAGTGAGATTCCCGCTCCAGCTTCCTACCGCCGAAAGAGAATCGAGGGAGCCAACGTGGTCGCGATAATCGAGAAAATCCGGAAGGGAAAAAGGTGCGTCGCTGCGGACGGGTCGAACTCCCGTAATCCAGACTATGCGGCTCGCGTGCCCGAACGGAAGCTGCCGCAGAAGAGTGGCGTTCACCGCGCTGAAGATCGCCGTATTTGCGCCTATGCTCAACGCGAGCGTGAGCACGCAGACTGAAGAAAAACCAGGTCGCCTGAGCAGGATTCGCACACACCTGCGAATCTCTTTCCAGAATTGATTCACTGGTCCACCTACTTGACTTGTGCCCCTGACAGGTCCACTAAACCCGCCCACGGAATTGCCGGTCATTTGGGCGCGAGGATCTTTTCTATCTGCTGGAGGTGATTGACGTCGTGCCCGGCAAACATGCGCACAATATGTTCGATCGATTCCTTTCCGCGTTCGGAATGCATCCCGTACTGCTTCCAGTCATCAGGCTCGAGGGATTCAAGCAGGGCCAGATTCGCCTCCCGTAGCACGCGAAACAACTCTACTGACTTCTGTGGATCGCGTTTGTCGTAATGCCCGCTTGCTACCCATTTGTCTTGATCGTACGCAACGACCGGTGAACCTGGAGATCCCAGAATGAATCGCACCCGAAATCCGCCGACAATTTCTCCATCAGCCAGATGCGCAATGATTTCGCTCACGGACCATTTATCCGGAGCGGGGCGCCTTCGCAATTCGGACGTGGAGACACCTTCGATCAGCTGAGCGAGCCTCTCCGCAGTCGCCGCCTGCACGGCGAGAGGCTCCTTGCCTTCTATGTATCTAAGAATGCGCTGGGTGTATTGCTGCGGTGTTTCTTTCATTTCAATCTCTGAGCGCCTGGCAGCAGCGAAACCCTCTCGTTTAGTGGCCTGACTCTGGCGTGACGTTAACCAACATGTCCGGCCGCAGATTCAAGGTTTCGACGGTCATCTTCGAGATCAAGCCTTTCACTTTGTCAGGAAGAGCCTGATCAGCGCGCTCATCCAGAATGTTCGCCAAGCTAGCGCGCGGTCGGACTCGGACGTAGAGCGGCAAATTTCCGCCGACGACCAACCGATACCAGAGCGTTTCTCCGCCCAGTTTTGATTGTTCGGCGGCGAGCGCCGCCTCGAATGCCTTTTCTGAACCGTAGTTGAGTTCTACCGTCGTGTACTCCGCGCGAAGCGTCGGAGTCGGTACGCCATTACCGCGTGATAGCGCCGGCAGGAACTCGTAGACGCCATTTCCCAGGAATTGGGCATGTGGCAGGACATTGATAAGGTTGTCCCGCTCGTCTTCGGCCGGCGATACCGGGTTACTCAGTTCGGCAGCCGTGTGTCCGAACGTCGCGTAGATGATCCAACGCTGCCGTTCCGTTGATGCCCACACCGAATAGCTGTACCACTTAAATGTGTCCTTGGCCTGGCGGTGCCACTCGAGATGGCGGATATACCCGGCCTCCAATTCAACCGAGTGGCCGTCAAGCGCCCGCATGATCGCAATGCGTGCGTACGGACCGCGCTCGGTTTGTGCCTGCGGACTCCGTGCTGTTTGTGCAACGAGCACCGTGGGGAGCGCCATACCAACGATCACAAGCCACGGATGCTTCATGATCTTCTCCCGTCGAGATCGGTGATTTCGGAGAAGCATCGTAGGCGTCGCGCGCTTACGTTTTCCGCCAAAGTTCAGACGATTCCCGCCAAAACGGTCAACTTCAGCTTGGAAAAGTGGCTGAGGCATTGCATAGTTAGCCTGCAACCATCGTGGCCACTCAAAACGGCAATTCGCAGCGGAAGCGTGCGGCATCGGGTCGGCGCGTGGTCGTCCTCGCTGTGCCTCCGGTCGATGAATTTGATCTGGTATGTCCAATTCAGGTTTTTGGCGCCGCGAATCGACTGGCGGGCAAACCCGTCTACCGCGTTGAAGTCGTAACGAACGGCAAAGACGTAAGGGTCCAAGGCGAGGGAGGAGTGCTTTCGTTTGTTGCAGAAACCAGCTACAAGGCTCTTAATGCGAACTTTGATTCGTTGTTGCTCGTTTGCGGCCTCGGCACGCGCAACGCTCGTGACCAGGCACTGTTTGCTTGGTTAAGGCGCGTCGCACCGACGGTGCGCCGCTTAGGGTCAGTTTGTGTCGGCTCGTTTCTGCTCGCGGAAGCTGGCTTGCTGACGGAAGAAGAGCGACTTCCCACTGGAGATTCAGCAACGAATTAGCCCGGCGATATCCCTATCGGCCGACAAAAGTGGACCATGTATTGCACGACGGCGAGGAAGTTAAGGTTGGTGGCACGGCGCTCGTCGCGCACCTAACTCCAGGCCATACAAAAGGATGCACTACGTGGACGATCCAGGTGACTGAAGGCGGTAAAACGTACGATGTAGTGATCATTGGCAGTCCGAATGTGAACCCCGGCTATAAACTCGTCAACAATACGTCCTATCCTCAGATCGCCGAAGATTACGAACGCCTGTGGAGGGTTCTGAAGTCCTTGCCATGCGACACTTTCCTTGGCGCCCATGGCAGTTACTTCGGGCTGGAAGGGAAGTACGCTCTCATGCATGAAGGTCGTGCGAACGCATTCATCGATCCTGGCGGCTATAAGAGGTTTGTAGCTGAAAAGGAACAAGAGTTCCGCAGCGAATTGTCGAAACAAAAAGCTGCTGCCAAGTGAGAGGTTGAGCACACTCTCAACAATCTCACAGCGCCTGTTTGTACAGAGCTAGGAGCTTGCTCCAGGCGCGCTCCGCGTCTGCCTTGTTGTCGGGCCGAGCGAACCTACAGGTTTGTCCTCAGGAATTTGCCCCAGCACAATGTGAAAACCATTTTCGCATCGCGGAGCAGGTTAAGCAATCATATAGCGCCAGCACGCTGTTCTTACTGTGCGTGTCCCTTCTTGTCCGCCACCGCCACCTTCACCGCCTTGGGAAGCGCAAACATGTCATCCTTCACATCGTCGTACGTCACCGCAGTGATCAAACTGATCGTCAGATCGTCGCCGTCTCGCGAAGTCGTCTTCGCCGCCATGCGCACTCCGCCAAAATCCTTGTACTCTTCAAACGTATCCGTGGCATCGCCCTTCCCGCCGCGCCACGCGGTATTGAAGGCATAGCCCATCAGCAACCCGTTCTCCTTGTCGTAAAACTGCTCATTCACCTTGTCCCAATTGTTGATGCCCTTTAGGTGATAGCACGACCGCCCGTTGAACTCTTTCACATCCACGACTTCCATCGACTTGAAATAGTTCAGCACATGCAAGTGGTAATACATGTCTGCATCCCGCGCGACTGTCTTCACCTCGTCACCTTCGGCAATGTCCACTTTTCCGTCGGGATGGAAGACCCACGCGGTTTCGCGGTCATATCCCGTTTGATACTGCTTCCCGCCTCCGAGTTCGGCCTTCAGCAGCATCTTTCCGTCTTTCGTGTAGAAGACCGTTTCATAGTCCTCTTTTTGCGCGGGGGCCTCATACCGCCCATGCACCGTCATGGACTTGTGCCGCAGCAGCGCCTCTCTGCCGCCGGTCGCTTCCACGTGGCGCTGCAGCACTTCGTTGACGGTGGGCAGCCTCCCCGCATTCTGCGCGAACAAAGGAGCGACACTCCCAGTAGCGGCGCAAATTAAAATTGCGAAAAGCCTGGGCTTTGAGGCACGGACCGCCGCGCCCCTGCGTTCACCATTGCCGCCCACACCCACCTCCTCGCCCGCCGTGCATTCCTTTCGGGCGCTATGCAGTCGCTCTGAACGATGACGCATTCTCTCCCTAAAAATCTTGTCGGAAATTAGCGTCTGCATCGTCTAACGCCTAGTGCAGCCCGCTGCAGGGAATAAAACAAGCATCATGCGTCGCCGTCTATACTTGTAGCGAACAAGCATCCGGCATCCGGCGGGACTTCGGCTGCATCGAGGAAGCCCATGAAACCTTCGCCTTCCCCACGTACACCTTTGGGCTCACCACTCGCCCTCGCCTTCCGTCGCGTCCTTCGCAAACTCGAGACGCCCAGCCTCAAAGTCGAGGAAGTTGCATACTCCGCCGGGGTCTGCATGGCCCGCCACGCCGAGGCGCTGCCCTTCTTCGCTTGCACCCTGGCCGGTCTCCACTGGTCCTGCAACAGTTACGGCGGTCACACCTGCCTCCCCGGAACCGTCCGCTTTCTTCCCGCCGGCGAATCTCACGAAAACTATTTTCCTCGCGCCTCCCGCTGCCTTCTCGTCAAACTCCAGCACGACATTCTGCGGCGCGCCTGCGAACACAGCGCAATACCGTCGAGCCCAGGGCAGCTCGTCGCGCCCGATGCCGCTAAATTGTGCAAGCTTCTTCGCGCCGAATTGCGCCAGAACGACGACCTCTCTTCTCTCGCCGTGGAAGAACTGACCTTAGAGCTTTTGTTGACAGGAGCGAAGGAGCCTTGGTCGCCTGCGACTCCCATTCCCGGGTGGCTCCGCCGCATTCGCGAGATACTCCATGAAGAAACCGATGCGCGGCTCACACTCGCTGACCTGGCTCGCTCTGCCGATCGCCATCCCGTCCAGGTCTGCCGCCAATTTCATCGCCGCTTCAGCTGCACCATCGGCGAATATGTCCGCCGCATCCGTGTAGCCTGTGCGCAATCGCTTCTGCGTGCCTCGCAGCTGCCCGTCGCGCAAATCGCGCTAACCTGCGGCTTCTCCGACCAAAGCCAGTTCACCACCGCCTTCCGCCGCCTCACCGGCCTGCCCCCGCATCGCTACCGAAAGCAGTTCAATGAAAATTCTGCCTCCGCTTGATCGCCATCAACTCTTGCGCGGTGTGCTCGCTGGCTCCTTAGCATTTGCTTGATTTTTTCTGGCGCCAAAGATTAGCAAGCTCAGCCCGAATCGGCGCCAAACCTGGCCTTACAACGCTAGCTTGTAAAGAGCTACGAGCTTGCCCCAGGCGCGCTCCGCGTCTGCCTTGTTGTCGGCCGTAGTGCTGTCGGGCACGCACCAGCCGTGCAGCGCGTTTGGATAGACTTCGATCTCCGCGCGAACATTTGCTGCTGCAAACGCTTCTTTGAGCTTGTTCTTCACCTCGGGCTCACGCTTGTCGTCATCCGAAGCGATCGCAGAATACAGACGCGCCTTGATCTTCGGCGCGAGCAGATGCGGGCTGTTCGGCTTGTCGGTCACGAGAAAGCCGCCGTGAAACGACGCCGCGGCACCCACACGGTCTGGCAATACCGCGGCGGTCCTCAAAGTGTACGCCCCGCCCAGGCAGTAGCCATGTGTGCCGATCTTCCTTTTCTTTTCAACCTGCCGCTGCTCATCCAGGAAGGTCACGTAAGCAACAGCGTCTCGCTCCGCCGCACCGGGCGCCAGGAACGACGCCACCGTTCGGCGATATTTCTCTCTGTCGGCTGGATTGTTGGCATAGTCGAAGGATG
>Ga0070698_100008267_pt1 | contig 11251 bp, 7 predicted proteins | sample KBSK1502metaG_FD_65477 | JGI IMG/M metagenome (GOLD analysis project Ga0070698, IMG submission 65477) | Corn, switchgrass and miscanthus rhizosphere microbial communities from Kellogg Biological Station, Michigan, USA - KBS K1-50-2 metaG | ecosystem: Host-associated > Plants > Roots >...
TCCGCGACCTCAGCGACGAGCAGCGCGCGGCTGTCGAGCACGGCGAGGGCCCGCTGCTCGTCATCGCCGGCGCCGGGACGGGGAAGACCCAGGTCATCACTGCGCGGATCGTTCACCTCATCCGGTCGGCCGCGGCGAAGCCGCACGAGATCCTCGCGCTCACCTTCACGGAGAAGGCTGCGGCGACGATGCAGGAGCGCGTCGACATCAACACACCGATCGGCCAGAACGACGCCGCGATCCGCACCTTCCACGCCTTCGGCGACGAGGCCTTCCGCGACTTCGCGCTCGAGCTCGGCAGGGCGGGGGAGCTGCGGGTCCTCTCGCCCGCGGAGCAGGTCATCTTCGTTCGCGAGCATCTGTACGAGCTGCCTTTGCGCAGGTACAGGCCCGCGGGCGATCCGCTGCGGCATGTTCGCGCCCTGCTCGACCTCTTCTCGCGCGCGCGTGACGAGGACATCTCACCGGAGCGGTACCTCGCCTTTGCGCAAGGACTGCGCGCCGTTGTCGCCAGCGCGGACGATCCAGACGCGGCGGCGGACGACGCCGATGCGCAGGAGGAGATCGCCGCGGTCTACGCCGCGTACACGGAGCTCAAGCAGCGCGCGGGGGTCGTCGATTTCGGCGACCAGATCGCCCTCACGCTCGCGCTGCTGCGCGACCACCCGGCGGCGGCGAAGCGGCTGCGATCGCGGTTCCGCTACGTGCTCGTCGACGAGTTCCAGGACACGAACGAGGCGCAGTTCGACCTTATCCAGCGCCTCGTCGAGCCGCACCGCAACGTGACCGTGGTCGGTGATGACGATCAGGCGATCTTCGGCTGGCGCGGCGCGACCCTCGGCAACTTCGACGCCTTCATCCGGGCATATCCGGATCACCGCACCGTCACGCTGCTCGAGAACCGGCGCTCGCCGCAGGGGCTGCTCGACGCCGCCTACCGGCTGATCTCCCATAACCCCGACCGCCTCGAGACGCGCCTGGGGATCTCGAAGCAGCTGCACGGCCGGCCGTCGGTCGACGACGCGGAGGTCGAGCACCTTCCGTTCTTCGCCGCCGCGGACGAGGCCGAGGCGGTCGCCGACCGGATCGCGCAGATGTCTCTCCGCGAGGGGCGCCGCTACGGCGAGTTCGCGGTGCTGGTGCGGAACAACTACGACGCCAACCGCGTGCTCAACGCCCTGGCGGCGCGGGGCATCCCGACCCACTTCTCGGGCGGCGGCCAGCTCTACGAACGGCCCGAGATCCGACTGTTGATCTCCTTCCTCTCGGCGGTCGCGTGGCCGAACGAGTCGCGCCATCTGTACTTCCTCGCGACGTCGTCGCTCTACGCGTTCCCGCCGCACGAGCTCGCACGCGCGACCGAGGCGCACGAGCGCCGTCGCCGCCCGCTCCGCGAGCTGTTCGATGAGGTCGCGGCCGGAGACGCCGTCGGCTACGGGGAGGGCGCGGTCGCGGCGGCGAAGAAGCTGATCGACGACCTCCGCTATTACGAGGAGCGCGCGACCGAACTGACGACCGCGCAGCTGCTCTACGACTTCCTCGAGCGCTCCGAGCTGCTCCGCAGCTACCTCGACCCGAGCTCGGCGCTGGCGGAGGAGCAGGGCCGGAACGTGGCGAAGTTCTTCCGTCTGGTCACGAGCGCGGGGCGCGCGCTCCCGACCGACCGCGCCGCGTTCTTCGTCCCGCATCTCGAGCTGCTGCGCGAGGCGGGGGACGATCCGGCCGCGGCGGACTTCGAAGCCAGCCTCCAGGCCGTCAACGTTCTCACCGTCCACAAGGCGAAGGGTCTCGAGTTCGGCGTCGTGTTCCTCGTTGTCGCGACCGATGAGCGGCTGCCCGGTCGCCTCCAGCAGCCGGAGCTCCCACTGCCGAGCGGGCTCGCGCGCACCCCGGCCATCGACCGGGACCGCCACATCGCCGAGGAGCGCCGCCTCGCGTACGTCGCGATGACGCGCGCGAAGGATCGGTTCTACTTCACCAGCGCGACCGACTACGGGACCACGCGCGCGCACCGGCCGAGCCGGTTCATCGAAGAGGCGCTGGGGCGCAAGCCCGAGCGCAAGAGCGGACGGCCGTCGGCGTACGAGGAGCTGACCCGCTCGCAGCCGGTGCCCACCGAGGCCGACGCGCGTCTTCCCGCCCTCGGCGCCGACGACGTTCTCACCATCTCGTACAGCCAGATCGACGACTACCGGCGGTGCCCGCTGCGCTACCGGTTCGCGCACGTGCTGCAGATCCCGGTGCTCCCGACGCCGCCCCTCATCTACGGCGACGCTCTTCACCGCGCGGTGCACGACCACCTGGCCCGAAAGCGCGAGGGCGTCGAGCAGTCGGTCGCGGACCTCGAGCGCACGTTCCGCGCGACGTGGCTCGCCGAGGGCTTCATCTCCCCGGAGCACGAGGCCGAGCGCTTCGAAGCCGGGCTCGCGGCGCTGCGCCGCTTCCACGCGGAGGAGAAGGGAAAGCCCGCGCCCGACATGGTCGAGCAGCGCTTCTCGTTCATGCTCGGCAAGGACCGGGTCGTGGGACGGTGGGACCGCGTCGACCGCACGCCCGAGGGCGCGGTCGTCATCGACTACAAGACGACGGTCCTCGAGGACGACGGCGGCGAGGCCGCGCAGCGGAAGGCTACGCAAGACCTGCAGCTGCTCGTGTACGCGCTCGCGTACCAGCGCATGTACCGGGAGCTCCCAGCGAAGGTCGCGCTCCACTTCCTCGAGACCGGGGAGCGCGGGGAGGTGAAGCCGCAGGAGGACGCGGTGAACGCGGTGCGCGCGCAGATCTCGTCCACAGCGCAGAAGATCCGCGAGCGGCGCTTCCCGGCGGAGCCGCTGAAGCCGGAGCTGCGCACCTGCCGCGCGTGTCCCTACAGCGCGATCTGTCCGGAGTCGTGGGTAGCGAAGGGGGTCGCGGGCACGAGCGCGTCCTAGCGCCGGAGCAACGATCGTCGCTCGGCGGCGCCGCTTGCTCACCCGACCCATCTCTCGATCGGCGGATACACCCTCGGCCGAACCCGCGACGGAGCTCTCCGCACACTCGGTCCTGCGGGACCTCGTGAACGATCTCGCGATGGGTCGGGCTGTCGCCGCGGCGCGGCCTCGCTCTCTTCTAAGTCGTCCTTGCCGTTGTCGAGGGCACCTCGTCTGTGTGCAAGGACGGGATGGCTCGCACCGCGCGAAGGGGGAGCAGATAGATCACCGCGATGACGGCGATCGCGCCGGCGATGAAGAGGGTGGGGCGGAGGCCGATCGTGTCGCCGAGGATGCCGGCGGCGAGCGCAGCGGGCGGCGCGACGATGAACTGCACGAACGAGGTCGCGGAGAACACGCGGCCGAGAAGGCGATCCGGCGTGACCGCCTGCTGCAGGGTGCGCAGGCTGATCGACCAGAGGGGGACCGTGAGACCGACGAGCGCCTGCGTGACCGCGACGACGGTCGCGGAGGCGAGCTCGTCACCGGCGGCGAAGGGAAGCAGCAGGCGGCTCGCCGCTTCGAGGATGAGCGCGAGGATCATCACGGGGCCGAGGCCGATGCGCGAAATGAGCGGACCGGCGACGGCGGCGCCCACGATGCTGAGCGGGCCCGCGGCCGCGAGCGAGAGCCCGAGCACCGTCGGTGAGAGGTGCAGCTCGCGCGTCGCGTAGACGACAAGGAGCGCCTGGACGGCGAACCATTCGACGTTGGCGAGCGCGATCGCGACGACCGCCCTGAGCAGGACCTCATGGTCGCGAAGCCACCGCAGACCCTCCCGGATCTCCTCCACGAAACCGCGGTGCTCATGGCGCGGCCGCACGACCTCATCGACGCGCATGGCCGCGACGGATGCGGCCGAGACCAGAAAACTCACGGCATCCACCGCCATCGCGATCGGCGCAGTGAGCGCCTGAACGAGGAGCCCGCCGAGGGAGGGGCCGGCGACCTGGGCGACGGAATCGGCGGCCTGGAGGCGGCTATTCGCGGCGACCAGCTCCGGCCGTCCGACGAGCGCCGGAACGAGCGCGCTGCGCGCCGTGGCTGTGACGATCGCGAACGCGCCGACGACCAGGCTGACCGCGTAGAGCTGCCAGAGGGTCAGCGCGCCGAACGACGCTGCGAGGGGCACCGACCCGATGGCGACGGCGCTCACGAGCGGAGCGCCGACGAGCAATGGCTTGCGGCGATGGCGGTCGACCCACACGCCGACGAACAGCCCGAAGATCACGGGCGCCTGCCGAGCCGCGACGAGCAGCCCCGTTTCGGTGGCGCCAGCCCCGAGCAGGAGGACCGCGGTGAGCGGCAGCGCGAGAACGGTGATCTCGCTGCCGACACGGGAGATCGAGTAGCCGATCCACATCTTCGTGAACTCGGCGTTCGCCCAGAGGGATGGGGACGACATCCGGCCACCATGACGGCCGTGTCGCCTTTGCGCAAAGGCGCTAGGCCGGAGCGGCGGCGACCTCGAGCTGCGCTGGCTTCGGCACGCGCACGAGGGCGATGAGCATCGCGAGCGCGATGAACGTGAAGACAGCGAGGAGCCCGAAGATGCCGCGGTAGCCGAAGCGCGGCAGGAAGAGCTCCGCGGCGACGACGACGGAGAGCGGGATCGCGATCGAGTCGGCCGCGGCCTTCAGGCCCGCGAACACGCCGGTCTCTTCAGGCGGGACGAGTGACGCGAGCAGCGGCCAGCCGATGGCGGTGGCCGCCCCATTCCCGATCCCCGCGAGAACGACGACGAGGATCGTCTCGGGGAGGGTCTGGATGACCATCCCTCCGATCGCCGCGACGCCGAGCAGCGTCCAGCCGATCACGAGGACGGGCTTGGTCCCCACGCGGTCCGCGGCCTTGCCCCACGCGACCGCGGCGGCCGCCGTGACGAGTAGGGTCGCCGCCGAAAGGATCAGGGCCGTCCCCTCGGTCTGGTGGATGTCGTCGACGATGAAGAGCGTGAGGTAGGGGAGCACGGCGCTGAACGCGAACATGTACGTGAAAACGCAGAGCAGGTACTTGACCGCGTCGCGGTGCTGGAGCAGCGCGCCCGCGTAGTCACGGAGCGAGTGCCGCTCCCGGTGCTCGGCGAGGCCGCGCGGCTCGTGGACGCCCACGACCGTCACGAGGAACGTGCCGACGAGGAGTCCCGCGACCAGCAGGTAGGTCCAGCTCGGGATCGTGCCGGAGGCCGCGACGCGGGAGACGATGAGCAGGAAGGCGACCTGACTGATGAGCTGGATCCCTGTCGACACGCCGGAGAGGATCCCGCGCTCAGTCGGCGCGGCGACATCGGCGAGGAGAGCGGCGTACGGGTCGATCGCGGTGTTGAAGAAGATCGAGAAGAGGAAGATCGCGACCGCGAGCGTGAACAGATCCGGCGCACCCGCCGCAACGAGGAAGAACGCAGCGGAGATCGGGATGGCCGCGAGGATGAACGGGCGCCGCCGGCCCATCCGTGTCCAGATGCGGTCGGAGAGGGCACCGACGGTGGGCTGGATGAGCGCTCCTTCGATGGACCGGGTGCTCGAGAGCAGACCGATGAGGAGATCTCCTGCGCCGTAGGCCCGGAGCAGCTGCGGCAAGACGAAGTTGTTGAAGGCGTAGAACGCTCCGGCGCCGATCGACCCGGCCGAATAGAGGAGCGTCGTCGCCTTGGTGAGCGGCGGTCGCTCGATCACGGGCGCGTGCTAACAGGATGTCCCCGCCACCTGTTGTGGTATCACTAGAACGGCCGTTCTATGATGCAAAGCGGCAGAATATCGACGCGCGGGGCGGCGCGACGAACGGCCGGAGGTCGTGCGTGAACGAGCTCGTCGCCGCGTTCCTCGTGTTCGCCGGACTCGTCGTCCTCGCGGTCGCCGTCTTCGTGCGTGGCGGGCGGACGCACGACGGCGGCGCCGCGGGGTCCGCGACCGGATCGCTCGAGCTGCTACAGCGAGAGGTGGCCGATCTCCAGCGCGCGACCACCGCGAGCGTCTCCGACCTGCGGGGCGAGCTGCAGCGCACGCTGGCGACGGCGGGCGAGCAGATGGACACGCGAGGAGCTGCGACGGATCACGCGCTCACCGCGCTCGCGAAACAGCTCGGCGAGCTCTCCGAGAAGACCCAGCGCATCGGAGACCTCGCGCGCGAGGTCGGCTCGCTGCACGACCTCCTCAAGGTGCCGCAGCCTCGCGGCGGTTTCGGGGAGCTGCTGCTCGAGCGGCTCCTTGCCGACAGCCTGCCGGCCGAAGCGTTCGGCCTGCAGCACTCGTTCCGTGACGGGCTGCGCGTGGATGCGGTCGTGCGCACCGGAGGCCGCATCGTCCCCATTGACGCGAAGTTCCCGCTCGAGCCGTTCCAGGCGCTCGCCAGCGCGTCCACCGATGAAGAGAGGCGCACGAAACGCCGCGCCTTCCTGCAGACGGTGAAGCGGCACGTCGACGCGGTCGCGCGGTACGTGCGCCCGGACGAGGGCACCGTCGACATCGCCTTGCTCTACATCCCGGCGGAGCAGGTGTTCTACGCCGCCTTCGTGCAGATAGAGGAGGGGGACGACATGCGCGCGTACTGCGCGCAGCGCCACGTCGTGCCGGTGTCGCCCAACACCCTCGTCGCCTACCTGCAGCTCGTCGCGCTCGGGCTCCGCGGTCTCGCGATCGAGCAGCGGTCGCACGAGATGCACGAGCAGATCCGGCGCGCCGCGCTCGAGCTCGAGCGGTTCCGCGATCTCTACGACCAGCTCGGCCGTCACGTCGAGAACGCATCGAAGAAGTGGACGGAGTCGCTACGCACGCTCGACCGCGCGACCGATGCGGTGGAGACGCTCGGCCAGACGCAGCTTGCTGCCCCCGCGCAGCCGACGCTCGCGCTCGAGATCGCGAACGATGCGCGCCCGGGCAACGGGCACGGGACCCGCGCGGGCGCGGAGGAGCGCAGCTGACCCGGACCCTTGCCCTCGTGCTCGTCGCCGCGCTCGCGTTCCTCGCGGCGATCGTCGTCACGCAGGAGCCCGACGGGATCGTGGTGGTGGTTGCCGTCATCCTGGCCGCCGTCGTCGCCGCGTCCGCCGCGAGCCTCGCGCTCCTGCGCACGGCGGGCGTCGGCCGCAGCGTGCGGGCACGCGCGTCGCGCGGGCGCGCGGTGCGCCGTGGCGCGGAGCTCGGCGCCGCGTTCGGCCTCATCGCCGCGCTCCAGCTCATCGGAGGTCTGACCCCGCTCACGGCAGCATTCGTCGTGCTGTCGTTCGCGGTCGCGGAGTACGTCCTCTCGGCGGGAGCCTCCGCCTAGTAACGTCCTCAGCGCGTGAGCACCCTCTTGCTCCGAGGTGGGACCGTCATCGACGGCACCGGCGCGCCAGGGCGCGTCGCAGACGTCGCGATCGTGGACGGGCGCATCGAGGCGCTCCGCCGCGACATCCGCCCGAACGGCGAACGCCGGACGATCGACGTCCAGGGTCTTGCCGTCGCGCCGGGCGCCATCGACATCCACTCGCATTCGGACGAGTCGATGTTCGTCAACGCCGCGATGGAGAGCACGCTCCACCAGGGTGTGACGACGGTCGTGTGCGGGAACTGCGGAGGCGCGTCGGCCCCGGTGATGGGCCTCGCAGCGTCGGAGCTGGACCGCGACATGGCGCGCTTCGGGCTCGAGCGCAGCTGGACCTCGTTCGGCGAATACGCCGCCGCGGTCGAGCAGAACGGCACGGCCATCAACATCTGCTCCTTCGTGGGCCACGGCACGCTGCGCATGTGCGTCATGGGCGGTGACGCGCGCGAACCGAAGGCGGGAGAGCTGACCGCGATGAAGGCGATCCTCGCCTCGGCCCTCGCCGAGGGTGCCGTCGGTATGTCGACGGGTCTCATCTACCCGCCGAGCGCGTACGGCACCACGGATGAGATCGTCGCGCTTGCGGAAGTCGTTGCACGACACGGCGGCCTCTACGCGAGCCACATCCGCAACGAGGGGAACAAGCTGCTGGACGCGGTGAGCGAGGGGATCGAGATCGGCCGGCGGTCCGGCGCGCGCGTGCAGCTCTCGCACCACAAGGCGTCCGGGGTCAAGAACTGGGGCCGAGTGAAGGAGTCGACGGCGCTCATCGAGAAGGCGCGCGCGGACGGCGTCGACGTGACGGCGGACCAGTACCCGTACACCGCGTCTTCGACCGGGCTCGGCGTCGTGATCCCCAACTGGGTCCACGAGGGCGGGCCGCTGGCGATGGTCGAGCGCCTCCGCGACCGCGCAGTGCGCACCCGCATCCGTGACGAGTACGTCGAGACGGGCCGCGCGTGGGATCGCATCGTGATCGCGCGGGCGCAGAAGCACGCCGAATGGAGCGGGAAGACCGTCGCGGCGCTCGCGGCGGCGGCTGGGAAGGATCCTCTCGAATGGAGCTGCGACGCGCTCATCGAGCACGACGGCGAGGTCGCGATCATCCATCACTCCATGAATGAGGACGACGTCCGCTACGTGATCGCGAAGGACTGGATCGCGATCGGCAGCGACTCGCGTGCGAACGCGCCCTACGGTCCGCTCTCGTTCGGGAAGCCACATCCGCGGTCGTACGGCACGTTCCCGCGCGTGCTCGGCAAGTACGCGCGCGACGACCGCGTGCTCGTGCTCGAGGACGCGGTGCGCAAGATGACCTCGCTCCCGGCGTCGCGCGTGCGCCTGCGCGACCGCGGCGTGCTGCGCGAGGGCGCTGTCGCCGACATCGTGGCCTTCGATCCGAACACGATCATCGACCGGGCGACCTTCGATGATCCGCACCGGTATCCGGAAGGGATACCGCTCGTCATCGTGAACGGCGAGGTCGCGCTCGAGGCCGGCGAGACGACGCCCGCCCGCGCCGGCCGGTTCCTCCGCCTCGGCGTCGACGCCGGATGAACGTGCCGGCGGGGCCGCGCGTCGCACTTCTCGCGATCGGTCAGTTCACCCGGACGACGGCGAAGACCGCGATCGGCGTCCTCCGCTACGCGCCGTATCCGGTCGTCGCCGTGATCGATCCCGACCGTGCCGGGACGGATGCGGCCGCGCACGTCGGCGTCGGCAATGGCGTGCCGGTGGTCGCGACCGTGGCGGACGCGATCGCGCGCGGGGCCGACGTGATCCTCATCGGCACGGCCGCCGCGGGTGGCCGCATCCCGGATGCCTACCGCCCCGCGCTCGCGGCCGCGCTCGAACGCGGGCTCGAGGTCTGGAACGGACTGCATGAGCGGGTGCTCGCCGATCCGTCACTGCGCGATGCGGCGCACCGGGGAGGGGGTCGCGTGCGCGAGCTCCGCGAGCCGCCGGCCGATCTCCCGATCGGCGGCCATCGACGACCGCGCGGCGGGGCCACGGTCGTCCTCACGGTCGGGACGGACGCCGCGGTGGGAAAAATGACCGCATCGCTTGAGATCGTCGCCGCGCTTCGGCGCGCCGGCGAGCGCGCCACGTTCGTCGCGACCGGCCAGACCGGGATCGCGATCGCGGGCGACGGCGTCGCGGTGGATGCGGTCGTGGCCGACTTCATCGCAGGCGCTGCCGAGCGGATGGTGTGCGAGGCCGCGGAGCACGCGGACTGGGTCGTGGTCGAGGGGCAAGGCTCGCTCACGCATCCGGGGTTCTCCGGCGTGACGCTCGGCCTGCTCCACGGCAGCGCGCCCGACCTCATGGTGCTGTGCCACGACCCCGGGCGCCGGGTCATGAAGGGCTATGACGCGGAAGGTCTGCCGGTCCGCTCGCTCCAGGACTGCGTGACGATCTACGAAGAGGCGGCGGCGTGGCGTCGGCCACCCGGATATCCACGCCCGCGCGTCGTGGCGGTCGCGCTGAATACCGTGGCGATCCTGCCGCCGGAGGGCGCGCAGAGGTGGATCAGCGACGCGAGCCACGAGACGGGTCTTCCCGCGGCCGATCCGATCCGCGAAGGCCACCCAGGCGCGGACCGCCTGGCTCGGGCGCTCGTCGATGCCCGGGGGGCCGTCGCGCGATGAAGGTCAGCGTCCGCACCGTCCTCTTGCATCTCGAGGTGCCGTTCGCGATCTCGCGCGCGGTGCGGACCGAGAAGCGCGTCGTCCTCGTCGAGATCAAGGAGGGCGGACGCGTCGCGCGCGGCGAGGCGTCCCCCGACGCCTTCTTCGGCGAGACGACGGAGAGCCTCGAGGCGCAGGTGCGCGAGGCCCTGGCGCTGCTGCCGGAGGACCCGAGCGATCTCGCGATGCTGCGCGCGCGCCTCGACGAGCGCTTCCCGCACGGCGGCGCCGCGGCGGCCGCGCTCGACATCGCGGCCCACGACCGCGCCGCGCAGGCCGCGGGGGTCCCGCTCCGCACGTTCCTCGGCCTCGCGCCGGCGGAGGCGCCCCCGACGTCGTTCACGATCGGGATCGCCGAGCCGCAAGTGATGGGGCAGCGCGCGGCCGCGGCGGGAGCGAAGGGGTTCGAGGTGCTCAAGGTGAAGCTCGGTCACGGCGACGACGTCGCGATCCTCGAACGGATCCGGGATGTGTTCGGGGGCACCATCCGCGTCGATCCGAACGCAGCGTGGTCGGCCGAGGAGGCGCCCGCGCGGATCGAGAAGATCGTTCCGTTCGGCATCGAGTTCGTCGAGCAGCCGGTCCCGCCGGACGACATCGACGGGCTCCGCTACGTCCGCGAGCGCTCGCCTCTCCCGATCGTGGCCGATGAGGCCGCCGTCCGGCTCACGGACGTCGATCGCCTCGCCGGCGCCTGCGATGGCATCAACGTCAAGCTGCAGAAGTGCGGCGGGGTCGCCGAGGCGCGCGACATGATCGCCCGCGCGCACGAGCTCGGACTGAAGGTGATGCTCGGCTGCCGTGCCGCCGAGACGAGCGTCGGGATCGCGGCGGCCGCACACCTGGCGCCTGCCGTCGAGTGGGCCGACCTCGACGGGAACCTGCTGACCGTCGACGACCCCTTCATCGCCGTCCCGGTGGAGCGCGGGCGGTTCGTCTTCAGCGACCGTCCAGGCCTCGGAGCGACGCCCCGGGCGTGACGGCGGTCGACGTAGCGTTCGGCTCCGTGCTTCCGACGCCTCGCCTGCCGCGATGGATGACGGTCGTCCTCGCGTTGGCGCTCGCATTCTCGGGCATCGTCGGCCTCGTCCTCTTCTACGCGGGCGCGACGACGTATGCGCAGATCGCGAGCGCCGACGGCTTCGAGCGGATCGCGTTCCTCGTCCCCGCGGGCGCGCCGCTCGAGCAGCGCCGGCCGGTCCGCTACGACGTCCCGACCCGCGTCGAGCTGCATGAGGCGACGCTGCGGTTCGTCCTCTCGCAGGCACCGGGCGTCCCGCGCGATCCCAC
>Ga0070698_100008268_pt1 | contig 11251 bp, 10 predicted proteins | sample KBSK1502metaG_FD_65477 | JGI IMG/M metagenome (GOLD analysis project Ga0070698, IMG submission 65477) | Corn, switchgrass and miscanthus rhizosphere microbial communities from Kellogg Biological Station, Michigan, USA - KBS K1-50-2 metaG | ecosystem: Host-associated > Plants > Roots >...
TGGTCGGGGCGCCCGGATTTGAACCGGGGGCCTCCTGCGCCCAAGGCAGGCGCGCTACCAGGCTGCGCTACGCCCCGACAGTTGCTAGCTATTGATTCTACTGCACTTTTGAATTTTCTATCGATCGACTTAGCACCGACTGTGCACGAACTGTGCAAATTAGCCTGAATTTTGAGGCACTGTGCACAATCATGGGAGCTCCAAGTCGTTGAAAAAACAAGAAGCGTTTTTGACACTGGAATTGTTGGCAGCGACGCACGTTGCCTGAAAAGCAGGCGCGTCCTTTTGCTTAGACTTCCAAGAAGTCCATCGGTTCCATGCTGTTGAGAGCCTAGTTGGACGGAAGTGAGAAAGCGCGCCATTTTTGGGTGCATTGGGCGCGTTGGAGCGCGCATCTGCCTGCCAAGCAGGCGTCCTAGCACCCACCCTAAGCACATAGTCAGCTATGTGCTTAGGGTGAGATTCTTTTTCAATGTTATCGTGATCAGAATATGGAGCGACTCTTATAACTGGGGATAGGCGCCGGAAACGATACGCAAGGGCGTTGTAATGACAACGATCTGCATCCAGGTTGCCTGCAGTGCCGGTGGGGGTTCCGAAGAACAGGGTCGCGTTCGGGTTACGCCTGAGCAAGTAGTCGGGCTTTATGAACTGAAACTGGACAAAGGATCGGAACGATTGGAACTCAAAGCGGACGGGACCTATATACAAGATGGCATCATATACTCCAGACCACTTCACCATAGAGGTCAATGCACATCGTGAATCGCTTCTGGAGCGGCAGTCAGGTGCTGCTCATCCACGCAACCGTTACGTCACCTGCCACCCCTGCGGACAGAGACGTTCATTGGGGATTCGGAGATCTGCCAATGTACGTCCACAACCGTTCTGGCAGCGTGGCGCTCGCCCGTAACGAGATTGCGGATTGGTATTAGGAGCGTCTGCGGTGACCGCGCGGAGAAAAGTCGGAGTTTTTCTCCTGCTCGTATTAGGGGTCTTCGGCGGTTGTCTCATCGTTTCACGGCCACACTGGCTGGTGCCGCATGGTCGGGCGACTTGCGCTGGCGACGCTGTGGCCGGGGCAAGCGTCTACCGTTCGCAGCGAGGAGACTTGTTCGTGTACGCGCCGAGCGTCAACGTCCAAGTGGCCATCATCTCGCCGAAGAGTCGGGACCTCGGCCGTTGCAACAGGCCAGCATTCACTCCTGTATTCGGGTTACTGTTCAGCCGTGAAGCGGAACCGGGTGTGTAATGCACCTCGATGTGGAAGGGCGGCGGCAGCACTGACGTTGAACCGCCACATGTCGTTACCGAGACCTACGCCGAATTTCCTTGGGGCTCGTGCGCTGCGCTGAGGATCGACTACTAGCAAGCGTCTCCGACGGCCAAGTCGTAGCGTCCGACATTCATTTTTCAGTAGGGATCGGAGTCAGCACGCCCGCTTCGTCAGCAGGGGCGTTACCGACTGCTGGAACTCGTTGGTTCGCCGCGAAAGCTTGAACGGCGAGGGAGGCAATGGATGAGCCCTATTTCTGGGCTGATTGGGCTTCGATCTTCTCAATCACGATCGCCTTAGAACCGCCTCGCTTATAAACCTTGCCGCTTGCCGTCACTTTGTCTCCAGCATACCGCAAAAGCTTCGGGTTCTGGCCACTCGATGGAGTGGTATCGGCGATGGGCCAAAAGATGGTGCCATCGTCCGCGAGGATTACGAGCGGTGAGCCTGCGTTGGCACATGCCGTCGCACACTCTTTGCTGATGGGTTTGCTAAGGCCCTTTGTGAACGCACATGCGGAATCCAAAACGTAACCCTTTACAGTCACCGTCCGGGTGTCAGCGGCGTTGACGCAAGCCGCCGCAGCGAGCAGAACGACAAGAATGGCCTTTGAAGCGACTGCTGTGAATTTCATTTTGCTGCCTCCTGTTTGGACGTGACGTAGGAGATCCGGCGTTTCTCGCCAGGAACTGGTCTTTGCACAGTTTCGCCGAAGCCGTCGGGCGAAGACTGAATGGACCGGCACGTGACTTTTAACTCCTTCGGGTGTTGCGGTCCAATGAACTCGCACAAAACCTAGGTGGGTGTTTGTAGTATTGCTGTTCACGGCTTCCACTCCGATGTGCCGCCCAAGCCGTTCGGGGCGATTAGAACTGACCATGGAGATCCTAGAACGAAAGCCGGGCGCTCAGTTGGATTTCGCGGCCTGGAGTCATGGCCATGGTAATGGTGCCGAACTGCGGGGTATTAACAAAACGGTTCGGCGTGCCGAGATTGACTTTGTTCAAGGCGTTGAAAGCTTCGCCGCGGAACTGGAAGTTGAGTCTTTCCGTAATGCGAAACGCGCGCTGCAGAGCGATGTCCAAGGTCTGCATCCCGGGGCCGTAAACGGAGTTCCGTCCGGCGTCCCCATAGGTAAAAGCGGCAGGAGCCGCGAAAGCAGCGGGATTGAACCACTCGTCCGCGGCGTGGGTTCCCGGACCGAAGACTGGTTGACCAGTAACATTAGCGCGAATGGGATTTTCGCCGAGGACCGTGCCTGAGTTTGCGGTGTCTCCGAAGACTGAAATCGTGAAAGGCATACCCGACTGAATTTGATAGATGGTGGAGAACGTCCAATTCTGTGTTACGAAGCGCATCCATTCCGCGCGACGGTAGGCAGGGATCGCATACACCGCGCTGAGAGCGAAGCGGTGGCGCACGTCGCATCCAGGCCCTTTTTCAAGAGCGAGGTCATTGTTGTTTTGCGGGATCGATGATTCGTCCATGGCGGAACGGAAATCCGGAGCGTTGGTGAGGCTCTTGGAAAATGTGTAGTTGGCGAGAAAGCTCAGACCGTGTGAATAGCGGCGTCGGACGTTGATGTATCCCGCGTCGTACCAACTCTGCGCACTGTTTTCCAACAGATTGATGGTGCTTACAGGGAACGTCATGCTCTGAATGACGGCATCGGCGCTGCCAGTGGGCAGAGTAGTGTCCGGAAGAAACGTGAGCGTTTTGAATGGGCGACGCGGACCGAGCGGACCGGGTCCGGGAAGTGTGTTGTTGATCAGATGCGTGCGCTGCAAATGGAAACCGCGTGAGCCGATATAGCCAACTTCGACAGAAGTGTTTATATCGAGACTCTTTTCCACCGAAGCATTCCATTGTTGTACGTATTGCGCGGGCGAGTGAGGTTCGAACGCAGTAAAACTGACTGTTGTCGCGGGAAGCGCACCGGTACCCAAAACTGGCGTGCCAAAGTTCATCCCGGTATTAAATAGCGCTGCAGGGGGAGTGAAATTATCCGCTTGCTGCGTCTCTGGAAAAACGTACGGCACGTTGTGGCGCTGGTTGCACCAGGTGTTTAGATCCACCGGAGTGAAGAAGATTCCGTAGGAGGCATGAACCACCAAGCCCTGATTCGGCAAGCTCTTGGCAATGCCGAAGCGCGGAGCAAAATTGTGAGTGTTGGCGTACATCAATCCTTTTGGATAGCCATTCTGGCCGCCAACGAAAACGCTAGGCACGCCGTCGTTGAAGATCAAGTTCGTGTTGGTATTGTTCTTGTCGTAGAGAGGGCTTGCGTATTCGTAGCGAACGCCGAGGTTCAGCGTGGTGGTTGGTGTCACCTTCCAGCTGTCTTCCACGAAGGCGTCGCCGCCCCAATTTCGCAGATTCATCTGCGGGATTCCGGCCTGTCGCTGCTTCACTCCCGGCAGACTGAGCAAGAGACTGGCGAATCCGGAGCCGCTGCCATCATTAAACCCGGATTCAGTGGTGTAGCCGTTTGTGTACTCGTAATAGCCGCGATTCTGAAAAAAGCCCCACATCGGCCAGGTATACCAATGGAAATCGCCGCCAAATTTTATGCCGTGGCGGCCTTTTTCCCAGGCGTAGGCGTCACGGACTTCGTACATTGTGTCCCACGCGTGCATGGGAGTTGCGGCAAAGGTATCGCCGATTCCGGTGTAGCCTTGCGCGGCGAACCACGGAGATCCCCAGGCGTTTGGCCCGCCGAAGCCTACTCCCTGAATGCCGAGCTGATCGACGATGTCATTGACTCCGTCATTTTGCGAAGTGCGATTCATAGACAATCGCGACACCGCGATCGATACAGTGTTCACTTTGTTCGGGGCGAAAATATGATTCCAGGAAATCGCGGCTTGCTGCGACCGGTTATCGAAGTTGGCACCGAATCCGGGAAGATTTTCGGTGGTAGAAGTCATCCCGCTACTAGGGGAGAAGCCGTTCTCCTGACCGATTGAGTAACGACCGAACAGCGTGTCGCCATTTGAAAAGTTGTGATCGATGCGAACGGTTCCCTGATCCTGAAAGTGGGTTTCATTGCGGACGTCGAGGTAATTGTTGGAATCCGCACCGCCACTGCTCATCGTCATGTTGGGCATTGGGACATATCGCATCAAAAAAGCTTCGAGCAAAGGATTTATGCGGTCGGTCGGAATAATATTTCCGGGAAACTGGCTGCGAGTGTACGGAAAATTGTTAGGACCTGTGGGCTTTGTCTTGTCAAAGTTAGGATTTGCGACCGCGGTTGTCGGGTCGTAAATTTTGACGTTACTCATGCTGAAATCGCCCTGAATTTCTTCGGGCGTGGGTACCGTCAGAATCTGAGCATCCGCTTGGGATAGCCGCAGGCCTTCGTAGTTGATGAAGAAGAAAGTATTTTTCCTGATGAGCGGGCCGCCGAACGAAGCACCAAAATTGTTTTGTACCAGGTGATTGTTGCCCATGGACTCAAATGTGCTCGCGTCCATCGCCCCGTTGCGCAGAAATTCATACGCAGTTCCGTGAAATTGGCTGGAGCCGGAGTGCGTGACGATATTGATCTGCCCACCGCCCGCTCCGCCCATATCTGCGGTATAGCTACTTGTCTCCACCTGGAATTCTTTCACTGCGTCCGGCGAAGGGCTCAGATTTTGCGTGTTAAATGTCGGATCCGTATTGGTGACGCCGTCCAGCAGGAAGAAGTTCGCGTTCGGCCGGGCGCCGCCGATCACGACGGCGGATCGTTGACCGGGTCTCCAATAGAGCGGATTTGTTGATCCGGTCTGCGCGCCAAAACCTACGTGGGCCCCGGGAACGGTAAGTACGAGGTCAATCAGCATGCGGCCGTTGAGAGGTAGTTCGCGGATGGATGTCGGCTCGACGACTTCTCCGACGCTGGCGTCCGTCGTGTGAAGCACTTCGCTCCCAGCGGTGACTCTCACTCCCTCTGCCACGCTGTCAATCTTGAGCGTGATATCCAGGGCCAATTTCTGGCCGACTTCCAAGCGTAATGTCTGCCTGGCAATAGCAAAGCCTGATGCTTCGATTTTCAATTCGTAGTCGTCGGGCAAAAGTGCCGGCGCTTCGAAGAGTCCTTGTTGGTTGGTAACGACTCGGCGGATCGCACCAGTGCTCGTGGCCGTCAGCTGGACCGCGGCTCCAGTGACAGGGAGCCGCTGCAGATCTGTGACGGAACCCATAAGAACGGCGTAGTTGCTTTGGCCATGCACGGGAATCACAACGAACGCCAACATCCATAGAAGCAGGCAATAAGGCTTGGTCATGTTTCACTCCCGAAAATCGCAGACTGTACGCTGCGCGGAAAGAAACGGGGTGCGAGCGATCTCGTAATCGACACACACAGACGCTCACCCCGGTTGCGGCAAACTCTAAACACCGGCAGAAATGACAGCAATAATTGGAAAGTACTAGAAGCTGCCCAGCACTTCGAAGGCTTAGAGAGGGTAAATTGAATTGCTCCGTTTCATCAGAACTTCGACTTGTCCCCGGCTCTGACAATCTATGGTTGAGTTATGTTCACGACTGTCCGGTTTGCGTGGAACGTGAAGTGAACTTCCCCGTTCATTAGAACTTAGTGATTCCTCTCAATGATTTTCATGCTAAGGTAATCAATTATTAAGATATATTAACGGCTGTCAATCGAATGCTCTTAGCGCGCTCGACTGTGCACCAACTGTGCAAAAACCCAACGTTTTCATTTCATTCGGGTTACTATTGAGCGAAAAACAGTTTCCCCGATTTGTTGGAAACGTTAGTAGTTAGAAGTGGTGGATGGAGTTGTTGGAGTCGAGTTGCGTGCGCCCAAGGCAGGCGCGCTACCAGGCTGCGCTACGCCCCGACAGCGGTGCACAACTGATTCTAAAGCACTCTGCAACTTTACTCCTAGTTCACAGAACGTTCTTGACCTCGACTACGCACGCTCAGCCGGCCTATGGCCTCCTTGGATGCTCCGCACGCCTGTAGTCCGGCGAACTGGGTTTCGAAGTTTGTCCCCAGCCAAAACCGCACCGGCACTGTCGCCCCGAACCCCATCCAAACAACTCAGTTGCGACCAATCCCGCGGTCGCGGCGAAGCATGGACACCGTCATCAGCCTAGCCGAGTATACTCACAGCCTTCCATGCGTACGCCAAACTCCCAGCACAAAGCCGACCTTCGCGACTACCTGGCTGCGGAGCGAACGTTTCTTGCCTGGATTCGCACCGGTCTCGCGCTGATGGGGTTTGGTTTTGTTGTGGCCCGGTTTGGGCTTTTCCTGCAACAACTTCAACTTGTTCGCCAGTCTTTGCCGGCGTCGTCGCCCGGGCCCTCACTATGGTTCGGCACTGCGCTCATCGCCGTAGGAGTGGTCGTGAACCTTTCTTCTGCTTGGCACCACGTTCTTCTGGTTCGACAGCTCGACCAGGGTAAACCCACACGCTGTACTCCGTTGGCTCAAAACGTCGCCATCGCTCTTTTCCTCGCGCTAGTTGGACTCGCGGTGGCCATCTATCTGGTTTCCGTTCGCGGCTCCGCGAATCTTCGTTCACAAATCACTGAGGAGGCAAGCATGACAGCACCAGCTTCGAAAGGCATCATCGATAAGCCCAGCAATCATTCCGTCGACCAGACCGTCGACAAACTCAAAAACATTCTGCAATCGAAGGGTGTCACCCTGTTCGCTCTCATCGATCACAGCGGCGAAGCCGAAAAAGTCGGAATGAAAATGCGTCCCACCAAACTGTTGATCTTTGGCAGCCCCAAGGCCGGTACGCCTCTCATGCTAGCCGCTCCCACGATCGCCATTGACCTTCCCTTGAAGATTTTGGTTTGGGAGGATGCCCACGGAAAAGTCTGGGTTTCCTACAACAGCCCTGAGTATTTGAAAGCGCGCCACGCCCTTCCGCCAGATCTGCTACAAAATATCGCCGTCGTGGAAACTCTAGCCGCCAAGGCTTCCGAGTAGATTGAGCACCGTCGATCAGCCGCGCTGGCCCGCTCTCGACTCCGTCACCACTACCGCCCGCATGAATTTCAAGGTGGTCTGGAAATCGACCGGTGAGCCGGTGAAGTATGACGATCCCGCCAAGCACTTCCGCTTCACAGGCACTCGCGCCTCCTGCCAGCTCGAGGCGCAAGTTGAGGTGCCCTCGATCGGTTTTCCTGGAAGTCGGATCCGTTGACCACCGCGAAATCCGACTTCGCCACCATCGGAGGCGAAATCAACGGCCGTTACTACGATTACTACGACAGTTGATGTGCTCCCGGCTTTCTGCCGCAAAAAACAGGATGCATCGTGAAAGAGAAGTCTAGGAGATGATCGACGCCTCGCAGCGATAGTAGACGCAGTCCAAATCCCTTATTTGCCTCCAGGCAATCTGGATACTTGCCAGTTTGTGTGAAACAATCCGCCGTCGCTCGCCTGGAGGGCATTTGATTCGAAATATTTTTGTCCTTGCCGCCATGTCAATCGCTACCACAATGGCCCTCGGCCAAGCCCATCCATCCCTGCCGTCAAGCTTCCATGCCGCGACCATTCACAGTCCCGAAGGCGCGGACATCTTCGTCCGTTCCGGCGGACGTGGACCGGTTGTTGTCCTGCTGCATGGATATGCAGAGAACAGCGATTCCTGGGCGCCCTTGGCCGCGGATCTCATGAAAGACCACACGGTAGTCGTTCCGGACCTACGCGGCATCGGGCGCTCGTCCAAGCCAGACAGCGGTTACGACAAGAAAACCCAGGCCAAAGACATCCGCGCAGTTGTGACCGCCTTGGGGTATGACCGAACCTTCGTCGTTGCTCACGATATCGGAAATATGGTCGCCTATGCTTACGCCGCGATGTACCCAGATAAAGTGGCACGCGTGGTTGTCATGGACGCTCCCATCCCCGGAATTGATCCGTGGACCGAAATCTTGCAAAACCCTGGCGTCTGGCATTTCAACTTTCATGGGCCGGATGCCGAGAGGCTGGTGGCTGGGCGTGAGCGCATATATTTTGATCGCATCTGGAATGATTTCACAGGCGATCCACGCAAACCCGACGAAGCCACCAGAAACTTCTTCACCGCGACGTACGCGCAGCCGGGAGGAATGCGCGCTGGCTTTGCGCAGTTCGCCGCATTTTCCCAAGATGCCAAGGACAATAAGATCTTCGAACAGGTCAAGCTCTCGATGCCTGTCCTCGCCGTTGGCGGCGACAAGTCTTTCGGTTCACTACAAGCCGTGATCATGCGTCATGTGGCCAGTAACGTTCAGGAGGCCGTAGTTGCTGGATCTGGACACTGGCTGATGGAGGAACGCCCCGCCGAAACGGTCGCCTTGATTCGCACTTTTCTCGACGCCGCATCCTAATCAGCTCTGTCAGACTAACAATAGTCCCTACCACTAGCCGCGGCGCCGATGGTGTTGGGTACCGCGCCCTTCGGTTCTGGACGGTGCGGATGTTCTCTTTAGTTCTGCAATCAACGGCCGTTCGTACGACACTTCATCGCTCGCCCTTCGTGCATTACACGCAAGCATCGCCGGCCACGCCGCACTCGACGGGACCGCCGGTGATCCAAGTCATTTCGGCAACCCCCTTACCGCCCTGGCCTCAGTGTGCGCCGCCAGGACCCCCCGATCTGAATTTCCGCGTAAGAAAAACCAAAGGCGCTCCAATCAAGCACGCGCAACCCAGCAGCCAGAAACAATCGAGAAAGCCCAAGAGCGCCGCTTGTTGCTGAAGGGTTCGCGCCAACTGTGCTTTTGCATGTAATGCTGCGTCCGCCGTCGTGAACCCATGTGTCGCCAGATATCGAGACAATGCGCCCAGCGTTTCCTGATACCTCTGCTGGAAAGGCGTCGCGTGCGCCACCAGAACCGACCGATGGTGTTGCGTGCGCCGCGCAAGAACCGTGGTCACGAAGGCGATACCCACACTGCCGCCTTGGTTCCGGAACAGATTCGTAAGGCTTGAGGCTTTGTTGTTTTTGCTCTTGGGCAAGAACGAATACGCCAACTGGCTCACTGGCACAAAAAGCGGTGCGATCCCCAAGCCCTGCAGCGCCCTCAACAGCGCGACATGTTTATAGTCCGTCCCCAGATCAATGCTGGCGTATTGCCACATCGCCACCCCGAAAATCACATAGCCGGTGAAGATCAGCCGCTTGATCCCCACTTTCGGCAGGATCCTCACGATCAACGGCGCCAAAGCGACAATAACGAACGCCCCAGGTCCCAGCACGAGCCCCGCGTCCGTTGCGGTATACCCGTACAGGCTTTGCAGCATCTCGGGAATCAACACCGTGGATCCGAACAGAGCGAAGCCAAACAAGAAATAGTAGGCATTCGCGATGGCGAAATTGCGATCCGCAAGCAGCCTGATCTCCACCACCGGATCAGGATGACGCCACTCCCACACGGCCGCCGCAATCAGCGCCGCGATAGCTACCGATAAAAACACCACGATGAAGCGGCTCTCCAGCCAGTCCTCCGTCTGGCCGCGATCAAGAACCACTTCAAGGCACGCGAATCCAATGGCCACCAGAAAAATTCCCAGACCGTCAATCCGAAGCTTGCCGCCTCTCCGTGCCGCGGCCACTTCGCGCGTGAACTCCGGGGGATCGGAAACAACTCTGCTCGTGAGGATGAGCGACACAATTCCGATGGGTATATTGATAAAGAAGATCCACCGCCAGCTCCAGTTATCCGTAATCCATCCGCCCAGTGGCGGCCCGATCGCCGGAGCCGTCACGATCGCCATGCTATATAGAGCGAAGGCCGCAGGCCGCTTCTGCGGTGGAAACGTATCCACGAGAATGGCCTGCTCGACCGGAGCGAGCCCGCCGCCTCCCACGCCTTGCAGAACACGGAAGAAGATCAGCAGCCCTAGCGACGGCGCAAACCCGCAGAGCAGCGAGCTCAATGTGAACAGCACCACACACAGCATGTAGTAGCGCTTCCGTCCAAAGACCCGGCTGAGCCACGCCGAAAGCGGCAGCACCACAGCATTCGATACCAGATAGCTCGTCAATACCCAGGTGCTCTCGTCGTAGCTGACCGCCAGGCCGCCCGCAATATGCGGTAGCGCCACATTGGCGATCGCCGTGTCCAGCAGCTCCATAAACGTCGCCAGCGTCACCGTGACCGCGATGATCCAAGGGTTGATCGCCTCCCGCTTGCCAGCATCGTAAGGAAGCGGAATGGAAGCTGTAGTGCTGCTCATACCTGCCCGTTGGTCAGACTCATAAGAGACCGATCGGTCTCATAAGACATCCAATAGGATGCAGGAAGCGACCAGTCGGTCGCATGCTATAATGGACAGGAGCAACGATGCGGAAGGGCGAACAGACTCGGCAGGAAATCATCCGCAAGGCCGCGCCCATCTTTAACCAGCGCGGCTACGCGGGGGCGGCTCTATCGGACCTGATGAAGGCGACTGGACTCGAAAAAGGCGGGATCTACCGCCATTTCGATAGTAAAGAGCAGCTCGCCGCCGAGGCCTTTGACTACGCCTGGCAGGAAACTTTTGACGCCCGCATCCACGATCTGGACGCCATTCCGAATGCCGTCGACAGGTTGAAGCAGTTGGTCGCGAATTTCGTCGAGCGCCGCGGCACTATTCCCGGCGGCTGCCCGTTGCTCAACACAGCCGTCGACACGGATGACGGGAATCCTGTTCTGCGCGAGCGCGCACGCCACGCCTTGCGAGGTTGGCGCAGCTACATCATTTCGGCCATTCGCGCCGGAATCAAAGCGCGCGAAATTCGCCCCAAAATCGACCCCGAAAAGGTCGCGACGCTCATCATTTCTTCTCTCGAGGGCGCAATTATGCTCTACCGCCTGGAGCGAAATGAGGAATCCCTGCGCGCAATACAAGCTCATCTCGATAACTACTTCGAGGCAGAACTCCGAGCTCCGTCGAAGTAACATCGATCCTGCCTGCCCCCGCAGGAGTCGCATTAGGCATGAGGCCTCCGAGCACGCCTTTGTAGCGGCCGCTTTCTGA
>Ga0070698_100008270_pt1 | contig 11250 bp, 10 predicted proteins | sample KBSK1502metaG_FD_65477 | JGI IMG/M metagenome (GOLD analysis project Ga0070698, IMG submission 65477) | Corn, switchgrass and miscanthus rhizosphere microbial communities from Kellogg Biological Station, Michigan, USA - KBS K1-50-2 metaG | ecosystem: Host-associated > Plants > Roots >...
GTCGGCCAGGGCGGCGCGCAGCGCCTCGACGTCGTCGGCGGGCCGCAGCGGCGGATTCACCTTGTACGTCGGGTCGTAGCCGGTGAGCAGGTCGGTGGTGAGCATCAGGTGGTGCGGGGTGACCTCGCACGTCACGTCGATGCCCTGGGCCTTGGCCCAGCGGATCACCTCGACCGAGCCGGCGGTGGAGACATGGGCGATGTGCACGCGACTCCCCGTGTGACGCGCCAGCATCACGTCGCGGGCGACGATGACCTCCTCGGCGATGCCGGGCCAGCCGGGCAGTCCGAGCCGGCCGCTGATCTCGCCCTCGTGGCAGCAGGCGGTCGGCCCGGCCAGGGACGGGTCCTGGGCGTGCTGGCTGACCACGCCGCCGAACGCCTTCACGTATTCCAGTGCGCGCCGCATCACGCGCGCGTCGTGCACGCACTTGCCGTCGTCGGAGAACACCCGGACCTGCGCCCGAGAGCGGGCCATCAGCCCGAGCTCGGCGAGCTCCTCGCCGGCGAGACCCTTGGTGACCGCGCCGACCGGCTGCACGTCCACGATCCCGGCGGCGTCGCCGAGGTCCCGCACGCGCTCCGCGGCCTCGGCCGTGTCGGTGACGGGGTTGGTGTTCGCCATCGCCAGCACCGCGGTGTAGCCCCCCAGCGCAGCCGCCTGCGACCCGGTGCGGATCGTCTCGGCGTCCTCGCGGCCCGGCTCACGCAGGTGCGTGTGCAAGTCGACCAGGCCCGGCAGCAGGACCAGCCCGTCGGCGTCGACGGTCTCGATGCTGGTTGAGGAGTGAGCCCCAGCGAGCGTCTCGAAACCACTCACACTGCCGACCTCGCGGATCAGCCCGTCGTCGCCGAGCAGCACGTCGGCGCTGCCCTCCCCCAGCAGGGAGGCTCCCTTGATGACGATCACGCGGTCGTCTCCTCTCCGGCAAGCAGGTGGTAGAGCACGGACATCCGGATCGCGACCCCCGCGCTGACCTGGTCGAGCACCACCGACTGGGCCGCGTCGGCGGCGTCGGCGGCGATCTCGAGGCCGCGGTTCATCGGACCCGGGTGGCAGATGGGGGCATCCGGCTTGAGCCGGGCCAGCCGCTCGCGGGTCAGGCCGTAACCGACGGTGTACTCGCGGGCACTCGGGAAGTAGCCGCCGCTCATCCGCTCGCGCTGGACGCGGAGCATCATGACGGCGTCGGCCTGCGGCAGCACCGAGTCCACGTCGTACGACGTCTCGAAGCCGGCGTCCTTGGACCAGCTGTCCACGCCGCTCGGCATCAGCGTCGGCGGCGCCACCACGGTGACCTGAGCGCCGAGCTTGGTCAGGCACTGGACGTTGCTGCGGAACACCCGGCTGTGCGTCAGGTCGCCGATGATCGCGACGTGCCGGCCCTCCAGCGAGCCGAGCCTGCGCTCCAGCGTGTAGGCGTCGAGCAGCGCCTGGGTCGGGTGCTCGTGGGTGCCGTCGCCGGCGTTGATGACCACCGCGTCGACCCACTCGCTGACCTGCCTGGCGGCTCCGCTCGCGCCGTGGCGGATCACCAGGCCGTCGACACCCATGGCGCACACGGTGAGGACGGTGTCGCGCAGTGACTCGCCCTTCGAGGTCGACGAGCCCTTGCCGGACACGTTGATCACGTCGGCGCTGAGCCACTTGCCGGCGATCTCGAAGCTCGACCGGGTGCGGGTCGAGTCCTCGAAGAACATGTTGATGACGGTGCGTCCCCGCAGCGCGGGCAGCTTCTTGACCTGACGACGTTGTACGTCGTGCATCTCGGCCGCCGTGGTGAACAGCGTGCGGATGTCATCGACACTCAGGTCGTCGATGGACAGCAGATGCTTCATGCCACTCCCCCGTTCGCGTCGGAGATGACCACTTCGTCGCGGCCGTCGATCTCGGCCAGCCGGACCCCGACCCGCTCGCTGCGGGCGCTGGGGAGGTTCTTGCCGACGTGGTCGGCCCGGATCGGGAGCTCGCGGTGGCCGCGGTCGACCAGCACCGCCAGGCGGACCGTCGCCGGACGGCCCAGGTCGCCCAGGGCGTCCAGTGCGGCCCGAATGGTGCGGCCGGAGAACAGCACGTCGTCGACCAGCACCACGGTCTTGCCGTCGATGCCGGCCGGCGGGATGTCGGTCTTGTGCGGGCTGCGGGTCGGGTTCGCGCGCAGGTCATCGCGGTACATCGTCACGTCGAGCGCGCCGACGGCGACCTCGATGCCCTCGACCGCGGCGATCTTCTCGGCGATCCGGCGAGCGAGCGGCACGCCGCGGGTGGGCAGGCCGAGCAGGACGAGGTCCTCGGGACCCTTGTTGCGTTCGAGGATCTCGTGGGAGATGCGAGAGAGGGCCCGGGAGATGTCACGGGCGTCGAGCACTACGCGTCCCTGGACGGGATCGGTCTGTGCACCGGTTTGGGCAGGCATCAGTGTGCCGGACCTCCTTCTCCGCCTCACGGGACGGCTCGTTAAAGGATGTCGAACTGCAGGAACCCTACCCGAAGCAACAGCCGCCCGCCGCATCCGTCTCGCCTGTCGCCGGACCTGTTGCGGCCCCGGTTGGGGCCCCGGTTGCGGCAGGATGCGGCACATGCCCTTCGACCTCGCCGCGGTGCCCGGCGTACCCGAGACTCAGCTGTCCTCGGACGTGCTCGCGTCGCTGCCCCCCAACCTCGCGCCCGCTCCCTGGACCGTGCTGGCCGACGCGGTCGTCTGGTGGGGCCGGGCCCCGGCGGCAGCGCAGCGGGCCCTGCCCGCGCCGCTGGCCAGCACCTCGCGAGCGGTGGTCGTGGTCGGCGGGATGGTGCGCTATCGGGAGTCGCCCGTCGGGTCGTACGACGAGGTGTTCGGCGTGATCGGGTGCCGGCGCGGCCGCAGGTTCTTCTCGACGGTCGCGTTCATGGCCGTCGACTCCCCCGCCAGCCTGGTCGGCGGGCGCACCAACTGGTCGATGCCCAGGACCCTGGCCCGGTTCAGCGGCTCACCGTCGGCCTCGATGTCGGCGCAGGGTTCGGGTGGTGAGGACTGGGCTGTCACCTCTCGCGCCAGGGTGATCGGCCCCGCACTGCCCGCCCGCGGTGGTGGCCGAGTCGAGCAGGTGTTCCCGGGCGGCCTGGTGCACGGCTGTCGGATGTCGTCGCGCGGTCGCGCCCGAACCGCGCTCGTGTCGGTCGGGGTCTCCTCGATGGGCACCCTGCCCGAGTGGCTGCGGCCGGGGCGGCATCTGGGTGCGGTCCTCGAGGGCATGGAGCTGTCCTTCACCGAGGCGCGACCGGTCGACTGAGCCCTCCGCGCAAGCGAACGGGCCCTGCCGGAGTCCGGCAGGGCCCGCTCAGCAAGGGCTCAGTGGCAGGAGGTCGTGCCACTGTCGGCGTAGGTTTTGCCGGCCTCGGGCACGAACTGCCAGTCATAGCTGTTCGCGTGCAGGGTGAACTTCAGGACCCCGTAGGTGTCGCTGTTGCGAGCCTCGCTGTTGGGCTGGATGGTGCCGAACGAGTAGTGGCTCGCACCGCCCATGCCGGCGACGAACTCGCGGATGCCGCGGGTGGCGTCAAGCCCACCGGTTGCGTTCATCGGGGCGAACCGCTCGTACTGGTGGTTGTGCCCGGTGACGACCACGTCGGCATTCGCGTCGTACAGCGCCTGGAACAGCGGGCGGGTCGCCGGGTTCGGGGCGTGGTTGGCGCCAGAGGTGTAGAGCGGCTGGTGCCAGTAGGCCAGCGTGCAGGGCTTGGTCGACGCCGCCAGGTCACTGCGCAGCCAGGTCTCCTGGGCCGAGCCGACCGACATCGCGACCTCGGAGTTGAGCGAAACCACGTGCCAGCTGCCGAGGTCGTAGGAGTAGTAGCCGCGGCCCGAGGGACCGGCGACCGCTCCGAAGTAGCCGTAGTAGCCGGTGGCGCCCGAGGTGTTGTACTCGTGGTTGCCGGGAGCCGGGTGCGTGGCGGACTTGAAGGCGCCCCACGTGGGGTCGTAGGTGGTGTTGTACTCCGTCAGCGTGCCGCTGTCGTAGGCGTTGTCGCCGGCAGTGAAGACCTGGGCCGACTGGTTGGCCGCGAGCACGTTGTTGATGAGGGCCGCGGTGATGGTGTCGCCGTTGCCGGAGTTGGAGATGTCGCCAGCACCGATCAGGACCGGGTCACCGGCTGGCGGAGGCGTGGTGGGCGTCGGGGTGGGCGTCGGCGTCGTACCCGAGTCGATGACCAGCTGCGGCGCGAAGGCGCCGGCCTCGCGCGAGTCGTAGTCGGCGCCGTTCTTGCTCGCCGACGTGCCGCCGATGCTGATCAGGCCACCGGCGGTGATCGCACCGGTGACGTCGATCTCCACCCAGGTGTTGCGAGCCACCGAACCGAGGGTGCCCAGGGTGGCGCCGTCGATGGCGGGCTGGTTGTTGTAGGTCACGCCCGTCTCCGACCAGCCGGTGTCGCTCATCAACCGGTAGGTGCCGCCGTTGGTGCTCTCGGCGCCGGCGACGTCGTCGACATGCAGCCGCAGCTTGGCGCTGGTGATGGGCCCGGTGACCCCGGTGAGGTCGAACCTGAGGTAGAGCTTCTTGACCTCCGACTTGTCGACGCCGAGCGAGGTCGCCGTGCCGAAGTTGGTCGTGGGGGCAAGGCTGTTGACGTAGGTGTCGGCCACGGGAGTGAGAGTGGTGACGGCAGCGGTCGCGCTCGGGGCGAGCGCGGTCAGCACGGCGGCGGTGCCGGTGACGAGCGACGCCACCGCGACCCCGCTCGTGAGGGCCCAACGAGTCCGGCGGGTGAGCATGGGAGTTCCCTTCCTCAAGACTTCGGGTGCCGCCCGAGATGGCGGCCATCGAGGAACCTAGGGCGGCCAGGGCGACCCGCGATCGACACCGAGGTGAACAACGGACGAGCGATCCCGCACACGTCACGAGCCGCAGGTTGTTCACCCAGGCGTCGCCGGAGAGCCATGCGCCAGGGGCCGGTCCGTCGGCCCGTCCGCGCGAGCATGGCTGCCCGTGTATCTCTCGGCTATCGACAGGCCTTCCACACGCGACCGGGTGCGGACCAGGATCGGTGCCAACGTCTTCGCACTCGGCGCGGTCAGCCTGGTCACCGACATCTCGAGCGAGATGGTCGTCGCGGTCCTGCCCGTCTACCTGGTGATCGGGCTGCACCTCTCCCCCGCGGCGTACGGCGTCCTCGACGGGCTCTACACCGGTGCGACGGCGCTGCTGCGGATCGTCGGCGGCTACCTGGCCGACCGGACCCGGCGCAGGAAGCTGGTGGCCGGCACCGGCTATGCCATCTCCGCCGTGGCCAAGCTCGGCCTGCTTGTCGTGGGCAGGTCCGCGGTCGCGCTCGGCGGCGTGATCGCCATGGACCGGGCGGGCAAGGGCCTGCGTACCGCACCCCGCGACGCGCTGATCACCCTGTCCACCCCGCCCGAGGGCTTGGGCCGGGCGTTCGGCGTGCACCGCACGATGGACAGCGTCGGCGCCTTTCTGGGGCCCCTGGTGGCGGTGGGGGTGCTGGCGCTGAGCGCACAGTCCTTCGACGCCGTGTTCGTGGCCAGCCTGTGCGTGGCGATGCTCGGCGTCCTGCTCCTGGTCCTCTTCGTCCGCGACGATCGAGGCACGGTGCCCGCCGCGATTCCGGTGTCGAGGTCGGCGACCTCGGGCCTGGTCCATGACCCCGCGGTACGTCGCCTCGTCGCGGCCGCCTGCCTGCTCGGACTCGTCACGGTCGGCGACGGCTTCGTCTATCTGCTGCTCCAGCGCCGCGAGGACCTGAGCATCCTGTGGTTCCCCGGGCTCGCGGTCGGCACCAACCTGGCCTATCTGGCGCTGGCCACGCCACTCGGCATCCTGGCCGACCGGATCGGCCGAACCCGGGTGATGCTCTGCGGGTACGCCGCGCTGGTCGCCGTCTACCTGCTGCTGTTCGGGCCGCTCACCGGGTGGCCGAGCCTGGTCCTGACCCTGGGCCTGATGGGCACGTTCTACGCGGCCACCGACGGGGTGCTGATGGCGTTGGCCGGGCCGGTGCTGCCCGAGCAGTGGCGCACGACCGGCATCGCCGTGATCCAGACCGGTCAGTCGCTGGCCTACCTGGTCTCCTCGGTACTGTTCGGCCTCGCGTGGCAGTTCCTCGGGATCGCCGCCGCCTGCCAGCTCGCGGCCGGGGCGGTCGTACTCGCCATCGCCGCGACCGCGTGGCTGCTGCGGACCCGGACGGCCTGATGGACCGACTCGACCTGCGAGGGCGGATCCTCGCCGCGGTGTCGGCCGCCGTGGTGCTCCTCGCGGCGGCGGTGGGGTACGCCGTGGCAGCGCGAGGCCCGGCGGGGCCTGGCGTGTCGGGCCGGGTCACCCTCGATCCCGGACCCCGGCTGCTGGTCGTGACCCAGGGCCACCTCGCCACCGTCGACTTCGCGTCTCCCGACGGTCCACGCGCGACGTCGGACGTCGCGTGCGTGCGGTCGTATGCGGCCGCGGGCACGGGGGTGTGCCTGCGGCAGGACACCCCGTGGTCGTACTCCCTGCACACGCTCGACCGGGACCTGCACGAGGAGACGGGGATCCGCGTCCCCGGGCTGGCCAACCGGGCCCGGGTGTCGCCGAGCGGGCATCTCGTGGCCTGGACGACGTTCGTCGGCGGCGAGTCCTACAACCGTGGCGGCTTCTCCACGAGGACGGGCATCCTCGACACGCGCACGGGGGACCGGGTGACCAACCTCGAGGACTTCTCCATCCTTCGCGACGGCCGGCCCTACCACGCAGTCGACGTCAACTTCTGGGGCGTCACCTTCGCGGCCGACGACAACCGGTTCTACGCCAGCATGGCGACCGACGGGCGGCGGTACCTGGTCGTCGGCGACCTCGCGGCGCGTCGGGTCAGCACGCTCGCCGAGAACGTCGAGTGCCCGTCGCTGTCCCCCGACGGCACCCGGATCGCCTTCAAGCGCGCCATCGACGACAACCCGGTCAACGGCTGGCGGCTCTCTGTCCTCCACCTCGCCACGATGGCCGTCGTACCCCTGGCCGAGACCCGCAGCATCGACGACCAGGCGGCGTGGCTCGACGACCAGACGATTGCCTACACCTGGCGCGACAGCGCCGGCGCGCCGTCGGTCTGGGCCACGCCTGCGGACGGCTCCGGGAGTCCTCGACTGCTGGTCGACGACGCGGAGTCGCCGGCTGCGCTCTAGTCAGTCGAGGCCCTCGAGCGCGGTCTCGACCGCGCGATGAATGGTCGGATAGGCGAAGTGCATCGTGCGCAGGGTGCTGACCGGCACCTCGGCATGGACGGCAGTGGCCAGCAGGCCGAGCACTTCGCCGCCGGTCGGTCCGACCGACGTGGCGCCGACCAGGACTCCGCGCTCGGCATCGGCGACCAGCTTGAGCAGGCCCTCCGCCTTGGCAATCCAGCCGCGAGCAGAGCTCGCCACGTCTGCCCTCCCGATGCGTACGTCGAGGCCCGCGTCGCGCGCCTGCGTCTCGGTCATGCCGACCGAGCCGACCTCCGGGTCGGTGAACGTCACCCGGGACACCGCGCGGTAGTCCGCCCACGGTCCGTCGCTGCCCGTCAGGTCACGGATGCAGACGGCGGCCTGGTACATCGACACGTGCGTGAACGCACCCTTGCCGGTGATGTCGCCGATCGCCCAGAGCCGATCCCCGGCGCGCATCCGGTCGTCGACCGCGAGGCTGCGGGCAGCGGGATCCAGACCCACGGTGTCGAGCCCGAGGTCAGCGAGATTGGGCCTGCGCCCGGCCGCGACGAGGAGCCGGTCGGCGCTGAGCCTGTCGCCGTCCACCGTGACCGTGAACGCGTCGTCGGCATGAGTCACCCGGTCGATGTGCACACCCGTCCGCACGGTGATGCCGTCCGCCCGGAGCGCCTTGGCCACGGCCTCGCTGGCCTCGGGCTCCTCGGGAGCCAGGATCCGGTCGGCCACCTCGAGCACGGTCACCCGGACCCCGAACCGCGCGAAGGCCTGCGCCAGCTCGACCCCGATCGCGCCGCCCCCGATCACCACGAGCGACGCCGGCAGCTGCTCGACCCGGATCGCCTCCCGGTTGGTCCAGTACGGCGTGTCCGCCAGCCCTTCGATCGGGGGAACAGCCGGCTCGGTGCCGGTGTTCAGGACCACCCCGCGGGCCGCGCTGTACGTCGTACCGTCGACCTCGACGCGCCCTGGGCCTGTGAGCCGGCCGTGACCGCGCACGAAGGTGGCTCCCGCCTTCTCGAGGCGCTCCACGGCGACGGTGTCGTCCCAGTCGTCGGTCGCCTCGTCGCGAATGCGTGCCGCGACCGGCGCCCAGTCGGGACGCACCTCGGCACTGCCTGCCAGCCCGGCGACCCGGCGACTCTCCGCCAGGGTGCCGGCCGCGCGGATGATCATCTTCGACGGGATGCAGCCGAAGTAGGGGCACTCGCCGCCCACCAGCCGCCGGTCGACCGCGACGACGCTGAGTCCGGCCTGCGCGAGCTTGATCGCCGCGTGCTCACCGCCCGGCCCGAGTCCCAGGACCACGACATCGATCTGCTGCTCGGTCATGCAGCCACCCTGTCGGGTCCGGCGCGTGAGGTCCAGCAGGCGTCAGTCGTCGAGCATGTCCTTGTCGCGCACGATCCCGCCGAGGACCCCGTTGACGAAGCTGGGCGAGTCGTCGGTGGACAGCTCACGCACCAGGTTGAGCGCCTCGCTCACGGCCACGGCATCCGGGACGTCCTCGGCGTACAGGACCTCCCAGACGCCGAGCCGAAGCACGTTGCGGTCGACGGCCGGCATCCGCTCGAGGGTCCAGCCCTCGGAGTACATCCGGAGCAGGCCGTCGATGCGGCGCTGGTGCTCCACGACGCCACGCACGATCACCGCGGTGTAGTCGTTGGTCGGGGCGTCCCCCTCGGCGACAGCACGATCGAGCGCCACCGCCGGGCTCTCCGAGCGCATCTCGGAGGCGAACAGGATGTCCAGCGCCCGCTTGCGCGCCTTGCCTCGAGCCGACATCAGGACTTGACGCGACCCAGGTACGACGAGTCGCGGGTGTCGACCTTGATCTTCTCGTCCTGCACGATGAACAGCGGGACCTGGATCTCGTGACCGGTCTCGAGGGTGGCCGGCTTGGTGCGGCCGGTGGCGCTGTCGCCCGCCAGGCCAGGCTCGGTGAAGGTCACCACGAGCTCGACCGAGGCCGGCAGCTCGACGAACAGGACGCGGCCCTCGTTGGTGGCCACGATCGCCTCCTGGTTCTCCAGGAGGAAGTTCTTCGCGTCGCCCACGATCTCCGGAGCGATCTCGAGCTGCTCGTAGCTGCTGGTGTCCATGAAGACGTAGGACGTGCCGTCGTTGTAGAGGTACTGCATGGTGCGCTTGTCGACGTTGGCCGTCTCGACCTTCGTGCCGGCGTTGAACGTCCTGTCGACGTTCTTGCCCGACTCGACGTTCTTGAGCTTGGTGCGCACGAACGCCGGGCCCTTGCCGGGCTTCACGTGCTGGAACTCAACGACCGCCCAGAGCTGTCCGTCGATGTTGAGAACCATGCCGTTCTTGAGGTCGTTCGTCGTTGCCATGGAGGTCGCTACGCCTTCTTCATTTCGGGTTCAAGGTGCGGGGTCGCCGTCGGTGGGCCGAGCGGCCGCCCGAGTCTAGTACGACGTCGAGCCGGAGCCGATTCGTCGGCTGGCCGAGACCACCGGGAGATGTCCGTGGCCGGCAGTCAGGCCGCCTCAGTGTCATGTCGCAGGACATCGGTGACACTTCGGGTGGTCTTGGTGGTGACACTTCAGCCTTCAGGCTCGGGCGGTGGCAGCCAATGAACCCATCGATCCCCGTGTCCGTCTCGCGATCGCGCAATGGCCGGAGAATGCCCCGCGCGGAGCGGTCTCGACCTTCTGCACCGAACACGAGATCTCGCGCAAGTCGTTCTACGAGCTGCGCAAGAGGCCAAGGCCGAGGGGCCAGCAGCGGTCCTCGAACCCAAGTCCAGACGACCACATTCCAGCCCGTCGGAACTGACCGACGAGGTCAAGGCCCAAGCCGTGCAGGTCCGGGCCGCGTTGGAGTCCTCCGGACTCGACCACGGGCCGATCAGCGTGCACGACAAGATGCACACGATGGGCCTGGACGTGGTGCCCTCGATCGCGTCACTGGCCAGGATCTTCCGCGAGGCAGGCGTGGCCAGGCTCGAGCCCAAGAAGAAGCCACGCTCGGCGTGGCGTCGATTCGTCTACCCAGCACCGAACGCCTGCTGGCAACTCGACGCCACCGAGTACGTGCTCACCGGCGGACGCAAATGCGTGATCCTGCAGTTGATCGACGACCACTCCCGCTACGCCGTCGCATCACATGTCGCATGGGGTGAGACATCCCAAGCCGCGATCACCGTATTCGACAAGGCTGCGGCCGCCCACGGGGTGCCCCAACGGCTGTTCTCCGACAACGGGTCCGCGCTCAACCCCTCCCGCCGCGGGGTCCTGGGCCAACTCGTCGTCCACGTGATGGCCCTGGGCGTGGAGCCGATCACCGGCAAGCCCTACAAGCCGACCACCCAAGGCAAGAACGAGCGCTTTCACCAGACCTTGTTCCGCTACCTCGACAAGCAGCCCCTCGCTGCCAGCCTGGCCGAGCTCCAGGCCCAGGTCGACGCGTTCGACCACATCTACAACACCCAGCGCCCTCACCAAGGACTGCCCGGCCGGGTCACCCCGCAGACCGCATGGCAGGCGACCCCGAAGACCGAAGCACCTCGCCCCACCCGCGAACGGTTCCTCCGACCGCGAGTCATCAAGTCGAACGCGCCGGCGGTCCCCACCGACCTACCAGAGGGAACGATCGTGAAGAAGTTGAGCAGGCACGGCTCGTTCTACCTGAACAAGGTCCACTACATGCTCGGCGCCGAACACGGCTCCACGCAGGTCCTACTCGTCACCGACGCCGACAAGATCACCGTCGTCAGCCTGCACGAAGAGATCCTCACCGAACTCACCCGACCCACCCCCGGAGTGACCTACGTCGGCAACGGCCGACCCCGCGGCAACCGCCCCAAGAACACAGAACTGTCACCGAAGTCCTGAGACACCAACTGTCACCGATGTCCTGATGCAGTTCCGTCACCGATGTCCTGAGACATCACAACGGCCGCCGGCCCAGCTCGACTTTGTGATCGAATCTTTATTCACATATAGTCGGAAAAGGTGTTCCCACTGTCGGTCTGACCTGCAACAATAGGACCATGACCGCGACCACCACCGACAACCGGATCGGGTTCCACCTCGACCCGGCTGCCCAGG
>Ga0070698_100008271_pt1 | contig 11250 bp, 12 predicted proteins | sample KBSK1502metaG_FD_65477 | JGI IMG/M metagenome (GOLD analysis project Ga0070698, IMG submission 65477) | Corn, switchgrass and miscanthus rhizosphere microbial communities from Kellogg Biological Station, Michigan, USA - KBS K1-50-2 metaG | ecosystem: Host-associated > Plants > Roots >...
ATGACGACGTTGTTCAGGTTCTTGGTGTAAGCCTGCGCACTGGCCAAATAGCGGCTGACAGAGACGGCAGCGATAAGTCCGAAAACCAAAGCCGCGGCGACCGCGATGATCAAGCGTTTATTCCGCATGATTATTTATCTCCATTTCAAAAACAGGGCCGCTTCTTTCCGAGACCGCGAGCGGTTTATCGAGCGGTTTACGCCACCGAGCATTTAGGCTCGGAACAAAGCGGTAGATATCAAACTCCCAACCATAATCGCGACGCCGTACGGAATGGTGTGGCGGCGATCGGGAGCCATAGCGAAGCGCGGCATCTCCCAACCGGGAAGAATGCCAACGAAGATTCTTAAAACTCCGTGTAGTGTCGACAGCATCGTTCCGGCACGAAGTGTTGTGTAAACAGCAAGTAGTCCGCCTAACATCGCGACCAGTACGAGCGTCAGCGGCATCAGACCAACTCCGAGGATCGAGCCGACAGCGCCGAACAGCTTCACGTCGCCGGCGCCCATCGCTCCAAAGATATGCAGCAGCAGCATGGGAACGAACCCGAGTCCAAAACCTAAAAGGCTGCTTGCTAGTCCGTGAAACCCACCGAACACGATGTTGATTGCGAGACCCGCTATCAATGCGGTCAGGACCAACATGTTAGGAATGCGCCGGTAGCGGACATCGTTATAGATGACGCTGGCTGCAAGTGGAACCAGCACCGCCAACTTGACGACTGCTTCTGGCGTAATGGACATTTCGTTTCTTCAACTCCGCACGTTTCTAAAAATGTGAATATCGCTTTTCCGACCTATCCCCCGGTTCAATCATTCCCACTGGTTCGCTCTCATCTCCTGGTTGCCGGCTCTAAGTTGCCGGCGGAGCATCGATGTCACTGGCCACGTCGTTCATCTTGTTGTTGATGGCATCGCCGAGAACCTGAAAGACGATCAGTGCAATCGCCACCAGAATGGCGCACGCGACTGCGTACTCGGCCAGTTCTGCTCCGCGTTCGTCTGCGTAAAAACTCTTCAATGACTTCATTGCTGATTCCCTTTGAAGAAACGCCCAATGCGTTTGAATTTCAATTCAAACTAGAACGGAAAAGTCTTCGCTGAAGCATCTCGGACCTTTGCGCCCGTGCCTGAGTTCTGATCGTTGATAGCGTTACCAAGAACCGCATAGACCACGATCCCAATAGCTACCAGTAGTGCGACCGCCACCGCGTACTCAGCGAGTTCGGCTCCAGTCTCGGTCTTGATAAAGCTCTTAACGTGTTTCATCGACGGTGTCTCCGTTGAGGTTAATTAGGGAAGCCGCAGCTTGGGAGTCTTGCGGCTTCCCTTATGTTTGCCGCACGAATTACAGAGTTAAGCCTGAGACGATCTTAGGTCGAGGGCGTGAATGAGGCGCTCTTGATATCGTCGGCCGTCTGTGAGTTGGCGTCATTGATACCGTTACCGAGCGTGGCGTAAACAACCAAACCAATCGCGACCAACAGCGCAACTGCTACGGCGTACTCCGCCAATTCGGCACCAGTCTCGTCCATCAAAAAATTCTTGAACATTTCGTTTGCTCCTTCTCTAGGTTTAGGGTTTTAGACCTGCGCTGGTCCGTAACCTTGTGTCGAGCCCGGTTCCAACGAGGCCATTTCGGCACGCTGGCAGTGCAGGCGTCATCCCAGGAACCCTGAGCTGAGCCGCTTTCCCTGCCGATCACGGCAGCACTTCCATACGTGTGTGCTGGAGCATTGGCAAAGGGTATGCCGCCGGTGGATTGGAACAGTTGGACCACGTCCGGTTGCAGAAGAACCAAAGGAATTTCAGTGAGATTCGCGTCTTACCGAGTAGCCGGCAGGTAAGGTTGCAGGTCTAACTGCGCCCCACACTGCGCCCGCAAAAGTGCTCGCTGGCGAGCACCTGCGCCAAAACATCGCAGGCAAAGCACCTCATCGCGCAGGATTTGCAGCTAAAACAACGAGTTAATCGGACTCTGCGCACGTTGCGTGCTGGCATATTCGTTGCTTCATGTGGGTGATCACTTCTGTTCACAATGGGTGCGGCTTCGGCGTAATTTGCGTTGGTGCCGTCAGCTCGGAAAGGACTTGCTGCTGTGAAAAAATTCGTGCCGCTGGCTGTCGGTTTGGTTCTCATTCTTATTCCTAACATGGTGACCGCCTTTGCGGGTGAGACCGACATTACGCCTCTGAGCAACAAGGATGTGCTGTTGATGGTTCAGAAGCATATGTCGGAAGACGTAATTATCAGCACGATCAAATCGTCGCCCTGTACGTTCGACACTTTTCCGCCCGTACTAAAAGACATGAAACGCCGTGGGGTGTCCGAGGCCGTGTTGCAGGCAATGATTGAAGCGCCGTACGGTCCTGTCGCAAACGCAGGCAGCCGAGATGAGTTAGGAGCCGACGACCCGATATATCACTATGCCGACCAGTTGAAGCAGTTTGGGTACATAGCGCCGACTACTTCGCGGCGCAGCGCGTTTCCCCGGCAGAGGGACCGCGTACGAGCTTCCCGTACGCGCCGACAGTAACGACAACTCGAAACGGAAAACAGATTTATGAAGCGTTGTCCCGAGTGTTATGAAGTGCACGATGATGGAGATAAGTTCTGTGAGACTGATGGCTGTGAGCTGTTAGTCGATCCGACGTTTGCCCCACCATCTGTACCTGAACCTGCGGCGCCTCCATCGAAGGCTTCTTGGTGGCCTGCCGCAGCACTCGGAGTACTCGTCGGTGTGATCTTCGGCGCCGGCGCATTTGCTGTCGCGATGCTCGTATCGACACGTGAGTCGAGCGAACATCCCGCGGCTTCCCAAGCTTCAGCAGTCGAAGAAAAAACTCTCCCCAAACGCTCAGTAGCAAGATCAGAACCGGCCCCCACAGCAGAACCCGAAGCGAGTACGTCGCCCGAGTCTGAAGAAAAAGCCCAAGCCGAACCGTCCCCCGCAACCAACACCGAAAACAAAACCGCGTCCGTCCAACTCAACCAGGGGCCCATTTCGACCGGCCAGAAAACACGCCCGGGTGAAGGCGATGGCGCAGTCCGCACTGTCATCGAAATGAACGATGGCAGCACGCTCGACGTCGACGCAGCCTGGGAAGACAAGCAGGGAATCTGGTACCGCCGCAGCGGCCTGGTTTCTTTTGTTGATAGTTCGCGAGTGAAAGCAATAACCGCTCGCAAAGAAACGAAGGTGGCCGAAGCACCTCAACGCTAAATCTTTAGCTTAGTGTTATGAGAGACAGGTTCTTGTCCAGTTCACTAGTGATCCTGGTTTTTGTACTGGGAATAGCACTGATTCTTCCGAATCGAAGTATCTCAGGGTTCATGCAGATGTGCGGCCAGTTCATTTCCGATATGTTCGGTTTCTAGAGCATTGCCATCGGAACAATGAACGCGGTAACCTCCGACTTGACGCTCTTCGAGATTGAACCTTCCATCTGCCTGCCGTCCGCTTGATGACCAAGCCGCTGCTTAAGGTCTTCCAAATCTACATTTTTGTTTACGCTTTCCTGTTTGCGTCGCGGCCTCTGAGTGATGCTGATTTTTGGTTTCATTTGAAGACCGGGCAATACGTGTTCACCACGGGCGGCGTACCGCGCACGGAAATGTTTTCGTTCACATATCAAGGCATACCGTGGATCGCGCACGGATGGTTGTCCGGAGTGATTTTCTATGCGGCCTGGTCCACCGTCGGACTGAGAGTCCTGATCTTTGTCTTTGCGTTACTCGTGGCGATCGCGTTTTGGATCGCTTTCAAACGCGCTGAGAGTCATCCGTTCTTCGCCGGTGTTGCGGTGCTGCTGGGTGTGTGGATCGCGATGCCGAATATTGGTGTCCGGCCGCGCGTCTTCACGATTCTCTTCACAAGCATTTTTCTCGCGCTTCTGGGCCGATTTGCAGGAGGTGTCAAGGAGCGATGGATCTGGATGCTCGTGCCGCTGATGATCTTGTGGGCGAACCTGCACGGCGGCTTTTTTATTGGACTGGCGTTGATTGCACTGACCGCTGTGGGAATGTTGCTCGACTATGGGGCGGGCGTGTTACCCGACGGTATGAACTTGCGATCGCGCTTACGAACGCTCGCAATCGTCTTTCTCGGTTGCGTGTTCGCAGTACTAGTGAATCCTTATGGTTATAAGCTTTACACGGCGCCCATCGCCGTCTTGCGTTCTCCGATCCTCCAGAATCTGGTTACTGACTGGTTATCACCTGATTTTCACCTTCCGGAAGCTTTTCCGCTCCTGCTCTTGATCGTTATGACGATGGCGGTGCTCGCGCTCTCGCCAAAACGGCCGAAGCCGAGTGAAGTGCTGTTGTTCTTAGCGACTCTCTACGCCACGCTGAAGACACAGCGGAACGCAATCGTGTTTGCGCTAGTCAGCGTTCCCCTTTTCGCAAACTACTTTCAGCTCTGGCTCGACTCGACGCGGCTCGGAAAATCCTTCGGCACCTCTGCTCGTTCGAACGGCAATACGGGGCTCGCGATACTCTTGGCGGTCGGCCTTTTGTTGCCGCTCATTCCGTTTGCCATCAAGCTGAAGCAGAAGGTCTATTCGAATCCGACGCAGGAGTCACTGCGCGTGCCGGTGCGGGCGGTTGAGTATCTAAAGCAGAACGGAATCAAGGGAAACACGTTTACTGCTCCCAATGTTTGGGGCGCGTACGTGCTCTGGGCTGCGCCTGACAATCCTGTCTACATCGATGGAAGAGATGTCTATCCGGATACGTTTTGGCAGGAGTTTGTTGACATTACTTACGGCCGCGTGGATTGGCGGCAAGTATTCGATCAACGTGGGGTGCAGATTGCGGTGGTCCAACCTGATTCGATGTTGGCGCGACAATTGGGAGAGGCTCCGGCTTGGGAAAGCATATATCACGATGGAATGAGTGTGGTGTTCCGGCGGCGTTAGTGATTGCTGTTAACGTCCTCAAGGATGACCTTCATCGCATCGTTAGAAATCGAGTGGCGTGTGTTTGCCGTATCGAGATAGACAGCAAACGAACCACCGCCCAAACTGCGGACGCGCTCGTTGATGACGCCTTCGTAAGTTCTAAACGCTTCACCACCAAGGCAGCAGGGGTCGTTTTTATTCACGATCTGCAACTGTTTTCGCTGTTCTCCCAATGAACTGAGAATGTAGAGATCCAGATAGTTGGCGATCGAATGCAGTTCCGGAATGGTTTGTTCGTAATCGCCCCAATCTGCCGGCCGTTGCGCGGAATTAGATCGGTTTCGATCCTCGCGCAAGTGCAACGGCAACGTCCCTGCCGCTGGATAGCTGCGTGTGATGCGTGGATCTATAGCGGCGTACATCGTCGTCGTCCACCCACCGCCCGAAACTCCCGTCATAACAACTGAGTTGTAATTGAGCGATTGCGTGTAGTTGAGAACGACGGCCACTGGGGTCAGAAACAATTGCACCGGATGACCCGACTTCATCTTCAAGAACTTCAACTGCTCGTGGAAACCCAATTGCACTTTGCCGATACGTTCTATGTCGACCACCGGCCGGTTATTCGGTCCTTCCAACGGCATGCTCATCCCAATGACGGCGAAGCCGTTCTTCAGAAAAAACGAGATCAGATCTTTGGCGATGATGAAATCGCCGTCGTGACCGCCGTGATAGATGAGGAGTTTGCCGTTTCCCTGGGCCGGAATGAAGTGATAAGCAGTTGAGGTCAGGCCCCATTCCATGTTTACGGTCAGCCGATCGATCTGTTTGAGGTTGTCCAGCCCGGAATATCGATCGTCCTGGATCGACTTTTCGACGTTTGCAGGTTGCTCTTTCGGTAAACCGTTGGTTCCCCAGATGAAGCTGACGAGTTCGGCGCGTTTTGCCGTCGCGTTGTCTCTGTTCTGAATTGAGATGAGATTCTGAACGTTTTGATCGATGAAGACTTCTGCGACTACGGGTGTTTCAGGCCGCAAGAGCATCCGGCCCTTGGCGGCAACCAGCACACCCACCAACAGACCCACAGCGAACCAGATCAGCCGAATTGTGATGACTTTAATCTTCAAGCTTTGCTACCTATCATCAGGCCATTACAGCGATCGGTAAATCTCAAATGATCCAACAGTCTTTAGGAGAGTGTAGTGCTCGTGCACGTACTCGATGATGCGGCCCGACGCGGGCGTGTTGTTTCGGTCACCAGGCGCAACGACGACGACTCGAGGCGGCGTAGATTTGAGGATGTCGAATACATGCTGCTCCTCCTGTCCCGGACGGATACCGACTGCCGTATTCCAAAACCGGAAAGGGTTTTTTCGGTTGGCGAGAAAATACAGTTCCGGATTGTACGGCAGTACGAAGATCGTCTCGTTCGACTGCGAGTTCGCCTGTATAACCCCTATAACTTCCTGATAGGTTTTTAGGCTGTCAGGTTCAACCCAAAGTCCAACTCGATCGAGACTCGTAGCTGGTACAAGTGCAACTCGCTGTCCGCGGATAATACCAATCAATAATCGAGTGATAGGCTGCCCGGCATCATAGTAAATAGCAGTTGCGGAGAATAGGATTGCAACTGATGCCAAAGCCAATACGGATCGGCGGCGCCATTGCAAGGATAACCAAAACAGACCGGCCACCAGTATCGGTAGCGTGTAGAAGAGATAAATTGGAATCTGCTGGAAAACAGCGACCAGGGCATAAAAGATCGCGAGAATGGGGGCTGCGCCGACCTCAGTCGCGGACCGGTGTTTCGCAAGACTCGTTAGTGTGAGTCCACCAATTACCAAGCCGATCAGAGGAAGCGAGAACCAGAAAATGCCGTTGACGACCTCTGGAAAACTACGAAATGCCATCACGTCAGCTAACGCGATCGCTTGCTGGTCCATGTATTTAGGTAGTTTCAGATATGGGAGCTGCTGAATAGCCATCGCGCGGAGAATTGTGTCGTCAACGAAAGTGCGAAGTGACCCATGGGCAACGTGGTAAAGGAGTATCGGTATTGACGCAGCTACAAAACCGACTGCCAACTGCGCGCAAATTTCTAGTACTTTCCTGTTCTTAGTTCCGGAATAGAATATCGCTTGAACCAGTAATACGATTGGCCAAATCCCAAATAGAATCAAGCCTGAAGTGTTGGTAGCCGATAAGACATATAGGACGGTCCCTACCAACATCACTCCTAACAGGCTACGGGCCAACCATGTGTCACGGATTAGCGAGTGTTCGTTTTTCCGTATGAGCAGGTAGGTAACGACTCCCATCGCCACGAATACGCCCGTTATTTGCCTGAATAAGAATACGAACCCCACCAAGAGGCCGACAACGAAAATGGTCCATTTTTCTTGTGGGAAATACGTGAAGAAGAAAGCGATCAGAGTAACAAATAGTACGCAATACCAGCTCGGTTGTGGATTTAGGTATTGTATTGCGCCAAACGCCGTCGCCGTGCCGGCTGCTACTGCGGCGATAAACACATCTCGCTTGGCGATTATGAGGAACACGAGACACGACTGTAGAAACGCCGCAGCCATCAATGGATAACGAAGACTTAACAGCTTAGTGCGAAACGCCGCGAACGCGGCAACATGAATGAAGTGGATGTAGCCGGTGTGGATCTCTTCCACATCCTTGTTCAGAATCTCGCCATTGAGCATACGCTCGGCCGTGTGCGCATAGACTCCTTCGTCCGGTGGCCACCAAAATCTATTGTGAAAGTAGGCCAGAGTTAGCGTGTTAAAAACGAGGACGAAGAGGAATGCGATGAGAAAGCTGCGGTTCGAAAGCCTTGAGGAAACTCTCGTCACCAAGTGTTTAGCAGGTTCAGGGGGCAATTAAGGTTTGGGCTCGCAGACGAGAATAAACTGATAACCGAATAGCGTCTTTCTTAACCGCGCGATTCCCCAATTTAGCACATGAAGAAAACTGAGTGCTCGGCCTTTGCTCGTTGAGGGAAGAATCAAAGGAAGTGGGATTGGCGTTACGCTGGTATTGATTATCTGAAGCCCCGATTCAGCAGCGATCTTCTTAGAGCTCTCGAGCGTGAAGAACCGCAAATGGGTTTCGTCCAGGATCCCTACACGGCTGTAGTTGAAGCGACCGAAGAGCAGATTCAGGCGAACCCAGATATTTGCCACGTTCGGCAGCGACATCAAGATCTTGCCTTTCGGATTGAGGTGCTTGCTGATCTGTTGCAAGAACTGTCGCGGATCTCGCAAGTGCTCAACCACGTCGCCGAGAATGATGGCGTCATACGTTTCCAATTCCGAAAGGTCCAGAGATTCAACGTCCGCTTGGATCATCCTGTGGCAATGCTGTTTGGCAATTCTCGCCATCTCGGGATCTTGTTCAATGCCCGTGACCAAACAATTACGATTAGTCATTTCAGCCGAAAGGTAACCTGTAGCGGTCCCTACCTCCAGTACCGTTCGGGGCTTTTCGCGGTCTATCCATTCGATGATCTGCGAGTGACTGCTGTAAGGATCAGCACGCTTGTAGGTGTACTGTTCTCCGCTCGTGTCATACTTTGGCTCGTACATCAATTTCGCCTTGTGCAATCGGTATTTCATCGCACTCTTGACGCAGTTGAACGCATACGCCATTCCGTTTACATAGCAGATCTCATCGCCATAATACGTCGGGATGGGCCGCTCGCATATCCTAAGACCAGCTTCGTGGAATTGGATCAGAATGTCGGTGTCAAAGTGCCATTCGTTGGAATTCAGCTGGAACGGTACTTTCTTCAACGCCGCGCAATTGTAGAGCCGGTAGCCGGAATGAAACTCCGAAAGCTTCATTCCGGTAATTCGATTCTCAACCCAGGTGAGAATCCTGTTACCAACGAACTTATATAAGGGCATTCCGCCGCCCAAGGGATCCCCGCCCGCGGCCACGCGAGAGCCGAAAACCATGTCGGCTTCATCGTGCTCAAGTGGCTCCAGGAGTTCCGGCAAGATTTCCGGAGCATATTGACCGTCAGCGTGGAGCATCACGACAACATCGAGCCCGCGAGCTATAGCATAATCATAACCAGCCTTTTGATTTCCGCCGTATCGAAGATTCTTGGCATTGCGATGAATTGTCAGCTTTTCAACCGTCTTAGCGTGTTTATAACCAATCGCCGCGTAGTAGGTGTTGTCTGTTGAACAGTCGTCAAATAGAAATACCTCTTCAACCTTGTTCCACACTTCTTCCGGAATTCGATCGAGCGTCCAGTCGAGCTTATTGACAGCGTTGTAGGCAATCACGAAGATTCCGATCCGTTTTTTCTTCTCGGCTGGGATATCTGTGGGGTTCGGATTTACTTCAGGTGGAACCGTCATGCAGAAACTCCAATGAATCGCGCCCACAGCGCTGTCGTGCGCGTCGGGGAGGCGCACGACATTTGGTCGGGGCTATACAACGTGTGTCTTGGTACCGCGGAACTGTAAACCGTCTTGCTCTTCTTCCTGGAGGAACTTCACTGCCTTCACTCCGTATTGGCGGAGGCGGCGGTAGAGTTTGCTGCGGTCAATTCCCAGGGCCGCGGCCGCTCGTACCTGATTGCCGCCGAATTGCTGGAGCACCGACAGGATATAGCGCTTCTCAATTTCGGCGAGCGGCACCGCATCGTTCATGTAGGCTTGCAGCAGTTCGCGAAAATCGTCAGGGTCCGATTGGCTGCGCGACTCGGTTAATTCCAACGGCAGATCTTCGATGCCCAGCTCGTCGCCATTACCGAGCGCCAACGCATACTCAATCACGTTCTCGAGTTCGCGCACGTTACCTGGCCAGGGATACTCGTTCAACAGTCGCATCGCTTCCGCTGAGAAATGTGGAACGCTGGTTCGGCCCTGCCGGTCAGACTTCACACCCAGAAAGTGTTGGACCAGCAGACTAACGTCGCCGGCGCGCGTGCACAGTTCAGGAAGGTGCAAGGGAAGCACTCGCAAACGATAATAAAGGTCCGGACGGAAACGACCGCAAGCAACGGCTTGTGCGAGATCGCAGTTGGTCGCGGAAATGATGCGTACGTCAATCGCTATGTTCGCTCGCGCACCAATGCGACGTACTGTACGTTCCTGCAAGACTCTCAAGAGCTTCGCCTGCGCAGAAAGATTCAGTGCGTCAACTTCGTCAAGAAACAGCGTTCCGCCCGAGGCCTTCTCAAACAGTCCGCTTCGGTTTTCGTGTGCGCCGGTGAATGTGCCGCGCTGATGGCCGAAGAGTTCGGCTTCGATCAGCGTTTCGGGGATTGCGGAGCAGTTGATATCCACAAATGCCGCGTCTCGCCTCGGACTCAGGTCGTGAATCGCGCTTGCAGCGAGTTCTTTTCCAGTGCCCGTCGCGCCGGTGATCAATACGGAAGCATCCGTTGGCGCGACACGTTCAATGACCGAAAAGAGTTTCCGCATTGCAGGCGATTGGCCGACGAGAGTGGGTGCTTTCGCCCTGGTTGTGGGTGGGTGATTGGCTGCTTTCGCTAGCGCGCGGCCTTGATTCTCAGGTTGGTTGCTGGTCCAACCGTCAAATGCAGTGGGAGTTGCGAGGGGCATTAATCAACAAACTCCTAAAGGGTAATCCTTGGGTACTACGGCCTGCTTCGAGTGTCCGTGTCGGGGATTCAGACCCTGGAGCACTCCTTTCGACACTGAAATAGCAAAACGTCTAAACGAGTAGATGTTCCGAATACATCGAACCGAGACTCAAACAACGAAGCGGGTGGTGTGGCCCCGATTGTCAGATTCTGTACGAGCCCAAAAATCCAACACCCCGGGTTTTTGTGTAGCTGAAAAGCGTGGACCAGTCCGAGACCTTACGGTTTTGGGTAAAGCTAAGAACGTGCTAGCTCGAACGGTCAGCCGGTTGTTAAAGATGATAAACCGACGCGAGCATGTGGCAACTCAGGGGCCACTGGCGAAATGTGTCGATTTGCTCACAACTTTGCCGGTAAACACACCTGAAAACGTCGTTCAAGCCTTCATTTGTCTATTGTTTGGACTCGCTTTCTAGAATCGAGACGACCTGGAAGCCCGCCCGCATTGCCTCTTTAACTTCGTTGCAGGACAAATTCGGAGAAACGACGTGGCTATCAGGCTATACCTGTCAGCACTGACATTCCTATTTCTGTTTTTGGTTTGGATGAGCCGCGGCGTTGGCGTGCTCGAAGCGACCGTTGTCGTGAGTGCGCTGCTTTACCTGATCATCGATACCCGCGAACACTTGCGGATCGTCAGAACGGAACTCGACCTGCTGAAGCAACTCGAAAAGAAGCTTTCATTGCTACTGCACTGATGAACTCGGTCATGACTTTACTT
>Ga0070698_100008273_pt1 | contig 11249 bp, 7 predicted proteins | sample KBSK1502metaG_FD_65477 | JGI IMG/M metagenome (GOLD analysis project Ga0070698, IMG submission 65477) | Corn, switchgrass and miscanthus rhizosphere microbial communities from Kellogg Biological Station, Michigan, USA - KBS K1-50-2 metaG | ecosystem: Host-associated > Plants > Roots >...
CACCGCGTAGGCGAAGGTGATCCAGAGCGGGACGAAGATCAGCCAGACCTTGAAGCTGATCCGGCCGATCACGCTGCCGATGAAGAGGATCGGGGTGATCGCGGCGAACACGAACTGGAAGTAGACCAGTGACCCCTGCGGGAACCTGAATTTCGGCATCAGCCCGTTCAGTGAGGGGATGTTCGCCTGGGCTTGCTCGCCCGCGGCGCCCACCACGGTTCCCGGCTTGCCGAGGAAGGTGCCGATCCACGGCGACCCGAACCCCATCTTGAAGGCCCACAGGACCCACACGATGAGCACTAGGCAGAACGTGCTGAACACCATCAGCATGGTGTTGACGGCCCATTTTCGCTGCACGAGGCCGCCGTAGAGGACGGCGAGGGCGGGGATGCTCATGAGGCCGACCAGGGTCGCGGCTGTCATCTGCCACGCGTTGTCACCCGAGCTCAGCCACGATGCGTACGGATTCACTGCTTCCTTCCTTTGTGGGCTAGCCCCGAGGGCGGGCCGTCACAACGCCGTGATCCCGGGTGTCCCGGATAGCTCAAACCGGCCGGCCACTTCGGTGTCCGTCAGAACACCTCTTGTCTCCCATGGCCGGGTTTCGGACACATTTCCCGGCCGTTACGCCAAAAGAGCGGTCCAACTACCAGCGCACACGATCGTTTCGTTGATGTTTCGGCCAGTCCGATATCGCCGTCGAGGGACCGACCGATTCCGCAACCGCCCCCCGCACTTCCCGGTTGACCTTCGCCAGGCAACCGCTCCGGCGCCGGGCGGGCCCGGCAGCCGCGACAAGTCACGTTCAGGTAACGGTGGCCAACGGGGCTTGAGGCGCAGCACCGGAAGAATTACGCTCAGGCCATCGCTCGGTAAGCGCTTACCGCGACCGGCACGACTCCCCTGGCCCGCACGGACCGGGGTGCTCTCGGGCGAGCCGGTAAGCGCTTACCGCAGGTGGAAGTGATCTGGCACGTGAAGGGCCAGCGCCGGTCGGCCGGCGGCTGGGACAGTCAGACCGACCGAGGAGCGCGCCGTGGATGGCAGTGGAGGACCCCCCACCATCTACGACGTCGCGCGCGCCGCGGGTGTGTCCATCGCCTCGGTGTCTCGCGTGCTCAACGGCCACCGCAACCCGCTGCCGGACACCAGGGAACGGGTTGAGCGGGCGGTCGCCGAACTCGGGTTCATCCCCGATGGCGCGGCTCGTGCCTTGAGCGCCCGGTTCAAGGAGGTCGTCGGGGTGGTGATCCGCCGCCCCACGGTCGCCGTGTCCGCGGACGGCATCTTCGAGGACGAGGAGACCAGCCTCCAGTTCCCCGACCTGATCAACCGGGGCATCGAGGTCGCCGCCCAGCGGCGGGACTTCAACCTGCTGATCAGCTCGGTCGGGCTCGACAGCCAGGACGCCCGCCGGATCTTCGGCCTGGCCCGCAAGAGCGACGGGCTGATCCTGCACGACCGGGTGCTGGACCTGGCCGAGGTGGAACGGCTCGGCCGCCAGGTGCCGGTGGTGACCCTGGCGGGCACGCCCACCCCGGCCACGGTGAACGTCAGCGGGGACAACCGGACCGGCATGGCCGAACTGGCCAGGCACCTGGTCCGCGATCACGGCTACCGCAGGCTGGCCTATCTCGACGGGCACGCCGACAGCCCGGACAACCTCGCCCGCAAGGAAGCTTTCGACGAGCAGGTGACCGCGGACGGGGCCGAGTTCATCAGCGGCCCGCAATGGCAGGGCAGCTACACCGCGTTCGGCGGCGCCCGGGTGATCGAGCACCTGCTGGCCAGCGGCGACTCGCTGCCCCAGGCGATCGCCTGCGCGAACGACCAGACCGCGCTCGGCGTCGTCTACGCCCTGATGCGCCACGGCATCGACGTGCCCGGCGGGGTCGCCGTCACCGGCTTCGACGACATCCCCGTGGCGCGCCACCTGCACCCGCAGCTGACCACCGTCCGCCAGCCGATCACCGACCTCGGCGCGTCCGCCTTCGAGACCTTGTACTCGATGATCACCGACCCCGGCCATCCCCGGCACAACGTCGTCCTGCCCACCCGGATGATCCGCAGGGAAAGCTGCGGCTGCCCACCAGAGACAGCGCCGCTCACCGTACGGCAGGCGTGAGGGGTTCCGGCATGCGGATTCTCGGGCGGCGGGTCGTCTTCTACCTGATCACCGCGCTGGCGGCGATCACGGTGGACTTCTTCATCCCGCGGCTGATGCCGGGCAACCCGGTCGAGGCCATCCTGGCCCACCTGCAGGGCCAGATCAGCGCGAGCACCGTCAAGTCGCTCGCGGTCCAGTTCGGCGTGCAGACCAAGCAGGGGCTCCTCGGTCAGTACTTGACCTACCTGAACAACATCCTGCACGGCAACTTCGGAATCTCCACCAGCTACTACCCGTCCACGGTGAGCAGCGTCATCAAGGGCGCGCTGCCGTGGACGCTCGGGCTGGTCGGCGTCACCACCGTGATCAGCTTCGTCCTCGGCACGCTCGTCGGCGTGCTGGTCGCCTGGCGGCGCGGAAGCTGGCTGGACAACCTGCTGCCCGCCATGACGTTCTTCCAGGCGGCCCCGTACTTCTTCATCGCGTTCCTGGCGCTGGAGTTGTTCGCGGCCAGGCTCGGCTGGTTCCCCACCGGGCGTGCCTACAACCAGCTTGACTTCCCCGCGTTCACCCTCCCCTTCGCCGGCGACGTGCTCAGCCACGCGGTGCTGCCCGCGCTGACGATCGTCGTGTGCTCCGCGGCCGGCTGGATCGTCGGCATGCGCAACGTCATGGTCACCACCATGGACGAGGACTACGTGCTGGTCGCCCAGGCGAAGGGGCTCGGCAAGCGGCGCGTGGCCTGGTACGCGGCGCGGAACGCGGTGCTGCCGAGCGTGGCCGGGTTCTCCCTGGCGATCGGCTTCATCGTGTCCGGGGCGCTGCTCACGGAGATCGTGTTCAGCTACCCGGGCGTGGGCTGGATCTTGCTGCAGGCGGTCAACAACCGCGACTACCCGCTCCTCCAGGGGATCTTCCTCATCATCACGTTTGCCGTCCTGGCCGCGAACCTGGCCGCGGACTTCGTGTACGTCATGCTCGATCCCCGGACCCGCCAGGAGGCCTGAGCATGTCCGCCATGACCGACTTCGGCGCGGCCAGCGCCGACGGCGCCCGCGCCGCGGCGGGACCGCCGGAGCCGGCCGCGGGAGCGGCCCGCCAGGGCCGGGGCCGCCGGGTCCGGCTGCCGAAGTCGCCGAAGATCATTTTCGGCGTGATCACGCTCGGCCTCTTCTTCGTCCTGGCCGTCATCGGCCCGTGGATCGCCCCGTACAGCCCGGGCGCGAGCGTGTCCACCACGAACGGGGTGCCGCAGCCGCCGTCGGCCGCGCACTGGCTCGGCACCACGCAGTTGCAGCAGGACGTGTTCTCCCAGTTGCTCGTGGGCGGGCGGAGCATGCTGGTGGTCGCGTTCTTGTCCGGGGCGGTCGCCACCGTGCTTTCCGTGGTCATCGGGGTGACCGCCGGCTACCTCGCCGGCCTGGCTGACGACCTGCTCTCGATGGTGGCCAACTTCTTCCTGGTACTGCCCGCGCTGCCCCTGCTGATCGTCATATTCGGGTTCCTGCCCGCCTCGAGCGGCAGCAACGACCTGCTGATCGGCCTGATCATCGCGATCACCGGCTGGGCGTGGGGCGCCCGGGTGCTCCGGGCACAGACGCTGTCGCTGCGCAGCCGCGACTACGTGGATTCCGCGCGGCTCGTCGGCGAGCGCACCTGGCGGATCATCGGCTACGAGATCCTGCCCAACCTGATGCCGATCGTCGCCTCCTCGTTCCTGTTCACCGTGCTCTACGCCGTCGGCACCTATACCGCCATGGCCTTCCTGGGGCTGATCAACCCGGAGCACTGGAGCTGGGGCACGATGCTCTTCTGGGCGCAGAGCGCCAACGCCGAGATCAGCGGCTGGTGGTGGTGGTACCTGCCGCCGGGCCTGGCGGTGGCCTTCCTCGGCACCTCGCTGGCGCTGCTCAACTTCGGCGTCGACGAGTTCATCAACCCGCGGCTGCGGGCGGCCGGGCTGACCCGCAAGCGGGTAAAGCGGTACGCCGCGGGGCCGGTGCCGCGCCGGTTCCAGCTCGGGATGACGCCGGTCGTGCGCCTCCGCGACGGGGGGCAGCCGTGATCCGCCGGCGGCGCACCGCGCCGCCCCGCCCGGTCCCGGTGTCGGTTCCCCCGGCGCCGGCCAGGGGCGAGCCGCTGCTGGAGATCAAGGGGCTCCGGGTGGACTACGGAGTCGGTCCGGCGAGGGTGCACGCCGTGGCGGGCGCGGACCTGGTGCTCCACTCGGGTGAGGTGCTCGGCCTGGCCGGGGAGAGCGGCAGCGGCAAGTCCACGCTGGCGTACTCGGCGATCCGCCTGCTGCGGCCGCCGGGCCTGATCGTCGGCGGCGAGGTCCGCTACCACCTCGCGCCCGGGCAGTCCGTGGACCTGCTCGCCGCTGGCGAGGAGCAACTGCGCCGGCTGCGCTGGGCGCACATCGCGGTGGTGCTGCAGAGCGCCATGAACGCGCTCAACCCGGTGCTGCCCATCGGCGCGCAGCTCACCGACGTGCTGCGGGCACACTGGCCGGGGATGGAGCGGGACGCCGAGCAGGCCCGGGCGGCCGAACTGCTGGACCTGGTGGGCATCTCCGCTGACCGGATGTCCGGCTATCCGCACGAGCTGTCCGGCGGCATGCGGCAGCGGGTGATGATCGCCATGGCGCTGGCCCTGGAGCCCCGCATCGTCATCCTGGACGAGCCCACTACCGCCTTGGACGTGGTCACCCAGCGGGAGATCCTCGACGAGCTGATCGCGCTGCGGGAGCGACTCGACTTCGCCGTGCTGTTCATCACCCATGACCTGTCGCTGCTGGTCGAGGTCACCGACTCGATAGCCGTCATGTACGCGGGCCGGATCGTGGAGCGGGCGGCGGCGAGTGCCCTGTTCCGTGCTCCCCGCCACCCCTACACCCTGGGGCTGCTCAGCGCGTTCCCGCCGTTGCACGGCGCGCACCGGAAGATGACCGGAATCCCCGGTTCACCGCCGGACCTGCGGGCGCTGCCGGGCGGCTGCGTCTTCCACCCGCGCTGCGCCTACGCGATGGACCGGTGCCGGACCCAGGCACCGTCCCTGGTGCCGCTGGCCGGCCAGGGCGGCAGGCTGGCCGCCTGCTGGCTGCAGGAACCCGGCGTGCCCGGGCCGCCGGAACTCGCCGCGGCCGAGCCAAGGTCCCCCTTGGTCGCCAGCGCGGCCGCGGACGAGCCGGGGGGTGCGCGATGACCCATCCTGGCCAGGCCGGGGCGGCGCCCGTGCTGCTCGAAGCCCGGCAGCTCACCAAGCACTACCACGTGCACGGGACACGGCGGTCCCGGCGGGGCAGCCGTCTGGCGGTGCGCGCCGTCGAGCAGGTGTCCCTGGCGCTGCCCGCCGACGGCATCACCGCAGTGGTCGGCGAGAGCGGTTCCGGCAAATCCACGCTCGCGCGGATGCTCGCCAGGCTGGCCTCGCCGACCTCGGGCCAGATCCTCCTCGACGGGCGCGAAGTGCCGGCCTCCACCAAGGGCAGGCGCGAGTACACCCGCGACGTGCAGATGGTCCTGCAGGACCCGTTCTCCTCCCTCAACCCCGTTCACGACGTGCGATACCACCTGACCCGGCCGTTGATCGTGCACGGGACGGCCCAGCGCGCGGCCCTGGACGAGGCCATCGCCGACCTGCTGACCCGGGTGGCACTCACCCCGCCGGCCGGGTTCATCGACAAGTACCCGCATGAACTCTCCGGCGGCCAGCGCCAGCGGGTCGCCATCGCGCGGGCCCTCGCCGCGCGGCCCCGGATCCTGCTGGCCGACGAGCCGGTCTCCATGCTGGATGTCTCCATCCGGCTTGGCGTCCTCAACCTGCTCGCCGACCTGCGGAGCCAGAGTCATCTGGCGATCCTGTACATCACCCACGACATCGCCTCGGCCCGCTACCTGGCGGACACGATCATGGTGATGTACGCCGGCCAGCGGGTGGAGTACGGCCCGGCGGCCACGGTGACCGACGAGCCGGCCCACCCTTACACCAGCCTCCTGCTCAACGCGGCCCCCGACCCAGACCGGGCCGGGCCGCCCGTCCTTGCCGCCCGGGGCGCTCCGCCCAGCCTGGTGAGCCCGCCGGGCGGCTGCCGTTTCCATCCACGGTGCCCGTACGCCATGACGGTGTGCGCCGACCGGGTACCACCGGAAACCGAGGTCTCCGCGGGTCACGCCAGCGCCTGCTGGCTGCATGCGACCGGCCTGACGGCCGCGGAATCCCGCCCGCTGGCCGGGCGTGCTGGGGGCCTCGTCCCTTCCCGCGCAGTACCTGACCAGGGAAAGGAGACGTGATGCAGCGGAATACCGGCTAGTGGGCGCCGCTCACAGCGCGCCGCAACACACGACTCGCTTCATCGCGGGCGGCACAGCCCCCGGCCGGCCACCACCCGCCCTACTGACAACGGACCCACCACGGTCGCATACAACAAGGCCGGCGACGAGCCGGCCGGGTACATCGGAGTTTAGGCAATGAAACAAACAATCTTGAAGAGCATGGCAGGCGCCGCCGTTCTCGCTCTCGGCGTCGCGGCTTGCGGCGGCTCGAGTTCCTCGAGTCCATCGGGCTCCACACAGGCCAAGACCGGCCAGCCGCTGGTCATTGAGAGCACGCCGCTCTCGCCTATGACCGACAACTTCAACCCGCTCTCGTCAACGTCCACCGGCTTCCTGACCAACTCGGTCGCGCTGTACAACGAGCCGCTGTACATCTGGAACTACCTCAGGCCCACCGACCCGGGGATCCCGGTGCTCGCGTCCGGCCAGCCCGCGTTCTCCAACGGCGGGAAGACCGTCACGATCCCGGTCCGTTCCGGCGTCAAGTGGAATGACGGCAAGCCGTTCAGCGCCAGCGACGTCGCCTTCACGTTCAACATGATCAAGGCGCACCCGGCCCTGTTCACCTCCGGTGCGCCGGTCGTGACCAGCGCTTCGGCGCCCAGCGCGACGTCGGCGACGCTCAACTTCGCCACGCCCCAGTACGCCAACCTGTTCCTCATCGGCCAGGTCTACATCGAGCCACAGCACGTCTGGTCCACGGTGAGCAACCCGGTCACCTACGCGGACCCCAAGCCGGTCGGGACCGGCCCCTACATGCTGGACAAGTTCTCCCCGCAGGGCTACACGCTCAAGATCAACCCGTTGTTCCGCACCAAGAGCTCCCTGCACGTGCCGGAGATCGACTTCCCGTCCTACAACACCAACGCCAACCTGGTGCCCCCGATCCAGAGCGGCTCGATCGACTGGGCGGGCAACTACGTCTCCGACATCCAGGGCAACTACCTGTCCAAGAGCCCGGAGAATCGCACCTGGCTCGCCGGCGCGCCCTTCTTCAGCGCCAACAACGTGGTGTCGCTGTTCGTCAACACCACCAAGGCGCCGCTGAGCGATCCGGCCGTGCGGCAGGCGATCAGCTACGGGATCAACCGTCAGCAGCTCTCGACGCAGGCCGAGACCGGGTATGAGTTGCCGGCCTCCTCCTCCAGCGGGCTGATGCTGCCTGCCAACAGCGCCTACCAGGATCCGGCGCTGGCCAACAACCTGCCGCCGACCGGCGACGCGACCAAGGTGGCGTCGACCCTCCAGGCCGACGGCTGGGCCAAGGTCAACGGCAAGTGGACCAAGAACGGCAAGACGCTCGCGTTCAAGATCTCCGACCCGATCCCCTACAGCGACTACTACACCGCCGACCAGCTCATCGCGCACCAGCTCAACGCGCTCGGCTTCGACGTGACGGTGGATGGCATCGGAAACCCGAGCGTCTGGGCCGAAGACGTCACCAACGGCACCTTCGACACCACGATCCGCTGGTCAAACCAGGGACCGACGCCTTACGTCTTCTACTCCGGATGGCTGGACAACCGGCTGAGTGCCCCGGTCGGGAAGCCGGCCACCGGCGACTTCGGCCGGTTCTCCGACAACGCGGCCCAGGCGGCGCTGCTCCAGTACGAGGGCACCGGCGACGCCGGCGCGCAGAAGGAGGCCATCACCAAGCTGCAGACCATCATGACCAGCCAGGTGCCGGTCGTCCCGCTGCTGTACGGCGGCGCATGGGCCGAGTTCTCGACCCGCAACTACACCGGATGGCCATCGGCGAGCAACCCGTACATGACGCCGGTGCCGAACACCCCGTACCTGGAGTACACGGTTCTTCAGCTGAAGCCGAAGTCCTGACCAGATGACAACTCAGATGTCCGGGGAGCGCAGCCAGCTGGCTGCGCTCCCCCTTGAGGACAAGATCCGGCTGCTGACCGGTGCGGACAGCTGGCGGATCCCCGGTTGCGACGCCCTCGGGCTGCGCCCGATGATCACCTCGGACGGGCCGTCCGGGGTGCGCGGCACCACCCTGGACGAGAGCAACCCCTCCAGTTGCCTGCCCTGCCCGTCCGCACTCGGCGCCACCTGGGATCCCGGGCTGGTCCGCGAGCTTGCCGCGGCGCTCGGCGCCGAGGCGCGCAGCAAGGGCGTGGACATCTTGCTGGCCCCCACGATCAACCTGATGCGGACCCCGCTCGCCGGGCGGGGCTTCGAGTGCTTCTCCGAAGACCCGGAGCTGACCGCGCGGATCGCGGTCGCCTACGTGACCGGGATCCAGTCGGCCGGGGTCGCGGCCACGGTGAAGCACTACATCGGCAACGACTCGGAAACCGAGCGGTGGACCTACGACGCGCGCATCGCCGAACAGGTCCTCCGCGAGCTGTACCTGGTCCCGTTCGAGGCCTGCGTCCGTGAGGCCGGCGTGGCCGTGGTCATGGCCGCGTACAACGTGGTCAACGGCAGCAGGATGACCGAGCACACCCGGTTGCTGAGGTCCGTGCTCAAGGGTGAGTGGGGCTTCGGCGGGCTGGTCACCTCGGACTGGGACGCCACCCGCAGCACGGTGCCCACCGCGGTGGGCGGGCTGGACCTGGCCATGCCCGGGCCCAACAGGTTCTGGGGCGCGGCGCTGGCTGAGGCGGTCCGGGCCGGGCTGGTGACCGAGGAGATGGTGGACGACAAGGTGGCCCGGCTGCTGGCGGTGGCCCGCCGGGTGGGGGCGCTCAGCCAGGTGCCCCCCGCCGCCGACGGGCACGCCGACGGGCACGCCGATGGGCACGCGGACGGGTACGCCGATGGCAGCGCCGGCGGCGGCAACGGCGCCGCCCGCGGGCGGCCCGCGCTGGTTCCCGCCCCCCTGCTCCGCCGGGCCGTGGCCGCCTCGTTCGTGCTGCTGCACAACGACGGCGCGGTGCTCCCCCTCGACCGGGCCGGCATCCGCCGCGTCGCGGTGATCGGGCCGAATGCGCTGCATCCGGTGATCCAGGGCGGCGGCAGCGCCCGGGTCATCCCGGCGTCCGCCCCGGCGCCGGTCCGGGCGCTGCGGGAGGCCTTCGGCGGCGAGGTCTCGGTGACCGCGGCGCCGGGGTGCCGGACCTGGCGGGGCGTGCCGGATCCGCCGCAGGGCTGGGTCACCGACCCGGTCACCGGCGAGCCGGGCGTACGGCTGGAGTTCAGCACTGCGGCCGGCGAGGTGTCCGCCAGCGAGCACCGCGCCGCGACGGCGCTCGCCTGGTGGGACGGGCTCCCGCCCGGCGTGGGCTGGGGCAAGAGCGGCGTGATCACGCTCCGCGCCGCGTTCCACGCGGAGACCGGCGGCCCGTACCTGTTCGGCGCGGCGGGCGTGGGACTGCTCACGATCGCCGTGAACGGGACCGTCGCCGCGCAGGGCGAGACCCGGGTGCCCGCCGATCCGGTCGAGACCATGACCCGCCCGGGCGAGATCCGGGGTGAGGTCACCCTGGCCGAAGGCGAGCACGCCGTGGTCTCGGTGGAGTTCCGCCCGGCTGCCGCCTGCCAGGGGCCGGTGGCGCTCCGGCTGGGCATCACGCCCTCGGCGGACGACCAAGCGCTGATGGCGGAGGCGGTGGCCGCGGCCGCGGGCGCGGACCTGGCCATCGTCATGGTTGGCTCGGCGGAGACCTCGGAGAGCGAGGGCTACGACCGGGACACCCTCGCCCTGCCCGGCCGGCAGGACGAGCTGGTCCAGCGGGTCGCCGCCGCCAGCCCGCGCACGGTCGTGGTGGTCAACGCCGGCATGCCGGTGCTGATGCCGTGGGCCAGCCGGGTCGGCGCGGTGATCTTTGCCTGGCTGCCCGGCCAGGCCGTCGGCGAGGCGCTCGCGGACGTACTGCTCGGCCGCACCGAGCCGGGCGGCAGGCTCCCGGTCACCCTGCCGGCGGCCGAGGCCGACTGCCCGGTGCTGCGTGCGCTGCCCCGCGACGGCCGGCTCGACTACGCCGAGGGGCTGCTCATCGGGTACCGCGGCTACGACGCGGCGGGCATCACCCCGATGTTCCCGTTCGGTCATGGGCTGGGCTACACCAGCTGGGACTACGAGTCGGCGGCCGGACCGGCGGTCCCCCTGGCCCCCGGTGCCGATGCCGAGATCCGGGTCCGGGTCCGCAACACCGGGGCGCGGCCGGGCCGTGAGGTGGTCCAGGCCTACATCACCGGCGCGCCGGGGAACGGCGGCCGGCCGGTGCGGGTACTCGGCGCCTTCAGCGGCGTGACGGCCTCGCCGGGCGAGGCGGCCGAGGTCACCCTGCGGGTGCCTGCCCGGGTGTTCGCCGTGTTCGACGAGGAAGCCGGGCAGTGGTCCTGGCCGCAGGGCGAGTTCACCGTGCGGGTCGGGCGGTCCTCGCGCGACCTGCGACTGTCGCTCACCGTCCGGTCCGGGTAACCCTCCGGGCGGTCACGAGGGCGCGACGAGCTCGACCTCGTAGCCGTCCCGGTCCTCCAGGTAGGCCGCGTAGTGGTCGAGGCCGCCCGCATGCGGGTGGCGGTCGCTGAACAGTAGCCGCCACCCGTGCTGCGGCGCCTCGTCGGTGAGCTTGTCCACCTCTTCCCGGGAGGCGACATGGAAGGCCAGATGGTTCATTCCGGGGCGGCACCGGTCGTGACGGCCGGCGACGCGGTCGGGTGACTGCTCCAGGACGATGTAGAGGCCACCCGCACGCCAGCTCTGCCCCTCGGGCCACTGGATGAAGGGCTGGTAGCCCAGCTCGGCCAGTAGCCATCCCCAGCTGGCCTCGGCTCTGGTCAGGTTGGGTACCCAGAGCTCGATGTGATGGATCATCCCCGTGCCAGCATGCTCCACCGAGCCAGAA